>Ga0058698_10000423_pt1 | contig 23771 bp, 4 predicted proteins | sample AgamicAsSfe_FD_67288 | JGI IMG/M metagenome (GOLD analysis project Ga0058698, IMG submission 67288) | Agave microbial communities from Guanajuato, Mexico - As.Sf.e | ecosystem: Host-associated > Plants > Phyllosphere > Phylloplane/Leaf | place: Guanajuato, Mexico | collected 2012-05-30
GCATCCTACTTGCACCACTCTCACCATACAGCGAATACAACTTGACTAACGAACCGATTGCCTTGTCGAACTCAACCCCATCTTTGCTTATCAAACCCCCCATCATGACAGGGAGACGGATCCGCTGGGCTGATTACCGCCGCCCCGATCGCATTACTGAGAACAATGTAGCTCAAGTACCCGAGGGGCACTTCAACTGGGGACAGTGGAGGCATATGGCTAATCCACAAGGAATGCAAGGATACTGGAACGAGAGGAGAGGGCAATGGGGCTGGAGGAATGGGTATCAGTGGGGCGATGCCAGGAGAGACTGGCGGTATCGCTGAGTGGAGGTTATAAGTCATGGAGTAAGCAAGTAATCGTGATATTTGCATACTAGCATGCTGCAATGTTGAATGATAAGATCCAAAACTCCATCTATTTCCCCAACAACCACTTTACACCATTCAACGTATCCTTGACAAACTTCTCGCTCTCCTCCAGCTCCGGATAGTTTGTCCAGAACATATGTCCATACCCAGCGTACAACTCAAATCTCGTCAGTATTCCATTCTCTCTCAGGATTCTATCGTAAAGCACCGCTTCGTCCCTCAACGGATCCAAGCCACCGACCTGGAAGAAGGCTTTTGCCACACCTTCATGCCCATCTGGGTGGTTGAATGGATCCCATAGAGGAGATTTAGGGTCAGGAGCATAAATCTCCTCAATCATACCCGGTGGAATACCTTTCAAAACTGGGTCGTTGGTACTTTGCGTCCGAGATAGGTAGAGTGGGACCAGGTTAGGCGGGACGTTTGTATCAGGGAGCAGTGCGGGGACGCATAGATACTGGCCGGTGATGGGTGGACTGAGCTTTTCGTCTCGAGCAAGGAGAGCGAGGACGGCGGCGATGTTACCTCCTGCTGATGCGCCGCCGACAAGGAGACCACGGGAGGGTGTTGCGTTAAGTGTGGCGCTGTTCTTCAGACTCCATAGTAGGGCGTCATAGCAGTCATGCACTCCAGTGGGAAACTTGTGCTCGGGTGCTAGACTAGAGTGAATGGGTAAGCATGTACTCTTCTTGTTGAAAAAGCAACGATAAGAGAAAGTAGAACAATCAAGAAGGGGCGTATATGTATCCTTACCGATACTCAACGTTCACACAAACAGCCCTCAGGTCTCTGGCAAACATCCTGCAATTCAGATCTTCGTCTGTCAAGTCACCCATACTCCAGCCTCCTTCATGGTACATCATGATGAGCGGACTACCATCTTCCGGCGGACCGGCAACGGATTGGTAGACTTTAACGCGGATGGATGCCCCATCTCGAGTAGGTACATCATGTAAACTTTCTTGGACAAGATCTGGGATGGGGCCGGGGATCGGGTAGAGATGGCGTAGGCGCAAGAGGTGGTCTGCACGAGACGCGCGGTGGGCGAAAAAGTCGTCGCCAGTGATGTCTACAGGGCGAGACTCGAAAGCCTGGGAATCTGATGAGATGACGAATAATGCTTGTTGTTTCTGTTTTGGAAGAAAGTCGTTGGAGACGGCGACAAACTATCTCAGGCAAGAAGTAGAACTAAACTACCTTTCTGTATACCTCGGATACCTCACCTGACTTGAGGACTTCATCGCGTGTAAGATGCGCCATGTTTGCTGCGGGATCCTATGAAGCTTGAACACAGCGAGATGGGAAGTGACAAATGCTCCGAAAGTATCGTGCTTGCTCTGTGAGGATGTTGACGGATGCACAACCCATAAGCTTACGTCATTCGAAAACAGCTCATTTCAGCTCACGGTACGGTATGAGGCACTCATTCATCACACCAACTGTACTATGAGGATCAACCTCCTACACATTGCTGTCGAGTAGTGAGATCATCCATGGATACATGAGTGAAGCTCAAGATTATGTTACAAGTCAAAAGAGGTATCAACATCTGGTATCTACAAGGCTACTTCGGAAGAACTGTAAATTACTCTCGTCACCATAAATTACTTGACTCGCCATGCCCGATCCTACTCAGCATCAACAAGCACAGTACTATCCTCAACCCTCTTCTCATTCTCTCCTCCTGCCAAACTAGGCTGTACGACCTGCCTGCCTTTCCAACCCTTCATAAGCTTGCCCAGCCTCTTCCTCAGGCCATATTGCATCCACAACGGCCAGCCCCTTATCCTTGGCAGCATGAACCAGGCAGTCTCGGGCAGAACAATATGCTGACTCTTGCCACTCAACACGGCCTTGACAATACTCTCGGCAACCGTCTCGGGATACAAGACGCCCCTGGAATCGAAGCCTTCGAACAGAGCGGTGCGTGTATAGTTTTGGGCCATGAGTACAGTCCTTATCTTAGGTGCGTTGTAGCGAGCAGTAAGTTCGGCGGAGAGACCTTCGTGGAAGGACAGTGCAGCGGCCTTGGACGCGGCGTAGTCGACCATGGAGGGGGCAGCGAGGTAGCCGGCGACAGAGGCGACGGTGACGATCATGCCGTGGCTGTTGGCAATCATGCTAGGAAGGAACTGCTGGGCGAGGTAGTAGTGGCTGAAAGTGTTGACCTTGAAGGTCAGGTTGATGTCCTTTTCGGTCGACTCGAGGATGGTCTTGCCGCGTGCGACACCTGCATTGTTGATGAGGACCGTGGGGTTTCCCAGTGTGGAGCGGATTGAGGAAGCTGCGTCGGCGATGGCGTCGGGGGAGCTGAGGTCGCATTTGAAGAAGCGGACGGACGGTGGTGCTGGCGGGTGTGAGCATCTCTTTGATGTGTCTAGCAGCCTCAAGAAGCAGAAACATACCTTCATACGTCAAGTCCTGAACGTCGAGGACTGCAACCTTGATTCCCTTCTCGGCCAGTAACTGTACTACGATCTTGCCAATACCATCACTGCCTCCCGTCACAACGACAACCTCACGACTCCACACATATTCGTCTTTGGTCCAGTTGTTGGTCACTCCGCTGTTTAGCCACGCGTTGACGGTACTGAGCGCACCCAGGCCAAGCAGTGTCTTCAAGCCCTTGAACACTGAGGCATGGTCTTGAGCGAGGAGGTTGCCTTGCTGTGTGTAGCGCGCGAGGAGGACGAGGGGAAGCGTGAGGGCGGGATTGAAGGCCGTGTATCTGATGAGGCGACTGATGGTATCGCCCGTCACGCCTATGTATCGCGTCAGTAGAGCGCGCCCATTGACAAAGCTTTGTGCTGTGACCCTTGAGAATGAGCGGCACCGGCTATAGGCACTTACCTTCACGCGCAAGGGTCCAATCGCTTCGAATGGGCATGGCGACAACAACAAAGATTGTTTGGTGCCTGGAGTAGTAGTGACGGTAGCGCGTGTAAACTGCGACTAGCAGACAGATACACTTCACATGTCGCGCGCCGGCTCCCTTTAAACGGTCCGTCTACGATGCTCCTTCTCCGTCTTGGTGCTGTGCCACCCGCCAGGTGGAGCGGGGTCAGCCAAAACTAGGCTAAAGCGTTCCTGATGGCGCGAACAGCCGAGGAACTGGCCCTGCATATCGTGATACCGGTGTCGCAAGGCCCAAGTGATCATCGCAAAAGGGATAAGGACACATGTGTGCAATAACCATTATTATTTGCAGCCTCTTAGCTGTCGTGACTAAATATACAATCGTAATATATACGTTCCAAGTAATACTGTATCCAAATCACTGTCGCTGCCCAAACATAGGAAACATCGTCAAGTAGCTAAATGATCAACTCTCCCATCCTGAACGCCAAATACAAAATCCTCCCACGCTACACGAACAATACAAAAAACAAAAACGTGGACAGTTCAATCACTCCTTCATCTAGAACATGTTCTTTCCACCTTGCTCGTAGTCCATGATGGTACTCTCAGGAGGCGCGACGCTCGTTACCCGGCTGATGCGACTTGATCGTGAGTCGGGACGATTGATCGACATGGCTCCACTCATGACCCTGACTACCTTTTTACTCCTAGTTCCTGTCACTAGCACTTGCGCTGGACAAACCACAATCTCGTCCTCGCCCTCGCCGAAATCGTCGCCCTTCTTGACAACTAGTGGGAATAGTACGACCTTGACTACTGCACCACGGGCTTCGAGCTCGTCGTTGGACGTTGTTTCGCCTGACCGTTCGTTCATGAGAGAGGCGTTGAATGTGACCTTGGCCACAAGGTCGCCCTTGGTATCGTACTCAGGCTGTAGCGGCGGCAGCATGATGTATTCCGCGCGTTGGGTCCGCATTTCGATTGATAGTTCGACTGCCAAGCGCATGACGTTGCGCAGTGATTCCTGAATCTGCTTCTGCAGATGCGATGGTGGCGGAAGCAGTGTCGAAAGCGTGCTGTAGATTTCGTGTACCACGGCTTCTGTGTCTTGGGCGCGCTGCTGCATGAAAGGCTCTCTCCTTGCAAGAAGGGTAAGTGTGATAGCTCGCCATTGTGCCACGGCGCGAGGTGGGCCGACTTCCGACAACGTCTTCTCCAACGCCTTGAGTTTCTGGCGCTGTTCCCTGTCCATACCGAAAAGGTACCTAGTAAAGACGTACTCCCAAATCATAGTCATGACCACTGACATGAAGACATCTCGACGCCTGACGCGGTCCGCCAGAAGTGCGTCGACATCTGAGCCATCGAGAATGGCATTGTCCAGCCTAGTGTCAATCTTTTGGCGCGTTGAAGCGTCCAGTCGAGTATCGGCTGCGATCTCGGACGAAAGGCGACACGCACGAGTATCCGAGAACTTGGAGAATCGGAGTACCCATTGCTGGACATGTTGACAGAGTTGTTGGCAGGCGCTGTCAAAGTAGTCCTCATCGCGGACAGTGAGGAAGCTTTCGCTTGGCTTCTTGGAAGCTAGGATCTGCTTCTGGAGGTTCTTGATCTGTTCGCGCGCGGTTGCGAGTTCTCCAGTTAAGCGGTCAATCTCGGCGTTGCGTTCATCCAGTGCTTCGCCAACTTCGTCACGAACGGCATCTGCCAAACCTCGCTGCATCTGGGTATGCTGGCGGCGAAGTTCTTCCAAATCTCGTTGCGATGTTTGCCATTGTTGTTGCATGGCCTGGCCTTCTGACTGAAGTTGTGCGTACTGACTGCGAAGGCTCTCCAGCTCTCGCTGCGATGATTGCCATTGCTCATGCACCATTTGTCCCTCGGACTGAAGTTGCCCATACCGTTCATTCGCATCGTTAGTCAGGTTGCGATTGGCATCTGTTAGTGCATTGTTGAGTTGATTCAGGCGTGCAATCTCTTCTTGTAGCCGCTGAAGTGTATCCTTGAGTTGCGCGATGTCAATATCCCTTTGGTGAATCTGGCGGTCACGTGCTTCTACTTCCTCGGCTACAAGCTGTTCGTCAATCTGTCGCTGACTTTGCGCAGCCTGTAAGGCCTCTTCAGCCTTGGCCTTAGCATCCTCGACAGCTTGGTTTTGCGCGGCTAATTGGTCGAGTTGGGTCTGCAGATCCATGATTTGCATGCTTTGACGTTTGCGCACGCTTGGTGGTCGTGAGGGCGAGCTAGGGGACCTTTGGGCTTCACCCCATGCTTCCTGTAAATTACAGTCAGTAACAGGAAACGAGCTTTACAACAACATCAAACTACTTACAAAGGTTTCAGCCATACTGGTCCGGCGACCTCTACCTGTACCCCGGACTGGGTCGTAAACCGGTGGGGCGGCGATACCTGCGATGGCTGCTGCTCCTGCCGCGAGCGCCGTGCTTGAGAGATTAGGTTGCACGCTCTTAGCGTCTTGCGCACTGGCCGCGCCAAGCCTCGAGGCTGATCTCAGGTCACCTGACGTTTGCCGGTCCACTCTTCGCAACGAACGCTCCGAATGGTTGCTCAAAGAGCTCATAGGCCGCTCTTGGTCGGGAGACCTCAGTCTTGCGATATTACTCAGAGAGCGTTGACTTTGAACACTAGGTGACCGCTGCTCACCAATGTGCTGCTTCAACGGGTCTGCGCTTGGGGATGATCGTGGCATACGGCGCGCGGGACTGAGGGCCATGGTTCGATCGATGCCTTCGTTGACTTGTTGCCATGGCGAGTCTCTTCCGCCTACATTTTCGACTGTGGATTGCACACTCCGGCGACCTGTAGGTGTTGGTGTGCTAGGCGGAGGTGATCTTAGACGATCAGAAAGTTGCCTGAGACTCTCAGTGCGACGAGCTGACTTCAGTCCTCGATCAGATACACCCACATCGGCTGCTGACCGTGACTTCTTTTTGGTGGTAGTGTCATCTGGACTGACTTCTGTAATAGATTCAAGCTGCTTGGTGCCTGGAGTGCTAGTACGTTCGGGCTTTGCGATAGTCGATGAAAGGGTCTCGCTCTTCTTCTCATTCGGATCTCCAAACAAGGACTGGTATGGCTCCTTCTGTGTGAGTTCCTTAGTAGGCGATGCCCGGCCTTGGTGCGATTCGACGCGCGGTTTCTTGCCTGCCCGCGACGATCCACTGACATCTTTTGACGGAGTTTCAACGACCATGTGGGTATCATGAGCAGGCGTTTGCGGTGCTGCCGCTGGTGAAGTGCCATATGCGCGCGTAGATGGCGAAGAATCGAAAAGATGGGAGGATCGCTCCTTCGTGGCGTACTCGTCGCTTGTGGTGGGCGTGCCTAGAGTCATTGGGTGCGTTGGCAAAGCCGGGCTGTCCGTATCATGATCAGTTGCGATTGAACGTTTTGGTGCGCTCAGAGGAGTTTTCGGTTCCTTCGAACGCCTCAGTTTACGTGGTGCCGTTTCGATAGGCTGCTCCGGCTGAGCCTTGGTGGTGGCTTGGTCGACCTTGTCTTGAACTCCGGCAAAGGACCACGATGGCTCATCGGCTGGTCCTACACCACGGGTTGACGATTGGGCGTTGCCTGTACTAGACACACGCTCATTGGAGTGCTTTTCAAGATGTGCGAGCTCTGGCACGACAAAGCGCGACGGTGATGCTGACCTCTCACTGGTAAATTGAGGCTCTTGAGTGGACTTCAATGTGTGTAGGCGCTTTTCCTCGGGTCGCTCGTCGTCGAAAGATACAGGATGTGTTCTGCGTTTGTGAACTTCACGATCGGCAGTTCGTGCCTCAGCTGGTAGTGCGTCTTTCATCCTGGTCGTAGACTCCTCATCAACCTTTTCTTCAACATTCCTGCTCTTTTTGCCCTTCTTTTTTGGCGATGGGGCCCATGCGTTCATATCCCTCTCTTTCTCCAACTCCTGCTTGTGTGTTTCCTCCTTCGACTGCTTCAAGATTTCCTGTGACACCACCTGGGGAAATGGGTACTCCCTCGGCTCTTCGGCGGTCAGCGAGCGGGGCTCCTGATCGAATGTCACAGGTAGGATCGGGCTGTCCTCCTTGCCTGCAGGTTGCTCTTCTGTGACTGTCTTCTTCGATTTCGCCCTCTTATCTCGCCTACTTGAGTGTACCTCGTCGAATTCAGTAGGTGTGGCTGATACGTTTGTTGCTTGTGTTGGTACGTCCGGAAGGACAGCAGTATTGGTCGACGCGTGAGGCATGGACCGGGCAGGCTCAACCTCGCGGACCGTGGAGTCAACTGGAGTCTCTACAGCAAGAGGCACATTTGGAAGAGCCTCAATCGCCGGAGTCTCTGCAGCTGCATACTCAACACCGTCTTGCTGACGTGGAGCTTGTTCCTTGTCCTTCTTTGACTTCTTGCCTTGTTTAGTCTGTGCGACCCCAGTGTCCTGTGTGCTCATCTTCTCGACATCTACTGGTGTCTCTGGTAGAGGATGACGTCTCTTCTTACCCTTGGTTCTTCTGAGACTTGAAGACCCGGCCAACTCATCAGGATCAGCCTCCTCAAGAACACCGGGAGGTGACTTTCGCGCTGCAAAAGCAGGGTCATTGAGCACGTCTAGGGGATCGAATGATACGGTGTCCGTAGGTGCCATTGCCACTTCGATAGGTGGTAAGACATCAGGCCCAGTAGGCTGCGTCGGTCGCAGTTTTGGAGAGCCAGAGACCGATGAAGAACGGCTTAAGCTTCCGAGCCGAGATCTACTGGCTCTCTCTTTTGCGGCGGTAATGTCGTCATCTGGTGTGATATCGCGAGCTCCTGAGATAGAGTTCGAGCGATGGAATGACTTGTCGTTGATGACATATCCAGGATCAAAACCAGACTCTTGCAAACTGGCGGCCACGGTGGCTGCGAAGTCTATCTCTCTTGCTGGCGACTTCGAATCCGATCGAACTGGCGACGCCAAGCCAAGTTGACTACGGGACGCAACTCTAGCTACATGGCGTTTCTCAGGCGATGGAGGTAGGACGGGCGTCACAGATCGAGATAGATAACGCTTCTCAGGAGATGGGGGTAGAACGGGTGTGACAGATCGAGACTGACTCTCGTATCGTTCGGCGAGATTTCTGACACTGCCAGAACCTTCCCTGCGCAAGTTACGTTCCGCGCTGGGGCCATCCTGCGATGCGCCGCGCTCGAACAACGCTGCTAGCTTGTGCTTCTTGGACGACTTCTTGTGCAACAGTGGTTGCTGAGGAGTATTGTCGGGTTCGGTAGCTCTGACTTGGACACCAGCGGTTGAAATGTCGGATATGGATCTAGAATGCATACCCTTAAGCTTGTTAGGAACTTCTTCGACATTCGGCTCGGACGCTGATGGCGTTGCGGTCGTGTTTTCCGCGGGAAGTATGCTATCTTGAGTCTCCCTCTGGCGAGAATTCGATGTAACTCTCGACAGGATGTTTGCTTCAGGCATGGGGACTCTCTCTTCGACTGGACCGGTAGGTGTGACATTGGCCGGCTCCTCCGACGACGTGGTAGCGATCATTGACTTGCGCCTCTGCTTCTTGTCGTTCCTTGTGGTTGTTTCAGCCTTAGGCGTAGCTTCAATCGTTGGGTGCTCGGCACTCAAACGCTCCTCTGCGTTGCCATCTGGGACGATGATCTCTTGGGGTTCGACCTCTGAAGGTAGGTCACGCTGACTTTCAGTTACCGGTGCGACAGGCGCGTCTTCAATGGGGTCAACTGGGGCGTCTATGGGGACTGGGAGCTGAGTGCCCATGAGTTCTAATGGATTGACCAGCGGCTCTTCGTCTCGAACTTCTTGGGCTTTTCCCACATCCTCTTTGCTCTTCCCTTTGTCCTTCTTGGTTTCTTTGCGTGCTAGAGCAGGGACAGCCGCAAGCTCTTGTTTTCGCTCCTGGGTGCTTTCTGAGACATGTGTAGACTCGGTGTAGTCGGTCAAGATAGGTTCTGGAAGAACTTCAGTGCTCTTGACATCTGGCTCCGCATGCAGTCGTGATATAGCAGCCGGCTCGCTGGCTTCGGGAAGCGATACATCCCTCGTGGCGGATGTTCCAAGGTCCTGCGCGGCTAGTGCGTCTTGTTTGACTCTTTTCTTGTCCTTTTTGATAAACTCCTGAGATGGAACGGGTGACTCATCGATGGTCGTCTTTTGTTGCTCGGTAGCCACTAGCGGCAGAGTATCTTTGGTTGTCTCTATTGGCACGACGATTGAGGTATCAATCCGTGTTTCCTCATCTTGGCTTGATGTCTGCGGCGCCGCGACAAGTTCCTCCACAGCGAGCTCACTTGGTGTCTCAATGCTCTTTATAGGGGATGTCTCGACAACAGGTGCTAGAGATGGAGCAGCTAACCCATAATCAGGTAAAGCTACCTCTTGAGATTCAGCCACAGTAGCGGAAGAGACATCCTGGGACGAAGTCACTGGCGTATCTTGGAACTCGATAGTTTGTTCAAACTTCTGCTTGTCTTTCTTGTCAAGGTTCCTCGACAGCACTGGCTCGTCTTCTGCAATGGTTTCTTGAACGTCTTCAGTGACGGCCGACGAAGCTAGGGTTTCGACTGTGGCTGGCTCGGTAGAGCCCATTCTCTCAACATCCATGGGCGGGGTAGGTTGGGGAGTGTCGTCTGATATGGTGGTGCTAGCTGAAGGTTCAGTGGCAACTTGTAAATCTTCCCTTGGCTGCTCGATGGCTGGCTTTGGGATATCGCCGATCGGCACGCTCGATTGCGTTGGTGTGTCGTGAAGCTCATCAAAGCTGATCGCAGGCCCTTTGGCCTTGGCCTTTTTCTTTTCTTTCTTGCTCAGGTTGCGGGAAGGCACATCGGTCAGGACGAGGCTCTCCTCTACTGGGATTGGTGTGCCAACAGCTCCCGTCTCCTCAAGAACCTGCTCCTCCACTAGAGTGGGCGCAGAAACAGGTGCAGGCATTCTGGAGCCCTCCTTCGTCTCGACCGCAACCTCAGTTTGGGTCGCAGGAGTCGTCGATAGAGTATCAGAATCGACCTTGCTCTTCTTTGCCTCTTCTTTATCCTTCTTTGTAAGCCTTCTTACCAGATCTAATATAGAAGTCGGCTCAGTGGCAGAGGATTTGTCAGTATTTCCTTGTGTGGCGAGATCTGCGTCGAGGGCTTCGGCACGAAGTCGCAGTTCAGCAGCATCATCTTGAATCGCCTTCAGGGAGGGTGATAGCTCGTTTCGTGGAACATCATCGTCTTGAGTAACAGGGCCCGCTCCATGGTGTGCAGTGAAAGAGTCGGTGGGTTCGATAGGCTGCTGCTCATCAAAGCTTCGCTGGGTATCTTCAGGAGCCGCATCGAAGACATGAGATACTTGGTCTTCATCAGCCTCAGTGACGGTCGGTACGTTCCCTACGATTGGTGTCGTAGGTCGTTCGATATCCTTTGTGACCTCGGTATTCGTAGGTAAACTGTCGTTGTGGTAGATCGAGGCATCAGTGGGGATTACAGACGAGACCTCCTTGTCGTATGCAGTTGGGCTAGGAGTTTCAAAGGACACTTCCTCTGTGATGATTGATGGAGATGGGATAAGTGCCTCTAGATTGGATGGCTCGACGATACTCGGCTGGGCATCGGTGTTTTCAGATGATACCTTTGGCACATCCCTGTTTTCATCCAAGATAGCAACGGGCTCAGCTGACGCTTCAGCTAAGTCCTTCACAATATCGCTACGGTCGTTTGTCATCTCTCGGGTCGCTTGCGATCTGTGAGCGGCCTCATTGACGGGCTGAGATGTGGAAGGTTTGGGGAGTGGTTCAACTTCCTCGGTCTGATATTGGAGGTCCACAATAGCCGGCGCGACAGTTGGGAAATCCGAGGACGGGTCCTGCAAGGGCTTTTGCTCGGATTTCTTTGCATTCGATGGCGCTGATGCTTGAACTTGAGGAACAGAACTGTCTTGCACCTCAGAAAAGCTTGATGGGACGCTGTTCGGTAGCACTGCGATATCCATCTCTTGTGATGCAGTTGATGTTCTAGGCTGTTCGGCGGATTCCGGAGCATCGCTGACGGCAGGAAAAGGCTCAGCCTCAGCTTTTGTTGCCATGTTCGATGGCTCTTCGATCGGAATCATCACTGGCTGCTCCGTGTCCTGAACGGTTTCCTCTGGATCCTTTGAATCGGTAGATTGCGGTCCGCCAGTAGTGATGGGCTCGATCTCGAGCGCTTCCGATGCCTTTGCCTGTCCAGGAAGTTCAGACGTTTCGCTGACGGGTTCATTTGCGACATCGATAACAACAGGCTGGGCCGCACTCTTCTTGTCTTTCTTAGCCTTCTTGCCCTTTTTGGGAGTCACGGAAACTACGTTCTCTACTTCTGCGACTTCAGGCAGTGACTCGCTCGTCCTTACGGTTGGATCCTCTCGTACAGGTTCGGATACGTCGCGAGAAGCCTCGCGCCCGACGACAGGACCTCGAGCCATTAGGGCGGGGTCTTGTGTAGATTCAACCAAAGTGGTGTCGAGAACATCAGCCAGAGGCGATGGTTCTGCTGACGCATAGTCGGTGGACAGCTCGATGGAAGGCTCGACGGCAGGCTCACTGTCAACCTTGAATTCACCAGCCAGAGCAGCAGCCTGCTTCTGTGCCTTCTTTCGCTCTTTCTTGCTCAGCTTGCGTTCAGGAATCGACTCCCGCATGTTTGTCTCACTCTTGGCTTCTTCCAGAATCGCTGTCTGTGGCACTGAATCTTGTTCGCTAGCTGCAAGTGCAGTCTCAGTGGCAGGTGTAGTGACAGTTGTCTCCTGCAGTGGGAGATCCTCCGGTTGGATTGCAGCTTCCTCTACCTTGGGCTGCTCATCCACGACTGGTGCGAAAGAGACACGAGCCTCAGTTGTAAGAGGCACTACACCATCAGTAGCTGTGATAATGCTGTCAGACTCAGCTGCGGGTAGAGCCTCGGTTGTTGGCGTCATGGCATCTGTCTTCTTGCTCTTCTTGCTTTTCTTCTTCTTCGAGATCGTTGGCGATGCTGGCTCCTCTGCTTGAGATTCAACAGCTACTGCTGGTATATTTGTGGGCTGCTCTTCGATGAGTGCTGGCACGGCAGTAGGAACTGACGCATCGTAGCTGACAGCTTCCTCAGTCGGCTCGTCAATCAAGATTTCTCGTGCAACCGGGGCATCTTGCGTTGTAGGGACTTGCTCGTCTTTGTTCGATTGCTCAACAATAGACTCTAGAGTGACAGCCGATGGAACGGATGGGACGTTCTCCGTGGAAGGCGTCGTAGAACCAGACTTCGTGATTTCTTCCTTGGCGACCTGCGTCGGAAGCAGTTGGAGAGCGCTATCATTGAGTGAAGATTCCTGGTTTACTGGGAGCGCAGGTATCTCGGCCACGGCTTCGTCGTAAGGCGCGTCAGTCAGTGTGTCCTGGATAACTGGCTCGTTGCTGCGAGCGCTGACATCTTGTGCGGCTTCAGCCTTGGGTTCGACTATATCTTCATTGATGGGTGTGTCCCTACCCAAAGCTTTCGCTCTCGCCTTCTTGGCTTTCTTCTTGTCTTTCTTGGACAAAGGTGCGGCGTCAGCTAAACTAAGCGAAGACTCTTGTCCTGCAGTAGGGGTCGAAAGCTGCTCCATCTGGGCATGCGGCGGGATCTCGAGATCAGATACTGCAACCGGCATATCATCGACCGTCTCAGCTGGCGGGTCGATAGTACGGTCTTCGAGCGATGGTACCTGAGAAGCAACTTGAACAGGTTCAGCAGCCACCTCTAGCTCGGGCTGTGGTTCTGTAGGATTTGATGGCTCTTGAGTATCTTGAGTGACAGGTACCTGAGAATCGACAGATGTTGTCGGCTCAACGGCCCTGCTCTCTGAAGCCGACTCAACATCATCCGGCTTTGATACAAGTACGTCTTCAACTGGTGTTGATTCAGGGACTAGCTCAGCAACCTCCTGGCTTTGTTGAGCAGGCACGGCTTCGGTGATTGGATCGTGTGGTGGTTCCGAAACGACGTCTTCGGCAGGTGTTGTAGTGCCGGTTTCCTTCTTCGCCTTCTTGATCTTCTTCTTGTCTTTCTTTGACAGCGGTGGTACCGGAAGCTCCTCGGTGGGCAACTGTATGTCATCAGAAGTCTGCAAAGCAGGCTGTGATACCGCCGATGGGTCAGATACAACCTCTTGAGCCTCGGTAGGTGCTTCGCGTTTGATGTCGGCTAGCGGAAGCTGTAGTATTTCGTCCAGAGGAGTCGAAGTGGGTCCCTCTGGTACAGTTACCATCGCATCAGCTGGCGTATTGCTAATTGAAGTGCCAGATGGTTGAATATCTTTGTGTTGATCAGAAACAGGAATCTCACGTGATACTTCAAGCTCAGCAACCGGTCCAGACGCCGTTTGCGTTGATTCAAGCTGTACCGAAGGTGGTCCCTCCGGTTGTGAAGACTGAACCTCAGAAGTAGTCTCGGTAGGCGCAATCATGCTAGACGTTTGCTTGGCCTTCTTACTCTTCTTCTTACTCTTCTTGGGAGAGATGGGCTCATCGAATTGTGGCTCTTGTGTTTGCTCAGCTCCCGAAGGAGCAGTTACAGGCTGTTCATTGCCACCAACTACACGCTCCGTGTCCTTGAGTATAGATTCCGCGCTAGTTAGCTCGTTATCGAAACCAGGCACAGGTGTGGGCGTGTCGGGCTTTGTAAGCACGTCCTGGTGTTCTTCTGCCGCAATCGGGGAAAGGCCAGACTCGTGGATATCGGCGACTGCCTGACCGTGGTTGAAGGTAATTTCCTCTTCAGTGGGCTTTGCATCAGCCTCCGGCTCAGGAGTGTTTACTACCGCCTTGTCTTCGACGAGTACAGGATCCTCCAGAGGCTGGACATCCTCAATGGAAGAAGCGACTGGCTCCTTGGGTTCTGGAGCTGCGATAATCTCGCTCAAATTGTCCGTAACGTCTTGCTCAGGCTTGAGAAGTCCGGTCTGCAGTTCCGGTTCTTCGGCAGTGGATACGCGCTTGGCTTTCTTGTTCTTCTTTTTCTTCTTAGAAGGAGCGGCCACCTCATTAGCTTCGTCAAGTAGGCGCGATGGCTGTGCAGTCGATGTAGAATTAGCTTCTTCCACAATGTTCTCGGTCTCTTCTTGTGGATGAAGAACAGTCGGCTGGTCTGTCACAGAGTCTGGTAGAGCGGAAACGTGGTGTTGTGGCAGCTCCAGTTGGATAGGGACTTCTGGCGTGCTTGTTGGCTCGACATCCACAGCTGGAGATGGTTCTACAACTGTGGATTTGTCCAGGATGTTTGGCTCCGGCGCAAGCTCTTCCACAGCGAGTGTTGGCTTCTCGATCTCCAACGCTGCAGCATCAACTTCGGCAGCTGCAGGCTCTTGCGATGGAATCGGCGCAGCTTGCTGCTCGACAGTCATTGGTTCCAACCCAGTAGCGCTCGGTTCTGTAGTCATGGTCTCTGAGACCTCTCCCTCCACGACCGCAAGCTTTTCCTTGCCGGCTTCAGCTCTAGCATCTTCCATCTGCTCCCCTTGTCTCTCACCTACCCCTTGATCTTGTACATCTTCCACTACCCTTTTCGCCACCTCATATTCAAAATCCTCCTCTTTTTTCTCCTCTTCATGTCCACCATCCTCCCTTACATCCTCAATCTTCACATCATTATCATCAACAAGCTCATTATTCGTAAAAGGCTGGGGATAGGATGTCGGTATCCCCGAGAAAGGTAGTTGGGTCTCCGAAAGTGTAGGGATCGACAGAGACGGCTGAGTATCAGAGTTGGCTGCCTCAGGCGTCTCATCCGCTAAAAAAGGCACCGCCTTCTTAGCTTGCTTCTTCGCCTTCTTCTTGTCCTTCTTGGACGAAGGTGAAAGCGGATCTGGCTCCTTGTCTGGTGGCTTGGGATCGCCTGGAGGTTGCTCTGGAGTAGCGACGATAGTGGCTTGTTCTTCAGCTGGCGTTGGGTCGGTTGTTGGCTCACTGGTCGCAGTAGACGGTTCAAGCTGCTGTTCGACCTGCTTTATCTCACTAGTAGATGTCTCACCTGGAACGGTGGACTGACGGGATGCATCTGTCGGTTTGTGCTCGTCAGTGGGCTCTTGAGCTGCTTGATTATCGGCTAATTGAGACTCAGAAGTAGGGTCCTTGAGCAAATCTTCAGCTGGCGTTGCAGACTCAGATTGTTCACTTCCAACAGCCGACGCGCGTTTGGCCTTCTTCAACTTCTTTCTCTGCGACTTCGGTAGTCCAGCCCAGTCTTCTGGCTCTTGCTCATCGTCTTGCTTGGCATCTTTAGGGAGAGCTCCGGTGCTAGGCATAGTTGGTACGTCTGATATGGTAGTCTCAGCCGCAGGTGGAATGATGGATTGCGTTCCCTCTGTGAGAACGTTCCCATCATCGCTGGTGATCAGCCCCTCGCTTCCAGTTCCCTTTTCAGCAACGGCAGCTGGCGCAGCCGAGTCTATGACCTCTGTTTGCAGCGCCTCGGTGGTTGCAGTGTCAATTGTCTCCTCGGGCAGCTCCGCAGAAGGCTGCTCATCCAAAGATGGGTTAGCTGTTTGGGTCGGTGCCTCGGTGGAAACAAGAGGTTTAGAAGATGTGGCCTCGGCGGTGGAAGTTTGCTCAGCTGCTTTCTCCACTTTCTCCGTCTCTTTCTTTGACGACGACACAGTATCCTCTTCTTGTGTGGCCTTCGAGGGGATCTGTTCTGCAACAGGTACAGACGCTGCTACTTCTTCGGAAGGTGCGGGTGCAGCAACTGAAGCCTCTGTCTGCTCGACAACTGGTGCTATAGGGTCTTGGTCGATGATGGCACCATCGTTGACTTTTTCCGCAAGCTCTTTGACAGGCTCATCCATTGGAGTGGAAGGAACGGATGGCTCAGCTTCTGCGATTGAACCTTGCTTGTTCTTCTTCGCTTTCTTCTTCTCCTTCTTAGAAAGCTTTACCGGCTCATTAGTGATCGAAGGTGTTGTGGGCTCTTCGGCAGGACCCTCGGTCGGGACAACTGTAGAAGGCAGCTCAGTTACTACTGCGTCAGATGACTTTCCTTCCACAACAGAAGTCGATGGAAATCGCTTGTCTTCGGCCGGTACGCCGGAAGAGGTTTCGTCCTTGCTGGATTCCTCAACAATGGCAGATGTTGCAGCAAGCTCGGCTGATGCGACTTCGGAAGGCTGTTGCTCAACGCTCGCAGCAACAGTGTCAAGAGAGCGTTCTTGGGACTTCTCTACTGGCGTCTCGACTGGAATAGCATCAACAATAGATTCGCGCTCTGGCTTCTTCGCCTTCTTCTCGTCTTTCGTTGAAACAGGCCCTGCGGCCTCTGGCGCAGCTTCGACTTGGATAGGCACCTCAGAAATAGGCGAAAGTGTTGCAGCGGGCTCTTGGACAGATGCAAGTATCGTTGTCCGCTCTTCAGCAACATCGGGAAGGGTAATTGGCGTTTCTTCAATGACAGGGGTTTCAGAGATAAGTCCCTCAGTAGCTGGAGTCGTGGACTCGATCTGCTGTTCCAGCACCGGCTCAGCCTTTTCCTCAATGGAAGTGGGCGGAATAGAAGTAGACTCTTGGGTGGTTGAAACGCGCTTGGCCTTCTTAGCTTTCTTCTTGTCCTTCTTCGAGAGAGGCGCGACAGCTTCTTCTGTGGCATCTACTATGTTGGGTTCCTCAGGCACGAGTGCATCGATAGTTGGCATCTGCTGACTTGGCTCGTCGGATGTTAGCGTTTCGTCTTTCTCTACGATAGTTGCTTCAGAAACGGGTGAAGCTGTGGCATCGGAAACGGTGTCACGTTCGGCAAACACATTCGAGGCGGGCGTAATGTCGAGATTGGGCCCTTTGCTTGAGGTAGTTGCTCTTGCAGATTCTGCAACTTCAACAAACGTAGATGGTGCCTCTGCAGTAGTTTCGGGCAACGACGCCGATGGCTCAGGGTGCAGGATCGGGTCTTCAGCGACGGAAGCACGTTTGGCCTTTTTAGCCTTCTTCTTGCTCTTCTTGGAAGTCGTCTCCTCCGCTTGCTTCTGCTCAGCTGTAGATGCGACAACATCAGACTGTGTAACCATGGCGTCTTCTTGGTCTCTGGGCACAGGTGTGGGATCGTCCGGGGTACTGGCGATGACATGTTCAGCCGGCGACGTGGTTGGAGGTACATCGTCTTGAATGTTACTATCCACTGGCGTCAATATCGGAGATGCGGTCTCGGGAACGGTCTGTGTCTCAACGACGGATTCTTCTGTAGACTTTTCATGAGCATTAGACGCGACTGGCTCTTCGATAGTTGGTTCATCGAAAGCTCGCATCCTAGCCTCGGCAGGCGTAGAAGATTTCTTGGGCGCCTCACTCTCGACTCCGGCCTTTTTAGCTTCCTGGCCTTTCTTGTCTTCGTTCGAGAGCGGTGCAGCCTCAACGCCTTGCTCCGGGACGGGCTCGTCGCGCATTTGTCCGACAACGATCGGTTGGGCGTCTTCCTGGAACTGGGTGGGTGTCGTGGAAGCGATGACATCCTGCTCGGAAGTAGAAGCCTCAATATGCTCTGGCAGAGGTTCAGTGGCACTAGGCTCACGAACAACGTTTTGAGTGGTCGGTTCCTCAGTTGCTGCGATAGTGGTCTCGGAAGTGATTGGCGCAGACTCGGCAACAAGAGTCTCAGGCTCGGAAGCCGATGCTCCCTTTTTGGCCTTCTTCTTTTTCTTGTTCTTCTTGGGCGTGCTAGGAGCGTCTTCGTCTTGTACTGTTTCTTCGGCATGTGGAGCGTCGGCGACTGCTTTGCTAGGTGTTGCAACGTCATCAAATGGTACGGCAGATGAAACGGGTTGTGTAAACTGGTCAGCTACCAGAGCACGATCCATCTCAGCGATTGGGCCAGCGGGAGTGTCTAGTACAGGCTGCTCACCCGTAAAGCTGGACTCAAGAGGTGTCACCGGAGTAGCGACATCAGCAACGAAGCCAGTTAGCTTATCAGAAGAGGCATCGCGAAGCTCGGGTTCGAGCGCTGAGCCATCCTCGGTGTGGTGCTGCTCAGTAGTACCTTGCGTAACAGGACCAGAAGTAACATCGGGCTTGACAGCTGTAGCAGTATCGTCGGTGATAGGCTCATGTCTAAGTGTCGCTGGGTCCTGTTGGAGCTCGACATCCTGGGTGGCATCCTCATTTGCTTGCACCTCCTTCGGCGAAATCGATGGGATCTCCCTGGAGCTCTCCTGCGGCGGCAGCGGGACATCATCCTCGGTGCGTCTGGCGTCTTGGGAAGGCTCGGAAGGGACGTCGGTCTGTGGTGCTGGCTCCTCATCAACCAGTGTGCTAGGCTCAGTAGCGTCAATGGATTTGCCCTTTTTACCCTTCTTCTTGCTCTTCTTGGAGATTGGCTCGGCCTCTACAGCTGGCAGCGTGGGCGATGCAGGGACGATAAGATCTCGAGCGATCTCCTGCTGTGTGCCAGCAGCGTTAGCAGAGATGTCGGCAACAGGTTCATGGACGACAGGGACATCCTCAGGAACCTCAACTTGGGGGACTACCGGCTCTTCCAGATCATTGTCATCGGTGTCGGGAAGAGCTACAAGCTCAGCCAATGACGCAGCTTGCTCTGACTTAGCAGGCTCAGCCTGTGCTGAAGGAACGGATTCAGCTGTGGGTTGCTCAGGTTGGGCAGAGTTCGTGAATGGGTCAGGCTGAGAAGTAGCTACTTCAGCAACAGGCGTACTTGGCTCGGTTTCGGTCGGTTTTCCCTTCTTAACCTTCTTCTTTTTACTCTTTTTAGATGGCGTAGCAAGCTGATCATCTGCGATGGGCTCGTCAATCTCTCTGGCAGGCGTTTCTGGAAGAGGCACTGTCTCTGGTTCAATAGCCAGCGTCTCTTGTGACGGTTCGCGTGGGGGATCCTCGGCAGGGAGTGAAGGCTGAGAAACTTCCGTGACTGACTCTACAGGTAGCTCGGGAGAAACATCGAGTGCTGGGTCACTCTGTGTCACTTGGGACTCGACCTGGGGCTGTTCGAGTGGCTTAGGAGATGTAGCCGGAATGTGATCTGCGATTGGTCCGGATCCAGTGGCTTCAATAGAAGGTTCAGTCTCCGCCTTCACATCGGCTACGTCGATAGATGTGGGTTCGATCTCGACTGGTTTACTCTTTTTGGCTTTCTTCTTCTTGGACTTTTTCGATGGCGTTGTAGGCTCTTCTTCCAGTAGCGTAGCAGATTGTAAACGCTCTTCGACTGGAGCCACTTGCGAGATCGTTGAATCATCAAAGGTGGACTGCGTTTCGGTGACTCCTGGAGTTGACTCAAAACCGACCATAGGTTCAGAGAGAGTATCGTCCAATGCTCCGCGAGTGGATCTTGTTTCCTGTTGCGGTTCATGTATCGCTTCAGGAAGGTCTTGACTTCCAGCGACTTCTGCCTGAGGCCCCAATTCGCGCTGAGCACCAATGGGTGGAACGCTTGATACGTCCTCATTGGCCTGATCCTTCTTGCTATCCTTCGAGGATGTTTTGACTTCTTCATCTGTGACCGTTACAGGCTGTAGCAATTCTGATTGCTCCGTAATGACGGGGATTGCGCTCTCAGTGGAAGGCTGTAGGGTCTCCGAGTTGAACTTCTCTTGCACAGGGATTACGTCGTTAACGATAGGCTCCGACTTTGCCGCCTGTTGTACAGACTGTTCCACCGCAGGTTGGGAAGCGGCGACAACAGGGCGAGCTTGAACATCCTCTAATTCTGGTTGTCCCTCAAGGATTGGTGTACTAGGCTCCTCAACCGAAATCTTTGTCTTCTTGCCCTTCTTTTTTTTCTTGTCTTTCTTAGAAGAAGGTACATCCGCAACGTCATCAAACACTAGATCTGCGACCTGGCTTGGTTTAGCTGTCGATGAGTTGTCTGGCTCAAGATGCGTTGGCTGGATCTTTTGGGGAATATCGTTGCTGTGCTCCGCGGGTCCCTCCTTGGGTGCCTGATCAATGACAACGTCGAGCTGTGGCTGCTCTTCGAGAACAACCGGTCCGGCCTTCTCGGCATTCGAATCCTTCGCATCAACATCCTGAATCTTATCTTTGAGCTCTAATGGCGCTTGTACAGCGATGGTGGCCTCCTCTTGATCGATCTCTCTATTCGTGTTCTCTTGCTCCACGCTTGGCTCGACATTAGCACTTTCCTCTTGCGTAAAGACCTCCTCCACGGAGGGTTTGACATCTTTGGTCTTCTTGCCCTTCTTCTTCTTGTCTCTCTTCGAAGTGGGAGCTGATGGGGTATCCTCCGTCTTCGATTCGATGGGAGTCAAGGCCTCAGCTGTAATTGTTGGCTGTTCTGATGGCGTAGACAAATCCTCGTCGAAAGCGGCAGTCGGAAGAGGTACAGTGGCAGGATCAGCTACATCATCAAGCTTCTGCTGGGGAAGAGAAACCTCTACAGCATCAACCTGTTCGATCGATGGTGGTCGCTCAATATCGCGAGTCTGATCAAAAAGTTCTTCTGTAACAGCTACCGGCTCACTGGCCGGTGTAGACGTTTGAAGGGGAGCTGTAACCTGCTCAGGCGCGACTTCGATCTCAGGCAGGGGCGTCGCGATACCACTTTTCCGCTTGCTCTTCTTAGTCTTAGGCGTAGTAGGGAGCTCAGCTTCTATAGGCGCCGAAGAATATTCGAGTTCTGGCTTAGTCTCCTCAATAACGTCTACAGAGGTGTCCTTCTCGGAAGGATACATGAGATCTTTGTCGGATTGTTCGTCAGGCAAAGGTATGTTGGCAGCCTCAACTGTGGTAGACTGGTGTATGTCATGGGTGGCAGTCGGCTGGTCAGACAACTTCTCGCTTGCTTCGACAGATTCAGAGACAGTAGTGGGTGAGGGTTCCTGCGCGGGGATACCACTCTTCTCACTCATCTTCGTATTGGATGTATCGTCCTGGACAGAGGGTACGAACTCGGTTGGTGCTTCTTGTTTTGTCACAGCCGCCAAGTCCAGAGGAAGAGAGGATTCTTCGTGTGCAACCTCCTCCATGGTTGATGTGACTTCGGATGCGAGCTTCAAACCCTCGCTCTCTGATGGCGCAGTCCTTTCTTGCACGGTCTCCGCGGTCGAGGGCTCGTTGATGGCGATATCCTCAGCTGTAGTCACCAATTCACTTGTGGGTGTCGCGCTGACTTGTCGACTCGGCTCCTTCTCGCTGCGCAGTGCCGGATTCCATGATGCATCAAGCGAACGCTCAGCAGAAGGTACAACAGGCAATGTGGTAGCCGATGTCTCGGCTTCAGTGATCGCGGGCTCAGCAGTCTTGCTCTTCTTGCTCTTCTTAGCCTTCTTCTTGCCAGCAGATGGAGTGACCTCATCAACGGCTGGAATGGACAACTCTGCAGCTACTGGCTCCTTGACCTCAACGGCTGGTTCAGCAGAAACGACGGCAGACGGCTCTTCGCTAAGAGGCGTAGCTTCAAGTGCTACTTGTTCACCTCGAGGTTCGACCGCACTTCCCATAGAAGTCTCTTCACCTCTTTCGGCTTCGAGTTGGCGCTCGACAGGCCCAGGGGCTGGTTGCTCGTCTGAGACTTCCGACGCAATACCAATGGGAGCATCAGTAGTCGTATTGACGGTGTTTACAGGCTCATCCAGATCAGGAACCTGTACGCTACTCTTCTTCGTCTTTTTCTTCGGCTTGATGATCTTCTTCTTTGACGAGCTAGGTTCAAGCGAGATTCGATCATAGGTAGAACCACCAGACTCAGTCGGGACTGAGTCAGAGATCGTGCTGGTAGGTTGCCCATCATCAGCGAACAAAGCATTTCGAGCAAGAGATAAAGGTTCTGCAGTCTTCTCTTCGATGGCTGTGCTTTTGTTGACCGATACCGAGGACGCTGTGGGCGTAGAGACAGTTCCAAAGGCGAACGGTGGCTTTCCGTCATCGGTGAAGAAGGAACTCCGGGGTACAGCGAACGCAGATGATTCTTGCTCCGTTTCGATCTTCGTGTCGGTGGAATTCGAGGCTGCCTGCTCAGCGGGTATAGAGATTGATGGGAACGCAAATGATGGCCTCCCATCATCAGTGAAGAACGTACTCCGAGGCGCAACGAAAGTGGATGGGGTTTGTTCCCGCGGAACCTCTGTTTCCTTCGCAATCGATGTAGCTTGCTCTGCAGTAGCAGATGGTATCGAAGGGTACGAGAACGAAGGCTTTCCGTCATCAGTGAAGAACGTGCTACGCGGTGAGACACCCATAGAAGCTGTGGTTTCTTCTGTGATGGGGATTTCTTTAGCTGTGGAGCTGGGTTCGATGGCAGGAGAAGACGACATCGTCGGGAAGGTGAATGATGGTTTTCCATCGTCGGTAAAGAACGTGCTGCGCGGAGAGACGTAAGCAGGGCTCTTTGCCTCCTTCGCAGCAGGCAGTTCTTCAGACTCTGCTGTGGTCGACGTAGCTGCAGGTGTGGAAGGTACAGGTGGGAATGTAAAAGATGGCTTTCCATCGTCTGTGAAGAAGGCAGTAGAAGGTGTAGCTTCTTCAAGTTGCAATGTAGTTTTCTCTTCGACAGCAGGAATGTCCTTGGGAGTATCGGAAGTCTGCTTCTGAGGTGTCGCTGGCGTCTTAGGGAATGCGAAAGAAGGTTTACCATCGTCAGTGAAGAACGCAGTGTGGGGTGTGACAGTGGAGCCTGCTTCGTCTTGAACAAGATCGCGGGTTGCCTCGGCTGGACGCTGATCAGGTACGGCGGCTCTTTTGACTTCAGTCTCGAGCTGTAACTGCGGCTTCGCTGGTTCGTCCTGTGTACTCTTTCGGGAAAGAGTAGGCCTGATCCCGACTGTGGCAATCTTCTTGTCAGGCACAATCGGTGGAGATGGCAATCCCTTACGTTTAGCCTCTTCTCTAGCAGCAGCCAGCGCAGCCAGGACGGCAGACTGGGGTTTAGGTGAGGATGGAGGCGAGGATGTTGGTGACGGCGCCTTTTTCTTGCCCCATCCAAGAGCACCCCACAGGCCGGAACCCCAGCCTGATCCTCCCGACTGTCCTTCGATAGTGGAGGCTCGACGTTGTTCCTCGACGTTGACCTTGTTCTTAACTTGTTCAGGACCGTCGGATGTGCTAGGACGAGCTTGAAGCTCGGGTGTGGCAGGCCCAGCTGGAACTTCCATCTCAGGTTCTTTGGGGTTCGTAGAAGCGACAGGTGTAGGTACAATGTCCTTTGAGATTGCCTCATCAGCCGAAGCGGCTGGCACGTCTTCTTGAACCAAAAAGTCCATGACATCGACCTTGTCGTTCGTCTCGGTGCGTTCAAAAGATGGCTCGAGAATATCGCGCTTAATGGTCTCCTGTTGTGACTCTGACGAAGGTAAGATCTGGTCATCTTGAGGTGCGATTTCGGGTAAAGACGATGGCTCGGGCTCAACTTGTTTACTACCGCGTTTTCCCTTCTTGTTCTTCTTTCCCTTCTTGGCCTTTGGTGCAGGCGTAACCTCCTCATCGACGATTGGCTCGGTAGCTGATTCGGTAGGTGGTTCAACGATTGGTTCAGTAACAGGCTCACTAACAGGCTCGGTGATAGGCTCAGTGATAGGCTCAGTGATAGGCTCAGTGATAGGCTCAGTGGTAGGCCCAGCGGTTG
>Ga0058698_10000424_pt1 | contig 23771 bp, 25 predicted proteins | sample AgamicAsSfe_FD_67288 | JGI IMG/M metagenome (GOLD analysis project Ga0058698, IMG submission 67288) | Agave microbial communities from Guanajuato, Mexico - As.Sf.e | ecosystem: Host-associated > Plants > Phyllosphere > Phylloplane/Leaf | place: Guanajuato, Mexico | collected 2012-05-30
CTGGCAGGATCATCACTGGCAGGATCAACATTGAGCGCATACCACAAGAGCAACATGCTCGCTCTTTGTTGAGATGGCGACTCTATCTCCTGGTGCGTGTGGGCATTGGGGCTATTGGAATATAGTGCGCTGACCAGGTCGCATCCATAGATGTCCGCGACTCTACTCTCAAGTCGCTCAAGCTCACCTGCCCCTCCGCCGAAGTCATCCAGGAACCACAATCTGCGTCGACGGTTGAATCGCCTGTCATGGAGCAACAAGGCTACCCATTTCCCGAAGTTGGCGACGAATGGTCCGACGAGGAGGTCCTGATTCCCAGGCATAGACGGAAGGCGCCCTACATACCACCCCTCAAGTTCGAGAAAGTCACTGCAACGTCGGCCGAAGATACATCGTCGGACGAGTCTGCAGCCTCACCTCGTCCGCACCGACTAAGCGCGACTATCAGCCCCCTCGTACCGCCCAAAAGTCCCTCGCGACCGGACGCGTCGAGGGGCAACAGTCAAGATGACCTCATACAGCGGTACTATTCAGTCACCAAAGAGCGAGATGCGCTGAGAAAAGAGCTACAAAGAAGGAGCATGGGTCCGCATGGCTTACCCGCCAAACGTACTGTCCTGTACAAGTCGGAGGAAAACACTCTGGTGGAAGAGCTGCACGCGCTGCGATACGAGATCCGCATATGGAGCGAAGAGTACTTTGGTGGGTCTGTCAAGGCTTCGAGCAAGCGTCCATATCTGCACAGAGCAAAGGAGCTGTTTGGGAACCTCACAGACAACTATCACATGTATCTAAAGGATCCAGAAGAGCGACCGCTTCTCATACAGGCCTATGTGTGGATGAAGCTGCAACAGAAGATCTTCAACAATTGGCAGAAGGGAAGCGGATATGTCTGGGCAGGAAAGCTGGGGGACAGGAAGCTACGTGAGATCAACGACACACTGCGCAAAGGTACAACCCCATGTGTGCTTCGATCGGGTTGTAAATGCAATGCTAACAACACCTAGCTGTCAAAAACGAGGCTGAAGCCGAAGAGTACCACCAATGGCGCGCCATGACTGTAAACCTCCTAGTCCCCCAAGTAGACGGAAAATGGCGTCCCACCTTCGATGCTGCGCCCGTCCTAAAACGAATATCCCGCTTCTGCAGTCGTATGCGGCGCAAACTACGGCCCTGGTCTACACATTCCTTGCGCAAAGGAAAGGAACAGCTGGGAACAATCATCTCGGCGTCTGTTGCGTTGGACTTGAAGATGAAGCGTCAGCTTGCCGACTATCGATTCGTTACATTTACTGGTGGTAAGAAGGACCAATACTGGGGCTATGGATTCTATGACAGCGAAATGGAAGACGTGTATGAAGATGATGACGGAAACAGCAGTGGAGGATACGGTGGCAGTGGCAGCGCAAAGGGCAGAAGAGTAGAATTGGCACTTGCGCCTGCACTCGAACGATGTGGTAATGCTAATGGACATGTCTTTGATCAGAGTTTCATGATGGTAAAGGCGGATGTGAGTTGTAAGAGGCTGGAGAAACCAAAGAAAGAGAAAAAACAGCAGCCTAGGTCTAGAGGGAGTGGCAGTAAGGGCTTCTCGCTAACTACGTGGAGGTAGAATTAATGCAACTATGAGACGAATAACAACACACCACTCAGCTTTATATCGGCTCCTTTCCTTTATGTTATCAAGTGTCTTGATTCTTATTGTTTCCTGTCTCCAAGTACTTTACGCCCGTCGGGTTACAGCTCCGGAGTGCGAGCCTCATCGTACAGGAAGGGCCCAGTGATGCTCATGCAGCTGATGCTTACTAGTATGGATGCTGTGGCATAGATTTCACACAAATCTAGCTTAGTGATGAATCGTGTACACATCGATGGCCATCAAATGTTTAAATGCTCTCACGATTTGGTATTGAAATTGTATGCAGTCTACTCCGTTTTAGGCACGACGTGAACTTCCCAGTCAGCGCCATGCGGGCCCTTGACCGTTTCGCGTGGTGTTACGCGATGGAAAGGCCCTTCGTCGTTCGTGACACCGCTCTCTATAACGCCCTTCTTCTCGCCTGTTCGCAGGTACTCCAGGAAGGCAACCGATGTGTCGATGTACTCATGAAGCGCATCCTTGCTGTTCAGGGTTGTACCAGTAACCAACTTCATGATCCAAGGAACGATGAGAGGCGCATCAGTACAAGACGGATGAGCGGTGCCCATCAAGGTCATAAACCATCCCTCCTTTACATTCTCGATGATCTCCTTGACGACATTAAAATGCCATCCCTGTCCATAGAAACCTGTTTGTTTCTCTGTCCACTCTCCGCTCTGCATTACAAGTATTGGTACGTCTATATCTTTGTTGAGTGGTCCTGATCCCTTTCCAGGATCTAATGCAACGCCGCCGTTAATGGACATTTCCTTTGAGCCGGCAGATTTGAGCGCTTGCATCACGCCTGTCGCGCCATATGAGTGGCCTCCGACTGTGACCGCAGACAGGTTGAGACGGTTCTTGAAACCGGGTAAGGCATTGCGCGGTGAGCCAGGCTTGAGGTTCATGATCGGTGCGTCACCTGCATTGAGTTGCGCGAAGAGCTTGATTGTTTCGCTGATCTCAGCTTCACGGAAGTTGAGTTGTGCGGCCTTAAGGTCTAGGTCGGTCATTGGCGGGTCAGCTGCTAAGTCTTTGAGCTTCATGTGCCAGACTTTTCGTTCCGACCCATCAGGACGGTGAATGATAGTACCGGGTCCGCTTCCGTCACGATGTTCGATAGCAGCGACGACATAGCCGTGACTTGCAATGCTCCCAAGGTAGTGAGCATAGCTCTGGCTCATTCCTGCCATTCCGTGCGTGAAAACCATACAGGGAAGTCCTCCGAGATCGTTGCCTCTTTTCAGCTCTTGATGTTCCTGCTCTGCTGCCTCCATAAGCTTTCCAAAGCCGCCTGTGCTACTGCCATCTTCTCCTAGTATCTGTTCAGCGCTGGAAAGTATGGGCGCATCAACGACACCCGGGATGACGGTGCTTGAGCCAAGGAGCCAGAGGGCAAATGTGAAAACCGAAGACAGTTTCGACACGCCAGCAAGTCGAGCATATCCCTCGCCAATGAGCGAGACTGGTTGGGGCAGCCATGGTCGTGCCCATGGTCGCTGACTAGGCGACGCCAAAGGCAGAGAAGAAGGGTAGTATAAAGTGATAGCCAGTGTATCGAGTTCGAAAGCCTTTTCCCCAGTTGCTTTCAGTACGGCGTCGTGAATGGTTTTCTTTTGGACCTCGGTCTCAACATCCAGTATGCCAACCTCATGCGGTCCTGTGTAAGTTGGAAGTGGCGAGGTGATTGGGGCTAAGCTAAAGAATAGGACGCCAAAGAGCACACCTGCCGATGCGATGAACAAAAGACGTCGTGGTGTGAGTCGGGCAGGCCGGGGTGCTAGGCGGGCCATCCGGAAGACCATGATTCGCGGCTTGTGTTACAATTCTCTACAAACACGAATGAGAGTTGCCAAGGGTTGGGAAGAACTGCGATGACTAGCCAGGAATCTGTTATGGGCTTCTCAGATCTATAAAGTAGTATGTGAGATCAATGGGGTAACTGTGGCGTAGCAAAGAAAGATGCTGCCCTGTGAAAGTGTTGGCCACTGATGACGTATGCGAGATCGGAGATAAGATTGCCCAGATGGACCATGCAACTGGGTAACACCTCCATCCTCGAACAACACGTACGATATATTTCATCAATAATTGACATGTCACCACATCGTCTGTCGTAACTACGATTGTCTCGTTTTTGTAATTGAGAAGTCGCTCGTTGAACTTTAGTTGGGTCCGGATCGACAACTAAGAGTTGGTGTCTACACAACAGCTACGGTACGACACCACCCATTTCTTCCCTAGGAAAAGGTTAGTAAGAAGAACAAGAGCAGAGCGTGTAAAGTAATGGTTGCAGGCGAAGCTGGGGCTATGAGCTGTTTTCGAAAATGTCAGAAGAGCACAACATCAAGCTCATACTGTAGCGCAATACCCAAGCAGATATTTGATACAAACATTGACCGGCAGCATGGCTTCAGGAGGGTAATGTTGTGACATAATGTGCAAATTCAGCAAGCGCCTCGTCGACAGTTTTTCTGGCATCAATTACATTCCCACCAGACCGTCAAGGCAACCAACTGTTTCATCTCATTGCAAATACACGGACTCGATGCTTAGCCAAGATTGTATAAGCGATTGTTCTCTGGAAGCTTACTGCACAGCCATCGCAAAGGAGTAATGGAAGTTGTTGGAAAGAGTGCGTTCGCTATTGTCTCCCAAGATCAAGACAGTGCATCAGATGTAATGCAAGTCAAAGCACCAGCTGTGCTGAAGAAAGACATGGAGAACGCATCAGCCGCCGATCGAAAGAATCTGGTCGGCGAAGTCAAGACATTTCGCATAGGCTGAATGAGTGCTTCACAAATCTTCACGATCGTTCCACCGCATATGGCAACCGCGTCCCGAATGACATTTAGGCTGGTCGCATCATCCCTTTCTGAATGATCATCGCTCTTCTACCCTCAATCCGTCTCGATCTCTGTCCGAAATCGCTTACATGTGCATGTGCACATTCCCGCTTACCGATGGGCATGGGACACATAAAACAAAAGTTCCATGTACGAGCGCAGCCTGCATCGCTTCAGGCACGTTCAGAGGTCCGGCTAAATCCAAACGACCTGTCTATTACCCGAGCCACACACTATCTACGCCTTGGCCCTGAAACAGAATCCACAATGAACGTCCCGCTCCGCGTGTACGCCCTGGTAGCTGATTTGCATATGACCAGGGACCTTGAAGTCTTTTACCCGGACGATCTTGTTCGGTTCGGCATATCTACGGATTTGCACACGTTCAGTTCCGGGGTTTGAATAAGGGACGTCTTGGTTCCTGCATATTCAATCTGTTGGTATTATGCGCGGTTGGTTACGTGTAGAGGCGCAGTGCAGACAAAGGGGCGCATTGAGATCATAGCAAGACTTCGTCGTAATACGCGCTTCCTGATCGAATGCTCTGGTGGAGCTGCCATGTGGGTATAGAGTGGAGCACTCCGGTCTGTTTCCTATTCCAGTACCCTTACTCTTACTACCTCAACAGTAAGAACAGGGTGTTTATCAGATCAGATTGTGCACTCTGCTGCTCGCTTCCCCAGATTCTGTGAGCCGCGGACATGTCGATAAGCGTGATGCAAGGTAAGGGCCTTGACACTGCGGACATCATGGCCACTTTCAACACGCTTTCGTAAAAGTTCGTGTACCTACGGTGCACTATCTGATCGATCCGACAGCTTCCATATTCGTCAAAAGTCGTTAAGAGCCTAGATGCAAGCGACCCACCAGCAAACAACTCGCCTCCGATATCAGCACGACACGAACCATATCCACAGTCAGCCTGCCACTTAGTCATTCGGTATCACGGCACTGGTCTCTTTGGGCAATTTCATTGCGAAGGAATCGCCTCAACACATCGGCGCTGTATCCAATTGGGACGACAAAATCCATTTGTTTACATCCTTTTCAGGACGACGCGCTGCGTCTAACCACATGAGCCTATACGCTGCAGGCGCCGCAATTAATATGAACGATATGTCAATCTGCACTATTTCGTGGTCAGCCATGTTCTATAGGCAACACGGTCTTGACGAAAACCACGCGATGAAAGGCTACAGGAGCGGCTCCGATGCCCTGTTTTCGTCACACCAGTTCCCGTGACGTTTGACTATGGGATCAAAACGTCGAATTAGCCGAAATGTACTGCACGACCTGTCGCGGATCTCCCATGCTGTTTGTCTATGCTTGCGCACGCTGGCGTTGATCATCCGGAATCGCGTCACGCTGTAGTTGCTCCGCTCATGTAATCAAGTTTGGCGTTCATGCAACGGCAATGTTGCTTTTCCCAGAGTTGCCAATCAGCCTACTTACACCAAGCCAACGGCACGGGCGAGCACGTTCGAGCAGGATAAGCCTGCGAATCCCATAATAAGCTGCCATGTAGATCGTCAGGGTCCGATCTGTGGTCGTTAGGAAGGTAACAATCATAGGCACAAGGAACCGTATAGGCTAAGGGGATGCGCCATGTACCTGCATAGCTCAACGCGAGGGTTATATAATCAGTCACCTCTTCTCAAGTCATAATATACAGCTGGATATAGGTAAATCAAACACGAAAGGCAATAAAGATGATGAGGATGGCGGTGTGGTTATATTGATTGATTTTGTATGGCAGTGATCGCATGCATCTTTTGATAGAGGAACAAGATTAACACAAACAAACATTTATGCAGTGGTTCCAACATCCAATGGTGATTAATTTCGTACTCTCTGTGATAGACAATTCTCCTTTCCAACATAGGAGACGATTGTTGCGCAAGTGTTATAAAACAGATCTATGTAATGAGACGAAAGTGCGCCAACGAGATGCACATAAGCGAGCCGACGAGAAGCTGACGCAAGGAAAACCGAAACGTGCGAAACTAAATGGAACGCCTCCGACTTTTGGCCTCCCATTGACAATGGGACAGGAAGTAGATACACAAGAAAAGAACATGACTCGTCAATATATACATCGAATGCAATGTTGTCGTTGTTAACGTGACAAGAAGCATAGCCAGCCATGCTTCAGAAGCCTCCCGGGCTTCAGTATAGAGAGACGCTGTTGGTGAGACTATTATTAAGGGCGCCGTGATGATGGATTGTTGATGGTGGTGTTTTGATTTACATTTGCGAAGTGGTGGATGTGTTGCGTGGTGGTGCTGGGAAGAGGCTTAGCATAGGGGAGCGTGCCTGTGCTGTGGTCGCTGAGCGATTGCGTAGCTTGGCCGATTGATCCTCGTTTGGGACAGAGACAGAAAGTAGTTTGGCGGCACCGTCAGACAAAGCTTGCTTGTGTTGACGTGCTGAAGTACGAGCAGAGCGCTGCGACCCTTGACGCGCAAGATCGAGGGATGACTTGAGCTCTTCTTCGACAGTGGGATGATTCGTACGTTGCGAGCCACGTCGAGCCAGATCAAGGGAAGCCCTGAGCTCAGTCTCAATAGAGCTGCGAGATTGCTCCTCATCTTGTGGCACTTCGTCGTCTGAAGCGAAGAATGTTCGCCCTTCCAGAGTGCGCCCTGGCGGCGTAACATCATCGTCTTCCTTGTCCTGGTTAAGAAACGCAATCTGCTCCGATAGTTGATCACCTGCTAGACTGTAGCCAAGTGATTTTCGGCTACGACGAGAAGGAATCAGCTCTGGCACACTTCCTGCAGAACTCGCCGAACGCCGTACAGGGGAGCTCCAGAGACCAGAGCCCTGGACGGAGGACATAAGGCTACTATCGTAGGAGCTTCGTCTGCTAAGTCGGACACGACTACTACGAGCCGAGCTAGTCGCGCTTTGGCTTGCGTCAAGCATTGGAAAGTGCCGATCGGAACCAGCGTACTCGTCAAGCAGATCCTCGTAGGTGACTTCTCTATTATCTTTGTACTCTTGAGGAACGAGGAGAGAGGGGCTGAGTATGAAGCCAGTATCGCCACTAAAGCGGTTGGCATTGAAGAATCCTGATGGTGTTGGTGGTAGTCCAGTACCCATGGTAGATGTGGATATCGCAGAAGCTGGGACAAGCTCTGGTACACTCCCTGTGCTAGGAACAAGTAACGACGATCGGAAATTGTCAGAAGCGAAGCGCTCTCGATCAGCGGACGTGATTCTCGAACTGTCATTGTTCGCTTGCTCAGCAGAAGGTGTTTCGCAACAGCGTACACCGTCATCAGATGCACGATCCCACTCAAAATCACAGTCAGCTTCGAGTGCGTTGTCATAGATATAGTCAACGTCTTCTTCCCATGACTCCTCTATTGCGCGCCATGTGTTCGACTGGCGACGATGAGTAGGCCTCCGAATGGACATTCTCCTTGGGATACTACCCGACCCCAATGTATCTGACATCTGTGATGAGGGTCGCGAGACAGACGGCGCTGCCCTCGGCGAGGCAGGAGATTGACCCCGACCGTGTGCTCTGGAGGTGACCGGTGATCGAGGGCTCTGGAAGGAGAACGATCCAAAATAGGGTGATCTTGGCGAAGTTGGGGTCTTAAGCGGCGGCTGTGGTGCAGGTCTTGGGCTGACAAACCTTTCCGGTTCCTCAGCGACATCTGCGAGACTAGGGCTAAACGATGGCGGTGTGGTTGCGTGAATAGCTGAGTCATCAGGCGTTGTTACTGCATGGCCGAAATACGACGAGTCCTCCAGTATTTCAGGTATTATATCCGGTGTGGATACAGCCGATAGCGCAAACGAGTCCCAGATACCCGACTCTCGCTTCGATCGAGACGATCTACGTGGGATTGATCCTGATTCTTCGTATGCGAGCTCAGGTGTACCAAAAGGAGGTCCAAGAGGAAGATGGGGTGACTGAAGAGGCGCCTGTACCGAGGAAGATGTGTGAGTATGTTTACGAGGGCTGACACCAGGCTGGGAGAAACTCTCTATGGACCGGGCTAGGCGAAGTGGTCGCCGCGACATTGGAAAATGGGGTGCATTTTCCGACTCGTGGCGTGCTTCTGGACTGCGGGGCGGTGACCTAAAGCCAAGGGCAGATGAGGATCTATCCTCTCCAGTTGCAAGGTTCTCAGAAGAAAAGTTCCTAAAATGGAGGCTATCGGTTGGTGTATCAGGGAGTTGCTTTTCGAGAGCAGCAATTTGATGCCGATCGGTGTGGGAGAGGTGCTGAAAATCGAATGGGCTGGAAATACGGCTTATTAGGCTTGGACCTTGTATGATGGTAAGCATGTAGGCTCGGTATTGGGAAACTGCCACTTACCAGCATCCTCAGCTTGGCTGTTGAACCTTTTGCTCTTTCGCAAGATTGATGATCGCCTCTCGTTGGCGTCCCCTTCATATTCATCGACGTTAATCATGGGCGTCTCGCTCAGCCTCTTTCCCTTCTTGCCACGGAACAAAGACCTCCTCGATCCAGTTGACTCTTTATGGCTTCTGTTGCCTATCTGTCGATGTCCAGGTGGTGAGCCATGCCATGAACCTTCATGTTCAGCCATTTCGGAATGGCTAAGAGACAGTAATGAAGGAGTTAAGGACGTCGCGGTATTACTCCTTGACCGCAAGTTAAACACAGAGCTTCGTCTGGCCGGATAGGCTCTGGGTTGCTGTTCAGGCGAATGCATACCAGCATGAGACGAGTGCGTGGGATACTGCTCCAGCCAAGACTCTGAACTTGTGGTGGGAAAGTTAGGCCCGGTGGCCTGAGAGTCTACAGATGACTGTCGAGATCGAGAGGCATCAGTCTTATGGAATGAAAACATGGCTCCAGAATCCAGAGGAAGTCAAGGAAGATAGGGCCTAATACAAGCAATGCGAACCGAGTAATGCTAGAATGGCGTGTGCAGGTCCCCACAAGTGGCCGGCAAATGTAGTTATGGCAACAACCATTGAAGTTGACAGGATATTCTGGGGAAACCTGTCGCGCGCACGCGAGCACGGATGTTGTGAGTTGGAATGCCCGGGTTATACGCCTACTGAAGGCGTTAGTGAAGTATGCGAAGGACTTGCCATTGGTACACAAGACCTGTGAGGGGTTGAGTTGGACGAGGCGAGATGGTTGAACTTGGGCCCGGTCTAGGATACAGGCGCGACAAACGAGGGTAAAGGTATAGTTGAGATGCAATAACAGTCAAAGTAATATATGCGTACCTGGTCAGGTAGATAACTTATTTGCAGGGGAGTAGAGAACGCAAGAGCCTGGTCACGGACCACTGCAGGGCGATGGCTGATGAAGGGGTTCTGCCCTTCTGTGTGGGAATAAGACGAGGATGTGGTCAAGGAGTTAGGGTCGAGTGAAGGTTGGCGAACTGCACAGACCGAAGTGAGACAAACGGTGGTTGCGAATCAGAATGAGTGGTGGATGGTCCAGGTAGCTGAGCAAAGATTCGAGTAGGGATTGTAGTTGCTGAAGAGCGATCATTGGCATATCCCGTAGTATTGCATGCCGTGACACGGGAACAGGATGCTTTGTGGCCGGTAAAGTAACAACAGGTGTAGGGATGATCTCACTATGTAGGAACATGGCCGGCTTGGTCGAGCAGCGGAGAGTATGTGGAGAAGATGGAAGGTGCTCAGTGTGCTCCACCAGGTTAGTGACATCTAGGACGAGCAGGGACAGGGCTTGCTGCGCGCAAGCAGGAGTGAAAGACATGGGTGTCTGCCGCTGAGCGACGGCGCCTGAGCGTCTGTTAGTGGCTGGGGGAGAGCGGAACCAGGGGTGTTGGAGACGGGGGATGCCCGACTTCACAGGGCTCATGAGCCACTGACGATGAGTGCACCAGTGAACGCGGCCCGACAGGTCGGCCTGCGCAATATAACGTCGCAGGGGCCGTGAAGACCGATGCTGATTGGACATGTCAGCGAAATAAACGGTTAAATCTGCTGCATATCTGCTTTGACCACATCTAGGCCCGCTTTGCTACGAGGACGTGAGCTCCAATTTGCTTGGGATGCCGGCCGTTTGTTGTTGTGCACCCGAGAAGGATTCGACAACGCGTAGCAAGACATGTTGTGGCTGAAGCCCGTTGTCTTGCTGTTGTGTCCGCGCACAGCAAATATTTCGTAACACAGGACGCGTAAACTGTGCTGAGAATACGAGCAAGTATTCATCCACAGGCGGGGAATGGAGGATTTTGGTGGTTACATACAGCATTTGTGCTATTAGTGCCGAACAGTGCCGGTTCGCATTTTCAGGCGGGCACGGCGCAATGCCTGCAGGGTTAGGCCTTGCCTGTGCCATGCGCCTGGGCATGCATAACGCCTCAGCCTCGACATGTCTGCCACTCTGACCTGGCTGTCTGGCTAAGCATGTCGAAGAGAGGCGCAACTATCGTTCTAAGTATTGGTGCATGCTGTAGTTGCATGCCAGCGTGGATCAATAAATCTGTCACAAAGGGATCGCGATACGCGTTCGCGCTGAGACGAAAGGCTAGAGCAACGTCCCATCTGCAGATCTTCGCTCGTGAGACGGCGGAACCTGAAACAACCGAAGACAGCCCCTACACCGTGGCCGAAGATGCGTCCAAGGACTCGATACCCCGCCTCACTCAGACGTCTCAATCTACACAGGGCTCGTCGGTGGATCGATCCGAATCGTGAACAGCCCTCATCGAGGTCAGAGTACTTGCGATGATGTGTCGGAGCCCAGGCAAATCCCAAACATGTTTCAGAGCCTCTTGACACCCACGGTCGAGTTCTGGCTATCGTGGGTTGTGAGACCATGGTGGTCTGCCTCTTCGCTGCTCTCTAACAGATTCAGCGTGCACAAGATACGACCTCGGCCGGGTCGCACGGCCAGCGAAGCATAACTTCGAGATTGCAACGCTTCTGAATACGGCTGATGTTGCAACGCCGCCTGCTCGTATCATGTTGTGATGTGGTCGCGTGCAATGGAAGTAGAGGCTGTAGATCTTCGCATCAGCCGCTGTACAACAGCGCCATTCGAGTCTGCACAAAGACGTGTGACAAGCGCCTATCCCTACATTTTTTTGTTCTTCCTGGAAGATGCACTCGTAATGAGGTCCAACGCTCAAGGCATGAGCCGTGTGGGGGTTTGTGGGCCGTCTGCTTCGACTTCAGCTGCATAGATGCGAAGCAAGCACACCGACAAATTCCGTAGCGCCCGGTAATGGTGGCACTGGTGTCAGTTTCGTGTGCAGTTGTAAAGACCCAACAAGTAGCATTGCGAGTTGTTGGGCTGTGATTTCTCCGAAGCTGGGGTGAAGGTTCTCTCACGTGCGCTACTCTGCCAAGGATACACGTGCTGTGGAAGAACCTCGGGTTCATCTCATCATCATCACTGTCCTGTTACCCTGCACACGACTGTGCACAGCGTCTCCTATCACTGCCCGAGCTGGACACATCTCCAGTCTCCAGTCCCTAGTCTCCAGAGTCCCAGTGGTTCTTGGTCGCTGCGTGGTTCCCCTTGTTCCTGCAGTGGTCGCTCATGGCCGACCATAGATCGGCGAGAACCACTCGGAGCCTCCACCTTGCTGCTTCTCCCACGCACTGGCGGCCCACGTCTTACGCACCACGCCTCTGCGCGTCCAACAACGTTCTCCTATCAATCCTCTTCCCGTTGTAGATGACGTTAGGTGCATGACGACTGCGCTACTTCCTCACGAGAACCTCTCTAGCGGGCTCGTAAGTCCTAGGTTCGGCGCCCGAACTTCCGGACACAATCTTCACCGGTGTATCCACATGGCTATCCATGCGCTGTGGTCCGCTTCCATGGAAACCGTCTGCACACGGCAATTACCTCATTGCGTCCAATTATAGGTGCTCGTCTTCGCTCCACTTTCCACTCGTCTCGAGGCACTGAGCATCGGAATTGAGGTTATCCCCAAGGGACATGCTGCCATTGTTAGGGAGCAACTGCGGTGCAACTCGTACCTGTTCTGCTACATTGCTCCCGTGCAGCGTACCTAGGTCTGCGTTTCCCGGACCTATGTCCACGCGAAAACCTTGTTTCCTGTACCTGCAGGTCGTTCGCTCTGCCGTCTAACCATTTTCGTCAGACCGGCAGACTCTAGTTGGAACCGTCCATACCCCCACCTGATCGTTTGCCCCCAACCTCAACACTAAGTAGAGCATCTGCGTCACTCAAGGATCTTTACTCCTACGGAATCGAATGCGGATTCAATGAAGCCGATACCTAGAGGACCTCGCATTCGGCTCCGCTCTCACTAGTAAGCTGTGGTTTCACCATCGAGACATACAAAGTGTGACGGCTGTTGACAGCTGTAGCCACGACTTCGTCGAGTGAACAATCTGACTGCCATAGAACACCAACCTGGAAACGTCGGTTGTTCTCGTATGGCATCTTACATTGTATGCGAAAACTATCTTCGTGCAGCCTCCTGAAGACCATGGGAGATACTTAGCAAGTTCTATCTCATGACATCTATAAATACAAACATCCTCTATACAGCAACTGCGATGGTACGTAGCGGATGGTTCCGAACTGACAACTACTCCGCCAATGAAGCGAATGTGGCGTTTCGCTTATCAACCTTGGCAACTGGCGGACATAATGGCCTTCCATCCCAGTGGTTCAACGCGGGCATTTACAGCCACAGTCGTACCCGCCTCAACAGGAGAGGCTCTCGCTTTCTCATACAAACGGTGCACTTGCGGATGAGTCGAACCTTATCTCACAATCTGTGGAGACAGCAGCGGATAGAAGACTTCGAGTATTCGTCCGATCCGATCTGATAGGTCCACTGACGCATAGCCCAGAACGCCGTCGAGATCCGGAGCAAGAGATAGAGTTCGCTCCAGGCCAAGGACCTATTCGCGAACAGAAGTACCCGGTTGTCGGTTGAAGAGCCACTCCCACACGAAGCAAGCGACCACTGCCTAGGTACATAAGTCTATCGATAATCCGCACTCTAATCCTTCCAGAGCCAGAGTGCGGGACAACGCCGAGGTCCAGACGACAGTCAGCTGCGACTTTTTATTTGAGGCGTCAAGGTCATCATGCACGAATGCTCCCAACGACCTATCTGAGTTCTGGCCCACAGTTTTTCATCATACGTAGAGGTCAAATCTTCAAGGAGCATGGATTTGCAGCTCGGTCACGGCACGTCTTGAGCATAGTTTCGCCATTGAAGTATACAGTAGTCAACATCACATGGGTCAGGCTCTCTCTCCTCCTCACGCAGACCGTTCTTTTGTTTTCTTGATGCACGGCTGAAGGAGAGAGGGGCAATATGCATTGGACGGGAACTCCGCCGTTATTCAACAATGCTCCAACCCAGGGTCCAGAAAATCTTGCGTCGCTCTCTTGGTCTCGCACTACCCGTTGATGCCCAAAAGCACGAAGCGTAAGTCCGTTCAGATGCAGAGGTACTTTGAAAGCTGCTCCGTTGCTATTGGATGGCGTGTATGAAAGGCCAACGACGGAAAATCTACCACACCGGATGCCAGACCAATTGATATATTTGATGCAGTCATACAGACACTACGCGGCCGAACGGGTGAAACGGTGATTACAGATGGAATGAACAGAAAATCCGCCAATCAACGAGTCCTTCACGCCTGATATACGCCACATTCGCAGACCTCTGCCCGTGCTTGTTTGTGTCGTCAGGAACAGGCGATACCAACTGAGGAAGCCGTGGCGATTTTCCTATGCACATCTCAGGTTCATCTCTTGAAAGGCGCGCTGGTGGCCCACGGGCCGTGAGACATGGGTCACAATCCTTCGGTTGGCGATCGAAGAGCCACCAACACACTCTGAGCCGTGCCCCGATGTGAACTGCAGACTTCATCACTGGTCAAGGCGCACGATGCACAGCGGTCCCGTGATGCACAATCTGCCTCGGTTGGCCCCTTGAAAGGGCAGGTGTATGGCAGGGCCAAAAGGGTTTTCTTTGACGATCCAACAAGTGTGGGTATCGACGCAAGGCCAGACGCGTGCATCGGATGACACATCTAAACGAACATGGCTTTATTTCCGACCGCTTTTTGCTTTGTCCATTGATCTTACCAGGTGTATTCATTAGTGTCGCAATGCTCGCGTGAGTATTGAATTCCTCTCTTACTATGACGTCGTCTTCAACATGACAGCACTGCACTTGAGAAGTGTAACGTATGCAAGGTACATAACTCTTACCAACTGCCATTCTGGTTTCAGAAATGTCCTTTTTCCAGAAAGACCGATACTATGTCACTGGTAAGAGCTACAACTGCCGTTGGCCAGTGCGGCCGCAAAAAGCAAATGTCCACATCAAGCCACAAAGCGAGTGTCATTTCGTTTGCGAATTACGCAAGGCGTTGCAATATGCACGATGGCAATCTCGTCCTGCAGGTACAGCCGCGATGACAACACACGAGGTCCAGACCATGCTTCGACCTCTGAAAAGAAAAGGGACATATGGTGGGTGGCCAGCTCGGATATCGAACTTGGATGTCTTTCATGTCACTAGGCTGGATTCTTACACCGAAATAGTGGTATCTGAGTTCATTGTTTCTAAAGAATCAATGTATACGAGATGGATCTAGACCACTAATTACCAATTGACATCCGCGTGCAGTAGGGTAGGTTTTCATCGGACTGTTCCGTTGCTGGTTGTTGGTAGTCAGGCAACCGGTCCAGACGATACATCGAAGCATGTCTCACGTTGAAGATGTGGTCTGACAGTTCAAGGGTATGCTGCACGGACATGTGCCATGTATACTGTGAGTAGTCTAGCCAAGCAATAGACAACTACACAGTGTTGTACATCTGCCGAAAACCTGCCGAGTGCCTTTCTCTCTTAGCGTCGTACGTCTTGTACATACACTGCACAGTACGTGTCTGGCTTGCTGATCCCTGCGCATCCAAGCAACGTTCTTGACCAAACTTTTGCAACATAGTTCCGGAAACGATTTGCTCTCCCTAGACAAGCAGATCTACGACTAAAACATTACCGAAATCGATAAACGGATACATGAAGCCGTCCCCGAAGGCCGAAAGTATCAGTGAACACGGGTAGAAACGTGCACAATGCGGGGTCTGCCTGTCCGAAGACAGGCCGTCGATTGCACCGACTGGATGATGGGTTACCCTCCGTTTGTGTCGCTGATCGAAACCCCCCTGGAGCGAACAAGTTCCCCGTATCCCCAGTTCGTGGTGAGTTTGAGATACAGGGCATTTTGAGGTGACGGATCCGATATACTTCAAGATCCAGAGATCCAGATCCGGAGATATTGCTGAGTCTGGCCCATGGGAATAGGCGGTAATACGGTTCTTTCCAGCTGGCTGCCTGACGTACAAGCGTAAACCCTTTGCATTGTTGTTAAACGCCGACTTGAAGTAGTTGAGTGGTTCCGCAACGCAGTGCGGGAGGAAATGACGACTAACGCGTTCTTGTTGGGACAATGAGACCGAGGATAGGTAGCTCGGTCGTTATTGGCGTTAGTCGTTGCCTTGCAGTACTGCAGGCGTTTGAATGAGGCAATCATGACTTCGCACTGACAATCCTCGGGACCCAGGGGGGTGATCTTCAAGTACCGAGCGCGAGCGCAGGGCGGAAGATAAGGCTGACGTGTTCGTTGGGGAAACTTCGGGATTTGCAAGCAGAGTATCAGTGCGCATTACATGGTTTCTCCTATCTCGAAGAAGGAGATGAGTTGCGTGTCGAGGAAAGTGTGCCTGTTAGAACAGAAAGAGCGGGTGACATGGTCGTGAAAATCGATCGCCATTCGACAAGGTGAGTGAAGAGCTGGATCGATGAGTGCAAGAAACTGCCGGTAAGTAGGACATAGTTAGAAACACATAACCGCGATGACACAACGTAGCTCCTGCTTTGACAGGCGCGTTGTTTGAGCTTTCTAGGTTGATAAAATGAGAGTACGCCTTTGGACTTGACCATAGCTGCGGGACATGATTAGATTGATACGATGGACGCATTTGCTTGGTACAATCCTGCTCTTAGTGTATTGTTTCCTGCTAACGATTTGGGGTGCTTGGACATGTTGAGCCAGACGTCATCGTTGTCGTCTTTGGGTCTTCCATCAGCGACCCAGCAGTGTAGGAGGGGCAAGTGTGAGTTATGGTAGTTTTGCTTGCTCGTTCTGTGTGGTATTCCATATATACAATCCCGCAGTAACGAAGCCTGAATCAACCGGTACGCCCTTGTTCTGCATGCGCTTCCTCTTGCTGCCAGTTCCTAGTGGTGGCCCTCATCGTGGTGAGCGTCCTTGTCATTGAAGAACAGTTGCTCGGCAACAACGTATCCGGCGAATGCGACGGTGGCTATTCCGAGGCCAGGGAAGGAGCCCTTGAAGCGGTTGAAGCGGGAGAAGGGTCCGGTGTATCGCCATTGCTCACTGCAAAGATAAGTATGTGCGGCATCAGGCAGTTTTGTGGATTCAAGCGTACTATCGGGCCCATGGGTCACCCTTTGTGCCGTTCGCGGAGGCAGCGGCGAACTTCTTGGGGTCGAAACCGGTGATGGAGGGGCGTGGTGCCATGGTGAAGGAGCTGGGGCGGTCAGCAATCGTTGCGCGTCACGGACAAGATATCAATTGAGCACGTGAAGACCGGGTGCGTACTTTGTAAGCCTCGTGAGCGGCTGATGCGAGGCAGGGCGTTTGGGGAAGCTGGCGTTGTTCGTTCCTTGACCTCGAGCAGTCGCATCTCTCGATATCTTGGCGAGCGATCATCGCGCACGGCCTACACACGTAACTGCGGTTGCTCTCCCCACACCACGCATACAACTCCCGCAACCCATCGCTAGCAACAAACCGGACGCGCCCGCATTCCTCCGAGACAGTCTGTCACTCTCGCAGGCTCTGACTGAGCAACTAAGGCTCCCCTATCATTTGGCCCACAGCACGAGCACCCACCAGATCCTCGACACCTACCACACGCGAATCGCTGCAACAACTAGAACAGCTCCACGATGCCGCCTCACGGGGGCCGGTTTCCCGGTCACAACCTCTCGAATCCTTTCGCACATCTCTCAGGCCCAATACCACAGCAGCAACAGCCAATGCACCAACAACACCAGCAGCAAAACATACAACACCCAGGCTTCGGTGGCGGCAACCAGGCCCACAACCTGAATCTTTTCAGTCAACATCAAGGCGGCTTCCAATCAAATGCAGCGCTGGGTGGTGCGTTAGGAGCGTCAGGTCTGGGAGCGGCGGCAGCAATTGGCGGGGCAGGCGGAGGGACAGGACTCGATGGACATGAAGCGCGTATGCGCTTCGCCCATGGCGCACAAATACAGGAGAACGCAGCTCGTGGTCAAGATGGCGCTAAAGGCATCGTAGGGCAGCGGATACGAGAAGTTTGGCGGTCAAACCTACATCAGGAAATGGATATGCTGCGCTCGCTCATCGATCAGTACCCCTACATCAGCATGGTCAGTATACCACTCTCCTACAGATCGGTCGGACAGCTCTTGTATAAGAGCCTTGTCTGATACGTGTAAAGTCTGTCGCTAAACATGGCGGAATGGCTTCTTTGGACCGTCTTGAAGTAGTTCCTATTCTGCTTGACCTTCCCCTTTATGAACTTTGCGCTCATTCTATGAACAGGACACCGAGTTTCCCGGTGTTGTCGCACGACCTATCGGAGACTTCAACTCGAAAGCCTCCTATCACTACCAGACAGTGCGTTGCAACGTCGACTTGCTCAAGATCATTCAACTCGGCGTCACTCTTTTCAACGTCCAAGGCGACATCCCGCCATCACATCTCGACATCTCAGAACTAAACTACAAGCCAAAGTCGATGCAGCGATATGCGAACAACATCGTTGTCTGCCCATGCACATGGTCGTTCAATTTCCAATTCTCTCTCGAAGACGACATGTACAACGAAGAGTCAATACAGATGCTAAAGAAATCTGGCGCCGATTTCGAAAAGCATAGGGACCAAGGCATTGATCCTCAAGAGTTCGGCTCGCTGCTCACAACATCCGGAATGACTCTGTCCGAGGATGTCAATTGGATATCGTTCCATTCTGGCTATGACTTCGCTTACATGCTGAAGATGCTCACTTCGAAATCACTACCCGAAGATGAGGACACTTACCGCAAGCTCGTTAACGTTTTCTTCCCCAAGTTACTGGACGTCAAGTATCTCTGGCGGCACGCGAACAACCTTGTCAGGCGCGGTGTTATCGGATCGACTGCAACCAACATACTCAACAACCTGGGTACAAAATCAGGCCTTCAAGATCTCGCTGACGAGCTTGGCTGCCAGCGTGTGGGGAACTCACATACAGCAGGCTCTGATGCGTGGCTAACGGGTGTTGTCTTTTGGGAGATGAAGAAGAAGATCTTTGATGGAACAGTTCCTGACGAGATGAGCGGCCACATGTGGGGTCTTACCGGCGTTGGTCCACCAGCCAGTGCGACGGCGCAGGCTGCTGTTCTCGCTGCACAGGGTGCTTCACAGGGCCTGACAGGCTTCCAACAAGGTGTCAACAACACTTTCTATCCCGGTAACGCAAGACACGGTGTCGACGGACCAAGTACGCCCACCAACCACCCAGCGGGTCTCGCATCAAACACCCCTGGACCAAGCGGCATGATGACACCAGGAGGATACGGCGGATATGGCAACAAGTAGAACGGTGGCTATAACGGCGGCTACTATTGGAACGGGGAGTAGTATCCCAATGTGCCTCAGTCGTTCAACGGTCCGCATGCTAAACCTCTGTATAATCCCGCTTATGGTGGTCATTACTACGGTGGTTATGAAATCAACTGGTATACCGGCCACCGAGGTGGTGACGGGACGAAAGCGCCATAAGGGGCGTGGACACTTAGGGCTGGTCACAATGTAGGAAGTGATTGTCGGCGTCATGGGGATGGTTCAAAACGGCCTCGAACGGGCTGGCGTAGAGATAGTATTGTACGATACCCGGGGTTAGTGGTTAGTATGCTGCGAGTGCGGACCATCTTTTGATAACATGGTTAATGTCATTATTGCGTCCATCCATCACCCGTGCGTATTCAACGTGCCTGAAATCGAGCAATACTCTCAATTCTTCGAATTCAACTGTTGTGCTTGCCAAACACAGTAGGCGATTTGTGCAAAATAGAATCGAATTCGCTTGCACAAAGCAAGAATGCGGTTTCGGAGCTTGTCCGCCAAACCAAAAGGCATCTACATGTTGAACCTCGTCCTCTTCTTCTCCATACGTCCCTTCCATTGCCATTCCTGGCCGCTCTTGAACTGGATTCCGCGATCTATCCTGCGGAGTTTGAGTGTCATTCGGGGACTGTAGTCGTCGTTAGCCGCTTATCCCAACTTGATCAATCGTCATAGTGAAACTTACCCAATCTCTTGCATGCCCACTTTGACGTCCTCAACGCCTGGGAGTGGCTTGCCATCAGACCCCAAGATGGGTTTCTCGCTCTCGCGCTTGTCACGGAAAACATAACGATGCCTTCGCACGAAGATGTAATCACGCTGGTTGTGTAGTGTGAGGACTTGGCGGCCTTCCAGCTCAGGCTTTGCAGGGAACATGTTCTGGAAGAGGTGTGCTGTGAGAATACCGAGCGGTGTCTTGAATTGGTTCAGGATCAGCTCAGGGTAGTGTCCTGTGTCGTTCGCGTGCCGGGGCAGCTTCTTGCCCTCGACCCAATTTGTGAGGGAAAAGTGGAAATGGGGGCCGTCTGGAAGAGTGACGATATCAAGTCCGTCAGGCTTTTTCTCGTGTTCGGCTTGCATCAGGATAACAAGCGCCGTGTACCCTCTTGCGCTGGCGAAACCGGCAATCTCCTTCACGCTGTACTTGTGGGCGTGGACGTGTTGCGTCCGTCTTATGTAGGTGCTGTTGGGGAAGAGCGAGGTGAGGATTTCGGCCTCTTTGTGGAGCGTCGAGTTGATGCTTGTTGTTATCAGGATCTGTGGGTCGTCGGTACGAGGGTTGAATATGGACGGGAACTTTTGCTTCAGGAATTCGGGTGATAGCTCGAGGTTTGTCGCGGTGGATGTAGCGCTGGGACTGGATGCGCGTTTCCCAGGCTTAGATGAGGCGGCGTCTGAATCTAGGTCGGAGTCGTCTGAATCGAGGTCGGATTCAGGCTCAGATTCGTCAAGCATGCTGTCTGCTTCGTCGTCCATGTCATCGTTGTCGTCGTCGTCACTGTCACCCTGCTTTGCTTGGTCGCGCTTCTTCAATTTGGCTAGTATGCCCTCCTCTTCGCCCTCGTCTCCCTCCTTCTGCGCGGCCTCGTCTTCCTCCACCTTTCGCCGCTTTGCGAGTCTTTCCACGTCTATGGCCCATCCCAGCGCATCCTCCTCGTCACCGACGGGTTCATCCCACACACGCTTACTGTCGATGGTCGCAGGCTTGTTCTGTGCTAGTCGTTCTTCGCGGAGGGCTGGGTTTTTGTCTTCTTCTCGCTTGCGACGAAGTCTGGCGTCTCTCTTTTCCGATTCACGCGCTTTCTTGATCGAGAGGAACGCGGCCTGTCGGCGCAGTTTGTTCTTGGGCTTGAGACCCGAGGCGGTGTTGGGGCTCTTGGAGAAGGCCATGCTGGATTCGAGTCGCGCTGCTCGTGTGGTGGTTCTAAATGTCTTCCCAGGTTACCTGAAGACGAGTTTGGGAGTGCACAATGTTGAAGGTCCTGGCCGTGTCCAACTTTTCGGTGGAGCCGCGGCCTGTGCTTTTCCGCAATCTTGGCGCGTCACACACCGGCAGAGATTCCACCATGTTGCAGCATGCCATTTCAAGGCTCGCGACTTGTACTATATCTGTAAATATTAAACCCCTGTCGCTCATTAGTTTTCTCTTGTCGGATGCAAGAGACTAGCCGTAGTATATGCGCCGACTAATTCAATTGCTGCGCGTCCCTCCATCTGCCTCGCGCCTCTCTTTACGTAGACCCTTATATCGTGCCCCACCTCCGCCGACTCATCCCACCAAGCACTTCTCGTCCACACCACCACTCGACAAATACAAGGTGCCACAGCGCAAGAACGTCGCCATGCCTAGCGATACCACCACATACAAGGGTAAGCCCTTTGAGCGGGCTGCTTTCGAGCAGCTCATGAAGGTATGCGCGTTTGACGAGACACTGCATGCATGCTCATGCTAACAACCGCCATTGTAGCACAAGTACTTCTATGCGCCCTCGTTCGACATCTACGGCGGTGTTGCCGGTCTCTACGACTACGGTCCGCCCGGCTCTGCCCTCACCGACAACATTGTCGACATATGGCGCGAGCACTTCGTCCTAGAGGAGGATATGCTCAAGGTCGAACCCACCATCCTCACCACACACGACGTCCTCAAAACCTCTGGCCACGTCGACAAGTTTGCCGACTGGATGTGCAAAGACCCCAAGACTGGCGAGATCTTCCGAGCCGACCACCTGGTAGAAGAGGTTCTCGAGGCCAGGCTCAAGGGCGACAAGGAGGCACGCGGCCAGAAAGTTGAGGTTGAGGAGGAAGACCCCAAGAAGAAAAAGAAGAAGGTCAAGAACATCGCCGCCGTGAAGCTCGAGGACTCCATGGTCAAGGAGATTGAGGAAGTGCTGGCCAAGATTGACAACTACAACGGCGAGGAGCTCGGCCTCTTGATGAAGAAGTACGACATCAAGAACCCCGCCACCAACGGCGAACTGCAACCCCCTGTTGCATTCAATCTCATGTTCCAAACCTCCATCGGCCCCTCGTCCAACCTGCCGGCCTACTTGCGTCCCGAGACTGCTCAGGGTCAGTTTGTCAACTTCCAAAAGCTGCTCGACCACAACATGCAGCAAATGCCCTTCGCCTCTGCGTCCATCGGCAAGTCTTTCCGCAATGAAATCTCCCCGCGACAGGGTCTGCTACGTGTGCGAGAGTTCCTCATGGCTGAAATCGAGCACTTTGTCGATCCCGAAGGCGGCAAGAAGCATCCACGATTCGACGAGGTCAAGGACGTCGAGCTTGAGTTGCTCAACCGCGACGTTCAACTGTCCGGAAAGACTACCGTTGAAACCACCAAGATTGGCAAGGCTGTTGAGACTGGTCTCGTAGACAATGAGACACTAGGCTACTTCTTGGCCCGCATCCAGCTGTTCCTGCTTAAGCTCGGTGTTGATCCCAAGAAGATTCGGTTCAGGCAACACATGGCTAACGAAATGGCACATTATGCTGCGGACTGCTGGGACGCTGAACTGCTCACATCATACGGCTGGATCGAGTGTGTCGGTTGTGCTGACCGAAGCGCGTACGATCTGAGCGTGCACATGAAGAAGACCGGCGCGCCTCTGATTGTCCGCGAGACAAGGAAGGAGCCTCTGAAGGTCGAAGAGTTTGTCTGCGAACTTGACAAAAAGAAGTTTGGTCCCAAGTTCAAGAAGGACGGTAAGACCGTAGAAGCAGCCATCGAAGCTTTGTCACAAGACCTTCGTGAGAAGCTATCCTTGGATCTTGAGAAGGAAGGCAAGATTGTCATCGACGTTCCTGAAGTTGGTGATGGCAAGGTAGAGGTACCCAAGGATCTCATCACCATCGAGAAGCGCACCCGTGTAGAGACCATGCGCGAATACACACCAAACGTCATTGAGCCATCGTTCGGTATCGGCCGTATATTCTATGCAAGTACCCATATGTTGAGAGGATCATGTACTTTGCTAACTAAGCCAGGCTCTATGTGAACATGTTTACTGGACTCGTGAGCAGGACGAAGCCCGTGCTGTCCTCTCTTTCCCTCCAGCAGTCGCACCGACCAAGGTCCTCATCGTACCGCTCAGCTCAAACCCCGACTTCGATCCGTTCGTACGGAAGCTGAAGGACAAGCTGCGAAAGCTTGGTATCTCTAACCGCGTTGATGCTTCCGGTGCATCCATCGGTAAGCGTTATGCCGTAAGTCATCTGTTTGCCCCGGCAATTGTGATCAAGCATTAACATATTCCCAGCGCAATGATGAGCTTGGTACTCCTCTCGGCATTACTATAGATTTCCAGTCTGTCAAGGACAACACTTTCACGCTCCGAGACCGAGACACCACAGAGCAGGTCCGTTCAAGCTTAGACGAGATCGCCCAGGCTATTTCAAATATCGTCAAGGGCGAAGAGACATGGTCAGACGTCGCAGCACGGCTACCCAAGTTTGAGGGCCAGGAAGTTGACCCATAAGAAAACTGCAACCTAATAGTAAATGCAGTTTACGCTGTTCGATGACAAAGTTGAGATAACACCGAGAAGATTGCTTTCTACAGGATGCATTCGCTGATGTTGTCACTCGCTCTTTCCTTGTGCTACGCCGTGATGTCTAACCTG
>Ga0058698_10000425_pt1 | contig 23770 bp, 20 predicted proteins | sample AgamicAsSfe_FD_67288 | JGI IMG/M metagenome (GOLD analysis project Ga0058698, IMG submission 67288) | Agave microbial communities from Guanajuato, Mexico - As.Sf.e | ecosystem: Host-associated > Plants > Phyllosphere > Phylloplane/Leaf | place: Guanajuato, Mexico | collected 2012-05-30
CCAACCCGTGGTGGATCCCGGGAGACAAAGTCAAAGCGCTTGATCCTTTGCCCCATACTTGGAGATGCTCCTCCCCGCCGATCAAGCAGCGACGCTGCTCGTGATAGGCTTAGCTTAAGCCGCTAACGTTCGGTTCGGATAAGTAAAGTCCCTTCGGTCGGTTCGCTCAGGTGGTCTTTTTTCCCTTATCTTCCCTAACGTTCAGAGTTGTTCTGGTTTGAGAAAGGAGCACCGCCGACGTCCACTGGGGGCGCCCTGAATGAATAAGAAATGGACAGCTGAAGTCAGGCTTGCATGAAACTTCTACCGATAATAAGCTAGATGTCGATTACACACCTGAGGTTGGTAAGAACTGAGGGACAATGCCCCCCTAACCTGACGTGGGCCTACCAGCGAAGCAACTGGTACTTAATCGGGCGGGGGGCGTTTTGGTTTCGTGCAACGCCCCCGCTGCAGGAACAGGCGGTTGTCATTGGAAAGTAAAGGCCCCACCGTCGGGATAAGCGCCCTCGCTCTATTGGCAAAACGCTTCGAAAGAAGAACGTATCGCCGACGGCCCCGACCGGCCGGCCCGCCCCCTTTCTTTGCCCGCCGGCCGCCCCGCTCTTCCTTCTTTGAGATCTGTACCGAGTCTCGCTCCAGGGCGGGGGAAGCATGGATTCTTTAGATCTAAAGAATCCATGCTGCAAGCAGCAAGCGTAGGGGGCGCGCCAAGGCAATACTCTCACGTTGGGGTGGGGCGCGCCAAAGCAACCCGGGATCCCCGGAGGGGTCAGTACTCAATCAAGTACGGTGTTCTTTCCACTAACGTCGAACTGGCTGGCTGCGTTTTGTAGCGCGCGTACTCTGATCCTCTTCGCGCGAATCTACAACTCTCTTTACTGAGCGAGACTCCATCTATATCCCTCAGACGTTTCTTTTTTCTTATCTTCTGTGATTTACATCACAGCTTCACCCCGGCTCCACTTCGCGATAGGGTCTTAATCAAGATAGGGTCAGGGGCGCGTCGGAACGGGGGATGCTCGCGTCTCATCCGAGAGTCCAATCTCTTTGTACAGTGCTTTTGTGTCTTTGAATAAAAAAGAGGGAAGGGGGTCGATTTAGGCTCCTTCCCTTCTACTGCAGGGATGCGATATAAGGTACTACGAGCCCTCTGTCCCACGCATCGGAACAGCTCGCGTGGTTCACCGGTTCCACCGAAAACTCTCATTTGTGGAAGCGGAGCATAGTGCGGCGCCGAGCGAGAAACGTCTCTTCTTTCGGTTTATTCACTGATCTGAAATGAAACGTCAGCACTTGTTTTCTTATTGATTCCTGGGTCCCGGCGTTCGCAGAATCAGTCGGTACGAACCGAAGACGCACTTCTCAGATCAGTGATGGCCTCTCCAGCTCCGCTGGGCGCCGGGCCCTGGATGCGCTAGCGATCGGCACCTCCGGGGAGTGCTTGCCCGGGTTTCTCGGCCTGGTATCCTGCACCTCGCGTTCATGATATCTACATTCAACTGTGCCCCGGAGACACGGTCGAAGCACGCCCGTCCAGTGTGCCTCTTTCACGACATGCTAAGGTCCCGGGTGTCTTCCTGTGGTCTTCTAGCTGGAGAAGAAGTCGTGTCCGTCCCGGACATCTGCAACGTCCTCTTATTTCATAACCTTTCTTTTTGAATATGGGACAAAGATCAGGAAAAGACGGACCGGACCCATTCGGTGACTTTCGCGGTCGCCCTCACTGAACCGACTTGGATCTGAACTACGATTCAGATCAAGTCTTACCGAAATTGGATTGCTTTTTCGTGGCATATGTATGGCGCTCCTACTTTACTTTTTCCCCTTTCTTCCCTTTCCTTTATTTGTTCTCGAGGGTCTTCGTCTCCGTGTAGAAGCAAACTCTCCAAATTTATGACCAACCTTTCCTTCAGTGATCTTACAACGAACAGGATTTTTTCCATTATAAATTAGTACGGAGCAATCAACGAATTCCGGCAAAATAGAAGATCTACGTGACCAAATTTTCCTGCTAAAAAGACTTTCTCTGTTCTTCTTCATTCTCAACAGGAAAGCATCAAAAAAAGTCCCCTTCCATATAGATCGTCGTGGCATGAACTAAATTCTGAATTTCCCAACCCCCAAAAATTCCCTAAATCCTGCTTTGGCGGCTTCCACCAAGGGGACGCCGAAGGTCTACCCCCTTTCGCGCGCCCCTCACCTCCTACATGAGGATGATCCGCGGAGTCATTGCAAGACCACGAACAGCGGGGCCGTTGCCTAACCACGGAATTTGTCCTGCTTTTCGAAGCGTCACGTGCACCATGGTTGAGATGTCGGATTGGATGATTTCCAATCTCGAAGAAAACGACGAAGCTGACGGCTGAAAGAGCCTGAAAGCCCCGATTGTCTCTCTATTATACGTCATTTCACTGAGGCGAGTGACGACTGGATTGTCGCGTAGAACGTACCATACCGGTTTCATTGAAAGCCTCTTATTCAGAGAGCCATACTCCCGACGGCCGACGGTGACGGTCTCATAGGAAAGCGTAAGAAAAAGGCGTTCATTCATTTCCTTTTTTCTAGTGTTGTGGTCTGCTTGCTTATTCGATCCGGTTCACCACCCGCGGAGAAGGGCCATAAGCAGGTCTTCTGTCTGTTCGATACTCTCCGTCACTGGCTTATAACTTACAAGCGAGAAAAGCCCTTATAGAGAGGCTGAGGCTAAGGGGAAAGCAGAAAGCAGATCCCGCTACTAAAAGACAAGAGCGGAGATCCCAGCGGGAGAAAAAGAGCCAATATCCATCTCTTCAGCGCGAGTTGTTGGTCGGACCGTGGAACTCCTCCATTATAAATGACTTTTTTCCTTTATCATAGTTGGGGAGGATCTTAGGTAAAGAGTCAGAGCAGCTATGCAAGCACACACATGGGAACTAGTCAACGCCCTTGGTTTCGTAAAGTCAGTGCCCGTCGCTTTGTTTGGTTCGTCAAATGGTGGGTCGATCAGTCTACTCGCCCAAAAGATGAGATGGATGCTCCTTTCACAGTATCCTGTGAGTCTCGGAGTCAAAGCGGAACGAAGCGTGACTTTCGACGAGCATTCCTAAAACGAACCAGCCGCGAATAAAAATAAAAGAAGGTCGCCCTATTCAAATAACTGCAAGGCTATGGGTTCAACTCTCGGGGTTTAAGCGGAAATTCCCAGCTTTCTCCACCTTTTCCGGGGCTTTCGTCAATCACTTTTGAGATTGCGTTGAAGGCTAAACGTAAATGGCAGACTCGTGACGAAGGCTAGGGTGTCGCTGCTGGAGAGGAGACTTCGCTGGACCGAGAATGAGCATCCGAAATACAAGCACGGGAGGATGGTCCCGGGCTACTAAATCGAGGGATTCATCGAGAAGAAGAATAAGAGTCCCGGCCGTCGAGGCCATGCGAATATGGAAGGGGATCTCGCTGTGGAAGAGGGAATTCATTGGCTCGACACCAAAAGTGCGTGGTGGGGGAGTAGGTGGTGCCTCTGGTTTAGTACTTTATGCAGTAGTCTTTGTCTTGCGGGGCATCATCCGTCGAATTTCTTATTCGTGATAGCCGCATAGTTGGGCTTTCTATTTCTACTCGGCAGCGAACAAAGAAGCGGTGATCTCGATAAGCTAAGCAATTTACTCTTTGTTTGCGATTCTTTCGACGGAAGGCTCAGATCCAATATCGGTAGCGGAAGACTCTGACTTGTGTAAGCCTGAGAGATGGCCTGGACCAGAAAGCTTTAATGGCGGGGGCAGAAACGGAAGCAGGTACGAATAGAAGAAGGCCTAGAATAGCCAAGCCAAAGGGGGGAGTCCCCTAGCGCGAAATCAGTTGCGGAGTCACTCTTTTCGTCACCCTCACTAAGAGGAGCTTAATCGCCTCGGATTACTACTGAGGAAGCTTCTCATTCTAGGCCCGCTCTCTAACCGGTAATTCAAGCCCACGGAGCGGTCGCTTCCCCTCCTTTTTTATAGTCTCGTGAGCTCGCTACTGGCTTGGGTAGGGGACCAGCATATTATGCATTTACGACTGACTTTGAACCGTCATTTTGAAGGAAGTTTATCAAAAACTGGACTTTACTCTTCTGGATCTGTAGAGGCACCTTTCCCCCACCAGGGAGTTAATCGCTTCGGTTTCAAGAGTCGTTTATAGTATAGGCAGGCCGGTCGCGCTTGTCTATCGAAAAACTTTAGAATCCCTTTCACTTGCTGCAGCTATTGTTGACCTACGTGAAGTGCCCTCAGTTACAGTCTTTCTGTCCTCGCAAAGAGGAGTTACAGATCCAGAACTAGTAGACCCAGCAATAGAATATGGCGCTGCTTACTTACCCACGGGCATTCGCCCGCTCTTCCTAGACTCTGGATGCCATGCCACCCACATACATGAAAAGAAAGCTTCAGCTTGGATTGCCTTCATCACGAGAAATGTGTTACGATTAATGCCGATAAGAAGTCGGTCCAGACCGGGGAGGTTCCTGACGCCCCTTTGAATGCGCTGGTTTTTCATCATTCTTCCATCCAGTAATCGATCGCTTTCGAAAAGCCTTCGCCCCAATAGTGTTATGCCGATCACCCTTGACGGAGAGGGGGACGTCGCGCTAAAGACCGAGGGATCTTTCTTTGCTTTTCGTTTAGCTACGACTGCAACCACCCCTTCCGTCAAAGGGCATACAAGAACCCCTACTTTACAGATAGAGATCGGGGGAGTAATAACCAACCCCAACCAAAAAAAGGGACTTTATGAATAGCGAAAGCAGATGCACCAATGCCCGACCCGAATAGAAAGTCTTAGGCGACCGGGATGTAATCTAATCCGCCGAATCCTGTCAAAATGTGAAAAAGAGGCCAAGCCAATTTCCCCGGCTTTACTCATTTGAGGATGAAATCCATTTCCAGCATCTGTCTCGCTTTGTCTAATTCCTCTTGATCCCGAAGCGTATGAGAGCGCCTTGTATGGAACTAACCCCGCCGCAATGTCCGAATCGGATATAAGAAAGATGCCAGCCAATTCGGTACCGCCTGGTGGAAGCCCTGCTCCTTCGAATGAGGGTTCGGTACATGCCATTCCGTTTGATTTAGGGGAAGAGGGTGACGTCGCCTTCCCCTGTCAATGGAGGAAGATGAGCAAGATCAAGTTCTTCGACAGAACCATCCCGACCGAGGGCTAATCATAGATCGCGCTATGGTCTTTTTTTGATTCTTTTTTCTTGTTTCCGGTTAAAAGGTTGCCTTCTCTGGAAGCATTATGTTGAGTCACTCCAAGAGTAGAATCAGCAGCTCACCTCACGTTTTAGGAACAAAGTGAGGAATCACACGTAGACGGACCTGAGCATTCTCCTGCTCTACGGAGCCCTCTGGATCCCGAGTTGGGGCTGCTTGACGCTCTTCTCCTTTCGAGTGAATTGAATTACTTCGGCTCGGATGCCTTTGATCGAATGGAAGGATGGATGCCTGCCTTTAGCGACTTCGTTCGGTCATTCCTTATTTACTTGTTCGCTATGGCTTGAGAGTGAATCGCACGAGAGGGGAAGTAAGAGATTGAAAAGAGGATCACGCTACAGCGCCTCGCTCTCGGGCTTCATCTCCGACGGTACCATTTTGTTTAGTTGCTTTGCTCATATCGCGCTATGATGACATTCTTCCTTTCGAACGACTGGCTGGATGAGACTCTTTCTCAACCTACTTTGACCCCGCTCGGTGAGTGTGACAGGTAAGGCGCTGTAGCGTTTCGATGATTTGATGACAATTTTTCAACATTTTCTTTTGCCGTTGACGTAGTGACATCTGCTCTATCTGCCCAATAGAAGGCTTCGCTCATTACTCCTCCGCTGCCAGACTTCCTATATAAATTAGGAAAGGTTCATCATTGGCTGCTCGCCCTAAACGATGCTATTAAGGTGAGACGAGGTCACTTTTTAGATGGCTTGAGCTTGACTCCGCGTATCTGACCTCGGAATATTTCTAAAGGATTGCCCTGCCCGAGGGATGGATCTTTCTTTGCTTTGAGCTGAGCCTATGTTGGGCGCTGGTTCGTGAAGCGGAGTACCCGTGACTGAGGGGGTCGAAGACCAAGAAGTGAGCTATTTATACCAAGCATTCTTCTTATGGCTAGATCCAATCTCCTGGTCCCTGCGGAAAGGAAAAAGAATTTCATGTTCTTCCTTTCGGGAAGGGAGGATTAGGGAAATCCTATTGATTGCTGCTTTCTGTTTAAGCGGAGCTCGCTGCCTACTCCACGAGTCACCACAGCTTCGCCTACGCCACTTGTATATAGACAACAATAGTGCCCAAGATCTTCCCTTCGCGTAGCTCATTTTTCTTTTCCTTCCAACCTCACTCCGTGGCCTGTGCTAAAGAAGCGTGTCTTAACTAATTCCTTTGAACTTATTTCACCTACGCAAGCGCCTCTCGATATCTCCTCACCTTGCACCTTTTCTTTCTTTTCCTCACCCCATGATCCCTTTCCCATGTCGTGGAAGTGCAGCAGTGCTCCTTCATTCTTGTATCTGAAAGGCTTTTTCCAATATGCCCTCACCACTCTTTCTGTTTCCGTAAGTGAATCTTGAGTCCGTTTGCTGAACCAGTATCACGTCTGCTGGAATTCCCGGAGCGGAGATTTTCGTTTCAATCAGAGAACGTGTGGTGCGGGCTGGGCTTCCACTATGCCTTCCTGGACCACCATAGCAGTGGCAATCTATTAATTAAAAAGGCTTCGGAAGAAGGGAAACCTCGGGCGATTCACCTGGTGATCTTGGATGGGCTAATTGGGGTTTCCTCGAGCCCCAGAATAATGTTGACATACCACGGGGGCCTGCACCTCATGATTAGGAAGAGGGTTGGTTTTGATTCCCGTGTTAGGCTTTTGAGGAGGAGACTGAGTCTGGGGTTCTTGGTTGAATTCGAGCGACCCTTGTTTGATTTTCAATTCAATAACGTCCTGGAGGTTCCAACAGTAATTGGTCTCATGATCATAAACCCGGTGGTATGCGCAGAACTTCGACAGGTTTGCTCTAGTAAAGTCTTGTTGTTTTACCTAAAAGGTCTCTGGTTGTTCCGGCCATTGTAGTCGAAAGCCTGTGCGTTGAAATTTCTTCTCTGCCTTTGCCATTGGACTTGAGGTTTCCCCTGATTAGGCTGTTGTTGCGGAAAGGGGCCGGAGGAACTGACTGAGCCTGTGTGGGCTGAGGTTGGGCTGGTTGCGGTGGCGAATTAGCCGAAGCAGGTGGTTCGCCTGGTTTTGGTTGCGCTGGTAGTTCCCTCCCCTGGCGTTAGACTGGCCACTTTGGGAGACGGTGTTTACTTGGTTATTCGCGGGAGGCTTACCGGGGGGGTTCTTTCTGTTGTCGCCCCCGAAAAAAGTGCATGGAAGGGACTACCGATCTTGGTGGAAAACATTGAGCTGAGGACTCCCTTTTTCAGATTTCTCTCTAGCTGGGGGGCTCTGTCGTACAGCTCGATGTAGACGCTAACGGGCCCTAAAAGCAAAAGCATGAGGGAACAGAGAGGATCTCTAAGGTTATAGCCATTTGGACAGCTTGGGACTCGGTATTATGATGTTGGTTTTGGCTAGGAGTTACCTGAACCTAGTCACAAACGGCTGGACATCTTCATAAGGTCCTTGGGTGCTATCCTCTAGGTCAGAGATGGTAGGCTTCTTTCCGGGGCCAACTTTCTTAAAACCAAGCAAGGAGTGGATTATTCATTAAAGGGACTCCGAAAAAGATATAGGAGTCTCAGTTGTGAAGGCCGAAATAGTCGGTACTATCACTACTTTAGAAGCCGGAGATACCCTCCAGCTGGCAGAAAAGAGAGGCGAAAGTCTCGAGCTACGCTCTGGCAAGGAAACCCCCTTTACGTACTATTCAGTTGATTTGGATGCTACTACTTCTGCCTTCTTGTCTTATTCATTTTCTTGAGAAAAGAGGAAAGACGAATCCTAGCCATAACTTCATCTTCCGATTTGGCTTCTTCGGACGTCTCAGCAGATTCATTCTGCTGCAAGCCCAGCTCGGCTTACGCAATGATCGGAAGAACTCTCTTCAACCGCCCATGATTGAGACAGACGTCGATGAGAACAAAGTCTTTTTCATAGTCTGCTAATTTTCTTCTTGTTGCATCTCGTCGATACGATAGGTGGATTGACCTTCCCCGTCATATGCCCTAAAGGTTGACTGTCTGGATGGTACTTTTCAAGAGATAAGCGAATCGTGCTCAAGTGGTGGTTGACGAAAGATCTAGTCCTCGTTTTCCCTGTCTGGTGTGGTCTTGGATTCCGCTGCCCCTTTGCGCTGTGACTAGGCCCCCTTTCCGCTTCACGCAATAGCACGCTCCGAAGCAAACGAGCTTCGCCGGTAGTAGCCTCCTGAATTAGTCGAGTAGCTTCTTTCCGGCAAAGCTTACCAATCCTACACTCCTTTCTCCTATTCTTTGTCTGGTGGAGCTATTCCCAGACAGCCTGAGAGCTGAGTGAGGACCTTATTTGAGATGCTTTTTTCCCGAAATAATCACTCCTGTAGCTTATTGCGCTCGATCTACATCCTACCTAACTTGATTAAGCTCTTCTTCTTTCTTACACACAGAAGGTTTTTGCTCTCGTATTGCGTCCACTTCGTTCAGTTACATTAGGGCTTTACCCAACTCTACCTTGGTGATTAAGTTCCGCTTTAGTTGGTGTGAAATGAGCTGATTCTAGGATAGGAGGTCTTGTCGGTATGGAACCTACCTTTCCGGAGTGAAGGATTGTCATCCTATAGCCGAGTGTTTTTATTTTGGTTTAGAGTCGAGTGATGAAGCTTATGATTCTGCCGTTAGTGAGAAGCAAGTAAACTCTATAGCCCTAAACTAAAGGAGCAGGTCAAGTCTATGTGACCAAGGCAGGAAGAAATCAGTCTTAACTAAGCCCACAGGCTAGCGATGTCACTTCCGGGTAGGAATTCAATTCAAGAAGATGGATCCGTTTAAGCCGCTATTTCATCAGCATCTGGCACGGCTTGAATTGCTTTCACTGCTTTTAGCTAGTTCGAACTACAGCCTGACTTCCTTCTTCTTTTGGGTCTGCTTTGCCTTGCTTTGCTACCGGGGTTGAACTCAAAAATCATAGGAGTCGGAGACCTGGTATTTGACTTATTAAATCGAAAAATGATCTTCCTATGGGGCGGTAATATCAGACAAGTGGTTTAATGCCCAAAGAGAAGCCTTCAAGAGCGCTTTTGGGGATTTGGTAATTGGCTTTACCGAAGAATGGCCCTAGTCTGATGGTGAGGGGGCTCAGGCTTCTCGGACTGTGACTCCTACATCTGCTTTGTTCTCTTCAGTTAGCTCTAAGATAAGAGATAAAGTTCTGCTACGCACCTCTCGCCAAGACTAGTTTAGTTGCCTTTCAATCAAAGGCCGTATTCTCTGCATCAGGCTCCTACTCTTGATTCAATTCCTTCGACACCTTCCACCAGCATTGGCTTCACGCTTCGCCCCTATCCCAACAAGCCCGTCTAAGAGCTTATTGGTCTTACCAGCAGCCGGTACTATTCTCTACTCCCAAAGAGCCTAGACCGCTAATGCCGTTGAATGAACGTCCTTTCGGAAATGCTGTTTTCAGGAAGAATTTGATGTGCACAGAGGATTCATCTTTCAACTAGCCTATACCCATCATATGAGGAGCTTTGGATCAAATGGTGCCTAGCCTTTCGAAAGGAAGCCTGTCTGTCTGTACACACCTTATGACTCGAGTGTACCAAAAGAGATCGGATCCCGATTCAAGACTTCCGGGATTTAGGGGTTGTTCTTCGCTGAGAGCTTCTTCACTCAATTACCAAGATTCAATCTACTTTCTTTTTCCGCTCGCTGCCGGATGCGTTCTTTAACTTTAAAGCCCTGCTATACGTGCAGGATAGGTGGAAGGCACATGCTTCTCTTTACGACGTAAAGGAAAGACCTCTTTTCTAATTCTATACTAGTTCCTATGGCGTAAAGGAAAATAGTTTCATTTCGGCTATTACATCTATGGGTCAACGAGTTTCTGGAGTCTCTTAAAGAGGGGATCGAAGCAAGGTCAAATCCCATTATTATAAATAGTTATTCTAAAGAATACGATCATCTCACAGATGAAGAAGTGAGCAAGCCTTTCTACAATGGATTCTAACAGCGCAGACTAGGCATCTTTATCTGATTTCAATTTATATATTTTTTTTTATTAGTAAAGCCCCTTGTTTCAAGGCGGGGGCCTTCCCCAGGAACATGGTTTAATTGCGATTTTTATTTAGCAGCATTGGCCGTAGAATCCAATATTGAGGGTGACTGACCACTAGATCTGTCGATCGAGACCTTGGTCTTCCTGCAGTACTACAGGCTTTTGACTCTCTCTCTATGGGCTTCGGGCTAACGCCCTAGATCCTCCACTAAATCCTCCAACGGTGAGACTGAGTGTCTTACTTTATCTTAAGACGACAGAGGTACGTAAAGTAGAGGTCCCTCAATTCAACTATCTCTTAATACTTTTCTGGGTGACCAAGACATAGACTAAGATTCCTTTGTATCCGGGCGCTTACCTCGCTTGTTAGGGATCGATGCTTCGCCTCATCCGTGCTCCTTGGAAACCTTGACTCTTCAATAGATTCATCTTAACTCCTGAAAAGTGGTACTTTCTGTTTGCCTTACCGTCTTTTCTCAGCGGATCAGCCACATACTCCGAAGTAACGTTAGTGACGGGAACGTCAGCTATCTTTTGGTCAGGTTTTCTGGGGGTTGGTTCCTCTACTAGAATAGGTTCCGAACGCCTCACTTCTCTTACTTTCGGTGCTTATCTTCAATCATAAGATGGTCACCCGCCCTAAGCAACATCGGTTCACCATAGATATCTCAAGAACTTCTCTTCTTGACTAGGAGAGCGCTCTTCCTTCTCAAAGATTTCTTCACTTCTCCCAGCGCTGCTCAAGAATCATTCTTGTACCTACTATTCTTTCTATTCTTTCCGAACCTGGGGCTTCGCTTGCTCGCCCACTTATCCATGCGTTCTTTGGTAGGCAGCATAGCATCTTTTGGTTTTCCACTTCCAAGAAAGACTTAAGTGAATTAACCATTCGCTTACTCTTGTAGACCGCTCTCCTCGCTTTTATTGTTATTATAAATCTTTCTTACTTGGGTAGCCGGATCTTGATAATTAGAATGGGCAAAGCTCTCCCTTCCTTTGGTGATGAAGTTGGGCCGTCTTTCTTATGTCAATTCTGGGTCAACCATATTCCCATCCTCGGCTTTCAGCCTCAGAGACTTTCCAACCTTTTCGGTAGGAAGGATCACTACAACTTTACTCAGGTCGGGCACTACCCAATGATCAAGTACCGGTTACAGTACAGGATACCAAAACTAATTCACGACTCCTCCATCGAGCAATGCAACTCGAGATGCAACATGTATTATTTCATTTAAAATGGCTATTCTAAAAATAGGATATGAACAGGATTTTCTCATGAAAAAATGCAACTTTGAAATTGCGTAGGTGTAGGTGATGGCAGAAAATCTTCAAACGGTGGTGTGATCCACACGAGAAGATACAAAAAGGCTGTCATTGGGTGGAGAATTTCCATCCATTTGCTGTCTCGTTCGCTACCGCCCCTACTTCAATTAAAGGGGGTCAGAATTACGCAATTGGACCAGTTGGAGCTATAGCTGAAACCTCTCGAATTGGGGAAACCGCCCTCGATCCCACTAGAAATGTGGAATAGGACCCGCTCCTGGACGGAAGAAGATGCGCGTCGCGTGCTCGATCTAGCCATTGTTCTCAATTGGTTTGAAGAGCGGCGGATCCCTTCCTTCCAATAAAGGGTTTTGTCTTTGATTTTTAGTGGAGTCTCCAACACTTTCTCCGGTCTAATGAGCGTTCACGTCACGTTTTCTAAGAGGTTTTATAGATACGCGAGTGGGTTTTCAGTTTAATAAGGGTAGAAGATCTCAAATCATGCTTTGCATTGCAACTCCCATGCATACAATAGCTACGAGCTTCTGTAAGCGCTGTTGCGCGAGTACTGTATCACGAGCGCACTACCGAGTCCCACGAGTACACTAACGAGAGAGGAACTACGAGCAGAAATCAGTAGTCACTCTTCGACTTAAATAAAGATATTGCGTATGCAAGAGAGAGATAGTCAGTCTATTAAGCGGCCGAGAATCTTATGTCATAAGGACCAACGAGGATTCAGGAGGAAAAGGAGAAGGGGAAGAAGCGGGGTAGAGGAATTGGTCAACTCATCAGGCTCATGACCTGAAGATTGCAGGTTCGAATCCTGTCCCCGCCTAATCACTTGAGATGCTGGGGGTGCTCAGCGGGCCAAACAAAACAAAGGGGATGAAGCTGAAGTTGCTGATAGGGCACAGCCCCCCCAAGGCAAGGAGTCCGTTCATGGTAGAAGTCCTTCTTGCTTCCATCTTTCTTTCCATTTCCCTGCCTTGCTTTGCCGGACAGTTTCGCTCTCTCAGTCCACTAGCAATACACCAAGTAAGTCAGTACAGCACTAGCAAGGGATTTTTCCAGTACATTGCTTTTCCCTCCTATGACCATCTGCTTTTGAGCCTAAATAGAATCTTGACTATTGGGATAACTCAAGAGAGATTGAGCCTGGGATTCCTTCTAAGAAAGCAGTCTACTCATGAATGATTCTCAGAAGCCATAGGAAAAGTCTAGTTCATCACTAGCTCTTAGAGCAAAGAGCAAGCCTTCCTGCCTTTACAGCTCGCAAACCAGACTCAAAAAAGTAGGGGAGAGCAATTCTTTTATCTAACGTTAACTAAGAAGACTATAAGAGGAGAAGTCGACTCATGTACTCTGGTTACCAAAGAAAGAGACTTTTGGCGATTTAAGAAGTCACCGCCTATCTGCGACAAAAGCATACTACTTTTCACATTTTGAAAGAATACGCTCTTAGTCTTATAGAATCCAAGGAAAGTGATTGACCGTCTCGATGCTTTGAATAGCTATCTTTTTCGAGCTAAGCAAGCAAGTAACCTACTTCTCTGCCCTTGCTGATCAATCCAAAACTGCCCTAAGACTCTCTCACCCAGGAGATTAGATAAAGTCTTCCGTGGCTGACTCCTATTCCCTTGATTCGCTTTAGTAGGAATGGGAGGGATCTGCCCCTTGTGCAAGAGCTTTAATATGACTATTACTATAGGAAGAGGTTAGCGCTTTGGTTAACTAAAGCATTAGGAAGGAAGGCAAATCTTTGTATTTGCACTAGAGATGGAAGGAATATCAAAGCATCCCACCTTCCCACGGAGCGCTAATAGGGGACTTTCTTTCCAGAAGCAATAGGAGCATGGGCGGCTTCGCACCTTCTCAAGCGCTACGCCCCTCGGGAGGTAGCGAGTGCACTACATCCCTACCTGTAGAAGAGTATAAGCATTTGCCGATAAGAAAGCAGCAAGGAAAGGAAGAGAAGGTTCCTTCTTTGTGGGGAAGGAATAGTTCCTGAAACAATCCCATCTGTCTATTAGTGAAAGCCTTTGAAAGAATAGGCTCTTTGAAAGGGGCGTAGCGAAGAGGAGAGATCTTTTAACATTAGTCTTTCTCGATGCGATAGAAAGATGAATGCTAAAGACTAGAGAGTGAAGTGACCCATTGGAGAAATGACATAATGCTAATCCATTCACTAGGAGTAGTAGCGCTAGCGGCAAAGGGAGCTCAATAAGAAGACTAAAAATTCTTTCTAGCCTGCTGTTGAGAGATGTGGAACTCTTTCTTCCCTTATTCCTGCCCTTCCCGCTGCAGTTGATGGAGAAGCATTGAGCAAGGCAAGATTGTTGTTAGCTACAATCTCTGCCCTTAGTATCTTCCTTCGCTCTGCATAGCTGTGCATTGAGGGAGCAGCAGTGGAGTTAGGAAAGGTATATACTGGGCAGTTACAAGGCAATACCACTAGGGAAGCGGATCAAGCATATGTTTTTGACGATCGATAAGAAGGGGGTTGCTAATGATAAAATATATGAAAAAGGGCATCGAGGTATCCCGGAACCCTTCCTCCCCTCCTTCAAACTAGCTCTGGAAGCCTCTCAGGCAAAGTGCCCTCTTCTCCTTAAGCCCTTGGAACTCATACCTCTCTTTTAGGCGCGAGTGAAAACAGTTCCTGATTCCCTCTTGCTTATCCCTTTCCCTTCCCTCTCTCCTCTTATGGGAAACCTCTTTCACCATCCCACCTCTACATGAAAGGCTTTTCCCCTCGGGAAACGTATAAGAAGGAATTAGTGTTTTCTAGAGTCAAGTAAGCACAGATGGAACTAGAACCTATCTCATAGTATGCTTTCGAGTGTCTTGCCTTCTACCAATTAGGGGAATTCTATTACATTCAATCCAATCAGTCAAGCCAAGAAAGAGAAAGCCTGTTTTAAAGCACTGGGCTAGAGAACAGGGCCGGTAGGGAAGGTGCGATTGAGCGACCGGATGTTCAAGTGATAGGTTGGAGATTAGTTGGCATTGACTCCGGTACTAAATCAGTTAATCCGGATCCGGAAGTTCCTTCGTAGCCTAGTTACTACATGAACCATTACTACTTCCCTTTCGTGGGTTCCTAGCCCAAGGCTTCCTTCTCTTGAGTGAGTTGCCTACCCACTAAACTACCTTTCGAGAAGACCGAGACGAGAATCATGAGCTACCTTTCCTTCTGCCCTTTGTCCCGAGATTGAATGATTCTTCCCATCGGTAACTGAACCACCTTTTGTCACTTCACTACCTGGATCCTCCTCTCTTGATGAACTCTCGGCTGATTCAACTCAAGCAAGAACAGCTTGAACAAGAAGAGTGGATTCAATAGACTGAGGCTCAGTCCTTGGTATCAGTCCTGGATGAGACGAAGTTAGAACAAGCAATCACATCCGATCTAGGAGTTCAGTTGCTCGGTTTCCTCGGTCTTCTGGTTCCGGTGGTGAAATTTGCTCCTTCGCCAAGGCGCCCTCTCTTCTCAATAGCAAGATCAGGTTCTATTATCACAGAAGTAGGAGCTAAACTATTAGCAGCCGTAACTCGTCACTCACTTTATTCGTTCGCCGACCCTTACTCAATTCATGCAACAGAAGTTGCTCATGAAGAAGATTCTAAATTGAAGTTGATTCTGACTTTCTTGCTGGTGAGTATTACTTGCGGGTATTGATTCTGCTTTCACTCTCCTCTATGCCCGGAAGAAGACTAGCTCATTAGCGCCTCTACCCATAGGTGGTCAAAAGCCGTAACTCGTCAACTTAGGCGCACTCCTATTAGCTCCGCTATCCTAGCTTTCTTTTCTCACATACCCTTGCGGGAACTATACATAGCAGCTTTAACTACAATCAGCTCTCTTCCCTCGGCTCTCATCACTCCTCCGGCAACGAGGAAAGAGAAAGAACGAACTCTTGCCCTTTACACGGAGAACTTTTCAATTAGATGCCATGGCAGAAATAGAATGAAGAGCTATAGCAGGAACCACTGGACTTGGGGTTAACTCGGGTCGAAGGACCTCTATGAAAGCGAATGCGATCAGGTGAGCTTGATGATTGCGCTATTGGGTGAATAATGTAACACTAGAGTTGTCTTCGTCTCTGCGGGAACATATTCAAACGATATGCCGAGGGAATCGTATACTGACTAGCCGCTCATGCTGGGTCCGTGGAAAAGGGAAATTAATGCATATTTCGTTTCGAAGGAGTCAACATCCAGAAAGATTCATTTGAAAAAAGATGCAAGGGAAGGGGATGCCAGCTACTAGCCGAGCAAGGGCATCTGATCTCAAGACGAGGCTTTGAAAAAGGGCATGGCTTTTATTTGACAATTCTGGAACTTCTCACTAGGCAAAAAGTTGGACGCTACGCTTCTTTCCCTTCCTCTAGCCGTGGCATGGCAAGAGAGCTTTATTATCTAATAGCAGGTGTTACTGGGGTAGGGGACCCACTCTTTCTTCGAGATGGTATGTGGACAGCGGATACTCCTAGGGAAAGAGGAGGTCGACCCACTTCTCCTAGATTCGCGGGAAAGGTTATCCCTCTTCACTGGGTGCGCTGGATGCAGGAACAAGTCTCATCGAGGGGTTCATTCATTCTTTCTTCTAGCCGTGGTAGGAGAGGGTTGAACACTCTGACGGGTGGTTGGCTGGCAAGCCAATCTTGATATCCGAACATAGGGTGAATGAAGTTAGCCAATAGCTCCTCTCTTCGAGATGAGAGGGAAGTAGGCGTCCGACTCAAGACTATCATTCGTATTGCTTCTAGCTCAGTCAAGACAAGTTCATGTGAGCATGCCGGCTAATCCACCTATTCACTCTAGCTAGAAATTCAATCAATATTAACGGGGAGTTTCCACTTCCGCCTCATACGGCTCCTCTAGCAGAGCAACTCTATCAGTTCTTCGAGATGGGGAGCAAGACCGGCTGGCGAATTCGCTGCTTCAGGGTCCGGCTTTTTGGAGGGGGGTTCCTCACATGTGCCGGCTCATCACTTCTCCTTTCATTATGACCTTCTACTCGTTCTAAATTCTCCTTAGGGGGGAAAGAGTAGGAATCTCTCCTACGGCTAACTCAATCCATCTCAGAGGGGAGCTTGCTCTGCTCTCGATGCACCCGGGGAAAGCAGCTCTTAGAGCTATCTCTAGCCGATGCCAAAAGCAAGGCAGGGTGGGGCCGGATTCCGTCTTTATTGGATGGAACGGCCGTGGGTATAGGAATGAAGGTAATTGATAGGATGGCCCGCCGGCTAGTATCGGCGAGGGAGGGAAAGGCATAGAAGTTAAATAGCTCTTTTTCCTAAGGGATTTAAAAGGGGATAAAAGGAGGCAAGCAAAGAAAGCAAATAGGGTCGCCTTTTCCTCTATCTCTGTTGGGAGTAAAAGGGAGTCTATTCTCATCCGGGTGATGTGCCTGCCTTCGAAGGACCTCTATTGAAAGCTGGGCCAGCTACATAGACAAATTCATTCCTTCTGCCCTCTTTCGAGTCGAGATCAGTGCCACCTGTCGTGGTCTTAGAAAGCGCTTCGATCGAAAAAAAAAGGCTCTTTCATCTTCCCCCGGTGGGTAGGGCTCCCTCATGAGTGATTGATCGATTGGGTAATAAGCAGCAGTCCTTATATCGGTATCGACTGAACTTCCTATTGATTTACACGGCGGGCGTCGCTTGTCTTCATTCAGCAGATAACTGGTCGCTTGACGATAAGGAATAGGAGTAGCTTGCCCTATCTATAGAATAGAGTCAGAGAAGGAAATAAAGTATAAGGATAAGTGGTAGCATCATAAGATGTCAAGTTTAAGGTAGCATCTATGAAAAAATTTTTGAAGGAAGGATAGGACACAGAATAAGGACCTAAAGTTGTTCGTCGGATGAGACCGAGAACCGAAAGATGTCTATCAAAGAGCGAGAGGGACTGACTAGACCGCTGTCAACCAGCTCTGAAGGTTGCAAAGCCTTTAGAGTGCCCCTGAACGGAAGGAAAGAAAGAGAAAACTCTATCCTAGCTACCGGGGAAGGGGAGAGGAGAACAGAGGTAACCATCAAACTATAGAACCTCACCTCAAACAAAGGCCCTCGGAAGAGCCTGAAGTAGAGAAAGCTCAAAATAACAGAATACCAGCTTAACCTCGGTAAAACCTTTGGAATACAGATCGTCGAGCCGCCGACAACTCCGAGGGTTCACTCAAAGAGGGGTACTCCGCGAAAGACTATTGAGTGACCTGTCGAGCTGATCCGACACCAAGTGGGCCGCACCTCTGAGGACTCAATATGAAACAGAAAGGTGTTCCTTTAACCCCGAAAGTCGTCCTGTAGATAGGTTTCTCACCGGTCGCAGGTGCATCAGAGTCAAATCTATCTTTCGGGTTTCGGGCGCGGGCACTTTGCTTTTCATTAACTCCTTCTGGTTCTGTTAGCTAGGCTAGTTAAGCTAGTAAGTTTAGGGCAAGCGGTTACCTTGACTACTCTACCCCGAATAGTCAAGGTAGAGTCCTGTTCTTTTCAGTAAAATCGTATAAATCCCCGTTTTTTTCTTTCGGTCTCGTTAGGTAGGCTTTGACCAAAGAAAGTACTTTTCCGAGTTCTTGTTCCGCGTAAGGGGATTCGTACCGTCTTTTTTTACTTTTCTTTGCGTAAGGCACCATGCCTGATATCTAGCCGCTTCTTTGATTGTTCTATTCACGAGTAGTTTTGCAGTTCCAGGCAGATCATAGAATTCATAGCGTTAGTTCGGTTACAGGCGATGGTTACTTTGAAAAGAGAATGCTTGCTTTTACGGGAAGGACTTCTAGTTTCAGTCAGGCCAGTTACGGGAAGCGGTAGTAAACTCCTGCTTTTGCGGTTGTGAAATCAGTCCTCTAGACCCGGTACTAGGCAAAGCGAGGGCACAGTTCCAGCTAGCCGGTTGATCAGATAATACATCTAAAGTTCTGGTAGTCGGGAAAGAGTAGTTGAAGAAGCCGGAAGTACTTGAAAGTGATTTCCAGTGATCTTTGTCTCTTGTTGAAAGGTCATTTGCTCTTTCATTACTAAGCAAGTCAAGCTATCTTACTAATAATAATACAGGGAAAGAAGGGAAGTCAAGCCTTTAGGCTTATACAGGGCGCTTAATAGGAAAAACTCCTGCAGTTACAGTCTTTCGTGCTTTAGTCTAATCTAATAATGAGAGCTAGAGTTCTCATAAAATGTTTGATCCGCTACAGAGCGACAGCCCTCAATAAATGATCTCATTTGCTAATCCTTGCTAAGTTTGCTCAGTCTGTTCTAAAATCTCAAAAATGAAGGTTTTTTCGTTAGTCAGCAAGAGCCTCACTCAGTTCTCCTTAGGATATTTAGTTCGTTTCACGCATTATAGTGGCAAAAGACTCGTTTATAAAAAGCTTCTAACTCAACCCGGTCCGCTACAGAGCGGAAATTCTCAATAAGTACGGTTTTTTTGCGAAGCAGTCCTTCGGATGATTTTTTGTCTTTTTCCTATAAGCTCTTTCTTCCTACAAACGATAAATGAGGCTGGAATTCCTTACTAAAGCTCTTTCGTTAAAAGATCTAAACTACTTCCTTCATGGAGCTCGGCAGGTTCCATTAGTCAAGCCAAGCTAGGAAGGCAAAGGGGACAAGTGGGTGTCGTTCGAAAGGAAAGGTGCGTAGCGCCTACGGCGGTTGATCAAAACTACCACTCTCGGGAGCACCAAGTCGAAGCGTAGCGGAGACGCGGTAGCTCAGGCTCAGTTAAGGCAGAAGAAGGAAGTCGTAACGAAAACCGGTAGGAAGGCGCTGCTGACTTCTAGGCGCAGGTGCTGTGAGAAATCCTTCTTTCGAGCGCTAAAGCGACGGTCTCTTTTTGTACCGCAAGGAGGAGTGGCTTTAGGGGCATTAGAGAAGGCGCAATCAGTCTCCCTTCATTGAGTAATCCATTTTCTTCCTCTATCATTGGCGCAATCACTATCTGAAAATAGCATTTATAATCATCATTCATTTAAGTGGCTATCTTTGCCAGTTCCTGAGTGAATGAGTTCATGAGTGAGAGGGCTTGAGGTAAGCGAACATGACTCTCTTAAGCAAATCCGTCCTTCCCGGTCTCAACTCTTGCAAAGGGTACGAAAGTCAGTCTTTAAAGAAAAATGTCACCCTTCCCGGTGCCGCTATTCTGTCATCGGGAATTGATCTCTTGCATCTCTCTCTTAGTGCTTGATTGAATCAGTCTCTTCTCTTTAAGCTCTTGCCTTTGAGCTCGGGCATGCCCTTTTCTCTCTTCTTTCCTATTAGCTAGGTTGCTATCCCAGTAGCCCAGTATCCCGGTATTTTCTGTCCTTCTATTCCGAGTAGCTATTATTCCTATCTGAGTAGCGGACAATCTTGTGTCCCAAATATTGATGTCACATAATAGTCCGCTCTTCCAGTTGCTAAAGATAGATAAGCAAGGTTTTTCTCACTGCTACTGGCAAGAAGCCCTAAGAGAAGAAGCCATTTATATGGGATTCTTTTTCCTCTGTTGACCCACTGGGTAGAAGGAAGGTAGGAGCACGCCTTCTCTTCTAGCTGTAATAGTAGTTAGCCTTCTTTCTTTTCTCTTTCATTTCCCTAATAAGGGTCTCATAAATTTCTATTATCAAAGAAGTCCTCCTTTGTTTCACAACCTTTGTTAGAGTCAAGTCTATGGGTAAGAGACCCCCACCAGCCGGGTATCTCTCTCAAACTACAAGCCGGATTAGCTTCTCGATAATGAAACCTCCGTTCTCCCTTTCGGAAAAAGGATTGCTCGAAGTCCGTGCCCTTAGTCCCGACGAGTTCCGCCCGGCTGCCACTAAATAGGGGACTTTGGTCCTTTTCTTTTGCGGTATTGATCAATTGAGGTCATCGCTCGAAAGAATAAAGAAAAAGGGCTTGCTGCTCCTTCTGCTCATCCTCCATTTGTGGAAGGTACCCAAGCGTGATTCATTCCTTTTACTGGTAGCTCGTCAAGGTAGTTTTCTTTGCCTGCCCTCCATTCCTTTTGAATGGGATGGCCTTGTAATCTCCTCTGGATTCCGTTTGTTGGTCATCGATAGGCAATCCCGGAAAGAAAGAAAGGGATGATAAAAGTGGACGCCAGTAATTAAGCGGAAACCCGAGGGAAATCTCAATATAAAGAGTATCGGTTCACTCTTCGCCATAGTAGTGTCGCATAAAAAGCGGCTCCCCCCCTTCGCTATAAGCTGAGTTCCCAAGCTGGTGAGGCAGGGGGAACCCTTCGCTCATCAGACGCAACTTGTCTTCCATCGTCTTCTCGTCTTATCTATAGGGATAGAGCAAGCTCGAATGCCTAATATCAAATAAGATCTCTCACTCTCAGGTAAGAGAAGAGTAAGCAAGCTACCTCATGTAGTAAGGCTTGGAATAGGGAGCTAGCATGAGTAGGGTTAGCTCCTCTTTTGCGAAGTCCTTCAGTCCAATGAGGATAAAGAGTGAGGGCGTTTAGGCTTCTCCTCTAGTTGTAGTATATGTATTGTGTCTAGGTATTGTAGTAAGACCCTCCTGTTTTCTTATATGAATTAGCAAAATACCTTTCCTACTCTTTCTTCAATTGTATCTATCTATCGGACTATCATCTTTTTATATTATTAGTTGTCTTCCATCGTCCTGTAGCTCCTATAAGTTTATAAGAATATGGAATGAATTAGCCCTAATAAGCTCGTCTGGCTGCTAGGGGCATGAAGTAGCTAATCTCTGCTTGTTGTTGAAAGCCTTCTTCCCTGAGTCTGAGCCCTGGGATAGAGCAAGAGCTGCAACCTAGCTTCCTTTGAACCCTTCCTATCTTAGTATCCCGATGGTTTGGGAAGCACGGAGAGAAAAGAATGAATGGGGTTGCTCTTGTTCTTGTCTGTTGAGGTTAGAAATCCCGGTCTATCTAATTGGTAGTCGTAGAGCGGGCAAGGGTACTTTCTGGAGCAAGCTACCTGAGGGAAGTAGCTCCTGTATCTTTCTATCAAGATAGAATACATTAGAAGGAATTAGATCCTTGGCGTGAGCTAGTCGATGGGGGTTGGTTTGTGGGCTCCCCCCCAGGAAGTATAGAATTTCTTTCTTAGGGTTAGTCTATGGCTTCCTTTCCTTACTGTTCTTTGAGTGTAATAAGGCCTCCTAGCTTCTTGAAGGTTCTAAGAGAGAAATACATATTTGAATATATAGTAGTGCCCGCGTTCCCTTCGGAAACTGCCTAAGGTCAGTACGATTAAATGCTTAATCCTCGTAGCACTAGTTCGTAGGAACTCTAAGATCGATCAATCGAATGCGCAGATGGAATCCCGTGTAGCTAGCCGGCTTATCAGGATAAAGAATCAAAGCTATTAATATCAAAAAGTAGCAAGGACTTTAGCTACTACGGTTGTTTTCTCCTAGCGAAGAGAAGGAACAGGGAATAAGCGGAGGCCTTTAATCGCACTTGTAGCTCGGTTGGCTGCTTCCCCGTCCCTAGATTCAAGACCTTGGGCCGGAATGAGCTAAGGTCTTGAAGAGCCTAAACCATGTAGCTAGTATCCCAGTAGCTAGGTAGCTAGTAGGCAAGCCAGGAAATCCAGGCCAGATGAGAATGGATTCTACAGGTGTCTATGGGCATGTAGGCTAGAAAGTCTCTTTCTTAGGGTTCCAAACCTGCCCTCTTTGATTGGCTGTTAGTTGAATAAGGACTCCCCGCTTTCTTGTTTGTGATTTCTTTTAGGCCATTTCAAGGCTGGCAGTTACGGTCAGGTATTAAAGGCAAGTGGATAGGCGCAGGGGCTAGGCCTTCCAATCACTATCTGCAAATCTCTTATATAAGAATAGGATTTTATCCTTTCTCTTTTCTTCTTTTAGCCAATTCTAGTAGGTAAGGGTCTTTTTCTATCAAGCATGGGCTCTCCCGCATGAGCGGTAATGCCAGAACCCCGCCTTATGAGGAAGAAAGGGGTAGCTGCCTGTAAGAAGTCCTCTCTTCCCGCCTTTATTAAGTAGTAGAGTCTGGCCTTTCCTTCAGCCTCTTCTCTTATTTTCTTTATTTGTTTTTGTTGAAAGGCATAAAGGCATCAAGCCCTGTCTTAGTTCGCCTCCCCTTCGCCCCATTCAAAAGGAATGGGGGACGGTCTGTCCTTCGAATCGCCTCCTGGGGGTACTTTGTTGCTTTCCCAAAGCCTCATCCCGATTGATCGAAGTCCGTGAACGTAGGCCCAAGAGTCTTCCCCTCTGTATCTAGTTTTTGTCACTAAGCAGTCTCCGTCAACAACCGATTCTTTCATCGAAAAGGTTCTTCTTGTAGTTGCTAGTGGGACTTCGCTTCTAGTAGAATGATATTTCGTGCTGAGTCAAAGTCAATGTAAATAGGGGTCAGCCCCTTAACCTCGAAACGAAAGTCGAAGGAACCCCGCCAACTCCGATTCTGATGGATTTCCTACCAAATGGAGCTATTGAAAGTCAGGCCCAGGCCTTTCCTTCGAGTCTTCCTATTATCTATTAGTATTAGTAAGTAGTTTATCCTCTGCTTAGGGCACACTACTCTTTATAGAGTGAGAGTGACCTCAGAGAGAGAGCCATTCTTGGACAAAATACCGACATTGACTTTATGTGACTGACAAAACTCACATAGATTTCTTGCAAGACAGGATTTCTCGTTACTCAGCACACTGTCCTCACCGACTTTAGGTTTTTTATTCTTAACTCCTCCGGATTTCAGTTCAAACTCGACGAAACAAAGCTCAAGAACCAGCTAAAAAAGATTGAGGCCTAGCTTCGGCTGCTTATGCTTCATCTCAGAATGATGGCGTTTGGGACCTTTTTTGGTGGAGTGACCGGGGAGCTAATTCCAGATCATGGGTTGATGACTGGAAAGACTGATGATTAGAAGAATTCCCAACAGCTGAGGCTGGGAACCTAACCTAGGATTTCACTCTTCAGTCTTCCCTCCCTCCAGTGCCGCAGTAGGAGTGAAAGAACTCAATTGAACAATTGAGGAGTCGCAGACGACTGGTAAGGAGAGGAGATAACGAATCAAAGCTTGAATCATCTTTTATACTCCGGCGTTAAAGAAAGAGAACAAAGAGTAAGCTACGCGAACGCTGCAAGTCTGCGGGAGAGTCACGCAGCAACTCAACAAAGAAGTCAAAAAAGACCAATTCATTCACTTTTCTTCTTTTTTTTTACTCTTTTGATAGGTTAAAAAGCTGGTTATGCGGTATCTGGGCTTAGCAGTCCAGGCCGAACTTCCATGATGCAGGAGCATTACTCATCTATAGGGCAGAAGCGGGCGGGTCATCAGCCTTTAAAGCGGGTAGGCCTATCTTTAGTGTGGATTCGAAGGTGGCTGG
>Ga0058698_10000426_pt1 | contig 23749 bp, 22 predicted proteins | sample AgamicAsSfe_FD_67288 | JGI IMG/M metagenome (GOLD analysis project Ga0058698, IMG submission 67288) | Agave microbial communities from Guanajuato, Mexico - As.Sf.e | ecosystem: Host-associated > Plants > Phyllosphere > Phylloplane/Leaf | place: Guanajuato, Mexico | collected 2012-05-30
GGGTGGAAGGAGTTGAAGAAGGGGCTTTGGATTGAGTGATGCTGAAGATTGCGAGCACGACGGGGAGAAGGCTGAGGAATTGCATCGTCACGGCCCATAAGCCGCTGCGTGCGAGGCCGACGATGTGTTTCCGCTCGGCCACACCTCGATGCTGGACCAGGGCTGCATTGTCATCATCGCCGCCATGAACTTCGCCGTCCTCCGCCGGAACTCTCCCTGTTGGCGCTATACGCCGTAGCTCTTCCTCGTCCGCAGCTGCATACCGGACCCGATCTTTCGTATGCGCCAGCTTCTCAATGCTGATTGGAGCGACAAATGTGCTCGAGACTTCGACAACACTGCCGAAGGCACGTGCGATTGTGATGGTGGAGAGGGTGAAGCCGCTGTTTAAGAGCCAGGTGATGAAGGTGGCGGAGTAGGATAGCGCTGAGAAGTAGAGAAGAGCTAGAGTGAGTGAGGGGATCCAGGCTTCCGTGCTGAAGTAGGCACGAGCTTGACGGTACTGGGTGGCGAGGAAGTGGTGGATGTGATGATGTAGTCGGGCGGGACTTACGGCCCCTGTGTCGTCTCTAGGGGTAATTGGGGATACAGGAGCAAAAGTCTCGTGGACCTTTGGCGCCTGCAATCGCTCACAACCGTTCCAAACCCGCCGTGCGAGCCAAGGCTCGATGAAGTGACCTAGAAAGTTCGTGGCAAGCAGGAACAGCACGCCCCAAGTATATGCTGGGGAACCTTCGAGAATGGCTGAGATAACTAATGGCGCAAACAGCTTACATATGAGATCGATACGCCTCATCGTGGCATTTAGCTTGGTCAGCATGTATACTGTGTTACTGGAGCCTGAGCCTGTGACAATATCTGCGACAGTGGGCACCCAGTCGCGCTCCATGATCATCATATTGGCTATTCCGCTCAGCCGCTCCAGGATGCCGAAGAGGATGACAAAGCCGAAGAGAGCATGGCGCACGAAAGGTGAGGAAAGTGAAAAGAAGTGAGAAGACTGAGGGGCTGGAGGACTAGATGGTGTGAGGAGGGCGAGCCATAGGAGGCAGCAGAGCACAACAGTGGCTCGATTGACTTGAATGCTGAGTTGTAGGGATCTGAGGCGTGAGGGCGCTGCGTCGAGTGCGGATCCTACGGTGCCAGCAAGGAGGAGCGTGAAGAGGGTGGTGATGAGACCGCGCAGCGAGCTGTAGAAGAGAGTATTTGGGAAAGCGACGGCGGTGAGGATGATCTAAATGTGCATGAGTGAATGTTGCAAATGCAGTCTCATGCAGAATGACTGACGGCGGCAAACTCATAGCTGCGGGCATTCCACGTTGATAGTGCATGGGAAGCATATAGCATCCGTGCTTGAGGTGTGGTCAGGGAAGAGCTTGGCAGGGCGGTAGTGGGTCGGTGTTGGTCCTCGACATGACCATTCTCGGCCGCTAAGTGATCAGCAATCTCAACAACATCAGACATGTCTGAAACACCCTAATATTGAGTTTCAGCTATATTGCATCGATGACTACTGGGATGTTGTACACAAACTGCACGCAGAGGTGCCTCAGTCGTGTGTCAGAAACGCTGACGTCAGCGGAAGAAGCCCCTTTTCATCCTCACTTCACCTATACTCAAGTAACGTTGCGATGCCTCCACACGCTATGAAACACGTCGCTATGATGACCCGCCCTCGTGACAATATCCGCAGCTTTTCCTCCTGAGAGCGGGGACCAAGAATCTTCACAGCATCTTTTGTCCATAGATAGCTCGCTCCACTCCATACAGTAGTACCCGCCACGAGATACTGAGCTGCACTCATAACGCCATCGATGCCAATATTGCCACTTGAAATGCTTGTCAGGAGGGCATCAGCAGCTGTGCCGACAACAGGGAGAAGCGTGATGCCACCGATGAGGACTAGCTGCAGGAAAGTATTATATTTCGAGATGTCGGTCGGATGCACTTCTGCGCTGGGCAAGGAGAAGTTCCAGTAGCGTGCAAGTGATTTCGGGTATGGCAGGGAAGCGTATCTGTAGTAAATAGCCGCAATGGCGAGAGATACATCGCGTCCTAGAATCAAGGTCGCAAGCCAGACTATGGGTTGATCAGCCCTCGTGCTTGTTGTCAGCTTCAGGCAATCAGCTTACTAGGTAGAGCTCCTTTGATGGCTAAGGTAACAGTCAAGATAGTCATCAACAGCTTGTCCGCCATTGGGTCTACAACCGAGCCAACCACTGTCTGCAGTTTCCACTTTCGTGCAATCCAGCCATCGACAAGATCCGTTATTCCCGCATAAGCGAAGAGACCTGCAGCCCAGACGTGCTGGTCGTGTAAGATTAAATAGCCAACTACAGGTGCCGCGATGAGGCGGGTAAGGGTGAGGAAGTTGGGCACATTGTAGATATTCTCGTGTGTCACGTTCTGGGCTATGCCAGCTTTGAGCTGGTCTTTGAGCTCAGTGGTCTGTTGTAAGATGGGTTTGGTAACAGATGTCTGTTCGTGAATACGAGTATCAGCTCATACGCATAAGATCTCCCCTTGACATAAGCTCTACTTCACGAGCACAAGGACACGAACCTCTTTTCCGTCAGGACCTGGTAGACTCTGAGAATGCTTCGACGAAGTGCCTAGTGTTCGGGAGTATAGCAGCACGACCTTCCCCGAGCCTGCTATAGACGACTGCCGCTGGCATGAAGCACCGAACACCTTGCATTTCACCCTGACCTCTGAGAAACAGCGTGCTTTCAGATATCCTGCGGGAACGAACCCCATCGATGAGCTTGATACAGCACATCTTTTTCTTGTCACATCACGGCACAGTCTCGAGGACAGTCGTCCGAGCAGTATGGATCTGCTCATCTCGACATTCTTCGCGCAGTCATCGCGTGACTTTGAGCTGAGACGTGATTGTATGGAGCAAACTCCGATCGAGTCCTCGAGTCACGCCATATTGCTTAACAATCATCATACTGCTACCTCTTACCACTTTCAGCTTCAACCCCCCTACACCTCGTCTGTCAAGCTATATAGACCCTACTGTCCTGCTCTACTTGATCCTCAACCCAACGCTGAACTCTCCCTCCACGAACCTTCAACTATGAGATCATACGAACTCCACTCTGACCATGGCATCGGGCCAAAGATCAAGCTCTACACCAACCATGGCTGTCCATGGGCACACCGTGCTCATATCACACTGAAAGAGCTTGGATTACCATATGAAGAGGTCATCATTGATCTCACCAAGCCTCGAGAGCCTTGGTATTTGGAGATCAACCCAGTGAGTAGAGCGCTTCTGCATGTCTGATCAGCTGCTAAAGTCATAGCCAGAGAGGACTTGTACCAAGCATCCAGTACTCCAATGGTGTCGTCGACGAAATCATCACAGAGTCTGGTATCGTCGCTCAATTTCTCGCCGACATGCGCCCCTCACATCTCCTCCCGCCATCATTGAGCACACCAGAATCACCTCTAGTGCGCGCTCGTATCAGCTTCTTCGTCGACGCATGGTTCTCCAAAGTTAGCAGCTTCACTTATCCTATTTACCTGAAGAACACTCTAGAAGAGAAGGAGGAAGAAGCAAAGAAAATGGTAGCTGCAATCGAGAAAGAGATTGAGCCACTACTCAAAAATGCCAACCCGTTCTTCAATGGCGCCAACCAGATGACTATGGCAGAAGTCCTCACGGCGCCTTTCATCATACGTCTCTACGCTTCTTGCGATGACGAACTCTTGCCCAAGTCGCTTGCCACATCATTAGACAAGCTGCCGAACTTCTCAAAGTGGGCCAAGACCACGATCTCTCAGGAGAGCGTCACGTATGTCTTCGATGAGGCAAAGATCATCAAGCGCACAAAGGAACGTATTGCGAAGATGAAGAAGGAGAAGGAACAGGAACAGGCGAAGTAACTGACTTTGAGAGAGGCAAGGACGAACGACCACGAAACGATTTCCTTCCATATCTGCGGCAATATACGACACTAATGACAATAATTGCGTGGAATGCATTCTTCTCGATTCGACTCTGTCATACTGTCATATTTATGCTCGGCCGTTATCAATGATCTGTTAAGTCATCGATTGCATGCACTTTCCACATGCGTCCCATGAATGAGCTCTGTTGTAATCTCAATTGTCTCATCTCCTTTCGTCCATGCTTAGCTGTACAAGCCAAAGCGCAGCTTCTGCCTCCTCATCAGGAGTCGCGTTGATTTTTTGTCGCTTTTGTGGGAAGGACGTGTCGAAGGAGGACAAGGTCGTCTCCTCGCGATCCTCGAGCTCGGAGAACGTTCGCTTGCTTCTTGGACTTCCAATTGGATCTGTGTCTGTCGCAGAGGACATACTTGTCGATGCAGAAGGACTCATACGGTCATGATTGTGCGATAGGAAGCGCTCCATCATGAAGTTGGGCAGTGGCAGGCGGTGGAGCGGTGTGAGGTTGAATGCCGGGACAGGACGATCAAGCGCCATCTCGTCGACGTCAAAACGGCCAGGTCTGGCACGAAGAGTCCTCTGTGACCAATCTTCTCGGCCAATCAGTGGTAATGCCTGACGTGGCGTTTCTGGTGGCGAGGCTGCGATCATGTCCGAAGGCACTCCCGCAGTCCAGCTCTTCCAAGTCTCCATATCTTGCCGGCATTTCTTGATGATGCTTGGATGAAGAGCATGTCGCTTGTATGAGGGATGCTCTGGACGAAGACACATGTCGATGAATTGCTTGCCGAACAGTGGCACGAGTGCGTAACGAATGTCCCAGCAGAAGTTCGACGCGAGAGCTATGGCGGCGTCGTATGGCATCCAGTATCCTGACATCATTAGCAGTTGTTCGACATCGAAGTACAGGCACATACCTTGAGCGGCAAGCGCACCACCAGTGATACTGTGGCAAAGCTCTCGGAGACCTGGACTGGCTCCGATAGCCTTCGCTGGAATGGTCTATACATCAAACATCAGTAAATTCAACAGTCTCTACGACTGATCGGCAGCATACCTTTGCGTAGCCAAGACATTTGAAGAACGGAGTGATGCGGACGAGGCCAATGTTGTAATCCCACATCACGGTCCACTCTTTGTCATTCCCACGGACTTTGAAGGTATACTGGAATACTACATCATATCAGCATAAGGTGCGGACGATACTGTCGACAACTCACCCTCGAAACTGTCTCTGCCCGTCTTAATCAAGAAGTCCTTCTTGTCTGAGCTGTACGGAATGTGGCGAGGGTATGCGGAGATAGCCGTGCTTGGGTAGATCTTGAAGTCCTTGAGATGTCTGGCAATTTCGGCACTGAATGTGTCATGTGGAGCAAAGTTGACCGTGCCAACGACCTCGCCTCGTTCAAACTTTGGAGCATCCTTGGTCTGCTTGCCTTTAGATCTGCGTGAGGCGTCCTCGGGGACATAGTCTGACGAGTCATCGACAGGGCTGGCTTCATTTGTTAGGCGGCGTGTTCGGGAGCTTCGACGACGGTAATGGTTGTCAGGTGATGGGTTGAGTAGAGCGGAGATCTTCATCTTGATGCCGAAAATGGAGTATTGGCCGAGAGTGGCTTTGTGTGGTGCGAGCTGCAGTCGAGATAGTCTAGGACTGTCGTTGCACGAGACAATGAGACTGTCTGGTACGACGGTAAATGAGCAAGAGCAGCAAGAGATCCGAGCAGGATATCAACGAGGTTACACGAGGATGTCTTTTGTCCTGAAGAGTACGAGCAAGATGTCCAGTATATCAAGTCCGGCTGACCTCGAGGACTTGAGAGTGGACGAGGGCGAGGGTATTGATGAGACCCTTCGAGCTTGCGCTCTGACCAGTCAGTGAGTGCTCTCCAGTAGGCACTATACTACTTACAGGTGATGAGGATGGAGACTGCTGCATGAGTATGCACAAGCAGAACGGTGGAGACACTAACACCGCGGCTGGCATGCCATCAGGGTTGTAGAGACGAAGTGGCTGATCGACTTGACTGCTTCGACATAAGCTCGATGTGTGTCTCAATCAGCGATGCACTGGCCCGAGTCCAGCCTGCAGCGGCCTCGGACACTTCGATTGAGCTCGGTGTAAGGAAGCCACGAATGATCCAAGCCTGGCTCGGTTCGCAAATGTCTTTGAGTAGCTGGCAAGAAAAGCCTAGTCCGACAGAGGTACAGTCAACAAGTGTCGCTAAATCCTTGGTTGAATAGAAATGCGAAACTGTAGAGGGTATAGCTTCGACACCTTGGAAGATATCGACACTACCTACTCCACTGATTGATCACCGCACAGTTTCAGGCTCCGACTAGCACTTCAGCAGCTCAATAGTCGAGGTCTCGGAAGTCGAAGAATTGACCAAGAGATTCAGCATCAGGGGACAACGACCAAGCGCGACTACGGCACGCGTCCTCATCGCGCAAGTCGTTCCACAGCCTCTGAGCAAGAGACAAGACGGACGAACCAGCCGGCTGGATCGACATGCTGGTAAAGCAGCGTTTGCCACCCCACCAGGAGTTCTGCGGTGTTCGAACGGCAATTTGTCAGCAATCGAATTGCTCCATCATCAGCACATTGAAGTCTTTCGACAAGCAGAATAATCCTCTGCCATGATTGAGGGCTACTGTATCGTCATGTTGTGGCAAGAGGTCACATTCAATACAGGCTCTCCGCTGTGCATTGCATATGCATGCATGAATACAGTGTGAGTGGGGCGTGATAGGCTTGGCCGTTTGGTACTACAAACGGGATGCCACAGTGTACCATCGACATCTTGTGTCACCCTGGCTCTTTTGCACATCAAATCCCTGTCAGGCTGGAATGAGATTGGCGTCGGCAATCGTGTCCCTGTCGAAATGGTGTATCAACGTCAAGAGTGAATTATCGCCAAAACTCTGCATACACATCTGCAAGGTCTACTGTACTGCTGAGTCTTGCTCGAGCACGTCGCTATATCTCTGTCAGCCAGCATTGCCTGCTCTCTTCCGGATGCTGGACTGACTTTGCTGTTGGCACTTCCGGCCAAGTCCTGCCTCTTTCACAGCGACGATCACAAAACGATACATCAACCGTTGAAGACATCATGCACCTGCTCAATCGCCCTGCGGCTCATCATCAGACGTTTCAGAACACGCTACTCACCTCCCGTCGTGGCCCTGGCACCATGCCAAGATGTTTGCTTCGTTCGGTAGCGGACAGTGTGCAAATACCAGTCAATGTTGCAATTCGATTCAGCATCAGGCTGTCATCGAAGTCCTTCACGACAGGATAGCTTGCTGGACTGTCACATCATGTCCACCGATCCGGGAATGCTCGATTTGTGGATCTTCTTTAGTCTGCCCATACCAGATGTTGTTGGAACGTCTTTCAGGCACCTGCTGGTCTGTGTTGCAGCATTAGCGCCTGTCGCAGCTAGTGATGATCAAACATGACCTAGCCCTGCCAAGTCAGGAACGATCACTGATGCACGGCTCGGCTCTTCGCTTTCATGTTGCCACGATCTTGGCAGTGCTGCCTCCAGATTGGTCAAACATCGCCAAAGCTTTCTGTCTCGAATTGAGCTCGGTCTGGCACTCGGCGGAGGCGCCTCATCTGTGCCGGCCAATTCTCCTTGCAAGATCTCGGCGTCTATGCTCGGCTTCCGCTTCCCCAGCTCTACTATTCGTCCACAATCTCACCACGAATTTTCTTCTCTCTGCTCGGCAGCACCTACTCGTGCACGGACAGTATCTTCCTCTGCTTGTGCTTTCGATCGCGTGCTCCGTGCTCATCTCTCCATTCGTTAGCTTGGCGCGCTCTCAGCCGTGAATCAATAAAAGCATGCGGACGACCGCCTGTCTTCCGGCGATATTTTCTTTGTTCTCCTCTTTTCTCGGGTGACGCTTGCGCTGAGTCCATGCAATCTCTAGCTTGACTTGCGCTGTTTGCTTCTTGTTCGAGCTGGTTTAAGCATGATCTTGTGCAGTGGTGAGACGGGCGTGGCTGCAGGACCGCTGTTTTGCGGCGAGCTTCGTCAATTCCTATCGCTTCTGCCTTGCTGGAGGACTCGTACTGACAAAAAGGAGTTGTGGCGAGCAAGTACATTGCTATGCTGTGAGTTCAGCTGAGGTCTTTTGCTGCCTATCTACTCGTTGTGAACGACAGTCAAATGACACTTATTGCGCGACAGTCATCAATCCAGACTGAGGTCGATTACTCTTGAGACCAATACAGCACAGGAACTCTCCACGACGTCAGTCTTCGCTCCCATCTCATCGCCTATGATGTGGCATTTCTTTGTCTCCACCATCTTCAGCATCGCCTACGCATTCTCGCCCACGCCCTGCTTGCGCTAGAGCTTGAGCTAGCGCATTTTCATGCAGGGAATCTGTAGCTTGTTGGATCGCGTCAGACAGCACATAGCAAACAGCCAAGTCTATCGACGTACAGTCTCAGCACTTCCCGGGAGCATGGACGGCACTCATCCCTCTGCTGTTGCATTTCCAATCATTCTCCTGAACCCTTCAGCCTGACAAAGCCCAGTCCATCCTAATTCACTCTTCAGCCCAAATCCCTGACCCTCGTCCTCTGGTCCCTCCCAGCCACCTCGATCAAACACGACCTTGCCCAACGCAACGGTAAAAGTCTTCCAGGATGGCAGCGAGGATGCACTCCATGTCTCGGCCGTGCGCGTCTCAACCAAACGACCATGCCTCCCTCTCCCTTCACCCGTATACCCACCTCGTCACCACCACCATCGTCGTCATCGTCATCGCCATCGCATACGCTAGTGCTAGGTCTTCCAACCGCTCTGCAGTAAGCTGTGCATACAAGCTGTGCATGCAAGCTGTGCACAGACTGAGTTGAGTGTCATGGTATTCCTGTATTCCTGCATGACATTGCAGACTGCACAGATGACCTGGCGCCCCTTCTCCAGCTGCACACGGAGGCTGGGCTCAGCTGGGCTCCGCTCAAGCTGGGACTGTGGACTTTGTACTCCTGCTCGCCTACTGTGCGGAGTGCTTCGTCCTGCTGCCTCAGCCTGAGCCTGAGACTGAGCTTGACTGACGAAGACAAGTGGAATGAGCGTCGCAAAGCACGAACTGATGAGGCGAGACTGTAAGGTGGCAGCATCACCGGGCGCCTCTTGTCAGTGAGGACGAGCGGACAGGCAGATAGCACATAGCACATAGCAGAACGAGAACCAGCACTTGTTATAAAGCACTGAGTGTGGAACCCCGAGTAGTGGATGTTCAATTTGTGATTTATCATTGATTTCTGAGGGACAGCCTGTGTAGTCGCTGATCATGATTCGGAAACACCAAGCGCCTGCTGCCCAAGAATTCCTAAGGCAGAAATTACTTGAGCTCCGCTCAGCTCACTCTGTCCGCTTTTCGTACCCAGCCTTCTCCCTTCCATTATCTTCCCTCTTTTGATATCCAATTCCTGTCCCTTCCCTGACCGAGCTCACTGCCCCGCCCTGGGATTAAAGCTCCAACCCCCCTCCCTCTCCAGCCTCTCCCTCGCCTCCCTATCCCTCACCACCTCCGCCTCCGTCAACATATCCCTCGTCCACACCGCACTACTCGTTCGATTCCTAAACCTCGCCTGCCTCTCCTTACTCCCCTTGAACACATCCTCCATAACCAGCGGCGCAATCGGTCCAAACACAGCCATCGGATCTACGAGCTGCTGTTGTCGCAGCAGGTCGCGGAGGGCGGGCGTGTTGGCCCAGGAGGGAGGTTGGAAGTCCTTTTCGGCGTCGTCGTCGTCCGAGTCAGAGTCGGAGGCGATGTCGGGGAGGGAGATGGAGTCGCCGGCGGGGTATTGGGGGGATGGTTTGGCGCTTTGTTGTTGTTGTTTGGCGGTTGGGGTTTTGAAGGGGCCGGGGCGCGCAAGGGGAAGCTTTTGCACGGTCGTGGTGGTGCTGGTGGTTGTGGTGGTAGCTGGAGGATTGGGGGCTTCGGCGAAGGGGAGACGTGCGGTTGAGTATTTAGCAAGGTCATTGTAGTGCGGAGTCTTTGGTGGGTGTTGCAGGTTGTGTTGGGCTGTGACTGTCTGTTTGAAGATGGATGCTGGTGCGGCATTTGTGATTGGTGCATAATTGCTCGCGTTGTGTTTTTCCTGTTGATTGTTAGATGATGGATCAAACACGTATGCAGGGACACTTGCCTTGTGCATATTGGAAGGACGAATTGGCGGCGCCATAGTCGGTCGAGAGGGCGGCTCTGCTGGCAGGAACTCGCTCGTCCGCCGTCGCTTCGGCTCCTGCTTCATCGTCGTTCTGCTTGACTCCTCATCGAGATCATCATCAAGCTGACGCTTCATAGACTTTGCTGGTGGAGCAGCCCGGACGTCTTCTGCAGTATTAGTCCGTGTCAAAGGCCGCTTGGTATTAGCATCAGCCTTTGCGGCACGCTCTCTGAGCTGTTCGTTGCGTCGGATAGCTTCAGCCTTACGGGCCTCTGCGGCTTGTCTCTGAGAAGCGTTCTTAGCTTCGAGCGCCTTCTTTTGCTCAGCTTCTTGAGCTGCACGTCGATCCTCTTCGGCCTTTGCTGCTCTTCTACGGTCCTCTTCACGCTTTTGTTCAAGCTCCCGCTTCTGCTCTAACTTCATCTGTGCTCGCTGTTCCTCTAGCTCCTTCTTCCGAGCTGCAGCATCAAGTGCCTTCGGGCGTACTGTTGAGGATGCAGTCTTCCAGCTTTGGTTTGAGGATGTCGTTTGTACTGAACTTGTAGATGCTTTCTTGCTTAGTGTCGGCGGCCGCAGTGACGAAGTCGGTACTGGGATAGATTCTGCAGCTATAGTGCCAGCTTGATTGATCTGCTGACGTTAATCGCAAACGTTGTTGATATCACGAGAAGTACTTACCCTTTGTGAAGCGAGCCGGATTGACACAGGTGCAGGCCGCATTCCAGCTCGTAGAGGACGGCGCAGATCTCCCGGTTTCTGAACTTGCGATGTTGGAAGCATTGATTTTGGTGCCGGCACAATCGCGTCTTCCTCTGCAGTGGGCTCCTCTGGATCAACCATTCTCTCATCCCGATCTATCTTTTCGTTTTCTGTCAACTTCGCTTTCGCAGCACGTTCTATGGACGACCTTGTCCGTCTACCAGTGGGCTGTCTGACGTCTTTCAGTCGTTCTTCTACATGTGCCTTTGGCGGCGTCGACTCTTCCACAATGGTCCAATTCGTCTCCGGTTGGCTAAGCGACCTTGCAGGAACTGGTCTTCGAACTGGTGATACTGTTTGCTGCGTTTCGGTCTTTGCTGGAGTACTACTAGTGCCGAAGAGACCCTTCGCAGACTTCAGCACCGAGAAAAGTTTGTTCCTGGATGCACTCATAGCTCCATCAGGAACTTTCGCTCTGGGAGGTGATCCTGCTGGTGTGGTACTCGCTCTGATAGGTGATCCTGCTGGCGTGGTACTTTGGTTGTGAGCGCTGAGCTTTGGATATGACACCAATGGCAGCTTGCTTGTTGGGGATACAGTCACTGTATTATGATCGCTCTGACCTTGGGCAATGACAGGACGTATTGAGTGCATTGGGCTTTGGGTCTTTAGTGTCTTCGACTTTGGTGATGTGTCCACAACGTCTTGACTGGCCGAAGCAGTTACAGATCCCGATAGAGCTTTCTTGAGGCTTAAGGACTCCTTCGAGCCAGAGATTGGCCCAATCCAGTCCTCGTCATTCTCTTCGTGCTGCTCCCGCTCAGTAGAAGCCTGAGTGTTGCTGACACTCTCTTGTGTCTGGGCTTGTGCTACGAAGGAGGGAATGGACTTTGATAATCTTGGCTGGCCAGTTTTGCCGAGCATGGCAAATCGCTCGTGCAATATTTGTGTTGATGTTTTCTGGTCAGGCTTGTCGTGGTCTTCATCTGCCTGCACAGCATGGAGGTGTTCGTCGACTTTGTCAGACTCCTCGACATTGACGTCAGTGGGTGAGCCTCCAGCATCCAGATTGTCCTGCGTGATGGCAAGACTTCTTGACGGATCAAATTGACTTAGACGTGACGTTTGTGGTCCCAGACTCTTCTTGGTAGTGATCGGTTCTCGAGCTGGTAATGTCGCAAATGTTAGGCTGCTCTTCTTTCGTAGTATAGATTTGGCGGGAGTAGTCGACTCAGACGGGGAAGATGGTGTCGACGTCTGATCGTCGGCCAGCTGTTCGAGCCCCGCTGGGTATGTCACATCCAGAGGTTGCTCTTCTCCCTCTATTTCCTCTTTGCCATCTTCGTTCATAACCACATCGGGGAATTGATCTTCCATTTCAATGTCGGCGTCTCTCGTGATGGCCTCCTCCTCGAGCTGGGTATGTCGGGCAGGTTCCTTGAGATCTGCTGGTTCTTGCTCTTCTGAGGTTCTGACTATCGTAGTGGGAGGCTGTTCGGAGTGCTGCGGAGATGTGACTTTGACAGCTTTTACTGGGCTATGTCTGATATCGTGTTTCGAAGCTGAAGTAGTGATGGTCCCGAGGGGAGACATGGTCGATGCATTCTCTTTGCCGCCTCCAACAGAAAATCGACCAGCTGGAGGAGACTCGATGTGGTCATCGTTCGCGTCTTCTGCGACTTCGAATACTGCAGTTTTGTCGTTCGCGGCGGGGAGCCTGAACGCGGGAGGTGGACGATTGAGGATTGTCGATACCTGGATGAAATGATCAGAGACTCGGATGAGCAATATGAGGACACAGGACTGACTGGCTGTTGTTCCTCGAGTATGTTTGTTCGTCGAATCGTTCTTGGCGTCTTCCCTCTGTGTTTACCGGGAGTCTTCATCGCTTCAACCACATCTCTGTCATATATTCAGTGAACGCCATCGAAATAATAAAAGCAATGCTACTCACAGTTCGCCCTGACCAAGCACTTCGGCCATGTGGTCGTTCAGCCATTCCAGCTGACTTCGAACTGAAAATGTAAAGTCTTCCACCTCTTCTTGGACACGTTCCTGCGCGATGCGACTCTCGTCCACGATCCATTGTAGTGACACAAGCGACGGCGATGTTGCTTTGACAGGGGCCATCTCGTGGTAAATATGCTGTAGTGGAAGTGATTGTTTACACCGAATGTATCGCCAAATCCCGTTGTTTTGTGTTTACTCGAGTTCCTGGTAGTCGAATCAAGCGTCCATATCGTTTTGGAGGCCGCAAGTGTCCAGTCGCCAGTCCAGTAAGCGTGTCGACTCGTCGAGTCTCCGATGTACAATGAGAAAGCTGTTCAGCAAAGGTGCCGCATAGCGACCGCTTGTTTATGGTTCTCAGCCTTATGCGCGGACCACCAAAACACGTGACGAGAACCTCTACCAGATATCTCGACGACGACGACGTGATACTATATATGTTCCTCTGTTTCCAAATGATCACTCACTCACACTCTATATCTATATGTTTTGGAAGAGAGGCGCCATCGAGTTAGCCACTCACCACATCGTGGCCTTCCAGATCTTCGCAGCGCTCTCTGCATCGACCCACGTTCTGTTGTTGCTTTGGTCATTGACCAGACAAGAAGACAATCTGTAAACGAATCTTTTAGCAGATACAAGCTCCTTACCAGGGTAGTCTGGACACGATGGCGATGTATGTTGATGTGTAGCAGCAATCGTACAGCTCATGAATCCCCGACGTGACTATGCAAAGCTCAGTACTGTGCTTCGGCCGTAAGGTACTCTCAGTACTTTCCATGCCAAGACTCCAAGCACATCTGCACTCTCGGAACAAGGTCCAGAGCAGGATTTGGGAGAGTGCCTCCGTGTTTTTGTCAGATTCATGTAGCAGAAGTCGATAGAGACACGCTGGCCAGGATCATGTTCTGATCATCATGGTTAAACACATCAAGCCCCGGGTCGAGCTCCGGTGCAAGTAAAGCCGATCACATAAGATTCGTATCTTGATCGAAACAGCTCACAATGTCCTTGGGCCTCGGACAACTCAGCTTCCACCAAGTGAAAGGCATAGTAAAGACGGTTCAGTATATAGCAACACCTGATAATATGTCTTTTTGCAAGCTGTAAACTTTGGAGGCGGCAGACCAATGACGTCATGGCGTGTCGGCTTCTCCTTCCTTGACTTTGTCGCGTGCGTTCCCTGCTTTCAGTCTCATCTCAATTTCGATCTTGCTCAGACCAACTTTAAACACATCACACACACAAACGCAAAGCAACACCTATCTACTTCTTCAGCTCTATTGATAAGCTGCCTACGACACTCTCACTCTTTCTCCCGCTTTCACACCTCAACACTTCTTTCCACCAAAATGTCTGAGTTTACTCACGAACAATTGAGCATGTCCGGTGTAGCTCCCACAACCGCTGGCGACAACACCTTCCAGAGCCGTGTTCCTGTGGCTGGTGACAGCTCCGACACAGCTCAGGCGAAGCTCATCAACGCCAAAGACAGCCTTGTTAGCTGTAAGGTATGCATAAGAACCAATCCGCAGCTTCCCGAGCTTACAGCTAATCATGCTATGTCAGCAGTATCAAGATCTTGATCACAAGTTTCCACAACTCTGACATTTCGCAGCCGCTCAGTCGACCTTCGACTCCGTCCAGAACCACCCAACAGTTCAGTCTGTCATCAATGGTCAGGTGAGTGCCTTGCGAGCATGCCGCATGCTGAATGACAAGCGCTGACAAACAATAGTTTACATAACCACTAGAAATGACTGAAAGATGTTGACAAAATCAGGTCCGGTCGCACAGAACGTGTCGCAACAGGCTTCTTTGACTCAGGATGAGTTCAGGAACCTTGCTAACTCCACCACCAACGAGAAGACTGCCACTGGCCAGCCCTTGACGCGTAAGCGAATCAATTCAAAGCGCTTGTATTTTGGTACTAATCTCAACAGACTACCACTCCATGTTCTACACCCTCCTGACTGTACGTATTCTATCACCCATCAATTAGCTGGACTCCGGTTTCTAAAGTCCGCACAGTGGCAGAACCCTCGCGCGACTGGCATTGTCTTCAGCTCAGCCGTCGTGTTCATCTTCATGACCCGTTACTTGAACATCATGCACTACTTCCTCCGTTTCTCATACTTCGTCCTTGGAAGTAAGCAAACGAGCTGAATTGGAAGGCATGTAAGGACTTGCTGACACAAATTTGTAGTAACTGCTGGTCTGGAAGTCATTGGCAAGGTCCTCTTCGATGATGGTCTTACCTCCAAGATGCGCCCCAGGAAGTACTGGACCATCCCCAGAGAGTCCATCGCAGCCAGCGTCGACGAGATTGAGCAGCTGCTCAACTTCTTCGTCATCGAGGCCCAGCGCATTGTCTACGCAGAGAACATCTACTCCACAATCGCCGTAAGTTCAAGCTCCCTTGGATACCCTCAATTTCCACACTGATCCCGAACCTCTAGGTCTTCTTCGCTGCCCTTCTCTCGTACGGCCTCATCAACCTCATCCCTGCCTGGGGCATGTCATTGATCGCTGTCTTCACCATGTTCCTGGCACCTTTGATCTACATCCAGAACCGCGAGGTCATTGATCAGCAGGTCGAGCAGGTCACGCACATCGTCAACACCCAAGCATCGCAGCTCAAAGACATCACCTCTCACCACGCCAACCAGGCTTACGCAACTGCCAAGACCTACACTGACGAGTACACCAACAAGGCTCAGGAGTACATGGGCAGGAGGCAATCAACCGCTCATGGCACCACCAATGGTTCGTCCACCGGCCCATCCGCTGCTCAGGGTACCTCCGGCACTACTGGAGTCACCGCTACCTCCGGAATCTCCACAGGTACTCCCTCGTCCAGCGCTGGTACCACTTCTGGCTTCCAGAGCAACACTTCCTCTTCCGGTCTCAACTTCAGCCACAGCTCTGCCCAGCCATACTCATCATCTGGACTCGGTGGTGTCAGCGACTTCCCTGCCGCTCCTAGACAGGAGCCTTTCCCTTCTGCCCCCGCCAGCGACCCTACTGCTACTACCTTTGCTCAGCAGCTTCAGGCCGAGCAGCGTCAGCAGTTCAACAACTAGGTAGACTGCACTGTGCTGGAAATCCTTGAGCTATTGCCATGATGGACAACATTCGGAAGCTTTTGACCTGCCCGAGACGTAGAGGGCAAGGTTTCAAAGTTACGTCGACTACCTGACATGATTGCACGCTGTTGATTAATGGCTAGATGATGGTGAACACGAGAAGATGAAACTGTGTATTAGTAATATGGGGAGTGGTCCTTAATGTATTGCATTATGACTGAAGTCATTGCAAACCTCAATGAACGTTGAAAAACAAAAGATGCAGATATATCCTTCATGTCCTCTAACTTCCCCACATCGTGTTGCGTTTGAAACTCCAAACCCGTCCTAGCGTGTTCTCGGTGATCGTGCGCCGAGCCCGATTGTTTCAGGTACGCGTATGGAAAACAACGCCAGCAAGACACCCCTTTGACATGGTGGCGTGCATTTCTGCTTCTAAACCATAATATGATGCATTGTTACTTATGAATCAACGAATGTTACTCTATTGACGACGCCAACCACATTGCGACGCTTTGCTGCCCGCGACACAGACACGATCTGCCAAGCCAGACCCCACACGAGCTGGCCTCGTATTCTACGAACTCTCTCTACCTACTGATCTACAAGCCCGGCCTCTGCGATTACTTCACTCGCAGGTCGTGTGCTTGACCACGTATTACCTCATCCTTACCGCAGGCCACATCGGCTAACCGTCTACGGCCACGATGGACCTAGCAACCTCCACACCATCGCAATTACCAGCACCGCAGGACGATGCAGCAGAGGAAGACACCACAAGCCTGCGAACCTTGACACCACCCGAGATCTATATTGAGTTGGAGGAGGTTGATACGGAAGGTGTGGACATGCCTAGCAGGATGGTGTCTGTGGACTTTAGCTCTCCACCATCGACAACAGTTGAGCTTGAAGATGGGAAACTCACACGTTCTTCGTTCTTGGACGCAGATGCTGCGCCGCTGCCGCGACTCGCTACTGGTAGTCCATTGAACCTGATGACAGGCCTCGGGCTACATTTGCGGTCATGTACGCTGGAGCAAGATATGGCCTTCAATGAATGGACAACTTCGTCAAGACATAGCAACGCTGGGCCTAATAACGGACAGGGTGGGAACACGCGGCGAGGGACTGATAGCGCGAGTTCAGACGACTCTGATGATAGTCGGGAAGTCAATTGGTCGGCGCTTGAGAGGACTGAAGAGGCGGAGGTGCGAGACAGTAACGCAGACGAGGTTGGTTGTCAGGATATCGACTGTTATTGAAGGTTGTTACTGACAGAGTGACCAGACCGAGGCTCTCCTACTGGCACGTCTCGAGCAAGCCAACGACGCATTAGCAACAGATCCACGGTTTGGCCTTTCGCGGAAACCTCCACTGCGAAAGAAACAAGCTAGACCACCTTCATTGCAGATGTTGAAGCAGCTGATTGACGATTCTGCTGTCTACACACTGAACCCCTCCTCACCACCTTCATCACCGCCGCCAATGACAGAGCTGGAGTTCTGGACTGCATTAGTACAGGACTACGATCGCGTCGTACATAGACTTCCGACTCTCACAATGAACAAGATCAAGCATGGTGTGCCACCTCCACTAAGAGGAGTAGTATGGGTGAGCATGGTTGGTGCAAGGGATGAAGATTTGGCAAAAGACTTTGAAAAATTGGTACTGGAACCTAGTCCATATGAGAACCTGATTGGCAAGGATGTTGGAAGAAGTTTCCCTGGCGTGGAGATGTTCAAAGACCCGAATGGTCAAGGCCAGAAGGCTCTTGGGCGTGTTTTGAAGAGCTTCAGTCTGTATGACAAAGAGATTGGATACTGTCAGGGTTTGGGTTTTCTTGTTGGTCCGCTACTGATGCACATGGGCGATCGCGACGCCTTTTGTGTGCTAGTCAAGTGAGTCGTTCTGTTCAAACCATGATGTTGCCGGCTGACAGTAACTCCAGACTGATGGAGAACTACGGACTACGGTCGTGCTTTTTGCCAAACCTTGCAGGTCTTCATCTGCGGATATACCAATTCCAGCGATACCTCACACAGGAACTACCCACACTCGCTGCACATCTTGCTTCATTACAAGTTGAGGCAGCTTATCTATCTCAATGGTTTCTTTCGTTCTTTGCAGTCACCTGCCCGCTCAACATGCTTTTCCGCATCTACGATGTCATCTTCGCAGAAGGTGCCTCTGAGACTATCATGAGAGTCGCCCTATCTCTGATGAAGCGCAACGAGCAGAGAATCATGGAATCGACAGAGTTTGAGGAGATAATGCATCTGCTCTTGTCAAGAGCCTTGTGGGCACCATACGAAGACAATGCTGACTTTGGAGACTCTGCCGATGGGCTTGTGAACGACTTCATGGACATGACAGGCATTGTAAATCGTGAGAGTATGCAGCGGTTTGAGACGACATTCAAGGACATCCAAGGTGGAGATCCGACAACGTGGTCCACAGTCATGCCGGAGTCAACAACAGCAGCCTCGACATTCCTTGGACGGTTATGGACTTCTCGGGGACAAGGCACTGCAGCACTGACACCAGTACAAACACATTCTCGTCATGCGAGTGTATTGAAGAGATCGCCATCGAAGCAAAGCTTCTCGACCGTTACTTCTGCTGATGTTAGCGTATTCGACTCGAATAGCTCGACGACTGCTTCATCAGAAAACACAGTGTTATCACGAAACTCTGATGGCTCGTCGTTATTGACGAAGGGTTCAATATCTCTGCCAAATGGCATGACCAAGAAGGAGTCGGAGTTAAATTCGCAGATTGAGGACTTACTGATGGCGATGAGTGACTTACAAAAACAGCATGCATTACTTCTGACACAATTACAAAAGGAACGGGAAGAGCGTGTAGAAGACCATCGAGCGTTTGATGAGTTAACAAAGCGTCTCCATCTTCCGGCTAATCCTGCGGTCAGCGCTCTGCGCACCAAGGAGGAGCGTCGACAAACACTGGCACACAGCTTGGTATCATCATTACCATCGTCTGCTCCTATAACGCCAGATCCTGAGTTTGGCGCAGTACTCTCAACTGCCACTGCCCGCTTAGCACAGTATCAGGCATCACTCGAGCATGTCCCATCATCACCTGGATCTGGACAGTTCGAGACCAAGCAGCGCCTGCGTGATTCTCTAATGCGCTCGCGTGCGCAGCTACACGTGGAGATGTCTCGTGCATCAGCCCTGGCTCAACAGCTCGACATGCAAGAGCAGGAAACTCGACAAACAAGAGATTCGTTACGAGAGACCCAAGCTCGATTACAGGAAGTCATAGTTGAGAAGAACCGCCTTGAATCGAATCGTCAAAGACCACGAGCTTCTCGACCAGAAAGTACTCGGCCAGAAAGCATCGCGTGGTCTGAGGCTTCGACACCGCAAGATGCACAACGGCCGAGCTTTTGGCGGAATGACACAAATGAAGCTTACGCCTCCGGCGCATCCAGTACACGCAGTAATAGTATTAGCAGTGTTACGTCCAACACAACGACCACTAGCACCACTACCAAGAACGGCTTGCGGGAGTTTAAGCTTCAGGCTTCAGTAACGCCTAAGCCACCAGCAACACCACTTAACATCCCGCCTCGTCGGGGCGCCAGTCTCGCCACACAAAACATCCTCTCCACACCTAATCACACGCCAGCGCCCGAAGACCAAATGCTCATCGAGCTTGTAAACGCCAAAACAGCCGAAGCCGTCGCCCGACAAGAGCTAGAAGAATGCAGAGGAAAGCTCGAGCAGCTGCGCCGCCTGCTCAATGTGCCTCAAAGTCCCGGCTTCCCACCTTCGGCGCTGGCAATCCCAAAGTCAGTGCTTGAGAAGCAGCTGAACGGAGCGCATAAACCGACGCCCAGCGACGGGACGATAGCGGCGATGATGCTACCGTTGCAGAATGGCGGGTTGACGCCGGTGGCGAGCCCGGTGAGGCCGACGAGTCCTGCTAGAACACCGACGCAGGCGACGGTTAGTGCGGGAAGTTGGGGGTGGGGATGGGGGAAGAGAAGCGCGAGTGTGGCGTCGGCGAATGAAAGGTTGTAGGGTGTAACATAGGGTATATGTGTTTGTTTGGTGAGCTATTTTCGCATCTGGATTGGAGTATTTGCATGAGCGATTGGGAAGAAATATGGGTGGCGTCATGGCATTGAGGCCTATTTGTACAGCAGCATATGAGACTACGATTCTTGCTTCCTACATGCTGCCTCCCAGACTTGGTCTACTATATTGTGCTTTGAGTACTGGGTGATTGTACTTGTGGCACACGCCGCTACCCTGAGACAATAGCAAAACAGACGACAATACTTTTCCGACAGCACGCGCCCTGCTCACTTCAGCATCGCACCTACCAAGGCACTCCGGTCCACGAGCCTTCGAAGACATTCAACGAACCTACTTCCATCTGCTACCTCTGCCTGCATAACTCCGCTGCATTCCTTGCCCAAATTAAAGCAAATCGTTCAGGACACATACCTCCACTCACAACTAGGCTCGACTCCACCATCAGCTTTGCACAGCTCACCCAAACCCCTTCAACACGCCTCTCAACACTCACAACACAGCCCACACGATGTCCACCCGCAAGCGCCCTGCCCCTTTCGACCCCTCACCCCCGCACGACTCGCCCAAACGCGCCCGCAACTCCATCGAACCTCAATCGCAAGCACATTCACACGACAGCACAAACGGGAACACGCGGCAGCGCTCGCGCTCACCCCATGCCCGCCAGGGCGACAGGCGGGACGATACCGGGGCCAGAGACAGGGAGCGGAGGGGAGAGGGAGGGCGAGGGGCAGATCGACGGGACATGCGAGGAGGTGGTGGTGTAGCAGGACGCGATGAGAGGAATGGAGGACGAGCCGGGACCAACGGAGCGAGGCGGGAGTCACCGAGGCGAGATCGCGATCGGGAGCGCTCGAGGTCGCCACGACGGGAAGCAGCAGGGAGAGGAGGAGCGGCAGGCGGAGGTGCAGCAGGAAGAGGTGGACGCACATCCACAACCACATCCCAGCGCGATCGCGACGACCACCGCCCCAGCTCCTTTACGCCATCAGGGAAAGCGAACGGGACCACTGCGCCGCCCACGAAAGGAGGAAAGAAAGCAGCTGTGAAGGGCGAGGTTGTTGAGCTGGATATGGACGTGGACGATGATCCCGACGCGGCGCTACAGCGGCAGATGGAGAAGACGATGGGATTTGGCAAGTTCAAGACGACGAAGAACACGAAGGTGCCGGGGAATGATAAGCTGTATGGTGTCAGGAAGGAGAAGGTCATGGTGGCCCGGCAGTATATGAACCGTGTTGGAGGGTTCAACAGGCCGTTGAGTCCGTCGTAAGTTCTGATATCGAAGCACCTTCATTGTGCGAAGTGCTAATTGGTGATATAGGCATGAATGAGTCTAGCAGACATCTTATGGCTTTGTTGTTTCGTAGGGAGGAGAAATGCTATCAGTCGTCAGCCACATTCGCTATAGCGAATACCCTTACTACTGACCCTCTCACACGCCACGTCGCTGTGCGCGGTCCTCCTGCCTCAAAGCTCTCTTGATCATATCGTTCCTCCTGTACTGGATGCCAAATCTGCTCTACTCGATGTCCTCGTCCTGCAATCCCGGGACCCACCGACGCACCCCCGAACAGGCAATCCTGCTGCGCTCAAGCGGCGCATACATGTCATCTTGGATGATATAGAAGGTCAGGCTATGACTATTGGCGAGTACCGCCCAGATATTCTCTCGGTCGGCAGTCTCCCAACAAGCATATGTAGGACGGGCATGGCCTGGGATGGACCGCGATTATAGCGGTGGGAGTGCCGTCGTTGCATATCCAGGTGAAGGCGAAGTAGCCGCGGCGGAACCGACGTGGAGTCATCTGCAGGATAGAGTGTTTGTGTGAGTATCAGGTGTGGCTTAAAGCGTTTACGACACTCTTCTTACACTACGTAGCCACGTTGTTGTGCATCATCTGGCACGGCGACCTGGTCTGCAAATGCAACGAGAGTTTCAGCGGCTTCTGTGGGTGGGCATGTCATTGTTGTTGCTGTGGTGAGTGCCGTAATTCTGAATTGCATGTCTGGGTGTTTGGAGAATGTAAAGTTTTCACAAACGTTTTGGTGATTCTATACTATTCTCCTGTGATGCGGAGGAAGTCGCAACCCATCACGCACTCCTCTCGACAACCGCCCCACCCTCCGCAGGCTCCAATAGCTTCCACTCACAATGCACACCCTCGCCCTTGAATATCTCCAATATCGCCCCCGCAATCTCCTCAAAGTTCTCCGTGGCAAGCGCCAATATCGTTGGACCAGCTCCTGATAGACAAATTCCACACAATCCCGGATGCGTCTTCGGCGTCATATCTCTCAGAATACCAGCTAAACCCGGCACCAACGCGGACCGGTACGGCTGATGCACCTTATCCTGCATCGCCTGCCAAATTGTTTCCGGGTTCGGCGGATTCGCACCTAGGGCCCGTAGGAGCAGGGGAATGCGTTGTAGATTGAAGACGACGTCGGCGCGGGAGTAGGATGAAGGCAGTACGGATCGCGCGTCTGCGGTGCTGACTTCGAAGTCGGGGATGATGGCGATACATTTCAGCGCGGATGACAGCGGAAATTGCTCGTAGTGCCCAATCCCAACCGGTGGTTCCGGCGGCATAAGGCCTGTGTCGACGCCGCCGGCGGGCTCCGGGAGGACTTCACTGAGCGGGATTTCCTTCCTTGCCAGGTCCGAGGGTTGCAGTTCGTTGAGGTAGGTCCCCACGAAGCCGCCGTAGAGCGCGGCTGCGACATTGTCGGGGTGCCGCTCGATCATCAGGCAGTAATCCAGCATCCGTGCTTTCGAAAGGTTAAGGTTACCGACTTCATTGCCAAGGACGACGCCGGCTACGACTGCGGCGCCAGAGGAGCCGAGACCGCGGCCGAGGGGAATGGGGTTGTGGATGTGCACGTGGGTGGAGAGGGGAAAGGTGCGTTGGTTGTGGCATTTGAGGACGTAGAGGGCGGTGCGGGTGATGAGGTTTGCCTCAGGATCAAGTGGCACTCCTGTGTCCTTTGGGGACGGCGATGTGTAGCTTATACTACAGTGCTGAGGGTTGGGAGATGTTTTGGAAGAGTCAATGGTCACGTCCAGCTCGAGCCAGATGGAGAGAGCAAGACCGATCACGTCGAAGCCGGGGCCTGGGAGGCGTGAGATTGTGCACTCATGATAGTTTCTTCGGCTTTCCTACCGATATTTGCTGAAGAGCATGGCACCTCTGTAGTCGAGTCAGCCGCGAGACCCTGTCAGATATTGTGGTGGTTGATATTCACATACTGATTTTTATTTGTGTCATTTCTGCGATTTTATACTGCAACAAAAGAGGAGAAATCGCTGCAAATGAGATGTTTCAATCTTTCAAAACCCAAAGAAGTCAGCACGATACTCGTCATCCTAACACCCGACGCAGTCTTACCTGTATGATCTCTGGGAGAACAGTATTAGAAGGATGTATTTCTGAGTGAGTCTGAAGGATATATCGCCCGGACAAGTAGTCCGTGATGCGATAAGGAACCCCTCCAAACGTTATCGGCCCGCCATTCCACTTTTTTTCTCAAAATCTGAAACAGTTTCAAGAACAACGATTATCGTCAACAAATCTACTTTCTCATAACATTTCACAGTATACTGACGAGAAGCTCTAAACACTTCGAGCGCCGATACTTCTCCCACCCTCAGTCAGTCAGCATCGAAAAAAGCCAAGTGAGCCAAGTCTAAACAAGTCACCTCCACGGTCGACCACAACATGGCTGAACGGGTCCTGCTTGTCGGAAATGGCGGTCGCGAGCACGCCCTAGCA
>Ga0058698_10000427_pt1 | contig 23743 bp, 12 predicted proteins | sample AgamicAsSfe_FD_67288 | JGI IMG/M metagenome (GOLD analysis project Ga0058698, IMG submission 67288) | Agave microbial communities from Guanajuato, Mexico - As.Sf.e | ecosystem: Host-associated > Plants > Phyllosphere > Phylloplane/Leaf | place: Guanajuato, Mexico | collected 2012-05-30
TTCCCCTCCCCTCCCCAAGGCCTGCTCGCCTTCCAAAAACTCCGCGAATTCCGAAAACGCCACGAACTCGAATGGAACCCCGACGACTTCCGCGGCATGAGCAAGAAGGCGCGGGGCAAGAAACTGCGCGATCAAAAGGCAAATAGTATTGCGGATTTGGCAGCGGTGCTGGGTGGGCAGGCGAAGATTGAGGCGAGGGAGCAGACACGGGCGGAGAGGGCGGAGGGAAAGAGAGTGGAGAAGGAGGAGGTGGCGAGGGCGAGGCTGGCGGAGGTTGTGAGCACGAGGAGGGAGGCGAAGGCGGAGATGTTCAAGGCGGAGGGGGAGGCGGCTGAGGCGGCGAGGACAAGGTATAAGGAGCTCAAGAAGGAGAAGATGCGGTTGCAGAAGGAGTTGGGGTCGCAGACGTTCGGGGGTGCTGTTATGCTGGATGCAGCGGAACCGTCACTGAGCGCAGCTGAGCCGATTGTGCCAGCTCCGGCGAGCAACAGCCGAGCGGCAACGCCGAAGGAGAAGTCGATAATGATGATGGACGGTATCAAGATCGAGTGGGCGAATCTGCTGGATGCCGAATTTGCGCAGACTTGGCCGGCGGCTGTCGTGCATGATGCAATGCCGCATGGTGGCAATAGGGGAAGGCATATGGCTGCAAGTGTTGTCAAGCCGCCTCGCTCGAAGACAGGGACTCAGGATGTGATGGGCGAGAGAGTCACGGTCGATCAGCCTATGGTGGAGAGGAGCTCGGAAAGGCTTGTGCCAGTGGAGGAAGCTGCTGAGCCGCCGTCGGCGCTCGATACTGTGCTACGGCGTCTGAAGTTTGGATCGAGGTGAGGACGGTACGCGACACAGCATTAAGGGAGGTTCACTACGCTCTATGTAAGATACTTTTTCACGTGCACCTGTGACCTCTCAGCTCTAATATTCTTTCGAGAATAAAGCGGTTTCTAAAAAGGCCAGAGGACAAACAAGAGTGCCGTCGATGATGTATTTCGATATTTCGTCTTGACACTTTCTACTCTCTCTGGCAACAATCACAATGAACCAGATTCTCCTCACGCAAAAGGTCAACGGAAACGTCGTGGAGAGTGCCGTCGATACTTAACTTCGACTTTTCCTTCTTGCACCTCCTCCTCTCGCTGTCAACCTCGCCCTGGACCAGAATCTTTTCACCAAAAAAGGTCAAAAGGCAGAAGTCGTGGAGAGTGCATTGATGATATATTTTGATCTCTCGCCTTCGTTACTTCCTTCTCTGCTGTCAACTCCCCGTGAAAGCACACCCTTTCTAAAGGAAAAAGGTCAAAGGGTGAAAGTCGTGGAGAGTGCCGTATCAGACAATTTTGGCTTTATTCTCAATGGCTTATGCTCTTTTTGCCAAGGTCTTGATGAGACCAGAACTAGGTATTCATAAGAAAGAGGATGGTGGAGGGTACCATCGATGATCTGTCTAAATCATGTCCCATATATAAACTGGCGAATTTTTCCTTCTCTCGCATCCTCTCATCCCACAGCTCCGAACAGATGTCCTGCCTAACCATCCTCAGCCACTCCAGTCCTTCCCAGCCGTGTTCACAACCCTATCCATATCCTCCTCCCTCTTCATCCCCGCAAACCACCTCTCCCTCCTCGTACTCGCTCTAGCCCCACCCTCCAACGCCGAACGACTCGCCCTTGTCGTTCTCGCGCGCTTAGCGGCCGTGCTTGAACTCTCGCCACCACTGACACTGCCCGAGCTTGCTTGTGAACCTCCCACTGCGCTCAAAGACGAGAGCTGATCCCGCTGACGCTCGAGCGCGAGATCGTAGGCGATGATGCTGCGCACGTAGGGTGCTGTGTCGAGGACGGTGGCTAGGAGGTCGCGATCTGCGTAGCTCGGTGGTGTGGATGAAGAGGTGGTGGTGCTTGGGTCGAGCAAAGGCTCGAGTGCAGTGTTGAGCTTGTCACGGGTTGTCGTGAGCGTGGGCTCGGGGAGAGGCACGCTGGAGCTGAACCAGGTGGTAGGATTTATGATGGCATTGGAGAGGCATGGCGATGCCCAGGTGCTGTGTCTACGACTAGCGCCACTGTCAATGAGTGGAGGCTGATGGTGCCCGGAAAAGACATATTCTTCGATGTCCATGTATTGTGGTATAGCGAAGGCCATGTAGGACATGAGTTGAGCATCGAACTGCTGATAGTCCACGGCAGGTCTAGCTTTTCGCAACAACTTATATCCAGATGTGTAATCGAGTGCTCCTTTGACTGTGATTTCTGGTACAGTGAGGTCAAAAGAGTCGTTGATGCCTGGACAATATGGTAAGTCCAGCCTAGCAGACACGTCTATGACGCTGAACAGATCGGCACATTGCTCATGTTCCTTAAGTTTGACTGGAAATCGTCCGCTGTCCGAAGTTGAGGGGGACCTCCACTGTATATTCTTGCCGAGCTCAACCCAACCAAGTTCGATGGGATCTAGATCATGATCCCTCCAGGCGTTGAGCAGCTCGTCTTCAGCGGTCAGAGTGCCGGAGGACGGTGAGTCAGAAAGATTGAGCGTTACTCTATAGGTGTTCTGGCTGATTGTCCGCAGAGTATGCCCATGAGCATCTCTATCAACCCCTTTGGGCCAACGCTGAAGAAACCAGTCGACACCACCTCTCGCGTCTCCTACTGCCATCTGGCACCAGAGTTGGAGGTCGTTGATTGTGCCACGAAGGTCTTGCCGGCGAGTCTTGTACAGAGACGAGACAGCACTTTCTTGCAGCAGATGCCCCTCTAAGGCAGCCAGAACCATGAGATAATCAATAACTAGCTCCTTTGGCGGCGGACGGAACCGTAGAATGGCATGCAGGCAGAGTTCTTCTTGTGGTATGAGACTCTCATCGTTACATGTTAACACGATAGGTCTTTTAGATTGTGTAGCAAGTGTTATGATCGTTTCCCAGAACTGTTTGTCCTCATCAAACAGAATGTCAGCCTCTTCAATCAGTATTAGTGACTGCTTCTGCTTAGAGGCCTTGTCCCGAAGTCTTGTTAACTCCTGAATTTGCGCTTCCTGCTTCCTGGTAAATTTCTTGTCTTTCTTCACTGCTTTCGTGACAGCGCCGAAGAACGATGTCAATGATCTTTGTTGCTCATCTGGCTCGGTGGGTAGCAAGTAGTCAATTCCAGTATCACTAGCATTACCATCAACAGATCCGACGGTGCTTGCTCTCTCGCCACGTCGTACTTGGTGATTCAGTGACATATCACCAACTTTGTCGATGATATCTTTCCCACTTCGACGGCTGTTCGAACTGATCTCGAAGATCTCAAAGCCAAGCTCTTTGGCCACAGCATAAACTGCGGCTGTCTTACCGATACCGTGAGTACCGCAAAGCAGGACAGCATTTGCAGGCGGTCTCGCAGGATCGACTCCTCGTATCATAGAGCCAAGCTCGCCCTGAAGTTCAGGCATTTCTTGACCGCCGTCCAGAGTCTGCATCTCAACGTCATCGTCTGAGTCGACTATGAAACTATCAAGTCCTGCTTCTTTCCGTTTGCGTTTCCGTTTTGTCCTCGCTTTCTCCTCAGCAATTGAACGTCCTTGGGCAGGTACTGACGCAGTAGTTTGATTTGCTAACCAGTCTTTCAAGGCGACGGCTTCCTGACCAGCTTGTAGAACTTCAATAGCGGATTGCGGTGCATACTTTGAGGCCCAGCATTGTGTCTGAAATGCACCACGATCAAATGATGACAATACCTCCGGCAATCTAGTGAATATCTTGCTGATCGCTGGATGTTCCAGATTGACAGCCTCTACACGTGCTCGAATTTTGGACTGTAAATCTTTCCCAGAAACCAGCATCCTGTCCGGGCAGTGCACTCCAGTCTCGCTCGGATCGCTTTGGGCATCAGATAGCTGTGACGAGCTTGCACCGCTCTGTTGCAGAAATGGGCCAGGGACGAATGTAGGAACATTCTTCTGTTTTCGCCGTACTCGCGGACGGCACGGTGCTGAAGCAGTCGGGAAATCTGAGCCTCGAACATGGGTCAGTCCTCGTGGTGGCCACAAAGCATGGTGAGTTCCTGGTAAGCTGAATATTCGCGATGTTGGTGGTAAAGGTCGTGCTATAGTTTTCGAGGTCGCTGCCTGATGCGACAATTGCGCTTGCAGTCTCATCTTGCCTGGCGTTGTGAAAGATTTGAAAGATCTTGGAGAAGGATGTTCTGTCATAGTCGGCTTGCTCTTTTGCGGCGGTGGTGTCGCAGCTCCATTCTTCTTCGCGTTGCCACTGAAGAACGGATGTGTAGGGTCACTAGCTTTCATTCTCTTCTTCCGCCCAGTTGTCTTCCGCGTAACAGTATCCTCTTCAATAGATTCGGTGGTAGGAATGATTGTCGGATTAGATGGTTGACTCAAAATATGGTTAATCTTCTTGCCTATCAACATTCGCTCAGAAAGCGTGCTTTTGCCATATCTAAATAATATCAAGCCCTTTCGTTTCCGAGTTCGTTTTGGCTTTCCCAAGATTACAGGTTCTGATGTCTCGATCTGCTTTGCATGCTGGGGTGTGCCAAAGCCTCCATGTCCGTTTAGCTTGAGAATCTTCTTACTTTCGTCCACTGCATTGCCCGCCGACACTGGGGACACTGCGCTGTGCCCGTCGTTTTTATTCGGAATAACCGTCGTGTCCACAGGTGCTGTAACATCCATTGCCAGGTCCTCAGTCTCCATGATCGACCCGTCCAAATTGGACTTTGGAAGGTCATTCTCGACGCAGTCTTCCTCATCACTCAATTTTGCTCTCTTTGACGGGTTCACCTTTCGTTGTGTGCGCTTCAAGGAACATGATGTCGGCTCAGCGGCTGCCGTCTTGACACCAAGAAAGTTATATAGTGCTGCTTGTGATGCGGCTGATTCCTTTGTCTTTGGCTTCCTCTTTCGCTTCGTACGGACAGTATCGACGGGACCATCAAGCTGATTGACATGATGGGCATTGTGGGATAGCTCGTCCGACTGGTCTCCATCTTCTGATAAGTGTTGTTTTCCTAGTACTCGTTAGCTGGGGACAGCCCTGTCAGCAGTTCTTTTGATTCGACATACGAGCAGTCTCATCGAGGATGTCGTCCGGCTGCTCAGACGCAGTCATTCTCACGACAAAACCAACACAGGAACGCCAGCCTGCCTGGCATGATTCTGCAACGCACCTTCACGCACGCGTCGACGTCTTCGGTGACGCGACTCGGTGTCTCTTCTCGGAATTACTCCGTCCGGGGGGAAAAAGTGTTTCGGATCTTCTCCATCAACGAACGACATCAGCAGTAAGGTCGGTATACAACATGATGGCCACTTCATACAGCATAGAGACACCTGTTACTCTGCTCGCACTTCCTGGATCCGTTTCTGGTATTCGCGCCGGTCCTGTACAATCAATCAGCGGCTCTCGCAAAAGGAAGCGGACCGAGATTGTTCTTGGTAGTGATGGCCAGTCCGTGAACATCTATGATGTGCGCAGCAATGGCTTCTATATCTGTGTATACATCACTGACCCATAAACTAGGTGAAAGCAGCTCGACTCGTAATCTCCCACGCGATACCGCCACAAGCCCGCCTTACAGCCTCTCCATGCTCTGTCAACGTCAAGTCACTTGGGTCAAAAGCCTCTACGAGATACACATACGCAGCTTGCCGAAATGAGCTACGAGCGAAGAGAGAACAGATACTTGGCTTTGCGCACGTCGATTCAAGGTCTTCTCCGAGCTCTGACACACCGGACCCTACCTCTAAGCAGTATACTTGGGATTCAGAGAAGGACGTATCTCCAATAATTCACCTGGAGGCTGTCTCTGCTGGAAGCACGCATGAAGTTATTGTAGTTCACGAGAATGGTACCGTTAGAGGTCTCTCTGCGCATCTGGTCGAACAATTGTGGACTACTTCAATCGCGAAGGGGAACACAGTGGAGTTTGCATTTGTTCAGACAGCCGGCGAAGCACGGCAAGGGATACTGAAGCATAGAGCAGACCTGTTGGCTTTCGCAAACACCGGTGATCAAACTACAGATCACGTCGAACAGCAGAAGAGCATTATCAGCTTAGTGACCTACAACCAAAAGGACTCGAAACGAACACTCCGCATAGTAGCGGTTCAAGCACTGACAGCAGCATCTGCTGTCCAGCTCACGGATCGAGTTCAACCATTGATCGATTGGCCACTACCTCGATTCACGCAGGGCTCAGACGTCAAGCCAAAGTTCTCCTTTGATATTGCTTCTGCCACTCTGTTGCACTTCAACAAGGGACTCCTGTCAACCTTGGACTTCACCACTCTTGGCCCACATCTTCTTCATCAACTACCTCACTCCTTGGAATCGGCGATGATAGCATCTTTCCTACCATTACCCCAGTCTCGAGCGCTTGTGACTACTCCAGAAAACTGCAGACTCGTCAATACGCAGTACAATTCAATATTAGCCTCATGTGCGACCACCCTCTCCGATGCCACGACAAGGCCGAATAAGAAGAGAAAGCATTCGGAGACGGATATTGGTAGTAGTTCTACAGCGTCACCGGTTGTCCTGTTGGACTATTTCAGAAGTCTCAATCTTGCCGTGGCAATTCAACATGACTCTTTGATCGCCTTCCAGCTACGATTACCAGAGGCAATGGCAGGACGGAGAACCCAAGCATCACGTATTAAGAGCAGACTTATCGAGTCCATCGGACGCGGTATTCCCTCGACAGCGGAAGGCGTCAGACATGCCCCTTCCGCAATAGATGCGAAAAAAGTCGACGAACTGGCACGTTCAGACGCCAGTCTCACTACTCTTGCAGATGTCTTCACGCGGGCCGGACCGTCCTCGTACGTGTCTTTAGATGGCCTCGTACAGAGCCTGAGGTGGATTTTGCGAAGTTTCAGCACGCCAGGTGTGCCCGACCAACCACGCCTCGCCGCGCCTGAAGAACCTTCACCCAAAAAGGCCAAAGTGAACGGCGTCAATGGCGTCCACCCCCCAGAGCCCGACACACTACAGACAGAAACCGCCTTGGATTCCGACCTCCTCGCCGAAGAAGCCGCTGCCGAATCCGACCTCTCCCTCGCCATCGCTCTGATAACCTCCACCCCCACCTCCTCCTCTCACTCCGACAACAAACGCGCCGAAACCCTGCACACCCTGCTCACCCGCCTCGGCACCTGCCATCCGTCTTCCTCCCTCTCCTCGACCTTCCGCTCCCTCCTGTCCCGCCACGACCTCTTCCTCCTCATCGAACTGCTCCGCCACGCCCTCGAACAAGGCGGCTGGACGAGCAAGACACTCGATGTGTATCCCACCGGCGACGACACCGATCCAGACACCGGCGGCCTCGACTCCAGCATCAGCGTCATCGGCACACTGCTTTCCTGCGCCGTGGACGCGCTTGGAACTGGTGCGTGGCTGACGGGCGGTATTGATGTTTCTGTCGACTCGACCTTTTCTGCCTCACCGTCCCCATCGTCCGCTGGTGACGATGCCATGGATATGGACATCGATCTCGAGCTCGACGCTGCAACCACCCAACGCCCCCTTCTCCCCACCCTCCGCCATTTGACCGCCTCCGCCCTCGAAGTAACACAAGAAGCCGCCTTCTTCCGCGCCTTCCTGGCCGATTTCCTGCGATACGCGGATACGCTTGCCGAGGCGCCAAATCGTGGCGCTGGTGGTGGGATCGACAAGAGTGGTTCGGGAGGTAGTATGTTGCCGATGGGTGTGCGGCATGCGCGGGGTATTTCGGCGACGAGAGTCGCGGCGGGTGGGGAGGTCAAGGTGAGGAGTCGGAGGGATGTGGCGGAGAGGGCGCAGAGGGAGGTCGGGAGGTATGGGTTTGAGAGGCTGAGGGTGTAGTGAGGGTGTAGGATGGGAAGATTGGTCGGACTGGATGGGGAGGCCTTGGTGATGGATGGGCGAAGGCATAGAGGACGGGTTTACGTATAGCCGCAGCAGTGCTGGTCATTGTATATCTTGTATGTATGCTGCTCTAAGCTGAGCTGATGGTTGGGATGCTTACCGGTACACGTCTGAATTGAGCATTTGTATGAAGATCTGACACCGTTCTTTCTTTCTTTCTTTCTTTCTTTCTTCCCACAACGCTGCCGATCATCCGTACTTGTCAAGGTAGCTTGCTAGTATGTGGATCGTTGTGAAAGTATAGGCCACATTGAACACCGAGTCCCGCATCCTGATAAACCCCCTGGATACGTGTACGGAAAGGTAGAAGTGGCTGGGGGGCGGGGAAGGGGGCAAACGGACATGGATTTGTGAGATGTGGATGATGTGGGTGTGGATGTGGATGATGTGGATGTGGATGTGGATGTGGATGTGGATGTGGATGTGGATGTGGATGTGGATGTGGATGTGGATGTGGATGTGGATGTGGATGTGGATGATGTGGATATGGACGTGGAAGTGGATGCGGATGTGCTTGGTAGGATGTATACGCTTAAAGTGCAAGTGGCAGCGAAGTGGCAGGAAGGAGGCAGAGCTGTCGCATCGGCGTGTGCGGTACCGGTACGGTGCAGCAAGAGGATGGTGAGGACGATGTGGTGGACGAGTCCGGAACTGTGGTTTGCTGAGTGAGGGAGGAGTGGCACTCGACGCCCCCCGTGTCTCGAACCTGTATACGTCAGATACGGGAATTGAGATGTGAGGACTGAGGAATGAGATGTTGAATGTGAGATGTGAGATATGAGACGTGAGACGTGAGATGTAAGATATGAGATATGGAATGACAAATGCTGTTCCATCATGTCCTATCATAGCTCATCAGACCCGATATTTGTTCTGAATATCCACCGGTTTCGAGACAATATACACGCGACATGCAAGGGAATCCATATCCATGCTGCTCTTCCCTCCACCCCCAGACGACAGCACATACCATACCGAAGGTGCGAGCAGGACTTTTAAGGCCTCGCTCCCCCGCTGCCTTGCTACAACCAGGCCTACAGTAACGTTTAGGATGCATTCCATTTCATGACGGCTTCGTCCCGGACCTGCTATACTTGCTTCACGCTTTGTTCTGATCTGTCTGTCATGTGTGGGCCATGTGGAATATCGATGCACTGCTTGTTAGACAGTGCTTGACAGACACCGATGGTGACAAGACTCCACTCTCTTTCAGACCCATACAGCACTCCCCAAAGCTGCGGACCAGCTAGACTTGCTCGTTCTGTGCGAAAGCTGTAGCCAATGTCTTTGATGGTGTCATTTTGATGTTCCTTTGTGAGCCCGATCTCAACAACAGACTGTATGCGACGATTGCTGCGGCTGCAGGGCTTCGAGATGGTGCGTGATGTGACTGATGTCAAGATAGAATGAGGCATGGACCCAAACGTCAACAGAAATCAGAGCAAGCGCTCTTCGTCTTGTTCCTGGTTTGATCCATCGATCGTGCCGCACATACAAAATGGACGACAAGGACAATCTTCTTTTTTCATTTCCCGGTGAGAAGTAATCTCGGTGCCAGGACCACAGATTCAGTCACGTGGTAGGTAGCAATGCCTAGAGAATCAAGTCAAAGATGATGAAGCATTTCGGCCAGATCAGAGATCAAACCCACTCATCAAAGACAAAGACAGGCGCGACGGAACTTCGCCCGCAAACTTCCTCGGACCATGACTCACTCCAACCAGTCACAGTCTCTGTATCATCGGATCACACGCCTACCTGCAAGTCATGCGAGTCACGTCGGCACTGTCTCGAGTTTCGACCATGTTTCAGCAGAGCTGAAGCTTGAGTCCGAGCGGGAGCTAGTAGTGCTGGATTCTGCAGACACTTCGGTCGTTTCTGCGGAGATTGCCCGAGCACCTCTTAGCTCAATGTTGCTACCTCCTGATGAAGTGTTCTTGTGGCTCCATGACGACGATTGTCAATGCACTAATGTGATATGGTGACACATTGCCAGCCCGAGCAGGCTCCGCGGGATTGTAGCACAGTGAAGCGTCGCGCGTGCAACCCGGGTCGCACAGACTCGACTTTGTGCTCCTGTACAGCAGTACACGAAACGTGCCCTTAGGCAGCTGTGACGACCAATGGATTGACCCTAGTTTCAGTTGGTCAGCAGGTACAATATAGTGATACAGTACATGCCAGCGGAGGCGGCAGGGTGCTAGGGTGCCAGGCGCTGCGGTAACATAAGCCCTGATCTAGCAGCCGCCAGCGGGCTGCTTGCGTTGCAGAAAGAAGGTCGAACCGTAGATGGACGTCTGGAGACCTCCTGCACACTTCTACTAGGTCCAGCGAATGTGCGTCACGGCCTGCCCGATTCGTCCCGGAGGCAGAAGAACGACGGCAGAGTCATGGCATCTAAGCCGAGGTCATGTGGTGGGATGCAGTAGTAGCTTTGCAGCTCAGCTAAATCATTTCGCTTCAATTTAGTTGGTGGTCTACCGCTATGGCTTGAACTGGTGCTGAGATCGGAACAATATAGCATGCAAGCTGTAATCGAAAAAGACTTACCTTTCTCAGTGGCAAGGACAATAAGAATACTGGCGGGTATTTGCCAATCAGGAAATCGTGTTTGTCTGCACGCCTGGACACTTTCCAGTCACAAAAGAAGCCAGGTGAAAGGCTTGCCGTTCTTCCGCATAAGCGCTGCAAAGAGTAGTGAGCAGTGCAGATTTTGTGTCCCTGCGCTGCGGCGACATGCGGCAACATCGGTTCAACCATTCACTTGAATCATCCGTCCTGCCACCTGGTGATCGTCAAATGAAACAGTCGTGCAGCGTGCATGCTTCCTGCGTAAGTACTGTATACTGGTACTTCGTGCTCCCAGTCGTGTAGCTCACTTCTGTAATCATCCCAAGTAAAACGCATAACATCATACCACCTCGAGCACAAACTGTCGAGCATAAATCAAGCAGCGCTAATGATACCGAGAGCCGTTCCCCGAGGCATTATTGTCAGTATAGCGACGACCGTTGCGTTAGCATTTTGCCCCGGGCCTCCACAACCCCAGAGACTCCAAAGTTGACAGCAATCAAAAGCCAGATAAACACTCGAATATGAACTAGCACTAGAACTTGGGTGGAGACATAAAATCTCATGTCCGTGCTTGCAGTAGTGAAGTCGTCGAAAGCGTGTTGGCCTCGAGGCCTTGCCTTATCGAGCTTTGATCACTTTGGTCAGATCATGAGCAACGAGACAACCCTGGCTACCAGCCCCTCTGCATCTCCTCTGTGTCGCTGCAGCGAGTATATCACATTGCAGCACCAACAATCCATTCTCGGTCACTCCAAACGTGCCAGCAGTGCCTCCGTGGAGATAATAATGTCATACAGCTACTCCCGACGGAGCGTGCTATGCGCCATATGCGCCCTTGTGTCCACTGCCATCAAGTCAGAAGCCTACAGTATTGGCCCAGGCTCGTACGAGTGGATAACAGACTGCGCACATCGCTAGATCGCTAAATAAAGCACGACAGAGCTGCTTTCGCTCGGGAGTGACTCCTCTAGTAAAACAGACATGTTTTGTCTGTTCAAGATGCTATAATTGTCGCTACCGCTTGATCCGCGCAAAGGACCTAGTCAGTGATGAACTATCGTCGCCGGTAATCGCCGCAAACAAGGGAACTTTCAATGACCGGCTTGACCGTAGCCTTCAGATTCAGAAGCATCGCATCGCCTGAGATATCACTGGAGATCTGCTTGTCATTGCGGTATCGGCATTTGAAAGACCTCTTGATGGAGCTTACCGTCTCATATACTGCATCACAAATCACCTCGGTTCACTTTTTTCTGGCCTTTTTCGCGACTTTCTCCTTACTGACATGCCAGGACGAACTCATCGTCTTGCTTTCTTGTAGCTCGACAGAACTAGGCGCATGAGTAAGAATGTATATAGCAAAGTGTCTGGAGAACGTGATCAATTGGAGGGAGGTGTGCCAAGGTGTGCCGGTCGAAGCGATACAGGGACCAAGCGACGAAAAAGCCGGCTGGTGCGAGATATCATGGAGCTATACAGGTCTGGTGATGTCGATGTTCCCGAACCGAAGACACGAAATTTCCAGGTCTGCTTTGTGACCATGGTTGAATGCCGTGTACAGTGGTACACCTCCACACTCCGCATAAGCACCCCATACTTTCGCAACGCCTCAATGGCTATCACACCTCTCCACAGCGCTAGAGTCCAGCTGGCCTTGATATTATTATTGAATCTTTCTTGTGCCGTCAAGGCCGGTTGCGCAGTTGTGGTCCGCGGCTGCTCCATGATGGATGAAATGAAGAGATTCGCAGGATCCATAGCATGCGCAATAATAATTGTATGCGAGCAGGACGATGGAATCCGAAAGTGTAAAAGAGAAAACAGTGGGGAGAACTAGAAGAGGGATCTTAGCTGCTGACGGGGATTAGACCGTGCCGTACCTGCTTTGAGACTGGAGGTGAAATCAAGGGACGCCGTGCCGAACAAGGAAAGGCCAGCAGACTCGCTTGGCTGCTGCCGATCGAGGGAACGAGACGACCTGCTGAAACATCAGACGATCGTGCAATACGAAACATCAGACGAGACACAGTGGCAAGACAGACTTACTCACATGCGTAGTATACTGGACTGGTTGCACGCTGTACGCCTTCGTGATGACACTGCTTTGCCACTGGGACGAGTGGTCTAAGGGTCGGACGGATTTGACAATAATAATGATGATGGTTGATGATGGAGATTGAGTGTGGGGAGACAAGGTTTGAGGCAGGTTTGCAATCTAACGTCCAAGGATTTTTTCCAGGAACGCGAATGGACCCCATGACTTCCAGGTGCACTTGACTAAACACTCCACCACACCGCACCGACATCAGCGCACCTCGGCCTAGCAAACATAGTCATGAGGCCCCATGCTCCCATGCTCTGGCCATGCGGAAAGCATTGGAAGGGAGTACCCCGTCCCATGCTAGTCTTGCTAGCAGATCAATGATCACGATTATTACGATTCAGAAGTCTACTCGGACTGAGCTAGCCGCAGCAGAGCTATAATACAGCATACTTTTCTACCCGTCAGTCCAGTCTTCAGTCCACAGAGCTATTCCGACCAGCTTCCGTCTTCTTGCTCGACTGAAGCTTGGGAACTGGGCTTCTTGTTCTGGTTCAGGCATGATCATTGCGCTGCCACTACCCCTGCACTGCGCCGCTGTCATCAAGCAATTTCTCTTGACCGCCACTCACAGCCCTCCCCAGTAGGCCTAGTCCTTTCCTCCCTCCTTGCTACCATCCCCGTCCTTCTCGTTGTCACCTGTTCCGGTCCTCTTCCGCCTTTTGTGTACTACTCATACCGCCGCTCCATTTTCAAACAACAAACATCCTTCGCAAACTCTGTCTCACACTTGATCCGCCACCATACAGCACCATTCACGTTGGAAACAGTGATCTAGCTGGCAACCACTCTTGACCTACTTCCTCCCCTGGCTCTCGACGACAACCTGGGCTATTGGCTGATCTTGTCAATCCAAGCAGTCGTCAATAATTGCTGCACATCTTGAAAGAGCACAACCTCGGGCACTTGCTGGGCAACACTTTCTTGCTGGTCAAGAGAGCTCTTCCGGTGTAAGCTGAACTTCGTACTGGACCCGCTTGTGCCAGCGCTCCTTCAAGTCATGAGAATACCTGCTAATCGATCGACGTCCAGTTCCTATTCTCCAAAAGCAGCGGGTGCTAGCACAAACATCAAGACCCACTGGTTTGGGCTACATAATTCCACACTCTCACATTGCTCGTGAACGAACAGCGTGGCTATCAGCAAAGACCTGGTTCGAAAGACATCACTTGACTGCGACTCCCACCACACCTCTCCACATTACCTCTTCCACCGCCGCAATCGTCAATCTTCAGTACCCACTTGATGATCCCAGACGTCGATCTTACATAGTGTGCAAAATAAAGCTCACGTGGACCGTTGCCTATCAGGGATGACCGACTATCTGATCAACCCTCCTTCGCCTCTTTCGGCTACCTCCTCGTCGACGTCTCCTGATGGCAGCAATGGCACCGACGTAACGAGCAACAGCATCCACGAGTCTGGTGAGTGAATAGCTTCTGAAGAGGTAGAAATCGCAATTAGCTGGTCTAATACAACGCAAAGTGCATAACCTTGTGAAGACAGAATCCATCACCAGCGATAGTTCAGCTCTTGCACCGCCGAAGACTGACAAGCCACGACCACACATTTGCACTACCTGTACCAGATCATTTGCACGCCTGGAGCACCTCAAACGACATGAACGGTCGCACACAAAGGAGAAACCCTTTGAATGTCCAGAATGCACAAGATGCTTCGCACGACGAGATCTTTTACTCCGGCATCAGCAGAAATTGCATCTCGCGGCGACGACATCAACGCGAGCGAAGCCAGTGAGGAGAGAAAGTACCAGCGGAGTATCAACGACGTCCGCAAGAGTACGCAAGAACTCGATTGCGAATGCCAACAATGTCTCCTCCGCCACCGTGGGCACCACCAGTGATATCGGGAGGCAACGCGCAAACACGCTGGGCCACATTGACTTCTCGGCCTTAGGACTAGGACCCAATACTGATCGTTCGAGCCCTGACCTCAAGCAGCTCCATAGCCCAATGACTGAACAGTTCAATGTCATTGATCGTTTTCACAGTGTGCACGGTAGGAATCGATTGCAGCGGCGAGTCACTACAGATGACCGTGGACTCTCGAGATCGAATACCTCAGCACATGGACCTCGACTGGGAGTGGATCCCAGCTGGCGCATGTCTCTTCCGACAGTGCCTTCTCAGACGGCGATAAATCACATGTACGACTTTCCCGAGACGCAAATCGACGAGGGACCGACAATCAACCCTCAGCAGCTTCACATGGAGGACTCGATTGATTCTTTAGACTCGCCGTTCGTGGAGAACTTCGAGTGGATGGGTGGCTTCAACTTGCAGATGCCTGCGATTGGCTTCTCGGATCCGCCACTGAACGCGACTTCGCCATCAGGATTCAGCTTAGATAGCCCGATACCTGTCGTGGTTGACAATGGCTATAACCACGCATACCTCGCGCCGACTCAACACTTGGCTTGGCAGCCTGGGCCTCTGCAGCTGCAGACGCCAGACACAACGCATATGACGCCAGATCTCATGGGACATATGTCCAACGATTATGGGCTGCCAGTAGAATATGGTATGTCACTGGACATACCAACTCCCATGCATCAACAAAGTGGTATTGAGGCATTCTATCCCACGCCGCCTCCTTTCTCGTCACTCAGCCCAGACGTCTCAAATGCTACATTTTCTCCACATTTTCAGCAGCCAATGACCTTTCATCATGACCCTGCTGCCTTTAACGGAGACGGCACCGTAGCTTTCACTTTACCTACATACTCTGGACGTCCAGCAGCGGTCGAGTCCATGACCGAAGTGACCCGCCAGGCACTTCTTGTCAGCCTATCGCAGTCTTCCACATATGGACAACGAATAGTACCACATTCGGGTCAGAACACGGCAACCTCTGCTCGCGAGTCCTCCTGTTCGTCGACGCTTCCCAGCCTGCCAGACCTTCAACGCTTCGTCTCCGCATATATCCAATATTTCCAGCCTCATTATCCATTCTTGCACATCCCGACCTTGACGTTCGATTCACCTTCTTACACCGACAACCTTCGGATTACACACGGATACGCCAATGGCCAAGGGGGGATTCATGGTGGTGGAGGCTGCCTAATCCTAGCCATGGCTGCAATTGGGGCTCAATATGAACTTGAGCAGAGTGTTGCGAAAGGCTTATTCGACTCTGCAAGAAAAATGATCCAATTGTATCTCGAAGAGCGACGCAAAGCCGATCTTGCTGCTGCCATTAACTCGTCACGTCACAATGACAACACTGCTCAGAACACCCCGCTGTGGTTAGTACAGGCAATGTTGCTGAATGTGATATACGGCCACCAATGTGGTGACAAGGTTTCTGGTGATATTGCAAGCACACACTGTGCTGCGCTTGTGAGTCTTGGCCGCGCTGCTGATCTTCTCAGCCCGTCGATGGAGTCAAATGGTCAATTGCCAACTCCTCGCTTCACCAATGGTCATCACTCACCTGACCCGGAGACTTCCCGCCCTCACGATTCAGCTCCTGCGATCGACCCTTGGGGCTTCAACGTGTCCAGTAACGAAGACCAGATGGCATGGCGTCGATGGGCTGTTGCAGAAGAGCGAAAGAGAACGCTATATGCCATCTTCAACATGTCGAGCTTACTGGTCTCTGGCTACAATCACGCTCCAGCCATCATGAATTCTGAGGTGCATCTCGACCTTCCATGCGAAGAAGAACTCTGGACAGCTGAAAGTGCCAGCATCTGGAATGCACGAGGTGGTGAACAGGCTGCGATTCACAGGTCAATATCTTTTGCATCTGCTCTTAGTCGACTCTTGATGGCAAGCCAAAGCGATACTCATCAAAATGCCATGCATGAAAGTGGTCAATTTGGATCGTCGATGCTGTTGACGGATCTTCCTCCAAGTGAACTCCAGCCAAGTACATTTGGCTGTCTAATTTTACTGCTCGCGATCCACAACTTCGTTTGGGAGACTCGTCAGCGTCATGCTGGCATTAGATGGACCACACAGGAGTCGGAATCCATGCAAGCACACGTGGAACCTGCTCTTCGTGCGTGGCAAGCAGCGTGGGCGTCCAATCCCACACACAGTCTCGAACGCCCCAATCCCTTCGGCATGGGACCGCTGTCAGCTGACAGCATCCCACTCCTTGATCTCATATATGTGCGTCTGTATGTCAATCTCGGACTTTCGAAAGAGGCTTTCTGGTCGCGCGACTTCGATGCCATGGCTGAAGAGCTGGCTCGTGGCACGGACATCGTCCAACATGCCGACTATCCACGCAGTCAATCCAGCCATTCTTCGGAGTCAGGATCTCGCAAAGCGTCCCTCATCTCAAGCACAGAAGGTCAAGACATTCACTCGCCCCTGCAATCTACTCAGCAGGCTGAACAGAAAGCCTCAAGACGTGAGCGACAACTCCGCAAAGCCGCTTTTTATGCTGCAGATTCTCTCTCCATGTCTCAGAAGCTCGGAGTGACGTTTGCAGATTTTACCTCGCGCGATTTGCCAATGCAGAGTGCCATGGTATTCTTTGACTGTGCGCAAGTTCTCGCCGAGTGGGCTACAACCGTTCAAGAGCGTGTTGGTAGCTACCTGGGCATGATGGGACGCGACGCCATTGACTTTACTCATGTGCCTGCTATCTTGCTGCTTGAGGACGAAGACTGCAAACTGCTCGAGAAGACTAGAGATATCTTGGCGCATGCTGAGATCAAGATGACTGCGGAGCTGGGCAACTACGATCCTGGCGCAGCTATGACTGTGATGAGTGCTTTACCAGGTTACAGTAACAGGGGCTTTGGGCCACAATTACTGGGTGTGGCGTCATATATGCTGAGGAGGGGAGCTGTGTGGCCTGGTAAGTCATGTAAGTCGAATGGTAGCGTTGCCATACTAATCTCATCCACAGTCACCTCACTCATGGCGCGCGGACTGGATGTTCAGGCAGGACATATGCAGAAGAGAGCAGAGCACTCTGTCGCTATATCTCATGCTTAAGCAAAAGTGTGAAGAATGAGGTGCAAGGTAGTCTCCTGCACAAACTTGCAGCATGCTCAAGTGCTGCAGGACAGCATCACAATGTAAAAACAGCTACACGACAAAGCACGTATCACGAGCTTATGAAACACACGTCTACGGCTACAGGGGTCTTCTGGAAAGTGAACGTGGGAAAATTGGGAAATGGGAGGCCTGGCATGGCACACGAAACGCTTGGGAGTTGCATCTAATGGTTGGGACCAGGCAGTTGGGAATGAGGAAGAGAGGGGACAGATTACACTGACACTGAGAATGAAGAAGTGGGAGGCAAGCCTGAGCCAACCTCCCTGGGCAGGAAAACGAGCAAAGACTTGCTTGACCTCAAAAAGTTAGCTTTCGTGCAAACTTGTTTGGCTTTCTTTGTATATAGTTCCGTATCGATGAATCTGCCAAACCTTTCGTTCATTTGTATTGAAGAGATTGCTAATTGCTGCTCATTGTTGTCATGTACTCCGGAGTACGGAAGAAGGATTCTGTTGCTGCTGTTTTATACGATCAGTAATCAGGGGAGGGTCGCGTATGGGGATTTGCTATCGCGTTGCTGTGTCTTTGGAACTGAAGATCGTCTGGACGTCAATGGTTTATTGTTGAAACACAAAACACCACTTGCACCGTCCCACTACCACCACAATACTATCTACCTACCGCTCGCATGGCTCTAGGCGGCTTCGACAGCCTTGCAAGACTGCAAACGCTGCACCGCGACCTGATCAACCTCACCGAATCACGCCTACCAAACATCGAAAGACTACTCACAGAGCTCGAAGCGCGCATCGAAGACTTCCGGATATTGCTGGACAGGAGGCCCAAGAATGACAAGAGCAGGCAGCAGCTAGCAGGTGGGACGTTGAAGCTGGATGAGGAGGAATACACAATCAACGATGAGTTCAAACAGGAAATAATACAGCTGTCTGATGCGCTGGACCTGGACGAGCTGGATGCAGCGAAATTGTATATCCAAGCGCAGGAAGATGCGGGTGCGCTGGATCGATCACCGCTGGCTAGCTCTATCATCCTGTTTCACCAGCAGCGACAATATATCCTGGACTGCCTGCGACAAGCACTACAAATAGCAGGCGACCCTGACAGTGAAGAGGATGACGTGCGGCCCTTCCGCGAATTCGTCAGTTTGGTGTTGCAGACACAGGATGGGCAAATACAGTCAGGATCGAAATACTGGCGGAAGTGCTTTCAGGGTATGGATGAAATCGAGAAAATGCTACAGCAGATTGCGGATCGTGTGCAGAGTGTCGCGATGACGGGACAACTGCCATCGGCCGAGTTTACGGAGATCATGGACTTCCAGCGAACGAGCTTGCTGAAGCAGCATGAGGCGCTGGGCGCGATCAGTTACGACTTGATCAAGTCGAATCACACGAATTTGGACGATTTCAGGGTGCTAATCGCGAGGCTGAAGACGATGGAACGATATGATGCGCTTCTAATTCACTACATTCCAGCACTTGCTGGATCGATAGGAAGATTTGCGGCGTCGGAGAACTCGTGTTCACTGCAAGAAGCTCGATCTCTTCACGACTCCATTGTCAATGCGAAAGACAACGACGCTTGGGCAATGCGCAATTTACAAGCTGCGGCGAAGACTTGGTGGCTAGCAGAGTATAGTGGACGTTTCATAGATTCTCGTGGAGGCTCACAGGGTGTCGACGACGAGAAAGAGGCGGATAAACGATCTGATGCTTTTATGGATTCTCTCCGAGACGGAGCATTTCAGTTTCAGCTCTGCCTATGTCGCGATGTCAAGAGTAGTGTGTGGGTCGATCCTTTGCGTACTGGATTCACTGCGTTTCTCACAAGAGACACCCCTGGACTGCAGACAGACTCAATTACTGTCAGTCCGTTCATGCAAGATATCCTGATGAGACAGATCCAGGTATTTGTCGAGTCGTATATCAGCAATATGCCAGATACATTGCGAAGGCTTAAGTTTGAGGAAGACGAGCAGAGACGACAAGTCCATGGACTTATGCAACTTCGACCGGACGAGTTTGAGCTTCATCTCGAGCGCTTCCTGACACTTATAGCTTACGCCTATGAAGGTAATTCCGATGCAGCGGAGGCGTTCTGGACTGATCATGATGGCAATCTGTTCGGCTTTCTGCAATGGGCATCTCAAAGGCAGTCGACACCTCGAGTTGCTGCTTTCTGCATGATGCTGCGAGCTCTATCCGAGGGCGAGACGTGTTCGGACTCGGCTCACAAATTTCTCATTGGCGACGCCAGCACTACCCCGGTCAGAATGCGCAGGACTAGCCCTTTGGGTTGGCACCACGTTCTTAGTGAACTGGAGTTTTACTCTTCTACGATTCGCGACCGACCTGCACTACAGCAGAGCAAATCTCAAGGTGAGATTGTCGAACCGGAGAGTGCTATGATGCTGGAATGCTACCTTCGACTTCTTTCACACCTTTGCAAAGAGAGTCCGATGGCTCGAGGCTGGTTCTTGACGCACACATCCTTTCACGTACACGAGCATCTTCTACTTCTCTGCGGCAGTTCTATCGAGAGCAGATTACGGGCGTGTGCTTTTGCGGCCTTAGCTGCGCTGTTGACGGACAAAGATCGAGAAGTTGGCGACAATATGTGGTCATCGCTGGATGCCTGGATCTCTGGAGGCGCATTAACAAGTCTACTCGGACCTCGTGCACCCACGAATCAAGCGGCTCCGGCAATGAACGAGCAGCTGATCTTCGAGTCTATCTCCACTGGATTTGAGGAGCCTGAAGCTTTTACAGGCCTGCTGCAAGCTCTGATTTCCCCTTCTCCACATGAACGTAATCTCAATGATGGTTTACCATTTCCAGAATCACTGGGGTCTGCTTACAGAATGCCAGGCATTGACCCATATGTTGATTTCGTGCTCGGAAGAGTCCTTGCAGTGAAATCGCTCGAGACCGTGGACTTGCTGCAGCTCAGGATCCTTCGCTTGAAGTGTCTACGCTTTGCTGCCACTTGCCTTGCGTCCTTTAACGACAGCTTGGTGGCCTTCGCTCACCACTCGAACGTCTCTGTAGACTCGGCGATACAAACATCTACTCTTGCCACCTATGCGCGAATCCATCCCTTCGCGAGAGTGATGGAGTGGTTCTTCAACGACCGCGTCATCTTTGCGCTATTTGACACCGCTAAGCAGGATCTCAAGGAGGTTACTGAAGCTGAAGCTGACTCTCCTCTCATTCATGGTTTGGTGGAAAGCATACGGATGATCGACTTGATTGTGTCCATGCAGTCGACGTATTTCGACATTGTCCGACCCATAGTTAAGCTGCAATCAGCGTCAAGAAAGCAGACTGTGGCGGACTCTTCTCTGGCGTCATTCGAGGATGCCATTCTGAACAACGTTGACATTGTCACAAACCTTGGGCTGTACTGTGGAGCAGCACACCAGGATCTCGCGGTCGTGTCATTACAGCTTTTGCAGCGATTGTCATCATCACGAAAGTTGACTGCACCACCGCCAGCTGGGAGACGACTCACAGACAAGAGTCGCCTGATCACAGCACTTGAGAGGAACAACGAAGTCGAAAGCATTTCCAGGTCGCTCATTGGAGAGCTCACCATCGACGAAGCAGAGCTGGAACAAGGTTCAACCGCGCCAGGTCTGATCATCAAGCAGCAACTTCTCAGCTTCCTCAATACCTGCCTTGATGCTGTGGCGGATCGTCCTACTATTGCTCATTTGCTGCTTGGATTTGAATGCCAACCTCATGGTATTGACATATCACCAGAAGGTCTATTCCCCACGAATAGTTCATTATTCCACGCTATCATGCGCTTGGCGGTGGACTGTCCGTTTGGTGATCCTGTTTCCTTTCTGTCGTGGATGACATCAGTCAAGAGTCAAAGTCTACAATTACTTCACAAGCTATGGCGTTCTCAAATGTCCGCCTACTTGGTCATTCCAGAGCTCCGCGATGGAGATCTCCTGCTTGCTTTGTGGCTGCAACAGCCAATTGTTGATCAGGACACCCTATGGGACGGCCGCTCCTTCCACGAAGGCGAATTCTTTCTCACCACATCCGCAAGCGCCTGCACGGAGTTCTTCCAGCAACGAACAGCTTTACTCGACTATGCAGCCACCGAGCTTCGGGCAGTATCAGACAGCAGTATGGCAACTCTGCAAGAGCAAATACAGCGGACTATTCTGGGAACTGCAAGGCTAGCGGATGGCAGGGAGGCACCATGTCCAACAATCTTCGACTTCACCGACTTCCTCCGTTTTGAGATGGTGGAGGGCATACCAACCCCTGAAAGCAGGTTCTTCAGTGCCAACGACTTCGAGCTGTGTCGGGACCATGCCAAAATCCCGACGAAGTACAACATGCAACTAGTCGAGCAATTACTGATGCTACGCGAAAGTGAACTGCGCAAATCCAACCAACTCGACTCCCCCGCTGATGAGCAACAACTTCACGCCGACGCACACAACATGCTCCAATGTCTCCACATCCATAACGCCCACCTCGACCTCCAGTCCGCCCACCTCGGCACACTGGCCTCCTGGTGCCACCTCCTGACCGTCCTTCTCGAAACCAGCGCGTCGACGCTTGAGAAGCCCCAAATCGAGTCCATCATCCTGCAAGGGCTTCAAGTCATCGCAGCAAGACTCGAACGCGCCTACAGTGAGGACATGGCGACGGCGTTGCTGCTGGCACAGCTGGGCCGCTCGTTGCTCCAACATACTGATCTTGCTGCCGTGCAGGGTGGGGTGGACATCGGCGTCATGGATTCCAGCAGCGAGCGCTACGCCCAACTGTTCAAGGCGGGTCTGATTGGTATACAACATCCCGATGCCGTCGTCCCGTTGAGAGAGATCTGCTGCCTAATATGCCATGACTACCTGCGGCGCATGTCGTCTTCGTCGGCATCAACGCCCACACGGGTCGGCTCTGCGCGCTCAATCGCGCTGCAGAGTATCAAGGCGACTGGCGACCGGCTGATCGAAGTGCTATGTGACGACGCGTATTCTGGAGAGGGCACGTATCGTATCGCGGCGCTCCTGCTGCTTGACGCCATCGTTGGGGCGGCGAATGCGGAGAAGGGGAAGGGAGAGATCTTGGAGAGTCTGGGAAGGTTCAATTTTGTGAAGGTCGTGGTGGATGGGATCAGAGGGATGCCAGTCGAGGTGCAGGAGGCGGGTGATAATGGTGAGTTGGATGTGCCGAGAGTTATGGAATGCCGGTGTGTTAGTGGGAGGGAAATGCAAGCTAATGTGTCAGTAGCACAACTCCTCGCTTACTACACGACAAGTCTATCACTGCTGCTACGCATCGCACAGACCAGAGCTGGCGCGGCACAGGTCATGAATGCGGGACTCCTTGGCGCCATCAGAGAGTCGGCATTGTTTGCAGCGGATCCGGATATTGGTCTTGGTACGTATACTGCATATCTCTGCCCCTCCAAATGCACCACTAACTCTGTATCAGACATCGACAACCCTGCCGCCCTCCTCTCCTACTACACCCTCCTTCTCTCCCTCGTCTCCCTAATAACAGCCATCGTGCTCGCCCGCGGCCCGCAGAACGAAATCACACTGGCTGCTGCGAGGGGATTCCTGTCGGAGAACAGAGCTAACATCATGGCTATCTTCAAACGGCACGCACGAACGAATGGGAGTGCTGAGAACAGTACTGGAGGAGAGGGTGTGACTACTGACAATGTGGTGGGCGAATTGGTGGACCAGTTTACTGTATTGTTTGCGGCGAGTGGGTTTTTGGAAAGTGAAGGTGTAGTGGAGGGTGGGAATGGGCGTGGGAGTGGGGAAAGACGACTGGAGAGGTCGACGGCGGGCGGAGGGCAGGGGAAAGTGAAGATGTTTACGTGATGAGATGAGCCATGAGAAAATTGTTTGGAAAGGTCTACAATCGAAAGCCAATTGTCGCACAATGTTTCGGACTGTGATTGCGAGTGGGAGTACAATGGGAGAATGTGAAGATGGCTCCAAAGTACGACTGGCATGTTATAGCACTCCAGGCAGAGTGCGCAGGGAGCAGAGCCCTGTGTATGGTAGCTGGCGAGTATGTGTATGCGTGAATGGCACGTAGGGCAATGCCATGGGCTAAAGCAAAGGCGAAATCGGTGGCGAACTCAAGAGCTTTACTCTACGGTACGCCCTAGAGGTCCCAGTGGATGTG
>Ga0058698_10000428_pt1 | contig 23621 bp, 32 predicted proteins | sample AgamicAsSfe_FD_67288 | JGI IMG/M metagenome (GOLD analysis project Ga0058698, IMG submission 67288) | Agave microbial communities from Guanajuato, Mexico - As.Sf.e | ecosystem: Host-associated > Plants > Phyllosphere > Phylloplane/Leaf | place: Guanajuato, Mexico | collected 2012-05-30
CTCCACCTCCAAAGTGGCCCGCGGGTGACGTACCTGAATGAAAGGCATGCGAAGGAAGCACGTCGAAAGGCGAAAAGCCAGTCTTTGGCCGCGTTATGTCCATGCTAAAGTCAACTATGGCGTACAATCCAGACCCGCTCCAGGGCAAGTGGATAGACTTGCGTCAATTGGGACGGCTGAAGCCAGGTTCTGGCTCGATTGCCCACCATGAGTGGGGCCTTGGCATCTACGTCATACGAATGTCAGGTGCAGGCCAACGCTGCGGCTACGACTACAAAAGAGCTCGCATTCCTTGTCTCCTGCAAACCATCACCACAAGCAAATTCACTCACCCCATCACCTCATCCAAAAACACAAATCCTCATCACAATGGCTTCTCTCCACTGTAAGTATGCCCAAGTCAATGGACAAGCTGCTGCCCGCACTTGCACAAGCAATTGCGCAATGTTTGGCAGCATTGGCATTATAATACAACAGTCCAGCTAACAATTGACCTCAGACCTCCCTCCCGTCAAGCCCTCTGCCATCGCTCTCGGCACGGCCTTCAACCACGCTGTCTCCCTCGCCGTCCTTGGACCCGTCTTCGGTGACGCATACCGCCGCGCGCAGCAGGCTAACTCCAAGGAGGAGTACTTCCACACCAAGGAGGCCGCTACCGCTGCCGCATCGTGGGGTAGCTCTATCCTCGGCTCTGGTATCCAGGCCTACGGTGTCGGTGCTCTGATCAACGCTACCGGAACTCTTACCTACAAGGGTGCTGCTTACCTCGGTTCCCTCATCTTCTTCGCTTCCGCCGCTCCCTCAGTACGTCATCCCACATGTCAACCAAAGTCTTCGAATATACGCTAACATTGGCCCAATAGATCGTCTCCCAGGTCGTCACCGAGAAGCGCCCCATGGACACCATCGCCGTCGGCGCTGTTGCCCGCGTCCTCGAGACTGTCGGTCTCAGCTTGTTCCTCACCTACTGGGGAACCCGCACCAACCCCTTCGACTAAGCGTCTCGCCCCATAGTGGTAGAGGAGTTTAGGGATTCTCATCTTTGGCGGTTTAGATTGATTGCTTCAGTCAGCAAACGATGCAGATGATATAAGCTAGCAAAAAGCTTAAAAGGGCTTGCTTGCATTACGATGTAATATACCTCAATGAAGGAAATAATTCACGCTACTACCTTTCTATGATGGATTGTGATGTTGTCTTTCCAGCTTTCTACATTGTGCTTCCCAATATGTTGTCTCGCCATGGGTTTGGGCAGTTGTCCAGAAAACATCTGTTACTGCGCAACAACCTTTCCTTGAAGAAATTATTCTTGCACAATGTTAGTGACCTCGACTTTGAGTCAACAGCTTCTGGAATGATAGCAGTCGCTTGCTATCTGTGATTGCCATTGGTGTTGGGAAATCGAGATGGTTACTTTCTATACACTACAGTTTGCAAGATGTATGAACCTATCGACATAATTTTAAAGTTATTGAAAAGGACTATGCTCTCTTTGTTTTATGTATGACTGCTACGAAGCGACAGAAAAACAGCTTACTGGAGTCTTACTGCGGTGGAATAAGCTTTGATGCCAATTCGGTGTAGTAATGCTGCTAGAGAGCTTAGCATGATAATCTTGATGCAAGTATGATTTCTCAAACATTGCGCATCAGCTACATGCAGCTGTAGATCCGTAAAACCAGACTCGTGTCGGATGTCGAGCAATTGGGCTAAAGACAGTACTCAGGTCTCATGATACACGACATAGTCATCGAGTACAAAGGAGCGATTGGTTCTTTTTCGACTCAAAAAGGCAGGATTCATGGTCACGATTGGTACCCGATTACACGAAGAGTGCATAAAGCAAAGACTGTGCGTCATTGTTATTCTTTTGGAGTCTTGTAGTAATTGCGTCGTTCTGATGTCCGTCTGACTACATGAAGTTGCGACGCCAAAATCTTGATGTCATGGAGCTTAGATGTACCTCGAAGCCATAGGCAGTTTTCCGACAGCAATTTTGTAAGTTGTTCCTTCTCCTAATTTCAGGTATATATATTATGACATTACGCGCTGTAGACTCGGCACGGGGTATATGCCATTGGTAAAGTAACCTTTCGTGAGATGAGCTCCACATGCCTCCATGACATACATCACTCCATTCTTGCAGGCTCGTTCTCATACTGAAACGATAGTATGCATCCCCATTGCTTGTCCTTTGGCATTGCGCATCCGATATTGCAAGCCTCGCCCTATGGCTTTGTATCACCCTCTCCTCCCGGCCGCCTCAAGCAAACCAGACACAGTCGTAACTCTATACCCTCTCCTCTTCAGTTCTGGCAACACCTTTCTCAACATCGGCGCCGTCCACTCTCTCCGATCATGGCAAATGATAATGCTGCCCGGCCGAACCATACTAAGTATATGCCTCGCGTTTACACTAGGATAACCAATCTGAGGATCATGAGGATACACACTACCCAAGACCATCTGGTACTCCATCTCCTTGATCTGCGCCCTCATCCTCGTGCTGAAGAAACCAGACCCAGGTCTAAAGTAGCGCGGTGGATGCGGTTTCCCCACCGCGTCGTACGTGCCGTTGATATACCCTTCTACCTGAGTGACCTCTGCGTAAAGAGTCTCAGGGCTCAGAGAACGAGACGGCTCGTCGTGCATGGCGTGGTTCCCTAGTTCCATACCACTTTTCACAAGACGCTGGAGTGCATCTTCTCTTCCACGCACCTGCCCACCGATAACGAAAAATGTCGCATGTGCTTCATAGTCCTCTAGTACTTTTAGAATCTCGCGCGTGTATTCTGACGGCGCATCATCAATGGTCAATGCAATGACTTTCTCTCCTCCTTTTGCTCTGGGTATAGGCACGTGCCACAGTACGTCAGGCCACCTCCGTTGGAAATATCGGATCAAGACATTTGGCGGCTTGTAGATGACGTAAAAAGGCAAGATGAAAGTTACCACCACGAAGACGATGAAGAACATGGTGTACATGCGTCGCCGACGCGCGGCTCGGGTAGTGGGTAGGCGGAAGATGCGCAGAGGAAGGCGGGGCATGGTATGCCTGTGTGTGCTGCGAGTACAGGGACAGCAGATCTCATTGTCGTGAGCGAACGCCGAAATTAGATGTCATGATGTCGAAGGGTTGCGCAATATCGCGGAGTTGAAGATACGTGGGTGAGGCTTGTGGAGTGGTTGTCGTGGATCAAAGGGGTTAGGGGCATTCGCAGGGATGTACCATTCGGTCTAGCGTGGACACGTGCAAGCGTGGTTTTGGCGAAATTCGCAGCGCGCGAAGTTTCTTCCTTTCTGTACAACTCTTTAGCTACCTACGCAAACTGCTGTGCTCATCAGCGTTTCGCGTTCCACTGACGCGTATGCGTATGTCACTGCTCGGACTTCATGCGCATGTTCTATAGCCACGACTATGTGCTTACGACGTTTTCTAATGTTTGAAACGATCTACGCGCAACAACCTTGCCTATACATCAATCAGCATTTCTATCTTCTATAGATTCAGGAACCAATTTGTCACGCTTATTCGAACAGTATCAACTTCGATATAAGCCCTCTAAGAATGTTCCAAGAACGACACCGTGAGCGTTTAATTGACCTGGCTGCCTTTCATTTGTGGCTACTCGGGTCTCATTGCGCCCATACATCCCTTCCCAAGCTCTTTCGTCTTTGGATATGATATAGTGTAACAACGACGTTGCGTATTTGGAGGCCTTCGCATTGCTGAGATAGACCGGCACGGCTCCTGGTACATCCGGTACCCGAATACCATATGTGTCCGTGGTTGTGCACGTCCGATGACGCGATAACATGCTACCAGCGTATCCGCTACCGCTATAATGATAGGAGAGCCTTGGCTATGGCTGTATACGACCGTGGTGGAATTACAGGCACGGCCACTCCACCCATATTGTGTTCATCGTTCCTCGAAAGGATATCCTTGGACATGCAGTCACAGCTAACATCATCTCAGCATTCCATATTGATCCGATACAGCCGATCTCATTTCAGCACATTACCAATTCTGTGAATAGTCAACGGCCATGTCTCAACCCGTATATGGTGGTCTATATGCTATTCTCAATAAGTGAGGCATTGCTTTACCGTATTTGGACTTTCTCCGCGTTCCCAGTGATGTGACGTCTTTGCTCAATCTATAAACTTTTAGCCCCCGTCAATGCTGTTGTACCGTTGAGACACATCAATTTCCCAGACGCCCGACTTCGGCAGTTCGTCACAATTGCAGCCATGCAGCTTTGCGGCTGATGCCTTGTGAGCGGCACGAAGCGAGGCTGCCATCGTTGTCAAAAAAAAAATAGTGTGGATGCTTGTAACGCGTTTCATCGGAAACAAGTTACCGCAGTGTCTGTGGGACTATCACATCGCGATCGAAGATTGCTACACATGTGGCGAGAATAGGCGCTCTTGTGGTGGTTGTGCCAGGGTGAACGTTCTGGCCATCTCAGGCTTGTAAGCCAGAAATCCGACAATTTGGGATCCATGAGAAGTACGAGTAGTGTATACAGCAATCTGTCGGCAAGCGCCGAGGCCGACGGCATGATGGTAACGAAGACGGAGTGTGGAGATACCAATCAGCTGCCCAGACAGCACATACTTTATCGATTAGGAGAATGCAAGGTTTCGAAAACAAGCCTCCGAGGCTAACATTTACATCGGTGTGAACGGCTTCAGGGTACGAATTGGGTAAGCATAGAGATTCAGAGTGTAGGAAAAAATCCCGAGTGTAAGGAAAGTTTCGACACGAAAAGGACCGATGTGGGTAGGGGTGAACTGGGTGTCTGGGTAAAGCTCGGGTGAGAACACCATCGCCACACGCGACAAAAGTCCGTAACTTGGGCGAAGATTTGCGGAATCACGATACCGCGGTCCAGGTAAGCCCAAGATACGAAGAATGGGCGGGTGCTTGCGTCTTTCCGACGCCGATAGATTGGCTTGGTACATTTACACCACGAATCCCAAGATACAGGTCCGGCAAAAGCAATGTGGTCGGTACAGTCGAAGATTAGGTTGTGTTCCCCTGCATTCCCTATATGTTGTGCATAACATTACCGCTGGTGTTTGCGCGGCTGGTACCTTGCTTCGCACAGGGTGTTTCCCTGTGTAAACGCGGCATGCCGACGATTGAAGTTCTTCAAGGAACGTTCCCAGCAGCGGGGGTCGTTGCGCTAGGTTTGAGAGCAGTGTGCGGAGAGGACTCCGCGGCACGTCTAGACCGACAAGGTTTGGCGAGCGATCGTGGGGGAGGCCTGAAACGATCCTCGTTGTGAGATGCCGGATTTAACGTTGGAATTGACGACTCTTCACCGGAAGGTGAACGCGGTAGCTTTACAAAGGGGGGCCACTGGCGACTGAAAGCTTTTGGACCAACTTGTGTATCAAAGGAAGAAAGAGGTAGAGAAGAATAATTTGAGTATATCAGTGGCTGCTGTCTATGGTCAAGACATTGTGGCAAAGACCAAAAATGTACATTGCGATCAAACGTCATGGGACGTTAGGTCTGCTGAGGCGCTAGCACTAGAATGTAAAAGAGCTACGCTTCTTACATTCGTATCTTACATATGTATGTTGTTACAGAGTCGTGAATGCATGAATGTACAGGGAGTAATATCGATGGGCCGTGTGGCGGTTGCGTGAAAGTCTGTTCGGAACAGATCTAGACTGGCGGGGTCTTTGGCTTTCTCTTGCCAATATTGTAACCCCAGCTTCGCAGGGTCTTGACAACCTTGGGGAGGACGGCTGCGGTAAGTGGCACACGGAAGAAGATGAGGGATTTGTGCACGAGGTAGGCTAGTCCGAGTTGTGACCAGATTGCTGTGGCTGCTGTCAGCGTTGTTCATTGCCCCAGAGAGAAAGGTTTCCCATACATGCGTTTGACCCACCGTTGTGTCCTACACTTCGTCCAGCCTCGACGTAGCCTTCTCTCGCAGTGGCCTCGGCAGTGGTTTCCTCGATGCCTGCTTCTTCTGGCTTCTTACCAGCGTCTGGGACGACGATGCGGACAACGCTCCAGAGTGCGTTTTTCAGCACTTCTTCATAGTGGCCTATCCGGTCGGTTCCCAGCCAGCGTACTGCTATGAAGCAGAGAGGGAAGTCAATGAGTGACAGTCCTAGGTACACTCCTACCGCCGTCCACCCATATTCGCGGGAAAGCTTCTTGAGCCGCTGTGATACCGACAGCGCAGGCTCAGGACTGCCTAGGTGCGGCGTGGGGTTGTGCGACTGGACAGTGGGCTTGTCACTTTTGAAGCGCAGAGAGCGGAAGCGGCGGGCGAGGGCAGAGCGTTGATAGCGGAAGAACAGGAGGGCGCTCTGCTCGAGCGATTTATTTCCCAGTCTGGAAGGGGCGCCGGATTGGGTAGGCGTGAAGAAGGTGCGAAGGAAGGGCGGTGATGGTCGTGAGGCGGCGCTTCTGGCGGCACGCGCAAACGGCAGCTGGGCAGTCCAGAGGCGATCTACTCGAGGCTTCATGGCATGGGCGGGCGAGTGTTGCGGCGGCAGGTGAATCGGTCTTCACGTGGGGCGGTGGTCGTCGACTCAGGCTCACTGTCACAGCGCTGTGGTGCCGGAAGTCCTCGCCAAAGCTACCTAACGTTGTTGCAGCGTCACTATTGCCATATAATTCTGCCAGGGTCCGCCCGCGGCCAATAGTAATTCCGAACCCCGAGCATTCACCGTCGCCGCACGAATGCCCATGGCGCCATCGTCCGCTCGCGCATGCTGACTTCCTAACGCGGCTGCCGACTCTGCTTTATCCGTAGACCTCACACGCCGCCTTGGGTTTTGTCGCTCGGAGCATTCGGTAGGGCCAACGAGCATCATCCATACACCATGGTTCTCGTCTCGAAGACATCGAAGACGCACAACACGTCCCGTCTTCGACCAGCGCTAGAATGGACCCAGAATGGACCCAGAGTTTACCGAGTCACTGACCGCAAAAGTCATTGCCTCAGGCTTGTCATCGCCATGTCGCATGACGAATCCTGCCAGAGGGACATGTCAGGGCGCACCGACCGAATGGCTTGAGGCAGAGGCGGTGGAGCTGGGATTCAACTCTGTCTCGCCTGTCTTTGCCAGAGTAGAATCGTCTCATTTCCTCAACGCCTTCAGTCTCTCTATACGACAGCGTTTCTGGCCACATGCGACAAGTCCGCGGTGATCCAAGACAAGGGCAGACCAGGGATTACGTCTTGCGCACATTCTCAGAATTGCCTGACAGAAGCGTCAGCCTGCATCAGCCCAACTGTGGCCAAGAGCTTCCTCGGGGAGTCTCGAAGCGTGTTTCCTGCAAACATCTGTTGCAGCCCATTACCAATCAGGCTAGCTACACGCCTCCTTGCGGGCGGAACATGGGCAGCACATGCAGCCATGCACGCTTGACTCCTTCACCCTCGCTTGGCCAGGAAAATCATTGTGATGTCTCGCAAGCGCTCCGGTCATTTGCAATTCCAAAAGCCCGTCAAGCACGCCCGAGGTGTGGCGTTACTGGGTGCCAGCCTGCTCCTCGCTCGACATGCAGCATGGACCATGGTGTGCCGTACTGCATTTCACACGTCGTATTCCTACTCTGCATCTTGAATTCTAAATTGCGGGGGCACCACGCGTAGCTTTATTATCGACCGTGCGGGTCCATTTTGTCTGTATGCGAACCTGTTCGCTGGTACCGATAGCGCAGGTGGTGGAACAGGAGAGCCCTCCGTTACAGAAATCCATCCAACACGACCGTTTCACAACCCACTACCCACACTCCTTTAGACCGCTTGTCATTATCCGGTCGCCTCGCTACGCATGGGGTGACCTTTGGCAAAGCGGTGGGGCACATCACTCTTGGGATAGGACAATTGCCTGCGTCCTGACGGTGGAGTGGCTGATCGAGGGCGTTGGCATCGCGCGGACGCATCCGGCCTCTAACAGTCTTCAACGTTTTACATTAGCCTGATTCGATCTGACAAGGTTCCACACATGGTTCCGCTGTGCTGCAGTCGCCGACTCGTTCAAATGCCTGGCGACGCGTCTGTAATTCCCGGCGCCACTCCCACTGCCGAACAACTGCATCACGACATCGCAAACGACAACTGTATAGTCTTCTGCTTTAGTGAGCCCTTCTCCTGCCATCAACTGGCTCGCCCTTCCTTTTCGTCCAACTTTGTCGGCAACAATCCTGCAGCACGGGTCGGCGCCTGGCTGCGAGGGCCTGGGAAGGTTTGCAAGTTGATCCTTTAAAGTTTTCGGCGTTCCCACAACCCTGCAACCGCACCAGTCTCAAACTTTGAGCTTTGGGTACTGAGCTGACGAGTGATGGAGACCACTTTTCATCTACCTGGCCTTAACATCGTCCTCTTGCCGCCGCATTACCCCCTTGATTGGCCCGTGGTCACGAGCGTTCCTCTGCCCTCTGACGTTCCAAAGCACCGGACAAGGGCTCCTCTCTGAACGGCGCCAGCGTCGTCTGTCCCCCCTGCTAGCTCGGCTAGACTCTGGAGTTGATCGCCCTGCCCTTGCAAAGCTCGGCGCCGTTTGTGACTTCCTGGCGGACAAGGGCCCTTGCCTCTCACATTATTCGGCGGGATGATACTGTGCTTTGGTGTTACACCCATTCCTTCGCTTCACAACTTGACAGCGCCCAAAACGGCACGCTCCCGGAGCCAACTGTTTGAGGCTTCGACTAAGCTCTTACCCTGCAGAGCTGCATGAGTTGCTGTTCAGGATCTGCCTGTTTCTCCACGTGGGTTCGTCTCATTCTCAAGCTGCCTATTAATATGCCTTGGTATATAGACTACCTGTCCGCACTACTTCCTCACCTATTCTGCACCGTGTCTCACTACCCGTCACCGCTCTCTTGACATACATTTCGACTCTCACGCTCCTTATCTTTGTCAACACTACTATCACCAATCGCTCCTTCCTCTCTCGTTTAGCTTCATCACCAACCAATATACTCTGCATTAGACAGCAACATGGGTGGTAACACGGAATATATAGCAGGCCATGGCTACCTCTCTCTCGGTCAGGCTGTCCACGTTGCTCAAAACAGCGAAGGAGGCGTTGACCAGCAACTTGCTCAATTCCTCGAAAAGCGTCTCGCCGTAGTCTGGTCAAAACTAAACGCTCAACCACAATCCTATATCCTGCCTCCAGACGAGTTCGCGCTTATGAACTATTATCGCACACGATTTGGAGATAACGAAGTAGTCCGCAACGCTACTAAACGCTTTTGGGACAATCACAAAGGCGGCCAATAGTAGCTCGCCGGACATACTGCTCTCATTCGCATTCGACGGGTGACAGAAGAAATTCGCGGACGTCGGAACGGCACACATACCACCACCCACCTCGCAACTGCTTTTCCCAAGCCTTCGTCTACAACACCCACTTTCCGCAAGCTTCCGCCGCATATCGAATGAGGCACCTGCTGCATTTTTGAATTGATGATGTGAGTTACCTTGCGCTATCACCAATCCATGACGTACTGACCTGAACTAGCTGGCTATCACATATCGACATCGAATTTCTTACTTGGCGTTCATCGGTGCACCAAGATACCTGGACTTTTTCCGAGATACCTCTGACAACGGAGTAACGGCGTTAAACACAGCAAACCACTACTGGCCGGTTGCAAAAATGGCGTTTAGCATGTGTAACTGGAAGCGCAAGAGCGATGGAGTTTCTGCAAGGCGCAATGGCGAATTATTAGAATTGGCATCACCTTTACGAGCAGCACCCATCTACGGACAGTCACGTCTCGTAGCACTGCTCTTAATACTAATGACGCTATCTCAATCTGCTTCCGCTCTACTGACGACACCCCCGTTTGCGCAGTCCCGTTCCCAGACCTTGTCCTTGAGAAACCGTGCTACGAACGAATCGTCCCTTCTAGAGTGTCTTGAGGTTACGCCACCGGTCCTGAGTCCAACTGACGCATGCCAGCAAACTTTGATGGTCCATACTTTTGCCTACTCGTACGGCCAACCTTTTGTAGGTCAGTACAATCCACCGAACTGCAGCTTCAACAGAGTCACGATCAACTTTACGGTCACTTCCGCTGGCCGACAATTCGACCGGCTTGCTTTGATGTTCCTTGATGACACCGAGGTATTCCGTACTTCCACCGCTGAGCCGACTCAGAGCGGCATCATATGGAGCTATGTCAAGGACATGAGCGGCTACCTTGCTCTGTTCAAGACGCCGCAGAAGATCATCTTTGATCTCGGCAACATCGTTGACGATACATATACTGGCCTCTGGAACACCACGCTGACCGCGACCTTCTTTACTGCCGATGATGCGATCGAGCCCGCAGATGTCATCATTCCAATCTCAGCACAAAAGTCTAGCGAGGATGCGTCGAGTGCGTTCGTCGTCCCGGAAACAAGAGCAGTCAACAGTGCTACACTCCCAAAGAACGCCAAGAAAGCTGTCTTCTCGATTTCCGCTTGTGGTCAGGCCGCTGAAGAGTTCTGGTGGAGCAACGTACTGTCATCAGACACTACCGCATTCGGCAACGATACTACATTGTATGGTCACTCGGCCTTCCGAGAGCTTCGTCTTCTGATCGATGGAACCTTGGCTGGTGTTTCCTGGCCCTTTCCAGTCATCTTTACTGGAGGTGTGGTGCCGGGATTCTGGAGACCTGTCGTAGGCATCGATGCATTTGATCTGCGGGATGACGAGATAGACATCACTCCATTCATACCATTACTCAGCGACGATCAACCTCATAGCTTTGAAATACAGGTTCTCGGGGTTGATGATGATGGTCACGGACATGGGAACTTTACTACGGCAATTGGATCGAATTGGGTCGTTACTGGAAAGATATTCGTTTGGCTCGATTCCAGTAACAACCCTACAACAGGCACCATTGCCACCTCTCGCTCTACTTCCGCCATCACACTGCAGTCGACAACACATGGAAACTCAAACGCCAGTGAAAGCATATCTTTGGATTACTCTATACAGGTCACTCGTAATGTGGACATCAGATCTACCATTGACACGCCCACAGGATCGAAAACTGTAACATGGACACAGAAGCTCACCTTCTCCAACGTCGGTACTCTCAGCAACGGCGGTAACGACCAGATCGTTCGCCAGTCGACAACAGGCACACATACATCATCCTCCGACTATTCTAGAAGCTTCGAATATCCCCTTTGGGTTCTATCATCCTACAACGCACCAGCAGGAGGCAACGTTACCATTGACGCCAGCATGGATCGAAGTAAAAACGTGCTGCAGCAAGGCGACTTGGCCTTTCCGAACGACCTGAAGACATTCGACTACACACGCCTACGCTCGATGCCTTACAGCAATCAGGCATTCCTTAGTGCAGACTTGAAAAACAGGCAGAATGGTACAGCATCTTATCTGTCCGTCCCCGCACTCAAGAAGTCATTTGGATCAGGCAACACGGAGCAACGCCTTACACTCAGTGATGGCACACAAGAAGTGTACCAAAGGCACATTGTAGCTTCTAACGACTCGATCGTGTATGACGACCAAAGCTTCGGTGGTCAGGCGCGTGGCCAAAGCAAATTCGCCGCACCCGGCCAACAGGGCTCCCGAGAAAGAGCGCATGACTTTGCGGCAACAGGCGTTAGGGCAATGCTAGGTAGGGGGCCACTGTAGGCGGCAAGAAGTAATGATGAGGAAGGTGGAGTCGGATCTACATGGATGAAGGAAGGTTTACCGGTATCTGCACGACACTTGACGAGCAAGCGATGTGGCACCGCCGACATGGGCATCTTGACAGTCTGTGGTGCTTGGTAACTGTCATGTTGCTTTCGGGATAGGTTGAGCGGATCTCAAAGGTGGTTTCCTGCTGGCTGCTGTGTTTGCTTCACTGCATTTATTCTCCGTTATCGCACTGCATGGTTACTCCAAATCAATGGGATTCACGACATATGCGCTGTCAGTCTTCTTTCAGTATTGTTTCGCGAGCAAGCACAGTGAAGTCTTACTGCAGTATTCTCCTATTCTCATCGCTCGATCTCAACACTATGACCTCACGCTATGCAACTGATCATCCAAAAAACTAGGCGCCATGTACTCTTCACAGCGGGATGGTAGTCGCAGTACGAGTCGCGCGACGATACTCATCCTCTCCATCAATGTCTTAGCTAAGCCACCAAGTCCCACAGCATAAACTTTCCAAGCTGTCACAAGGTGACGAGACTAATCATCTCATGGTGCTTACAGCATTTTTAGGAAAGAAAATCTCGCTTGCCACTGTCCATGTGGCCGTTCGATAGTTCGCGTTCATGCCGTCTCGCCCCACCCTACCTATATCGCTTTCGCTGATATATCCCTTTCCCATCCTTACCGGTATTACCAGCACCCCACGCCGATCCATATCGAACATGGACCAGGAAGTAGGATTTTTTTCTTGGTATTCCTCAACATGGGTCTTCCTTGGGCACCAACGTCGCCATCTCCGAAGTGTTTACATTGCCGTCGTGATGTGGGGATGGACAAAAAAAGGACACCACTACCGGATATCTCCATTCCCGCGCAAGGCGCACCATCATAGTCTCGATGATATAACCCTTAGCTTTGTTCAACGGCGACCTAAAACTTAATTGCGACGTCGAGTGGGCGAGTCGCAAAGAGTCGGCAAAGCTGTCCACATGAAGCATCAAGATAGACATGTGTCTCACTACTTTTTCTTTTTTTCCAACCTTCAACAGAAAAACACGATTGTTCATGTGTTTGGGCATCAAGCCAAGCTGTTGGTGATACAGCGCGCTTAGGTCACGTTGTTGATTCCCTTTTAGCCGACGGGCTGTCCTTACGCGCGCTCCCGTGGGGCGCCTTGAGCGGGAGATTTGCAGTCGATCTGTGCGTACGCTGCCTCCCCTCGTGGCAAGCCTGAAACGTCGGTAATGCGTGGTGAACTGTGGTTTTCACCTGGGATTGTCTACTTGGGCAGAATGTAACCTAGGCGATGCGTTGTAAGGGAGACCTTCCGTGACCACGCAGTACTACGGCTAAAGCTGCCTCACTAAACAAAGGGTTGCGAATCCGAGAATTTTGTCTTGCATTTAGGGTTTGCAAAAAGGAATGCACTTTTGTTGTAGGGGGGTTTGGGGCCATCTGCCGCAGACACCGTCTTGCTCTTCGACTTGTCGACCCCTGACGGTAGATCCACTCTGTTGGAAAATTACGTTTCCTTGATGGGAACCGATAGCGATTGGATGCCGTGCATGAGCGCTACAAAGGGAAGACACTCATCACACCAATATCACGTCGAGTGTAGCGCGTGCTGCCGTGTGTTCCAGCCTTATACGCCCCATAGCTGCGAGTCATGATAGTCGTTATGAAACGCTCCACCACTTATTTCCTTTTTCGATCCAGCTCACTGGCCACAATCATTGGGCCCACCCATGACGCAAGGATGGTGTGCACCTTTTTCCCGAAGTTCGTAAAGAAAGTTCATAGATTATCGCTGACAGCCGTGGTGTTGTCGTTGTCATTTACTTGTAACACACAATGGGGATCCTAGTTTTCGCCTTCCGCGACCCCGGTATACAGACGTGTGACTGACAGGCCGGGGTAAGTGCTTCGCTTGCATCATTTGTGTGACGAGCAGTAGCGTTGCCCATGGTCAAGCGATGTGGCAGACGATGCTGTTGTGCCACTAGAGCAGCGGCTGGACGCCGTTTTACGGGCTGGGAGATGCCGCAATCCACTTTCAAGAGCGGCAGACTAGCGCCACTGATACTAGTAATGGTGTGCTGCGAGATAGCGACCATTATTAGGAATTGCTCACAAATAAAGGGTTGTCTAGAATCGCGGGTTTAGTGACGAGATCCGCACGTCACGCCTGATTTGAAGATAGTGTGGGGGACCTTTGATCCGAGGAAGTGCTCCCTGCAAATCTCCTCCTACGATGGGTTATCACCAAATCTGCAGCATCGCTTCCAAGCCATCATTTTGTGGCTGCCAGCCGTTGGCCCGCCTACATGTGGATGGAAAGTTTGTTTGAGCCACACGGCTACAAGCGTTGCTGGTCCTGTCCAACATCTAACATCTCTTGCCGTTGATCGGTGTAGTAAACCTTCTCGGTGCGCGAAGCGCCCAAAAGAACGCCTCTAACTCTGTCTTGACAGCTCATGCATAGCGATGGTGTGCCAGCGGGTTTGTCATCAATTGGAGTAATGTGACGAGAGGGCGATCAGAGAAGGAACGGGTTGGTCCTCCGCGTTCTCAAGGATAGTGTCGGTCACCAAGAGCGCCTGTGTACCAACAACAATCGCGAGCGTAGCTGCGTCTGCAAAATACGGGTCGCATGGCCTTAAAGACTGGAAAAGGGCCGGATAGCCTTGTCTTATATATGGGCAACTTCATTTCGATGTTGATCAAATTTGGCTGGTATTCATGCGCAACCAAAAGAGAAGGAGCTGCCTAGGTGAGAAACTCGATGGTAGCAGGGTTCAGTGTGAACTGCTGATAGGATGTGAGTATCACCAAATACATGAGTCAGGCAACACTCACTCGTTCTTCCTACATGATACACCCCTACGTTTGAAGAAGACCTCTTCATGTGCCAACTGACCCGCCGCATTGATTGCCAAGGTTGGACCGAGGTATCTGCATGGATCGATAATGGCGGGGTAGGTAGGCCAACGTCATTATGAAAAAACAAACGTCCTCTGCAGTTACTTCAACACATATCAAGTCTTTTGAGAACTAGAGAAGTGGTCGCGTCTAAAATGGATACTCTTCGATGAACCAGCGGGGTCTGGGGGAAAGCTACGCGAGGGAGGGGCGAATGTGTGGATCTGGGGCAGTGTCGCGTGCCTGTGACTCGTCGACTGGATTGCCGCCTTCCTCATTCACAATTGGCGCCCGTGGCTGGCGTTTCGTTCGCCGTCCATCATGTCTTCATGTCATCGTCACTGACCTGCAACCCTCTATCATTCCTCCATGAAGCACTATGGTACAGGCATCGCTCTCCACCTCTCTTCAAAACGATGATAAATCGCTGCAGCAGCTCAACGAGCGCGAACCCGAGGCTGAATCGTCTCTAAAAACCGGTGATAAGACGGATGATACGCTGACTGTTCATCGCGGGGCAATTCGCGTTCCTTCCCCGGACCCATCCCTTGTATCAATAGACGATTCGAACATTATACGATTTGGTCAAAATCCAGACTATGCTCCTCTGTACCATGACAGATATGCTTCACGCTTACCCGCTCCTCCGCGAACCTTCAAAGGCAGGATTCAAGCATCATGGACATCAAACAAGGGCCTAGCACTTGTTCTACTTGCTCAACTGTTCGGAACTCTAATGAATGTAACCACGAGAATACTAGAAATGGAAGGAAATAAGGGTATGAAGACCCCCCAGTAGCGACAGCCGCATATACTGACAGAGTATCATAGGCAATGGATATCACCCATTCCAGATCTTGTTCGCGAGGATGAGTATCACCGTGGCATGTTCATCTTTCTACATGTGGTACAAGAAGACAGAACACTTCCCTTTCGGAATGAAGGAAGTCCGCTCGTTGTTAGTTGCTAGGGGGCTTTTCGGCTTCTTTGGAGTCTTTGGAATGTACTGTAAGTTATGCAGCCTCGATCAAGGAACCGTGTGGGTACAGTAACTCGTCTCAGCTCGTCAGATGCTAGGTCGCGCTCGAGGATTCTTGCTCACCCACTGCTGTGATGGACTCCACAGTACATCATATGGGCCCTTCCTGCATTTCATAGCGCTAACTATCACAGACTCCCTGTTGTACCTACCTCTGGCCGATGCTACGGTCATTACATTTCTGGCACCGTCGCTCGCCTGTTGGGCATGCTCATATTTCATCAATGAGCCGTTCACCCGGATGGAACAGATCGCTGCTTACGTCTCGCTCTTTGGCGTTGTCCTTATCGCAAGACCCGTTACATTGTTCTCTGCGCTGTCGCATTCCGACGCACCTATTCCTCCTGCTACCGGCGACTTAGATGCCCTTCTGCCGAACACAACTGTATCTTCACCCGATCGTCTCGCTGCCGACTATGATTCGGTGACGCCAACGCAACGGGCAATGGCAGTAGGCATTGCAATGCTGGGTGTCATCGGAGCAGCAGGTGCATATACCACAATTCGATGGATCGGCAAGCGAGCACATCCGCTCATATCCGTCAACTACTTTGCAACATGGTGTACAATTGTCAGCATAGTGGCAATGTTTACCATACCTGGTGTTGGCTTCCTGCTTCCGAACAGCCCGAGAGACTGGTGCTACCTAATCTTTCTGGGCGTCTGCGGTTTCGTAATGGTACGTCTATTGGATAGTGCCGCCGTGTTATGCTTCTTGACTGACAACGCTTAGCAATTCCTCTTAGCCGCAGGCCTTCAATACGAGAAGTCATCTCGCGCAACAAACATGGTGTATATGCAAATGCTCTTCGCACTCGCATTTGACAAGCTGGTCTGGGGCACGACACCTGGCGCTTTATCCATAACTGGATCGTCGCTTATCCTTGGTTCGGCAATATACGTTGCGATGAATAAGGAGGCGCCGACGAAGAAAGTGGAGCCAATGGGAAGAGGAGACGACGAGGAAGAGAGGGGTTTGATATCGTCGGAATTTGAAGGCGAACGAACAGACGAAGAAGACGCAGACATACCGATGAGGCCATTGAGATGATGAAGAGACGTTCACATGGAGTGTCTGCAATAACAGCGACTTGATGCGCTTTGGGAAAGAAAATTGCCAGGGTATTTCACATGAGTATGGAAAGAAACATAGACCATAGACGCTTATCGAAACATGATTACATATCTACTTACAATGCTCACAAATTCAACCCACTATGGTGTTGTTATGAATTTTCCTTGCTTCATTCTCATCGTAATGGGTGTTCTGCTATGTTTAGTAATGGAACCTCCGGTAACATCTTGAAGTGGGGAGTAGCTACTCCACCTAAGTTCCACACTGCGCAACTCAATCTTGACTAAGGTTCAAACGCGAGAACGCGACGCGACAAGCATCTACGATCAAATAGTATATTTACGATGATTTTATTCAGAATTTCATCAAACAATCCTCTGTGGCGCAATTGGCTAGCGCGTCTGACTGTTACATCAGTGGCTATCAGGAGGTTGGAAGTTCGAGCCTTCCCGGAGGAGGATTCTTTTTTGCCCGTTGAATGAACATCACCCATGGTCAAAACACCATGATGACACGCTCAGTTGCTCCTATGCCCTATAAGGTAAATATTTTTTGTTACACATTTGGTGGACTGCCGGCCTTATTGTGTTTGTGTATAGTTTTCTTGCTGCAAAGATTAGATCTGTTCAAAGGACACAGATTGCTTTGCACTATATCTTCAGAAGTACATGCATATCCGCCTTTCATGCACTCATGTAACGTCAGCCCTAGATTCTGGTCTTCTGCACACTTTCAAATCTCACCCTACCGTCTTCAATTTCCAGCACATTAACAGGGACCTTGACGCGTAATGGCTCCTCGCCTGGCAGATTCATAGGAGCTGAGAAACCTGCTACATGCGAAACCATGCTGTCACATGTCGGACAATTCCATTCTCTGTGCGCTGAGGCAGAATCCTCGTTGCTGTTCTGCTCAATCCTCTTGATGCAGACGTTGCAGAATTGGTGGTCACAGGGACGGATACTGACTGTGTTAGGAAGAAGAGGCACAACTGAAGAAGAATTACTTACATGCAGTCACACAGTCGAAGTTCGCATGTCGTGCACATTTTCGGCTTTGTTGGGTCAAACTCTGGTTCAGTACTGATGCCGACTTGTTGGTCCATCTGGATAACACTCTTCACATTGTCGAAATCACCTCCGTGGAGGCGCTCGTCTACCTTTTCTTTTACAACGAAAAATTGTCCAGAAGCTTCGGTGTACGCTTTGGCATCCATCGACGGAGGCCGTGGGACGATGTGCGTTACCTTTTCGCAGCTTACTGGGTCGAGGATGTGCACATGGAGAATGCGTGCAGCAGAGTGGTTCCATAATGTGGCTGGGTAGGGATCTTTGTATATATCTTGAACTACATTCTGGGTCAGTAAAAGTAAGACGAATGTGTATTTAGCCCTACTCAGTTTTCCGCCAGCGGCTAGACCCATGGCGCTGATATCTCTCGCATCATTGACCTCGAGTTCTCTTTTGGTGTTATCCTCAGAGTTGTAATCCAAGCTTTCTGTCTTGCTCGAAAACTCTGTCACTTGTTCGGGCAAAAGACTGTGGAGTGCTGATGCACTCGGGATCTCCAATGTGTCTTTAATGGGGGCCATTGGCAGTTGTCCCGGACTACCACTGTTGGTGTCGCAGCGTACATGGACGCTGTAACTTGACCTCAATCTACTACTGTACGAGGGCTGCATAGATGGCAGCGTGGCAAAATGCATTTGGGCGATCACCTTAAACATATAGGTTAGCGAGAGACCCACGTATGTTTTAGTTGAACCTACTCTACACGTGATATACGATCCTGGTTTTGCAAGATGCTTTATCTTGAGAGGCTCCTCATATATGGAATCGGCCGGGTACGATCTCAGAACATCGCCGATATTTCTACCAAGCTGCTCAGGTGTCTTCATCTCATCAAGGCCGCTGGGAAAACCGCGTGCACTCTTCACGATGTGTTTGTCCTTGCCATACGACCACAAGCGCTGCTTCGGAAAAAGTTCCGGTGTGATTTCAAGTTGAAGCCCTCCATGCTGCTCTTTTGACGTCTTTTGACCTTCGACGGTGTATCCAGATCCCACTTCTTTCAGTTAGCTGAGTTCTATGAGAGGTAAGCCAGTGACGTACGCGGCATGGCGACAAACTGGCGAACTACGCCAGGCGCTACACAAATACCATCTAACCATGGTTGACCAGGTATGACGATATAATCTTGCTGCTGATCCTCGACTTCTTTGTCAGCAGTCTCCTCTATCGTGTGACCCGAGATAGTGTTGACATGGCCCATGAAAACACGGACAGCCCATTTGTGCTGCTTGGGCTCGAAATTCAGCCACATAGCTTCCCTCTGCCACATGGGGAAAAACACACCGCCGCGTTTGCATATATTGTTCGGAAGATGGCTGGAATATGCTTTTACGCTGAACAGTTCGTAACTTCCCAACGAGGCTGGCAGCTGGTGCAACCTGTTATCATCTGGCATTCTCGGTGTTCGTTCGAAAGACACGTGAAATCCGTAGTTGGTTTCCACGGCGCGTTTCGAGGAGGATATCGGGGTGATATTAAAGTCAATATCTGGACCATGATGAGTGTTTGCGTGTGAGATAAGCGATTCTGTGAGTCTGATTGTGTTCTTGGTGGATATCTGGTCGTCCGTGACCACAACGACTTCGTCATGGTTGCTCACGACGTATTTGCGGGCGTCTTCGCGGTACTTTACATCGTCTATTATCAGCTCTAGAGGCTTTTGGAAGCCGTGTTCTGCTTCGCGTCAGTAGAATGCCCGATTATCAGAAATATAGGTTGATAACCTTCAATCCGATTCCAAAGCTCAGACATTGGCTCGTCATCATGTATGATCATAGAGAACGGCGACGATCTAGACCTTTCGGATGGAGTTTCACTCTCGCTGACTCGATGAAGATGTTGTGAATTCTCTAGGCCCTCAAACACGACCCGGCGAGAGCCTATCGGAACGACTTGGGTCGATGTTGAGCAGCTCATCGTAGACAACAGATCTGCGTCTTAATCGGAACGTTGGATAACCTGCTATGTTAGAGAGAGAAAGAGAGAGAGGGATTATGATGCTTATCTTGAGGTTCAAGTCAGCTCGATGGCTGCCTTTCAGCCTTTCAGCCTTGTCAGGTGGGATGACCTCAGCCTCGCATGCACGCCCGCATTCGTTGCATTCAGCCGGGTCGACGCACCCATCTCCCTCGTTTTGGAACAAAATTGAGGGATCATGTCTTTTGGCTTCTCAATAGGGGATATCAGTACGTTGATGAAACTGGATTGATGTAGACGGAGCACTAACCGCATCTAGTCCTCCTCAGCCAATTAGCGTATAACCTTTACGCGAGCATCAGCTCCGGACGGCAGGCAGCATCGCGGGACTTGAAAGAGCTCGAGGAAGTGCTGTTTAGTTTGAAATGTGCTTTGGATCACCTCGGAGAGGTTTCGAACGATGTGCTCGCGCGGCCAGGTTTCCGTTATGGCGGATCAGCGTTTAAAGAGAAGCTTGATGTGATGGTTAACTCGTGTGCTTCTACGCTACAAGAATTAGACACTGTGACAAAAAAGTATCGCGATGTCGAAAGTAAGGCGAATAAGGGCAAGACGAAGCTGCGCACACTGGAAGACGTGAAGAAGAGTATTCAGGTCAACTGGCAAAGAGTGCGATGGGACCACGAGAAGCAGTCTTTACAACAGTATCGGGAGAAGCTTAAGTCGCATACCGATGCGATAAACCTCATGTTGACCTCTGTGGTCTGGTAAGCATTGGAACTTGGATCTCGAGTCAATATAGACTAACAACACGGAAGGGCGAACACTGCATTCGCAGACGCAAACAGCAAGAGGAACCATGAAATAACACATTCATTATTGGGAGACGTACTGCGTAACCCAGCTGTAGACGGAGAATTTCGAGCTATGGTACAAGAGATACATGCTATACTCACGCGGTCGACTCCTGATACAGAAACGATCGAGATGCCCTCTACGCAGGGTGTGACATTGCCTCGTAAGCAATTAGGTACCGTTGCCTATTCGCCGAGTAATTCATCAGTTGGCAAGTCATTTGGCACTATCGCGGAACACGGAAGAATTTTGCCTTCAGTGAGGATGTATGCGATGTCGAGCCTCCCATATACAACGTCAGAGGCAAAAGCATATAGCGGAGATGTCTCAGAAGGAGTTTCAACGCAAAGAGCCGTATACGCTACTTCTTGGAAAAGCCAACCGACTGGAGAAAGCGAACTTTGTAAGCAGGGTTTACCAGGCCACAACGAGCTGCCAGTGGCTACTGTCAAACTTAACAATGAACGCCGTGCTTTTGGAGCAAAAGAATATGAAGCTTTCATACGGCGATACGCACAGCCGAAAAGAGTTCCGAAGCCATCTTTCCTGACGAGTATCATGCCCACCAGCCAGGAGCTCCAAGCTTGCATACCATACATCTTTCAGTCGACGGCGGAAGGTAAGCAGCAGACGCAGGAGCTGAGAGACGAGATCAATCGCTGGACTGAGGGATTTTCTCGCTTCATCAACCACAAAGCGCCTCCGAGAGAGAAGGACGAATGTTTCCTGATGCTGTTGGGAGCGCTGAATGAGGCAGTGGAAAATAGCTCTAGAGGGATGCGACAGCTATTCTACGAGACTTCGGACTCTTCAGGCTTTGCAACGGCCTTGGACCAGGTACAAACCATATCTAAGAGCGTGAGGGTGATGAAAGAGATTGAGGAATTCGAGGATGCTAAAGAAGAATGGGAGAAGCAGGAGCGAGTTCGTTGACTGTACAGTTTGACAGTTCAGTATTTGGGCGAGACAGCGCTGTTAGATAACCCTGTGTAAAGGACGCATTAAAGGCATATCTCCCAAACTTGGATTTCTTGGGGGACCGAACAGTTGTAGCAACTTCGCATTCCCTTGTCCCTTCTTGCCTCCTTCTAATGTGCTACTGAGCACATTTCCCATTTTACCACACGCTCCTCTAAACCAGAGAAAGCCCTCCAAATCTGAATCCACAAAGAGTCCAGGTTTCATTGTGACATACTCATCATCGTCTGGTAGCATTGGATCAAGCACGTCGTGTAGTATCAGCCGCTCACCAGTGGGTAGCAGACACCATAGGTCGCCAAGTGCGTTCCATTTGGCAATGACGTCTGCCGCGGTATGTTTTTCGAAATCAACATAGCGATCTTGCTTAGTGATTTTTGGTGCGTGGTCGATAGGACCGTTGGAGTGGGCGTACCATCCGACGTCCTCACGCGGAGGCACAAATTTGCGTTGCTTCAAGACATCTACCAGCATTTCTGCCCCGGCAGTGGCAAGCTGTTGCTCTACAACCCGAGCCATATCAGGAGTATCGCGAGAAAGGCTAATCTCGTGGCCAGGCATGGGGGTTTGGGCAAGGATAGCACCCTGGTCGAAATGCCTTGGATGTAGTGTTTGCACAGAGACACCGGTGTACTGCCGCCTCTTCAATATGGCATGTTCGATGGGCGCTGGGCCACGCAGATCGGGCAGCAGAGAAGGATGGACGTTCAGGCCGCCGTATTGCGCATAGTTGAGGATCCTCGGTGGGACAAGGAGGCCGAAGGACACGGCGATGACGACATCTATGGGGTTGGGTGGCGTCCAGCCTGTGAAGGTGTCGATCACATGAGTAGGTAGATTGAGCTCTTCGGTAGCTACCTGCTTGATAGGAACTGAAACTTGTCAATTGATGCTGTGTGGCAGTCAAAAGACGTTCCTACCCTCTCTTAGTTTTTTCAGTCCTCGTCCAGTAGGCTTCGCTGGTCGATGGACTACATCGATGCTCTCTATGAGTTTCGGCACATGCCGCTTCGCGTCTGCTACGGCGCGCAGTGATGCGATGCTGAAATTGTCAGAACCGCAGAACAATATCCGCAATGGCTCCGACGTCCGAGCGGGAACTGCTGTAGAGCTATAGCGACAGTGTGGAGTCTGGACCAGGGAGTAGACGCGGCCTCGTAGCCTGCAGAACATGGTCGGAGTGAGGAAGTTCGGCGACAAATGCCGCGCCGCAGGATCTGGACGTTGCGATCGAGATCTCGTGGGGCATCTTCACCACGACAATCGGGTGCATCCTTGCCGCCTGGCGCCGCATCGCGATGCATCGCAATCTTTGACCATGGAATACAAATAGTCCACAGCGACCGCTTGTTGTTGAGGTTGGCACGGTGGCTGGTTGTCTTCTCCTCCGCGTCTCTTCCGCACGTGTGACGCCATTCATCCCTCACCCAAAACCATCCGAAGCGCTCGCGACCAGGCACTTCGAAGAATGCTGGAATGTCGTCCACGGCGGGCTCCAAGGTCATTCCGGCGCAACTCTCTTTCCTAGCCATATACAACCCTTCCCTCGGAAGGTCAGATGAGACATTCGACCAGCAGATTGTCTTCTATTACTCCAAGGCCGCCAAGACACGCTCCAAACTGAGAGATGGCGATACTGAGAGGGAAGAGGAGTTGCGCGAGCAGGAGAATGAGAAGCTCCGTCAGGTCGGGCTAGCTCAGGGCATGGTCGGCTTTGCGAAGTAGGTCGCGTGGCAAGCACTTTCCGTATACCAAAGCTGATCAAGCATAGGAGCTTCTCTGATGGCGAGGCAGTTGATTCGGTAGAAACGCAGAAGACGCGTATTATTCTGCATGAATTGGAAGACGGGTGGTGGATATTGGCAGTATGCACATTCCACATGCTTAGTAGACTACAACTGACACCACGGTAGTCGATTGACCTCACACAACTACCCGCTGCTGGCGGCCTCACACGAACCGATTCGAGCACCGACACCACCGAGCCCGTCATCGAGTACTCATCACGCGAAGTCAGCCCGCCTGCACTGCTGATCCAACAACTCGCCCGCGCCCAGTCCATTTTCCTGCTTCATCATGGCTCGACAATGGAGGCCATGTTCGCCAA
>Ga0058698_10000429_pt1 | contig 23619 bp, 25 predicted proteins | sample AgamicAsSfe_FD_67288 | JGI IMG/M metagenome (GOLD analysis project Ga0058698, IMG submission 67288) | Agave microbial communities from Guanajuato, Mexico - As.Sf.e | ecosystem: Host-associated > Plants > Phyllosphere > Phylloplane/Leaf | place: Guanajuato, Mexico | collected 2012-05-30
TTTAGTAGACGTAAGTATTGACCTCCCTAATTTAATATTTATATATATGCTCGATCCTACCGCTATTGAATTAGGTAGTTATGTATAGTATAGTACTAATATAATTACGATTTATATATAAAAGATATTATTCTACTCCTTCTCTCCTTTCTACTCTAACTACTTCCGCCTACGTCTCGTAGCTAATATTGTCCTATCTCCCTTATCTTAAATTCTACGTTATCTCTATTACTACTAGTAACGGTATAGATATATTATTAGAGTATATAAGCGCGTATCTATTTACTACTTACCGCTCCTATATAAAAAGCCCTTTCTTATCCTTAATCTACTACCCGTCCTTAACCTACTATCCTACTTTATCTACTTTCAATACTAATACCTAATATAAAAGGTCTATAAAAAGCTTAATCTCTATTATTAAATAAGTAATAGTAAAGATAGTCTAGAAGCTTTCTTTCTTCTCTACTCTCTTATATACCTTAAGTATCTGTATCGTAGTAGTAAAGCTATTAGTATAGCGAATAAGGGCGAGAGTGAGGGCTAATTTGGTTTTATTATAAGTCTCTAGAGCTAGTATCTACGGGTAGGTATTGAATAGAATATTGCCGTCGCTAAAATAAGAAAGAGATAATACCAAGAGTCAATTAGTAACCTTCTAGCTATATTATTTGTAACTACCTATAGACTATTAGTATCTTAGTAGAAAAAGAGAATAACTTACCTAAAAGATTATGCGTTGCGCTAATAAGGAGGTTAAGTAACCTATACTCCTCCTTATTATCCTTCTTTAACTTAGTAACTACTAGCAATTATACTAGCGTCGGTAACTATAGCGGAGGCGTTAGTAATTGTAGTAGTAGCGTTGATCTAAGATTACCGTATAGTAGTTACTATCCTAGCGTAGTATTACTCTACTTATCTTTCTTTTTACTTAGTACTTTATCCTATTTCTTAGTCCTCTTATACTTCTTACTAACCTATTACGCTACTTCCTACAGCTACTCGCCGCCATTAAGACCTACGACCAGTAGTAGGTTAGTATCACGGTCGGTCTCGCGGCGGTAGGTAGTTAGCGTAAATACGGGAAAACGGTTCAGATTCAGTTAGCTACGGAGATCTTATCTAACAGTATAGGTTAGGCTATATGACGAGGACGTAGCTTGAAGAGCTACGTTACTAACTATAGTAGTAATAGATGAGGTTGAACCTTCGGTTTAACCTCTCTTTCCTAGAATGTCGTATACTTCCTAATACGGCAGGCGCGTATCTATTTCATGTCAGGTTATCCTATGATACTAATAACTCGTATAGTATTATTAACTACTAGATAAGCTAGTCTAGTCTCTCTCTCCTTCACCTAGTAGTTAGTTTCCTGAGGCGCCTTCTAAGGACCTATATATACTAATATATAGTACTAGACTATTGACTCTATAGCGGTCGTCGGATTCTACTTATACTATATAATACCTCCGCGACCTCTCCTATACGCCAGCTTTGCTACTTCTCTCTCGGCGTATAGGTTAGTATTATAAGCAAGTTACTCGAACATAGTATCTATAAAGAATAGTTAGAAATACTAGAGCGGCCAAATACGAGTATTATCTATAGTGAAAAGCTATTAGAGATTATTAGATATATTATTTAGTACACGTCTATAAAGCTTATTAAGTAGTAGAGGCCTCTAGGAATTGGAATTGTTAGATAATATAGCCTTACTTAGGATCAGATACTAGTTAATTCTTTTCTTCTTACGGCTGTTCTTATCCTTTTCGACGTCCTCTATATTAACTTCTATGTTAATTACGCTCTCCTCGTAGTTTAGGAGAAGGGGAATTGGAATTCTATAATTTTATTAAAACTATAGTTTTTAGTAGAGAATCGTCGATTTTTTAGCTACGCTAAAATACTAGTTCCGTTCATTGAAAAATCTACCAAGGTATGGGATAGGTACAATAAAGCGCAGAGCAAGGCGGATGCGTGTGGTCCGTGTAGTGTAGGGCATGTAAGGCACGGTACAATGGCTGAGATCTTGACAAGCATTGACAATTGACATGGCCCGGGCTGAGCTGAGCCGAGCCATCAGCCAGCCATGAAAACGGACCGCCTTGCCTTGCCGTGTCGGTACCGTTCACTGTTCCAAGTGAGATGTGCTTCAGCTGAAACAGTATCCTATCTTCTCGTTCAGCCCAGCTGCGTTCCTGGTCGTTCCTTTTCGAAGCCATGCAGGTAAGAGGAAGCGGGAAGGAGGAAGCGGCAGTAGGCAGTAGGCAGTGCAATGGAACGTTGGCATCTGCTGTGTTTGGGAGCTGGGGGGGTTTGTTTCAGCTCACGTGCAAGTTGTGCGATGTGCCAGGAACAACCGACGGGAACCCAGGAATCCATCCGTTTCAGCCCCCAAACAGCCAGCGTACAGCTCCCGCAGATCCCTGCAGCTCCCGTGAGTCTGATCATCAATGATGAAATGCATGTTCTGTTGAGCACACTAGACATTGGGGCGCCTATGCTTCCGCTCAGCTGAGCCTATAGATTTACAGGCGGTGCGATGGTCTTTTATGCCTCTCCTATCACCGCTCAAATCTCATTCTATCTGTGCCCAAAATGGCGGACTAATGAAGCGGGCTGTGTTGGAGACTTTGAGGACAGCGGCAGCTTCAGTACCAAAAGCAAGCGATCGCATACTGTTCGCACACTTGTTTGGAAGTGCCTTGTGCGAGCATGGCATGGCATGGAGCACAGATTGTCTTGAGATGCCCGAGAAATGTCGTGCTACGCCATGCTACGCCATGCCATGCCATGCTGGCTATGCTGGCTGCAATCTCGAACACGGAAGCCACTCCACCTGGGCAAATGGAACTATTCTACTTCTGGCAGTAAATTCTCTTCACTTCCGCTGCAAATTCCCAATCAGCTTCAGCTTCCAGCTTCAGCTCAATCTTGACTACAACTACACTCCCTCGCATCAACGTCTCTCACAGCAGATCTAGGCACCTCCATCGTCAAGCTGCCTCTTGCCTCCATCTCCTCTCCAGCTGCCTGACTCATAATGTCTCTCTCTCATGCACGACCCCACGAGACTGAGCACGACGATGAGTTCGGCTCTGATATAGGCTGCTCAACCACCTACGCTGCCATCACGCCTGCAACAATGTCCGGCAATCCAAGTGCTTTCCAAAGCTCAATTGCCACGGGTCGCTCCTCGTATGATGCAGGCGCCGAAGATGGAAATCTCGTCAAACATACTCACGATGGTGCGACGACTGCCATCACCACCGCCACGACGACTGCTTCACGGGAAGATGAATGGAAGGCTGGAAAGCAGGAATGGCTTATCGTCATTTGTTTAGCCACAGTCAGCTTGATGGTAGCCCTTGATGCCACTGTCATTGTCACACCTTTGCCTGTACGTCAGTATGCAACGTCGACTTAACCGCCAGCATCACTGACTGTCCACTACTCAGAATATCGCTGCTGCCCTCAATGCCAACGTCGTCCAAGCTTTTTGGATTGGTTCAGCATATCTCGTGCCATATGCAGGTAGGTCTCTTGGTTATACCATTTTGTCTCCATCTTCAAGCACCGCCAGGCAATATTTAGCCATGACTAATATCCCATTAGTTTTCCAACCAGTCATCGCGTCACTGAGCGACATCTTCGGTCGACGTGAGCTACTCCTGTTTTCGACCGTGAGTTTCACAGTCGGCAGCATAGTCTGTGCTCTTTCGCACACTGTGGTCCAGATGCTGGCTGGACGTGTGGTGCAAGGCATCGGTGGAGGTGGCATCGTGTGTTTGACGGTGGGTCGAGCATTCTGCCTCTGAGTCAAAAGTCACCTGCCACTGATACCAGACTCAGTCCGTCGTCGTGACAGACGTCATTCCGCTAAAGCATCGGGCCTCGTTCTTGGCAATTCCGCAGCTGGCATGGGCTATCGGCACGATACTGGGACCACTGATAGGTAATTTCATGCTGCTGAGAGTACTGTGGGACGCACTGACGCATATTCGTGCTCTAGGTGGCGCACTATCCCACGTTTGGAGGTGGTGCTTTTGGTATGATTGCGCCAAAAGCAGAATCTAGACAAAATCTGGCTTACAAGGATGAAAATAGGATTAACCTTCCCTTTGCCGGCTTGGGCCTTGTCATGACGCCCTTAGTGGTCAAGCTGAGACATGAAGACCGACTCTCGTTCCGTGCTAGCTTAGCATCTGTGGACTACATCGGCATCATCACGTTCACGGGAGGACTAACCACTTTCCTCGTCGGCCTTTCTTGGGGTGGTCTGGAGTTTGCTTGGAACAGCTATCACACCCTTGTGCCGCTGCTTCTTGGGCTGGTGGTACTTGGTTTCTCTTTGGTGTGGGAGGCAAGATTCGCAAAGAGACCGTTCATCAAGCTGTACATCTACACGAGCTACTCGACCATAGCTACTCTATTAGCTGCGTTCCTGCAGGGATATCTGGTGAGTGATGCATTGTGATATGTTTGTATTTAGCAACACCAGCTGACATCGTGCATGTAGTTGTACGGAGGTGTAAGTGTTCTTTTGTGCGCATCATCAATAACTATCTAAGCTGACCTTTTCCAAGCTATATTCCTGGAATATTTACTTCCAAGGCGTCAAAGGCAAAAGTCCCATTGGAGCCGGAGTCGCTCTGCTACCGATCATGCTTTGCACACTGCCCGCGAGTATCATCACAGGCCGGATACTGCGAAAAGGAGTCAGTTTCCGTACTCTGATCTTGACTGGATGGGTTACTCTACTCGTTGGTGATAGTCTCGTCATCATCTGGTTCACCAATACGCCTGCAGTTGCATGGGCTATTATACAGATGCTCGTCGGAGTTGGTCAGGTTAGTGGGATCGTGAGACTAACGAGCAGATGCTGTGGAGAGTCTTCGAGCAATTCTGCTGAGATTGTGTTCTGCGAGTGTGATGCTCGTCGGGTTTGTCTCATACTGATGTCTCATCTCAACAGGGAATCGTCCTCATCGCCGGCGTCATCGCAGTACAAGCACACGTTCCAGCGGAGGACGTGGGAAATGCTGCTGGCATGTAAGTCGTGCCAGCCAATTTTCCCTTCACAGCAATCATATACCCACTTCACTATGTAAACTTGTTGCTCCACGCGAATGCTGACGCTCTTCTTGCTCTCATCAGGTACTCCTTCCAGCGCTCACTCGGCCTCGCAATCGGCGTCTCCATCATCGGCACAATCTTTCAAAACCGCCTCACCCACTGGCTCGCCCATTCCACTCCCTCGCCACTCCCATCAGCCATTGCCACCAACCTCCTCGGCTACATTCGCATCCTCAATGCACTCCCGCCATCTGAAGCCGCGTTTGCTGCGGCAGTGCGCGTGGCAATCGCGCAGACGCATCGGAATGTTGCTGAGGTGGGCACGGCTGTCACGGTGTGCGCTTTGTTGCTGATGGTGGCGCTGAAGGGGGCGAATGTCGGTGGGGCTTTGGCGAGTAAGCATCGGTTCGAACAGGCGGGCAGACCTCAAGGAGACCTGGAGATGGTGAGTTCCGCGGGAGAGAAGCAAGTGGGTGAGCAGGCTACCGAGGCTGTGGAGCTGATGCGCGAGCGGAACGACGACGACAAGCATGCGTATAGACAGGTTCAATCTGGAGGAGAAGACGGCCAGGAGCGCGAGGTCAATACCCTCTTAGGCCGAGACTCGGGTATGTACGATGACATTGCCGGCTCGCCAGCTTCCTAGACAGCTGGAGACGACGCGCACGACCGAGATCATTAAAGTCCAGCCGCAACTCCCAAGATGAGCCTACCAGTATACCTTACCCATCAAGTCATTGTCACAACGAGCTTCCAGACCCGGCACAAGAGCAACAACAGCAGCACGACGACCTCGCACGCGCAGATGGCGACGCACAAGTTATGCCGGCAACGGCGCATACACTGCCTTGTTGGCGCGGGATCTGTTTGATGAGTCAACGGCGCGGAATATCAGAGGACGGCGCGAGTTATGGAGCTGTTGAGAAGTTGATACGCCGACACTGCATTACTGGGAGAGAAATCGTATCGCCCAACTTGTAACTCGTGACAGAACGCCATAAGCAGGAGAAGAGCGGGTTGCCACCAAGCTCACGATGGTTGAAACGGGCCGGCATGAGATGAAGGAATGAGATGGATGAGATCAATCAGAAATCGACCCGATCATCCCACCTCAAACCGAACAGTCGTGCCCGGCCAAGCCAGATCCAAACAAACCATCCCAAGCCCGATGGAGAGCAGATTAAGAATTAGAAATCACCCAACTCGCGTCTGGCAAGGAAAGAAGAGGCGCCCCATTTTCCTGGCCAAAGCCGTGCGATGGCATGGCACACCCATCGCTTCTTCTGTTCTCCGCCGCCTTCTTGGTCGGATTCTCTACCCTCCTTTGTCCTCCATGCCGCGTCCCAAACCTCAAACCTCCACACTTCTCTCCACCCCCACCAGTTTCACATTCCCATCACAGCCTCACACAACCCGCACATGCACCGCCCCTTGGAAAACCCAATATCGACGTCCATCCCAGTTGCCGGGGTCACAGCGACGTCGGTATCAAGGTCGGTGCCGGTGCCACCGATCGTGCGGCTGTGAATGAGCTTGTCGCAATGGAATAACTTGACGCGACTTTCATTGAGACTGGGAGTGGCTTGAGACGACGGGAGATGGATGATGGATGATATCTGAAGTCTTCACCGCTGTTACATTCAGTGGGCTACGCTCAAGCCATGCAACTAGCTACTCCACTGGCAATCGGAACATGCAGGTACCAGGTAGAGAGTTCATAACGTCGTTATCATTCCTCGCTTTTTTTTCGTCGAGACTGTCTCGTATAGTTGTGTGCAGGTGCAGATCTGGCTATCTATCCTCTCCTGTCGACTCATCATACTATACTTGCGGATATGAGCTGTCTTCTTCATCATCATCGTCATCATCGTCTGATCACCATCACTCAACAACACCGCAATCACATCATGCTCATATCCACCTTCCGAACCCTGTATCGGTACCCAACCGTGCCGACGTATAGTCACTCGTGGCCGCCGCGTGATCCGCCACCTGTGCTCCATTCAGCAGTCCATGCAGACATTAGGAATCATCATGCCAGATTGAAGGATGCCTCACTATACACTAGACTGGACGTTCGGGCTTCCGCAGCAGTGCATCTCAAGTTCGACCAGCCGTGAGTCTCAGGAGATCCAGGATCTCGAAGGCCGGCTCTTGTATACATCGAGTAGGTTGAGACCGAGTACGTCGAAATCTTCGAGGATCGGATATCGACGACGACCTGTGGGAAGCCGCAATGATGATGTCGAAAGCCAGCTTGTTGCCAGCTTGATGCTACGGTGTAGGTGCATGTTCATTGATAATATTCCTTGAGCTTTCGCATGGTCGTCCTTTCGAATCTAAGAAGTAAGGCGATGATCGTATCAACGCAGGTATGGCATTGCCATGCTCAATGTCACTTGTGTCGGTCGCATACTCCATATGGTTCGATACTCACAGCACGACGGTGCAAGCGCCGCCAACAATGCAAGACATCGAGAATACTGGCCTCATAATTGATGCTGATTCTGCTGCGGCCACTCCGGCCTTTGCTGGTCACGTATGGTCTGCATGCTCAGACCGTCCGGAATATAGTAGGGATTCGCAATCATCGCGTTCTGAGGCTGTTGCGGTGGAAAGGCGCCGTTCCAAGCTTCTGTCTCCTGCGAGGGGTTTGCATGCGGCATGTTCTTCGGCTCATGCCAGTTTGGCGCGAAGGTAGCAAAGTGGCTTATATCGTCGTTTAGCATGGGGTCAATCGCTATGGAATGTTGATGTTGCATCGCTTGAGGCATGATTGCCGGATCGTGCATAAGCATGGGGTCGATTGCGGCGTTTGAAACCAACGTTGAGTAATGACTGGGTTGATAGTGACTTGTGGGTGGAGAGAAATCCAGGCTTGCGGTAGTGGTGTGCTGAGGTGGTTGATCCACGACGTCGTCTGTATTGCTCGCTTCGGGGACTTGCTCCGTGCTCGGTCCTGCTGGTGCAATCGACGTCAACGGTGCGATAGCGCTGCTTCTCCTTCGCTTCGCGGGGTTATCGTGCACTTTTGTATGTCTGGACAGACTATCTTGTCTGGCACTGCAGAGGATATCAGCCATGTTCACGGCGGACGATATCAGCGGACATCATACAATGCTCGTCCACAAGTGAGACATGGATATGGCTTGGCGCCAGTGTGTGTCCTCGTGTGCTGAAGTCAGTCAGCGGTGCTCATTTCACTAGGAGTAGCATTCCGCACTCTCACGAGATGCTCGGCCTAGATGGGTATTAGTGGAGAGCACCAAAGTAAAAAGACGAGCTCGACGAGCTGGCAAATCACGCACCTTTGCGTAATCGCGGTGGCAAACGCTGCAGGCGTATCGTGCTGACATTGCGCGACGTCGACCGATACCTCCTTGGTCTGCGCTTGGATCATTACAATGCCAGCGCCGAACTCGATGACAAAGCAAGCTCGGTCGATGTGGAGAGGATCTGGAGATAGCGTGCGTTCGGCGTGGAGAAGTTTGGAGAAGTGGAGAGCGGAGAAGTGGTTGAAGAAGAGCTCGGAGGTGTTTGTAAGGCGGTGAAAGTGGGGCAGAATCCAAGGACCAAGCTCCGACCATTACGTCACGCCGACCGACATACAATTAGCTCGGCCGTCGATCATTGAATGAATACGAAGTACATTCGTTGTGACCATGTTACCTCTTCTGATACGAGCGGCGGTACGCTCCTCACCATCCTGAAACCTCATGAAAGCTACGAGACGCATACGCTATATATCGACAACTACTGCTGCGTTGATGCCAGCTGCTGACAGCACCTCGCGGTTCTCCTCCCGTGTCGCTGACTACATATCTTCACGTCCTTCATATCCAAAATCCATCGTCCCGCTACTCCAGAACCACTTCAATCTGCCCAAGGATGCACACATCGTCGACCTCGGTAGCGGTACTGGCATACTGTCGGCGCTCTTCTTGCAGGAACTTCGAAAGTCATGTCCGTCCTTGCGAGTAAGCGGGCTGGAGCCCAACAAGGATATGAGAGAGGCAGGGGAAGGTCTCCTAAAAGAGGATATACAGGCAGGAAGATTCACATCGCTGGGCGCAACGGCGGAGGCAACTGGTCTACAGGATAGCAGCGCGAACCTAGTCCTGGCAGGACAGGCTTTTCATTGGTTTGACGTGCCAAAGACTCGTGCGGAGTGCATGCGAATACTCAAGAAAGGTGGCGGCTCCGGTGTCGCGCTTGTCTGGAACGATCGGCGGGGAGTCCAGGACGCACCACAGAGGCTCGCAGCAGCAGGAGAGGATATCAACCAGGTGGACTACGATAGGCTCGATTCTCCTGTGACGTCCGCATATGAGCTGCTCCTCGTCAAACGTGGCACAGATTACAAGAACGTTGATCACCATCGTAAAGTGGACAAGAAGGCTCTCGATGCATTCTTCGGTCCCAAAGGTTTCCAGGTCAAGAGCTTCGAGAATCCGTATAAGTTGACGTTTGACCAGCTGAAAGGCAGGCTGCTGAGTAGCAGCTATACGCCGCAAGAAGGAGAGAAAGGACACGATGAGATGATGCTGGAGCTGCGGGAGCTATTTGACAAGTTTCAGAAGGATGGAAAGGTGGACTTCGTTTATGATACTCGTGTGTTTTATGGAGAGCTTTCGGAGTAATTGAATCGTCCCAAGATCATCACCAAGGGAAATTCGACTCAATCAGCATGAGGATGATGGTGGTAGATGGTTGCAGATATGAGCTGAGTGACTTTCGATCGGTGTAATGTAGGTTTCTCTTGGTCTTGACAGTCACAGGACGGAGGTCTAAAATTTTTTCAGGGAGACTGCCGAAGGCAATCTGGTCGGAAAGGCACGGGAATTACCTATTGCTATAAGACTGGAGGGATAGGAGTACCGCCAGTTAATGCTTGACCAATTGGTGCAATGGAGACGTCATACACTAGCTCCTACGTCGCTCGTGGATCGCCCTTTCGCAGCTCGAACTTAACAGTCAGCCCGTTCTTGACTGCGACCACACTGCCATCGCCAAGATATGGAGTTTCAGAGTGGACAACCTCACGAAGCAGGAGAGGCACCGGCCGCACGAATGTTGTGTCAACTCATTCCATCAATCATGAATTTTCACGTACAAAATCTGCTCTCAACGCATCGAGAGCTCCAAAGCAGCAATATGAAATGAGCAAACCACGTGCTTGATCTATTGTGACTCTCATCTCACCGTAATCCCATCGCCTCCTCCATGACCCCCGCTCGCGCATCCTGCACCACAATCCTCCCAATCCTCTTGATGAGTGTCCGCCACTCAGACTCCTTGTACAGCTCCAGTCCAGCTAACTGCCCTGCAGAGCCGCTCACCGCTTTGTGATCCTCCATCACAGCCTGCAATCCTTCATATCCTTGCCGAATGACCTTGCTCATCTCTCCCGGTCCTGCACTAGTATTGAGACCCTTTCCGCCATTAGCTTCTCGCGTTAGTAATTTACAGTGCTCAACCACAGCGAGTAGAATGTCGAGTGAGCTCTTTGCACTTTGGTGATCCGAGCTGGAGATGCCAATGCTACCAGCAGCAAACATGGAGGAATATGCCTCGCGCAATTCGTGCAGCATATCTGCGGCCTCGGAGAGCTTGTAAACCAGATCGTCGTAGGCGGCGTCGGTGGGTAGGAATTGCTCGCCAGACGTCAAGGCCATCAGAATCACGAGCAGAAGGTGGTGGAGAAGGCGCTCGAAGGATGGCAGCGAGGAGAGCGAGCCAGAGTGGCTGGCGAAAAAGCGGAGGAGAGTGAATAGACTACTCCACAATGGAGTGTAGTTGTATGCTGTGCAGTGTGAGACGATATCGCAGTGGTGCCCCGGCACTACGTACCAATCTTTGTCCGCGTAATACCGAGGTATGTGAAGACGCGAATGAGTGTGGAGAGGAAGAGGCTAGATCAGACTCGCGATCAGTACAGGGCATTCGTATTGTCATTGATGCAGAGAAGAACGTACGTATACAGCTCAACATCCAATCGTTTCCGCATGTTATGACTTAACCCACCAGTGACTGCATCTATCGTGGCAGCAGCCAGATTCCTGTCTGCCTTGACCGTCGAAAGCATTGGCACCTTCTGGCGGCAGATCCGTACCGGTGCCACGTTTTGCTCACCACAGATCCCTCCGGCGACATTCAAATCCGAGAGCAGGACCTGCAAGATGAGCAAGCTTGTACATGCGTAGGCTGCTGCTTTCGCGGAGCGAAAGGCGTGCTGATATAGGTAAGAGGAGAAAGAAAGAAAGCTGGCAAATGGTACGGTGGAGGCATCCTTGGTTGTGGAGGCCTTGGTCACGAACTCCAGGCGCATGACTTTGTTTGCGAGCGTGAAGTCGTACAGAAACAGAAGTGAGCTTGCACGATGCGGTGGTCTGCTATGGTCAGAAGACCGACCGGGCAAGAGACATGAATGTACTCACAACGCGGCAAATGCAGCTTCGGCCTGCTCTGTCGACAGCATAGGCGAGGCAGATTGTGGTTTCGACGCTATCATGCCTAGGCTCAGCCAGGACAGAGTTCCGCCGACGGCCCAACCTTCTTTGGCGTCATCCTGTATGGTGATATACTGGTCCCGACAGGAGTCTGAAAGTGCGGCATAACACGTAGATATGGCACCGATCACTTCTACGTTCGCGAAGTCCTCTATCCGAGTTCGGTATGGAGATAAAAACTCCCCCTTTTGGTAGTTGAGGAGCAATCCGAGCAGTGTTGTAACCTGTGAAGTGGCTTCGGTTGACGGGAAATCTCGTACCAGCTATATGACGATGAACACTTGGATGTCCAAACACCGAATCATATGTAACTGACCTTGGTAAGACTTGGAAATATGTCTCTGCTGATAAAGTACGATGAAAGCGCCGTATTATATGTGCCGGCGATAGTTATAATCGCAACTCGTACTGCCTTGATCCTCGTCGAAACTGCAACCACGTCAGTCTCCGCCTGACCTCGTGATTCGTTCATGCCAACCCGTCTTTCCAGTTCTGATAGTCCCTTCTAACACTGCCACAAAGTCGGAGAAGATGGCATCCACGTCGTCCAAGCCCGCAAGCACACTTATGATATCCGCGGCAGGATTGCCATATCGCTTGTTCAGAACTGCGTCAAGAAACACTATCAAAGTCTTCGTCGGTGAGTGTTCCTGGCGATTGCGAGCATGGGAGTATGCTTACGTCAAGGGCGATGTCGGTGGATGGCGAAGGTTCACGGCGGATCTGATCTGTTGCGCGGAGGAAAAGTTGCTCGTAGACGTGTTGATAGGTGTGAAGCATGTGTTCGGGGCTCATGCGATTGATGTGGCCGTGTAGGCTGGCGGGATCAGGCTTGAGTAAGAAGAACTCCCTCCAGAAGCCCTCGGAGAGCTCAGCTTGTTCATCCTGGAGAATAGACGTCAGTAAATGGAGTTGATGTCGGGAGGATAAGATGTCGCACCTGAAACAGAGTCTCATACAGGTCAACAACTTTTGGCTTGAACACATCTGGTCGCGTCTGCTGTCTTAATGGCGAGTCCATACCGAAGGCAACAAGGTCTACATTTCCGCGTGATGTTGTGAAACACCACGTCACATGTTTCCAATGGCAGTTCTTGGCAACGGCCAGTTTCACCTTCGAATGTGTTTCGGCTTCCGCAACGTTACTGTACCCTCCTCGGATTCTACATACCTTGCAGGTCATGAAAACAGTCATCATAGGTATCTCTGGAATTTCGTCCTCTGGGAAAACCACAGTATCGCGTCTTCTACGAGACATTTTCCCGAACACATTTGTCCTCCACGAAGACGACTTTTATTGGCCTGATACGCAAATCCCAGAAAAGGATGGCGTACAGGATTGGGATTGCCTTGAGGCAATAGATGTTGCGGGCTTGCAATATGCCCTTGAATACATAAAGGAACATGGTAAATCGCCTCCAGATCTCTTCAGCAAGGAAGATCAGAACGCAGTCGGAGACGGTAAGGTCGACGAGGCCGTGGTGCAAAGGTGGAAGGAAAAACTGCGAGCAGAGCATCACGGAAGTGATTTACGAATTGCTATCGTTGATGGATTCCTGCTTTTCTCACAAGATATGGAGAAGGTATGGGAACTCATGGATGTGAGGCTATTCCTGCGTACAGAGTAACGACTATCTACCACTGCACCATCGGCAGACTGATACTAACGACTACCACCACAGCTATGCTACCGCCAAACGAAGACGCGAGGCTCGTTCCGGCTACGTGACTCTCGAAGGATTTTGGGAGGATCCACCCGGGTATGTCGATAAGATCGTCTGGCCCAACTATGTCAAGGAGCATGCCTTTCTGTTCCAGGCTGGCGATGTTGAGGCTGAAGTCTTGCCGGAGCAACTGCAGCGTCTGGATCTGCACGTCATGCCGAAGAAGTTCCAAGAAGACCTGACTTCATGTCTCGACTGGGCATGTAAAGTGGTGCATAGCGCAGTGCGCAATACGCCTTCTGGCAAGACTGCTTGAACGATGTACGCAGTTTCTGCGGCGTGCCGCGGTGTTTTCATATCGACATGAAGCACCGATCTCAACCGTTGCGTGGAGCAAATCTCGCTAGGGCCGGTCCAAGCTCTCGTGCCTGGTCCTTCTGCCGCGTGTCATTTCTCTTCTGCTTCTCCTTCATCATATCTTGAATCTTGAGCCTACGCTCGTCAATGATGTTCTTGGAGCCCTTCTTCCGCAGATACTTTCGCAGACTGCTGTTCTTGCCGCGTCCACGGTTCTTCACGTCTGCCACAGGATCATCAGCGGGACGATCGAGATCACGCTCTTTCTTGCGTTGCGCAGCTGTGGCAAGATCCAGAGTGCCAATGAAATCTGGATTGAGGGATATCGTGTCTGGCTGCAGCTTGTTCAAGAGGTTCTTGACCTCAGATTCTTGCCTTTGCTTCACGTTCTCGTATGGGTTCACTTCTAGCGCATCGTAGTTCGGCTCGCCTGCGCCTGGTACGATGATACTGGAGAAGCCTTCATTATGCGACACACCGAGCACATCTTCAAGTGGACACCATCGGACTCGTTCAATGCGTTGGCCGTCACCACCCCATGCCATATATGGCCGGTGTACCTTCTCCTGTACAGCAGCAGCTTTGTCGAATAGGCCTTTCCAGATGGAGACTTGTGTACCCCAACCGACTGCAGCAAGACCTCGGTCACTGATGGCGACGGAGCTTCCAGGCTGGTGGAGTGCATAGTTATTCACTTCTTTCCACATCCGCACATCCCAGACTGCCATTCTCTGATCCTGTCCAGTCGAAACCATATATCTTCCTTCTCGATCTGTTGCTAGTGCTCGCACCGGACCTCGATGGGCCAGTATCTGAACGAGGGCGGTTGAGGAGTTTGGCGACCACAAACTGATCTGCCCGTTCTGGTGCCCGACGTGCATAACAGCATTGTGGGGGTTCTGTCCAAATGCTGTCGGCGAACCTTGCTTCGTGGGAAGTTCAATCACCATCTGACCTGTCGAAGTGTCTGTGTACTTTAGATAGCCAGCGTTCCCTATGGTCGCGAGCATGAAGTGATATGGCAGGAACTCCATGTTGGTGACCTCGATGTGCTTCTGCAGCTTGTGTATTTCCACACCAGCGCGATCATAGATGTAGACGTACTTCTTCTGCGCAACTGCGAAAGATTGGTTGTTGTGTAGCCACTTTGCATCCCTAATCGTCTCATTCAACTGGAGCTCACATCCCGGCTTGCCCTCCCGCCAGTCCATTGTCGCGACATGGCCTTTTCGTCCTGCGAGCAGTAGTTCTCTTCCATTCCTGGTATAATCCGTCACATATGGACCCATATCCGTTAGCCGCAGCTCAAATCCTTTCTTGGCCGTCTGCACTCCCAGCTCTTGCTTGATGTCGTCCTGTCGTACTCTGTATGTCTTTTCCAGCTCATTCTCCGCCTCGAGGAAACCATTGTCATTTTCATGCAGGATCTCGGCGTCACGCAGCTTGAGCGTGGCATCTTTGTATTTGTTCTCGAGCGCGCGAAGATTGCCTCGTAACTTCTTGTCTTTTATCCTGTCGACTCGGATCTCTTTGCCACGAGCATAGTGCTTGGCCTCGAGGTTACGCTTCTTGGCAGCAAGCGCATCTGGATTGATCTGTGTTGCTAGTGGTGCGTTCGCAGCCTTCGTTAGTTGTGCTGAATTCGTCGCCATCACATTGCTCACAATGCCACGATGAAGCGGAGTGGAATAGTAAAAGTAATGTATTTACTCGGCAGCAGAAATTCAACGGACATTAGAGAGTAGATTGCGGAGATACAAGATACAAGACATTTTTTGGAGACATTTTGAAACCCGGTCTCCTCAACCACATTCTCATTCTCCGCCAAACCCTCGAAAGCCGCCCACTAATAATTCTAAAGTACAGCAGACTACCATAAACTGAAGTAGACAGACTGGCATCACTACCCTTCCGCTTCAAAGCAGGCGGCGACAGCAAAATGCCTTCCGCCACGGAACCGCACCACCATCGCAGCACCACTAAGCAATCACACAAGGCATTCAAGCCCCGCTTCACAAGTAAAGGCGCCCTCAAGGACAAGGCAAAAGGCAAAGTCGAGTCTCTTGAGCGAGGAACAAGACGAACAGCACACCAACAAATGATGTCTAAGCTGGATCGTCGCAACCAGGCGAAGCAGAAGCGCATAATGAAAGACCAGAGCCATACACAAGCTACGAACGTCTTTGCTGGCAAGGACGGAGCGCCCAGGATTGTAGCCGTTATTCCCCTGTGCGAAGACGTTGATCTCAGTGTCGCGATCAAGTCTCTCAACTCGAGCATTGACTTAGAAGAGGAGGAAGTGTCACAAGTCGGCTTGCATCATGTACGCGTGGATCGCTTCAAGCAAAGACTGGCGTACTTGACGACTGAGAAGAACCTTTTTGCTGCGCTGGACGCATGCAAAGCTGCTGATTACGTGATGTTCGTGCTTTCAGCGGAAGAGGAGGTAGATGAGCTCGGTGAGCAGATTCTCCGATGCATCGAGGGTCAGGGTGTGTCAAATGTGTACACTGCCGTTCAGGGCCTGGAGAAGATTGAGCCAGCAAAGCGGAGGCCAGGAGTATTGGGGTCCTTGAAGTCATTCATTACACACTTCTTTGCAACACAAGAGAAGATCTTCTCCATCGATTCAAGGCAAGAATGTCAAAACATTGTACGATCACTCTGCACAACAACACCAAAAGGCATACGGTGGAGAGAAGAACGAAGTTGGATGCTCGTGGAGGACTTCAAGTTTGCGACATCAGGAGGCGCGGGTTATGATCCTGCAAAGGCTGGATGCACGGTTACTGGTGTGGTAAGAGGCAGGAATCTCAAGGCGGACCGGCTAGTACAGCTTGGAGACTGGGGTGACTTCCAGATTGAAAAGGTCGTGGCGGCGCCAAGGCTTGAAACTCGCAAAGGGAAGGAGAAGAACAATGATATGGCTGTGGACGAGCAGGAACTTGAGGGCCCGACTGAGGATTGTGATGAACTTGACGAACTTGCGCCGGAAGAGTCAGTAATGCAGGATGCAGATACTCTCGCTGCTGCCTCTACCATCGCATCTGAGCGGAAGGGTGTTCTCTTGGACGACCATCACTATTACTCCGAGGACGAAGATCAACAAGACGAGCCACTCCCGAAGAGACTACCACGGGGAACCTCAAATTACCAGGCTGCTTGGTATCTGGGTGACATGTCCGATTCTGGTTCGGACATGGAGGATGTGGACGAGGTGCAATCGGACATGGCAATGACAGATGCACCCGCAGTACCGGCCGACGGGCTTGAAGGCTTCCAGCCAGCACCAGGGACCGAAGGGGGTCCATCTGAATATCCTCAGTCCGAAGTGTTTGAAGACGCATCTCCTGACGATGAAGCTGACAAGATTGCTGCATATCGTGCCTCAAGGCGGAAAGAAGCAGAAGAAGACTTGCTCTTCCCAGACGAGATCGAACTACAGCCGCACGTTCTAGCTCGCGAACGTCTGCACAAATACCGCGGGCTCAAGTCATTACGAACGTCGCCATGGGACACTACTGAAGATGCGCTGCATCAGCCAGATCACTGGGCGCGATTACTCGACATTCGCGACTACAAAGGCGCTCGTTCACGGGTCCTGCGCGACTCCCTCCTCGGCGGCGTCGAAGTTGGAACTCGTGTCACCATCCACCTCCGTGACGTGCCTCTCAAGTACGCGGACTACAACCGCACACGACCACTCGCGATGTACTCCTTACTTCGCCACGAGCACAAGCGTACTGCCGTCAACTTCTCCATCACCCTCGACTCGGAATACCCCGAGCCGCTGCGAAGCAAGGAAGAGATTATCGTTCAATGTGGACCTCGCCGATGCATCATCAATCCCCTCTTTAGCTTGCCAGGCAACACTGCAAACGACGTTCACAAATTCGAGCGGTACCTACATCCAGGTCGCAATGCCGTGGCAAGCTGGATTGGACCAATGATCTGGGGAAGCGTGCCTGCACTCTTCTTCCGACGTGCCATCACGACAGCAGGGGACGCGGACGAAGCAGACGACACAGATATGACCGCAGCGGGCCCTACCGCCGGCACTTCGTCGCTCATACTGATAGGCCATGGAACCTCTCTTCCTGCCAGCACTTCCCGCGTCATCGCCAAGCGTCTCGTACTGACAGGCGAGCCTTACAAGATCAACAGACGTGTCGTGACTGTGCGATACATGTTCTTCAACGCAGAGGACATTGCGTGGTTCAAGGCTTTGACATTGTGGACGAACCGTGGGCGGCAAGGACAGATCAGGGAGAGCTTGGGTACGCATGGATACTTCAAGGCAAGCTTCGATGGCAAAATTAATCCGCAGGAAGGGGTAGGTATCAGTGTGTACAAGAGAGTCTGGCCGAGATGGGCCAGAACTGTGGAGGAGGGAGATTTGCTGTAGGAGCTGACGATAGAAGATCTGCTGAATCAGCTTGATCACGCAAAGCTGCCATCTAAGTGTGCTTGAATGAAGAAATGCTTGTCTTATGTGCCACATGACTACTCACCTCTCCTTGTGTACCTGTGTGTTTGACGACACCCCCAACAATTGTCACTGTTCTATCAGACCAATGACTTGAGAGCTCATCTTAGCAACTTGCACAACCAACTTGTACGCCTCACTCTCGTGGCCAGACTCCTCAGCACAGTCAGTGTTGTTTAATTGCACACTCTTCGCCACGACACTCACTAGACTTGCTCGGCCAAAGTTTGGCAGGTGAAGGACGAGCACAGCTAATATTATGTATTGCTATCTGCTATAAAACATTACTCTACACTTTGCCTTTCTTGCTATCATGTAGTTCGCGCCGACATTACCCAACGAGCACGGATCGACCTCTCATCTCGAGCTTACGCCTTCCTCTTAAGCAGCGTGAAGCTATCGCCAATCCCGCTTCCATCACCATGGATAAATTTCCACGTCAGCGCACTCTTGTTGTGGATCGTCATTGACGAGAAGCCGAAATGCTCTTGGTCGAGGAAGTTCGTGATTGGCAGGAATGGCGGAGCCATGGTCGTATGTGTCTCGATGTTACCAGCCTGACCGTTGACGATGTGCGTCATAGAGATACCTTCATTAGTGTAGTAGGTGTTGCGATCAATGATGGAGGAGGTGTCGATGACACTGTTTGGGGACATTGGGAACATCCTGTGATGTTTGGTGAGCTGTTGCCGCCTTAAAAATTGCGATAAAGACCATTGACTTACCTCTCATACCAGTGGATGTGTCCAGAAACGTAGAGATCAACACCGTGCGAGATGAAGAGCTCCTCGAATGCGTTCCTCATGTTGACCTGGTACTGCGCAGTATCGCTGGAGTACATGGGACGATGACTCATCGCAATGACCCAAGGCGTCTTCGTGCGATCAACGTTTGCCAGGTCATTGGCCAACCACTGGTACTGCTCGTAGTTCTTGGTGTTGTTCACACCAGCAATGCCACCGTCGATCCTTCCAAACGGACCGGCGTCGATGATAGATGTCTGATTCTCCAATGGGAAGGGAGCGTCGCTGTGGACACTGGCAAGATCGTCCTGGAAAGATTGACTCGGCGAGCCGGCATAGTCGGTCTCGCCGTCGAAGGAGATGAAGTCTTTAAATATGTTAGCCTGACATGAATGATAGGCACGACAGCACGCAGCAAGTGAGTGAAGACGTACGCGCGAGCCCATAGTCAAAGCTGTACCAGAAGTCGCTTTGTCCGCCGACCTCAGCTCCTGGCATGCGCCATCTGTGCTGGTATGCGGTGAAGTTCCTGTATGTGGTAAGTAAGTGCAACAAGATGTGGACATAGTCTATTACCTTTGAGAAGGTGGGCAAGAGTAGTAGGTAAGCTCGCTGTTGCTAGTCGAGTTGGTACGGTTGAGGTTCAAGTATGTAGCGAGGGGAGCACCAGGGCCATCACCCTCCGCGCAAGCAGCTTCGTGATTGCCAGGGTTCGTCATGTAAGGAATCTTCGACGTGATGGTGTTCATCCACTGGCCCCAGATATCTTCGTTAGTCTCGTAGAGAACGCTCGCATCACCACCGAATGGAGTGCCAAAGTCTGGGATCTCGCCAGCAGGGACAGGGATCTTGTAGTTTGGATCCTCATTGCCAGGAGGCAGGTTGCTGCTGGTGCCATTGTAACACTCGTCGATGCCCTCGATACAGCCTTGATCTCAGGTTAGCTCTTTCACATAGTTGCAAGAGGCATGTGGTTACCAATGATGCCGAGGAAGAAGTCATCAGAGTAGCTAATGTCTCCTCCGTGCCAAGCGAAAGCAGTACCGGACTCGATGGCCTTCTCGAGCATCTTGTGCGTTCCTCGCGCATTAATGTACTATGGCAAGAGTCAGTCAATGAGCGCATGATGAGAATCACTAGAGTGAATCAAGCTTACACCCATGTCGTTGATCATGGCAACGGTGAACTCCTGGTCCTTGCCGGCAGCCAAAGCTGTGGTGAAAGTCAAGATATCAGACTCGGTCGTACCATTAGCAGCTTGGAGCTGGTAGTAGTAGGTGGTGCCATTTCTCAAGCCTGGGATCTGAATGTCGTGGAAGAATTGGTTACACATTGTGACGAGGCCGAGCGAGCATGGAGGAGTACGGTCGTAGCTGCAATGTTGTGATCAGCATGCCCTGACATAGTGGAAGAAGGCGACTCACGTAGTTGTAGCACCAGTGGCCATCTCCTTTAAGTTGCCAGAGTCAGTGCCATACACCAGAGACGGCGCGACACCAAGACCGAAGGGCGTGCTGAAGTGAACGTTGATACCCGCGGGTACGTAAGACAGCTTGATGGTGTTGATGTTGTTCGTAGGATTCCTCTTCGCAGGCTTGACAGCTGGCTTCTCGACGAGACGAATGAAGCCTTTGCCATTGCCATTGATGGACTGATCGACCCAGTCGGCAACGGGGACAGCTGGTCCGGTGTAGGGGTAGTTGGTATAGACGTCCCTGCGTTCAAGCGGGAGACTGAGTGTATTGACACTTGTCGCGCCGGCCAGGATAGCAGCAGCGACACTTGCGGCAACCGATGAGGACTTCATGATTCACACGAGATGGCAGGATCGCGATAGGGATAGCACACAAACCTCTGTTCCTGGGAGCAAGGACAAAGAGGTCTCTTTCGCGTGAGACAGGCAACACTTATATCATTTGCTATTGTGCTATGCGCGCTTATTCTTTCTCCTCCACAATCTGACATGACGCAAAAAGCTGGTACACGTGCCTGGAGTGAGTAGGCCCCTGTGGTGTGTTGCAGATAAGATCGACGACCGTGAGGGGTTTAGGGAGTGACCCCGCGTGTGCCGCCATGCATGACAGATGTTTCGGATCGAGACACAAGCACAGGCACAAGCATGCTAGGCGAGCAAGGCGAGCACGTTGTCAGAAGAGAGGCGTGGAGAGGGCGCTCCGGTTCAAGCTAGGTCGAAAACTGACTAGCAGAGAAGATGGTTAAAGTCTTCGACGATGTTTCAGCAAGTCTCCTTCATTTCTCGGTCTGGGGTGATTGTGATTAGCTAATCAAGCACGTGGACGGCCAGGTTTTCGGCTGCACTCGCTGTGCATTCTTCATTGCTCGACGACGCCGACTTGAGCTTGATTCCGTGGGGAGTGTCGGAGCCATGACCTCTCCGTGGTCGAAGCGGCAAGACAACTCTGCCTCGCTGCTGAACACACCTCTCGATGTGATTACAGGAGTGAAAGAGGCAACATAGGTGATGAAGACTTGATATCATCGGCTGTGTCGTGAGCCAAATTGCTGGGATGCTTTGAAGCCCTCAACACTGCCACGCTATCATGTCTCTAGGCTTTCATGTACAAGAAACAACAGACCCGGTGTTCTACTCAAAGAACATCTGTGCAATGTACACCAAGGTGCCGTGAAGGTGACTCCTTGAGGACGAATGGTGACACCTTAACGTGGTGAAACCTTGTGAAACCTTGTGATACCCAACGTCCAGTGCTACAAGAACTTCTGATCACCTCCAGCATCTGCTCTGCACACCCGACTGTCGCTTGTCGCTCGCCGATTGACTTGAAGCATGACTCACCGCGATCATTATGGACGTACACCTTTCCACCTGCGACCGACCCGAGCACAGATCGACCTGAACTACGCAGCTACAAACGCGTCACGAGCCGCCATACACATCATCCCACGCAAAGCCGATATCGTCAAAGCCCACGAGTCCGCCCACATCCTTGCCGAGCTGCTCGCCGTCAGTCCAGAACGCGATGCAGCTGAGCGGCTGACAGATCTGGAGGAAGTCATAGAAGGCATGCTTGAGCCTGACGAAATCTCAAGAAGAATCAATCGGGCTGTGGAGTTGTATTCAAGCTTGGATCCAATGGTGGACCCGACTGCAGAGCAGCTATTGCACGATACGGCGATCAAAGAGAATGTGATAAGAACTCTTGCAGAGATGAAGCCGGCGGCAGATTGGAAGTATATGATCACCTCGTATCAGAACGAGATTGATGCGGCGAGAGCTGCGATATTGGCGGCGGAGGGCATGCAGCGAGGACGGCACTTGCGGCGATGATACCCAGCTAAAACGGGTTAGACATTGGGTGATACAATGGCATAGAGTCAGCTGAAGTTGCAATAGAAGTTATAAGACAATATAGCATGCACCTGAGCAGAAGTTAATACTGTGATAGGAGCATTGAGGCGACGAGCAGAGAGTCCAGGGGTATAAAGTATATAATACTAGGAGGTAGATACTAGCTACTAAAAAGAGAATACGTATAGTGAGGGTTCTAAAGCCTCGCACTTAAACTTAGTTAATGAATTACTCGAAAGACCTAAATATATATAACTAGAACGCTCTATTTTAGTATTAAAAGATAGGCCTAAGAATATATATATCTAGATAATAACATACGCGCTAAATAAGTATATAGCTACTATATGTCACGGTCGGTCTCGCGGCGGTAGGTAGTTGGCGTGAATACGGGGAAACGGTTTAGATTTAGTCAGCTACGGAGGTCTTTTCTATCGGTATAGGTTAGGCTATATGACGAGGACGTAGCTTGAAGAGCTACATTACTAATAGCGGCGGTAATAGATAAGGTTAAACCCGCGGTTTAACCTTCCTTTCCTAGCCTATTATATACTTCTTGATGCGGGAGGCGCGTATTATACTTAGACTATCTCGTCCTGTGACACCTATTGTCGGATTATAGTAGATATGCCCTTCTAGTAGTATTCGCGAGATACTAAGTCGTAAGTTTTTACTCTTCCGGGGTAGCCAGCAGTAGGAGTTTCGTAGTAGAGTCTAAGTAACTTGGCCTTTAGTTTATCGTCGTTAGGAATATATAGGCGATCTTAGTAGTATAAGGATCTATCTTGTAGTTTATACTATCCTAGCTAGATTCTCGGATAGATAGACTTCCTTTCTTTTATTACGGAAAGTATCGACTAGAGTTCTTTATCTTCCTCTTATACCCTCATAAAACGGTCATGAATCGACTTAGGTAGTATAATCGCGGCTAGTCGGTATAATATACTATTAGTAAACCGCACTCGTTTCTTCTATGGTGGCGGTGTATTAGAGGGTATTAGTAGTAGCTAGTCTTTCTAAAGGTTCTATTCCTTTAATACTACTTAGCTCTAGTAACGGAGATGTTCATCTCCCTCCCTCGGTAAGTCTTCTAACCTCCTAGTTAGGGTATCTAGCTTTTCACCCTATTTCCCGGGGCGGTACTAAATCTTAAAGTTAAAACCTAAGAATCCTAACCAACGTACTTAACGTCTATTTAATAGCTTTATTATTATAAAGTATTCTAGGTTCCGATGGTCAGTTAGGATAATAATAGGTAATTCGATACCCTCGAGTTTAGGTCTCTATTCTTTAAAATATTAGATAATTGTAAGTAGTTCCTTATCGTAGATCTCGTAATTATACTTAGTAATAGAATGCTTCTTAGAAAAGAAGGCAACAGGTCGTAAGATACTATTATCGCCGTACTATAATAGTACTCCTATAAAGACGTAGTCTGAAGCGTTAGTTTCTA
>Ga0058698_10000430_pt1 | contig 23580 bp, 25 predicted proteins | sample AgamicAsSfe_FD_67288 | JGI IMG/M metagenome (GOLD analysis project Ga0058698, IMG submission 67288) | Agave microbial communities from Guanajuato, Mexico - As.Sf.e | ecosystem: Host-associated > Plants > Phyllosphere > Phylloplane/Leaf | place: Guanajuato, Mexico | collected 2012-05-30
GTGCGCCACTTTTCAGGGTGAAGCTGTGCATTCCTTCGTCCAGAAAGTGTACTCCAGCATCTTTGGCTTCTTTCCCAGTCCACAGCTCTCGTGCCTCCTCATATATTTCCATCGGACGGGAGCCTTTGGGCTTCCAGCCGTAGGTCGGTCCTTTGCTGTTTGCCCACCACTCTGGATCGAGCGAGAGATCGTGGTTTCCAGCTATGACGAGTCGAAGCTCTGCTGGTATCTCCTTCAGCATGTCGAGAGTCGTGCGGTATTCCTCGATCTTGCCAGTGTTCGTCAGGTCACCACAGTGAAGTACGACATCGCAAGCAGGAAGAGGGTGTCGAAAACCACGTGTGGGCTTGACATGGATGTTGGTCAATAGATCCGTCGAGTGAGTGTCGGAGATCACCAGGAACCGTGTCTTGCATGCTGGCACTGTAGTCTTAGTCATGCTGAGTGAGGTGTGCATAGCAGGGAGTCCTACTGTTGCGAGACAAAGGTTAGGTCCGGGGAGAGTGCCGTACGGGAGCCTGCTTACTTATGTCCTGATACAAAGCAGAAGATGTTTAGCAGAAGCAGAAGAGACGATTTGAGCAGAAGATTTCAAGCAGAAGATTTCAAGCACACACAATATAGCAGTGCGAAAAGAGATATGAAAACAAGAAGACACGGGGGATCATCGAAGTCAAAATATGAGTCAAAGATGTTCGCCGCTAGGAGAGCAAATGATTTAGGTGCATCCCGCGGAACAGTATTTGAGTTTCCACGAACAGGTGGCGTTATTCGCGTATGTGGTTACAATATCACAGATTGTCCAAATTAGGCGGCTACCTCAGTCCAGCTACACGACCACGCACAAGGTATTTGTCACGACTTCAACTTGCTCGTCAGCTGAGGCTCACGGCTGCGATCTCGTGATCGTGATCAGTCCGTAGTGTCTGCCTGCCTTGACCCGGCGATCGTGAAAAAACCTGATCGAGGACTCCGCGAAGAACCTCTTTGACCAACCTCATAATGGACTTCCTATCCTCAATCCCCACCGAGGCCTGGATAGTCTGGGGCATCGTCCTCATCCCAGGCTGGCTTGTCTACACTCGCATCTACACCCAAGTCCTCTACTGGTGGGGCATCTACCTTGCCCACGTTGCCCCCAAAAAGGACAAACCCATTCGTCCGCCGACCCTCCCCTATACCATCCCCCTCCTCGGCTCGACCCTCTCCTTCGCCACCTCGACCACGGGCAAATTCTGGCGCAGCCTGCAATCAACCTGTCAAAGCAAAGGCCTAGATGCCATGTGTATCGTCCTTAACGCCACGCCAACGCACCTGATTTTCTCTCCGGCCGCTGTCAGCAGCATCTTCAAGGCCCGCACGTTGTCTCGTTTCAGACTGGATCAGCAACTCGGCCGCAACGTCCTCGGCATGACTGCTGCTGAGGCTGCGAAGACATTTCCAGATGATCTTGATGCCAAGGAGCAGCTAACAACTGAACGCATTCACTCTGCCGCGCTGCTAAGCACATCGGCCGTGAACGCGCTAACGAGCAGGTTCATGCAGGAATTCACGGCACAGCTAGCTCGTGACAAGCCGGACGAGGAAGTCGAGCTCTACTCCTGGCTCCGGAATCATATGCTCCGCGCCTCGACAATCTCCCTCTGCGGCTCCACAATCCTCGATCACGTACCGAACCTTCCCACAGACTTCTGGAGATGGGACGATGGCTTGATTGGCATGTTATTCGGGACTCCGCGGCTTTTTGCAAAGGAAGCGTATGACGCGCGTGATCGCCTGCTTGATGGATTGACCGGCTGGCTGGAGGCTGGATATGCTGCTACTGCGCAGGCTGAGAGCACTGATGTAGACTGGGAGCCTCACTTCGGCGCTCGCGTGATGCATAAACGCCATGAGTATTACGCGCAGCAAAGATTGACGTTGCGCACACAAGCAGGCGCGGACCTCATCTTCCTCGGCGGGATCCTCTCAAACGCCATCCCAGCCACAGGCTGGCTTTTAATGCACCTCCTCGATCCCGGCACCGACGACGATATCCTCAGAGACGTACTGGCCGAGCTCCGTACAGCGGAGCGCGCCGATGGCACAATCGACATCGCCACATTAACATCCCTCCCCCTGCTCAACTCCACATTCCACGAAGTCCTCCGCCTCTACGTCGATCTGCTCGTGACGCGCCAAGTCGACGCCCCCACCACTCTCGAAGCCTACAGCGTCGGCGCCGGAGAGATGGTCATGGCGCCTACGTGGATGGTGCATCGGAATCCTGCGTTCTTCGCCAATCCGGACACGTTCCAGCCGCGGCGGTTCCTTGTCACGGATCCCGAGGCCGGGAAAGTGAAGTGTGATGTGAGTGGGTTAGGGGGAAAGTACTTCCCCTTTGGAGGCGGACACTATATGTGTCCGGGGAGGACGTTTGCGAAACAGGAGGTATTGGGGGCTGTGGCGGTAGTTTTGCTTGGGAACGATGTAGAGGTGAAGGGCTTCAAGGATGGGAAGGGCTTTCCGAGGTTGAAGAACGGGTTGGCGGGCAATGTGGTTGTGGGGCTGGAGGGGGATATGAAGGTGAAGATGAAGAGAAGGAGGGGGTAGAAAGGGAAGGGGATGTGATGGCGGAGCGGTTGGTGAGGTGAGCTTTGTGGAGAGGATTACGATGCTCGCGACTCTGCTATGCACGATTCGTTACGAAGAGAATGGCAGGGACCACATCTCGAGCTTACTCGCCGCATGACGACGACGGCTACAACTATACCTACAGTATTCACGAAGAGAACCAGAAGTCTACTATATCGCAATACAGCAACGACTGAGCGCTCGGGAAAAGACGAGTGGTGAGTGACAGCACCTGAATACGATTGCAGTCGTATCTCCTAGAGCGCCATGGAGAGTGTCGTCTTTCTAGAAGACCGGAGAATTCACATATACAGGATACGCGTGTATCGAGGAGGAAGATTTAGGTAACTGAAAGATATGTATACATTGACTAGACTCAGTACGACTACATACCGCCCAAGAGATGACAACGCCAGCATTGGTCTCTGACACTACACGATTCGTGCATCAGACTTTACTGAAAGTCTTTCCCTTGCACTGTCCTCGGCGCACAGCTCACTCACACACCTGAACCCTTCGAGCCCGTCTTGAATTGTTTTCCAGACGAAACGTAAGAGAAGGACCACTTTCGAGCACGGGAGATCTGCGCGTGAGGGTTCTGCTCGCCTCCCAGAGGACGCACAGACTCTACGATCGACTCTGCATACTGCAAGCGTGATGAACCCACCGTGAGCTTGTTCGTGAGCTTGGAGAATGCTCGACGCATAGGAGACTCGGTCATTTCCGCTAAGCTGCCACGTTTCGGCGAGGCTGGAAGATCAAGACGGCGGGCCGGAAGCTCTGCTGCGGAGGAGGAACTTGTTGAAGAGCCTTGAGCTACAGTAGCGTCCTGGAACAGATGAGCGCAACTCTGGATCTTGCGGTCAGAACCTGTCTGCACAAAATCTTTTTGATGGTGTAGACTGTACATGATCTGTACGTTCTTGCCGTAGCCGGGTACTTCGTCGTCCATGTGTTCGAAGAATTTGCTGCCTTGAACAGACCAGACTTGCTTGGGGACCTCAGCGTTTTGCGACATCGGGTGTCGATGTAGCGTAGCAGATTGCATAGGATATTATTTGAAGATAGAGTCAAATATGAAGTCAAATCTGTTCAGGTGATGGCGACAACACTGTCCTGCCATCGCCTGCCTGATATAAGCCTGGCATTGTTCATGTTTGTCGTTGATGTTGGTTTGGACAAAGTAAATTTGAGACTCTGAGACAAAGGGGTGACCTCCATGGCTTTGAGCAATGTACCAAAAATCATCATCAGACAGAGAGACATCACATTGTTAACATCTCCAGTGTTCTCTCTTTGTCTCGATCATTCGTCATCGACTTCCTCGCCATAGTTGTCCTCTTCTTTGTCCTCGTCCACCTTGGCATTATGCTGCACATCCTTTGTGCTCTCCATAGCTTTGTCTTCGTCCATCTTCTGCGTCAGGAAGGTGTTGACATCTTGCTGCATCTGTACAGCTGATTGGCGCAGTTTGGCTAAGAATTCTGTTGTCTCCTCCGTTGACTGATTTTCTGATACTGCAGGCACTTCGTAACTGAAGGTGTGCTGTCCGGATGGGCTCTTGTACTCTGCCGAGAGTTTGCCGCTGGCATTCAAGTCCGAAGTCGTCATACTGAAGTGCTCCAAGTGTTCTGGTTGTGGTTGTAGTGGATGTAGAGGTACCTGATCTCAGCAGATGAAGATGGAGATGAAGATGTATTAGTAATCAGAAGCATCATACTCACATCGCCTACCCCGCCGTCGTCATCGTGAAACACCATCACCTTGCCAGCGTGTTTACGGTTCTCTTTATATCATGTGAAGCTACAGTCTTTGATGGCGCTAGCCACGATCAACGAGAAACACACATCCTGGCCGACCCCGTAATTGACCGCGGCCACACAATCGTTCAACATGAGCTACCTGCAACCGAGCGCCGCTGGCCGGCCGCACGCATCGCGTCAACAGCAAAGTAATACTAGACCACGCGGACCCGAAAGAGATCATTCAGGTTCCAGCGCTTCTTCCTCATCCAGCCAGGTCACAATGCTTCCTGTTGTGCCACGACCCTCTCCTCTACCATATCCTATGCCTCCGCCAGCCTCTACCACGAATAACAACCTAGCAGTACCCTCGAGACCATATCCTCCACGAAAGTCATCTGCGCAGAATCTACCCCTCCAGCATCAAGCGTCCTCTTCATCCATAAATCCTGCCAGTGACTATCGAACACATCGGAAGCGAAGTTCACAAGGCTTTTTTGAGCCATCCTTACGCAGCACGACATCACTCGCGAACATGGGTGGCTCTGTTCTGAAGACACCCTCCGCGCTTGCGGCCCAAGCTGCAATGGGTGGCGGCACTACACAGCATATCCGAAGACGCTCTCAGACAATACCTGATCCTGTCCCATCCTCTTCATCTGTGACGAGGAAAACTAGCAATACCGCAGCATCAGCCTCGGCACAGCGTCCGCAGGCGGCGCCTGCAGGTCAGCAACCATCACGATCCGGTCAACCTCCGAAACAAACTGGTCCGGCCAGGCCAGGGACAAGCTCAGCGGCATCGGCATCAGCATTTGCGCGTAGTCCACCGCAGATATACCAAGAAGCACCTCCAAAATCACCACCTCGCGATGAGGCCAAGCCTGCGAAAGAGAAATCGCGAATCAAGCTGTTTTCGAAACCAAAGACATTGAATTTGTCTAAAGAAAAGGAAGCAGAACGAAGACCATCTACACTTTCGCCCAGCAAGGTCTACGGATCAAATGTGTTTGCACGGTCTATGAACCAGTCGACCACTAGCTTAGCAGACTCATCGTATTCTGGGACGACATCCTCCATGTATTCTTCGCTGAATGCTTCTACGTCAACTTTAGTACCAGATCGGAGTGCAGGTGAGGAAAAGGAAAAGCACAAACATAACTTTCTGTCGCGACAGAAACATAAACTTGGCACAGATCACTTCAATCTACCCTTGTCTTCAGCCTCCAGTAACTCCCGACCAACTGATCCAAATGCTCCACAATCACTTTACTCATTTGCCCCTTCATCACCTGCGCCTGGCAGTACATTCAGTAAGTCAATAAGTGGTCTCGATCTAAGACATGGTGGACGTGCTCTTCGTGAGAAGAAGCGTGAAGAGAAGGCTGCCCAAGCTGGCATGGGCGGTGCTGTTGGTGTCGAGCATGCTGGCACGGATTGGCCAGGGGCGTCTAGCTATGGCGGGACAAGCTACCTAGGACCACCGTCAGCCAATGGCATGTCCACACCTTTTTCAGGAGACTTTGGTCCTGCGTCACAACCGGCGACTGTTTTCTCCCTGGCCAACGTCACTGCAGAGGATGCTTGGCCTTTGCTGCAAGCCAGGATTTTAGGTATATTCTCCGGCGAGGATGTCCGAACACCAATAGAGGATCTAAACAAATTGGTCGTGTTGCACTTACAGCGCTGCATTGTCCGGAAAGCACCGAGCGTGATCATAGAAGATGTACGAGAGCTTCTTCAGACGGGCTTTGTGTCACTTGATCAGACTTTGCGACGCATACCAGACGAACGATTAGTACCCTATCTGGTGGATATGTGGTCATCTGTGTTTGGCACAGTTTTACCTTTTATGCAAGCAGTTCTTCTACCTCTAGACCTTGAATTTAAAGGTCGTGGATCCATCATGAAGCCTCGTGAAGCCGCAGAATTCTGGGGAGTCCTGCCAATCTTCGCATCAAAACCGCCTCCATCCGGTCCGCCGTCCACGAACATCAGTCAAACCCGCACAATGACTGGACCTAGCTCACTCGCCGCTGCAAAGATCCCCGTCTCCCAGCTATCCCTCGGCGAAGCTCTCGACGTCCGCACTCTCGTCCTCCTTTCTTTCCGAGACAGCGTCATCCTCCCACGTTATGATATTCTCTTGACCATATTCTCTCGCCTGCCCTTCGAAAGTTTCACCACCGAAATCACCTCTCCCCGCCTCGCAGCCCAGCGTTCCAACACAACCGCCCCAGCCGACCTCACCGGGGCTTCCTACAACTCTCAAAGCTCCACTCTCCTCAGCTCCACAACTGCAACCAGTAGCAGCCTTGGCGCCCGCAGTCGCGCCACATCCAACACTTCCGCTGGCAGCTTCCACTCACTCTCCTCACAACGGCCTCATCCACAACAATTGCAACAGCAGAACGCTACTGTCCCCCCAACTTCTACCACCACAACCATCGACCCTGCCAAAATCACCCAAATCGCCGCGCGCATGCTTCAATGCATCAGCGTCCTCGCAGGCCTCCAAGCACCCGGCGCAATGCTCGTCCCCATCGCCTCCGGCGTCGGTAAAACAGGCTTCAAAAGCCGTGAACAGCGCATCTCGGAAGAGATCGAGATGGAGGACGGGTCGCATGCCTTCAACGCTGCTGGGGCTGGAGACCCTGGGAGAAGCACCCGTGACGACAGCGAAAGGCGACGAAGGGCGGAAAGTAGCGATCCGGAGATTGTGGCGCGCAAGCGAGTTGAGGCGCTAGCAAGGGAACTCAAGCTGAATTGGCTCGGCAGAGGGAGGACGGGGAGGCAGCGGAAGGGGTTTGTGGGGAGCAAAGCTAGGACGCCACTGGCGGTGGGAATGGGAGTGGGTGTTGCTGCTTGAGGGAGGTGTGTCTGCTTGGTGTAGTGGGAGCGGGCAACGGGCGTTTCTGCTCTGGCAGGAGGAAATCATGGTGTCGACTTGAACAGGCGTTTGTGATACCCCGAAATCTGCCTTTGTGGCGCAAGGACATCTGTGGTGGCATGTATGCAGTATCCTTCGTCACGTCGTCGTGTCTAGACAGTGACGTTGTGCGGAGTAGCATGCATATCAATCATCAAAATGCGCGAAGATTTATACTAGCTCAGAAATTCCCCTTTTGAACTGGAAATGCAGAGATCGAGTCATATATGCTTCTTGCGTAGGGTATCCACAATCTACACGATAGAGGAAGCAAGCTGTGGTCACGCTCACGTTACCCAAATTCGCCCACATCTATACAGTAGCCTGCACAGCTATATGCCTTTTGCTTCAACATGTTCCACACCCCTCATCAGATCTTACACGCTCGCCTCCATACTCTCAAAACTCCGTCCGCCCTATTTACGCTTTCCCCCCTTCCGCTGCTGCTGCACTTTCACCACCTTGACCGGCTTCGCCACCACCACCGGCGTCGCCTCTTCCATCCCTTCCTCACCCTCACTACTATCATCATCAATCAGATCTTCGTCATCATAATCAATATCCTCCTCATCCAACTCGCTGTCCTCGCTGTCCCCGTCCCCAGATTCTTCAGCCTCGTCGTCAAGCAAACCCTCTGCGTCGTCATCATCGTCGCTACTGCCCTCCCCATCATCGTGGCCGTCAACACCGTTGGGTAGCGTGTCGGGCATGTCGTCATCGTCTTCCTGATCGTCAGATTCCGCAATCGTTGGGACGGCGAGCGCGGCGAGTTTCTTCTTCTGAGCACGCGCGGCGAGTGCGGGCGCGATTGCTGCAAGCTCGTCGACTTCGGAGTCTTCGCCTTCGTTTTCGCTTGTGGAATCTCCTTCATCGCTGACGGCGGCGTCGTCAATGCCGTTGACAGCCACAACGTCCTCTTCGCCCTCCACATATACTACTCCAGCTTCGTCCTGATCTCGCACAGTGCCAGGTCGTATCCGGTCCTGCATGCTCTGCCTCAGTCTCATCTGCGCCTCGAGCATGTCCAGTTTTCCCTTTAGCGTTAGTAGCGGTTGGAGACCAGCTGCGCGTTGCTTGACTACATTGTACAGAGTATGCAGCTGTTTGACGGATGTAGGTTGGCTGGCCAGATAGCCGCCATGCGCGACAATTGTCCACTGCACCCAGACCATAAGGCTTCCCGCGCGGCCTGGTCGACGATGCAGACGTTCCGCGAGTTTGTGAAGAAGGGATGTGGCGAGGGAGGAATGGAGACGCTCGATTGTGGCGCGGATGCTGTCGAGGTTGGCGACTTGGAGGCAGGATTCGAGGAGGTCAATGTCGTTTGTGCGGAGGGCTTGGGTTAAGACTGTGCCGAGGGAGGTGGCTGTGGGGATTGTGAGGGCGCGGTTGGAAGTGGTTGTGGAGAGGTTGTTGATAGCGGTTGTGGAGGGCTCGACAATGATCTGTGTGGGGGCACGTGCGCGGAGGAGGTCGCCGAAGGAGGGCTCGGTGGTGGGGGAGTCTGCGTCAAGGTCGGTTGGCGTGGTGGTGGCAGCCGCGAGGAGGTCGCCGTTTAGTTGTCGTTCGTCTTCCGAATCTGCTGATTCTGCGTCCGAGTCGGAGGATGCTCCCTCTTCTTCATCGTCCTCCTCTTCTGATCCTGATGCTGCTGGAGCGTCGAGCATGGAGGCATCTTCTTGCTCACCGTGGCCAATCTTCGTATCTGTGACTAGGACTGGGTACGCCTTGCTCGTATGTCTCTTTACGTCCGTCGACTCAATGGCGATAAACTTCTTGTCAGCGGAAGTGCCATTCACTATTGCATTGATTCCATTCGAGGATGCTGCAGGCTCGATTCGTCTCCGCTTTGCTGGTGAATCTTGTGTGGTTGGTCGTTGCCTGTTTCTGAGATTGGCAGCGTGAGACATGGTGCTGCTGCTGCTGCTGGAGGAAAGGTACAGCTGCTCTGATTTGGTCAATGAGATCTTGTGCTAAGCAGTTGGGAAAATAAATTATAATTGGAGATCAGCACCTGATCCGGTAGTCTATGATCACGCTCAGAGCATGTGCCAGCTTGCCGTACACGAATGTAGGTTTTCCTTGCACACGATCATCTTGCACAGCGTCGTCGTTGTCATCAAGACAATACAACACGACATATATGTTACATCACGCAGTCAAATGAGAGGCACCCGAATGACTGAGGCCGCGTGAGTAAAAGGAAAGCTATCTCTCTGATGCATCTCTGGCTGATCAAAGACTGGCCTGGTGCGCACTCCCTTGCCCTTGCGTTGACGCAAAGGAGGCGCCCACCACGCCTTGCAATACGCTCTTCGACTGCTGTCTTACGGAACAGTCTAAGGTTCAAGGGTACAGCCGCCTGCTCTGGAAGCAACTAGCTCTTCTGCTCATTTTCATACGATCTCTGTCATCTTGTCGAGTATGCGGGGCGCATCGCCGTCTCTTTATTTATGTCAACAGAGAGCTCTGTGCGACGAGCTCGACGTCTCGTTTACTTTTTTTGTCTCAGTCACGAGATCGTCTCGTTCAGCATGTCCATGATATAACGTCAATGCCCTGCCTTTCATCCCTTGCTACCAGTCCGACCTTTCCATTCATTGTCTCATTGGGGCACTGCGGCGTCTCGACGAGACCATCACCGCTTGGACTCTCTCTTTGTCAATGTTAGCACCAACACTATGTGATGAGTTCATATCCTGCCCGACTCTTCACTGTCTCAATCACTTTACTTTCTTCACTTTGACGGAAAGGACGCCGCACGATATAACTCAGGATACCGGGTTACTCGAAGTAGCTTAGCGTGACATTTACCCCTTTCCGTATGGCCCCGTAACGTGCTAGCGTACCGTTTCTCCAATTCGACTTCTGATAAAGGTCACCCTCCGACCTTCTCTCAACTTTTTGATGTTTTTCCAGCTCTTCCCCCGTTTGTCACAAGCTTCCAAGCTCTCCTCGGCACTTTCTCCACACAGACCAATAACTTTACAGCTTCGCCAACCTTTAATACACCCAGCATTTCCCACCTGGCCTTTACTTCGCTCGCTCTTCATATTCAAATAGCGCAGGCGCACATATCTGCACAGCGCATAATACATTCCTCGCGCTCGCATATTCTCTCTGGTCATATTCTCCCAAAAGAAAAAGGAAAGAACAGTTCACGCGTCCTATCCTATCGCGTCGATCTTGTCGTCCGATCTTGAAACAAACATCAAACAGCGCAGTCATCGCATCGCATACACCTCTTTGTACTATACCAACCTTCCATATCCGCCTTTGCGCATACTTTCTCCTTTGCGCATACATACCAAGGACTTGCGCTTCACTTCGTTACCAGTGTAGTACTAAGCAAGATAAAAGATTTCCTACTCTGCGCGCTGCCACTCTCTCGATCATCGTAATCGCAACATCATGGAAGCTCCACCAGTCGCACCTGTTGTGCCAGAGTCTGCAGAGCGTGACGCGTCTGTCGTAGCTCTTGGATCTGACGCGCCAGCTCTAGGATCTGGTGTACCAGCTCTTGACAATGAAGTGAATGGGTGAGTGAATCTTATTGTCGTGTAACTCGTTTGCAATTCAGATTGCTATCACTTGCATGTTACACTGTCATACTTCACATTCACTGCTCTACTGCGCTTCTTCTGACAACTATATAGAGCTCCAACTTCCCCTCTTCCCGAGCCCATGACCACTGAAGACACTTCTGCCAAACCTATCGAGGTGCTTGACCTCTCCGACCCGAGTGATCTCCCTGTCAAGCCAATCAACAACGTCGAGAGTGGCATCCAACCCCTTGCGTCCTTCGTCGGCGAGCTGGACAACGTTCAGGAACCTGTCAAGACAGACTCGTTAGCGGGCATGCAAAAAACAGCGGAACCTCAAACAGAACAGCATGTCATGGGTAATATCGTGAATGGCAAGGTGGACGCGGAGGAAAAGATCGGTGTGAATGGCGATGCGCACGTGAATGGCGAGACGGATGCTAATGGCAATGCGGCTGTGAATGGCACGGCGCACCTCAATGGCAACATGGACGTGGACAGCACTATGAATATGGACGATGACAGCAACGGGATCACAGATGTACAAACTGCGGATAGTCTGCAACCAATCAGCGCTTTCGACGGCGCAAGCGATGCTCCCGATACATTCCCAACTTTAGGTTCCGAGGACATCTCCATGGCTGATGCCACACCATCAGTACTAACGAAAGTCGCTCGGGAACGTGAAGATGACGATGAAGGAGAACCATCCGCCAAGCGCGCAAGAACTGAAGAGCCTGTTCCCGCAGACACCAATGGTGCGTACGCAGTCACCCCTGACGCAGCGGCTTTGCCAGATAGCGAACATCCCTCTTCTACACCAGCCCTTGCAAATCCGTCGCCCATAGCACCCTCTTCTACTTCAGGCCCTCAAAATCCTTCGGCTACAGCAGCAGCTCCACAGCCTGGTGCTGCCACTACACAGCAGTCACCAACCATCCCTGACTTTGGTCCCATGACTGAAGCACAATTCAAGATCCTCGAGTCCGGCTTGCGCAACCTCAAAAAGTCCAGGCATGCTGTGGTGTACCAGAAACCTGTAGATCCGGTCCAGCTGAACATTCCAACATACTTTACAGTTATCAAGCAACCCATGGACTTGGGCACGATCGAACAGAAGCTGAGGAATCGCGAGTACAGATCAGTGAATGATTATGTCGCCGACTTTGACCTCATGGTTCAAAATTCAGTCACATTCAATGGTCCGCTGCATGTCGTGTCACAATCCGGTTCCATGCTTCGATCACAACTTGACGCTCAATTGCGAAAAGTGCCGAGGCCTGGTCAAGCAGCTCCTGCAGTAGAGCAGGCAGCCTCGAAAAAGAAGAAAAAGTTCGCCGCTCCAGCCCCTCTACTGGAGCCGAAACAACGTCGACAATCCAAAGCTCACCTACCACCTCCCGCTGCTCCACTTGCAGCTCTTCCTCCACTCGTCAAGGACGAAACCTATGCTCTGGACACGAATGGCATGCCTCAAATACGCCGCATGTCGACGAGCGACGGCCGCCCGAAGCGCGAGATCAAGGCTCCAGCACGCGAGCTGCCATACTCTGCAAAGCCCAAGAAGAAGAAGTACCAAGCTGAGCTGAAGTTTTGTCAAGAAATCCTCGATGAGTTCAAGAAGCCGCGATGGGGTCCATCGATTGCACCTTTCTCGATCCCGGTCGACCCAGTCGCGCTGAACATTCCAAACTATCGAAGCATTGTCAAGAAGCCCATGGACATCAGCACAATCACCGAGAAGCTCGGTCAAGGACACTATGAGAATGCCAAGGAGTTTGAAGCAGACTTTCGTCTCATGTGCGACAACTGCTACAAGTTCAACGGAAGAGAACACGTCGTCAGCAAGATGGCTCAAGACCTCGAAGCGCAGCTCACTACCTCAATGTCAAAGAAGAACGAATGGCTTGCAAAGCATGCTCCTCGTTCCAGCCCACAATCTGCTGATGCCGGATCTGACTCAGAGGAGGAGGACGAGGATGAGGAAGAAGAGGTAGATGATGCAAACGAGCAGTTTGCCATGATCAACAAACAGATGCAACAGCTTTCAGAGCAGCTAATGGCTCTGCAGCAGAAAGGCAAGGCGGCCAAGCCCAAGGACAAGAAGAGCAAGTCTAGTAGCAAGAAGAAGACCAGCATGGGTGGGGGTGGTTTTTCGGCGGCGCGAGGTGAGAAGAAAGTATCAAAGTCCAAGTCATCATCCAAGCCTAGACCAATTACAAGCCAGCAAAAGGAGGAAATTTCTAGCAAAATCAGCCTGCTCGAGAACGACGGCATTTCGGCGGCTGGCGAACTCATCAAGAATGGTCTTCGCAAAGCGGGCAAGCACGAGATGGCCGACCGCGCCGAGGACGAGATGGAATTCGAGATTGACGAGATTCCGGACGACACGCTGCATGATCTGCTCAGGCTGGTCCGCAGGTTCACAAACACGGAGCATGTCGAGCCGACTGTGGAGGACACCGAGTACAAGCCTGCGAAGAATGGTGTGAGCGCCAACTCTGGCAAGACCCGCAAGAACAAGCCGATGAGCAAGTTTGAGCAAGAGAAGCGTATTGCAGAGTTGAAGGGGAGGATCGCAAACTTTGATAGCGGTGCTGGTCAGGCTTCTTCTCCTGATGGTGAGTCATTGTCGTGCTTATATGTGCATGGCAAAGTCATTGACATTGGTGTAGCAGGTCAAGCAGCTCCCGAGTCTAGCGGTGATGAGGACGAGAGTGGTTCCGAGAGCGAGGAAGAGTAGATGTGAGTTTGATGATGCTGCTGTCGTGGTAAGATTTACCCCTGGCATCTGCGAGGAAGAGTAGATGTGTTCTGAAGAGAGCTGCTGCGTGAAGAGGCTCATCCAGGCGTCATTACACTACCGAACATCACATCCGTTGTACATTACCACTTTTGCATACACAAGTGGCGTCGCAGCACTCTAGCGCAGGCAGGGTATAGAGGGAGCTCACGTGGCTGGAGCTAGCTGCTGGATGATGATCTTTGCCAGGGCACGCGTGGACAGGATCAAGGCATGATGAACAGCCATCATCGTCATGCACGAAGTAGTGACAGGTTGTGCTGAAAAATACAACAGATAGTTGCAAGAGACTCTTTGAAGTCAAGTGTTGCCCAAACACGAAACAGCGGATACGTATCTTGGCTTGCCACATAATGCCTAAGGTACATACTTGCTTGCAACATCGACCTCATCGGCGTCGGCACGTGCACTCGGCTCTCCAGAACATTCCTCAATCCCCCCCAAATCATCGACGTGCGCCTTCACCTCACCTCGTCCGTCTCTTCTCCCCGTCTGTCTTTCAACATGCCTCAATGTCGTCCCCCCTCTGGCTTTGGCCCGTCCCGTCTTACAACGTGCTCTGCAGTCTTGTGCCGTTCCAGAAAACAGATCAGCAGCAGCCTCGACGATCGCTAGGTATGCTATGCGAGCGGGTTACACAGTAGAATTATAATTGATGTCATGAGGCAGCTCGCCACAAATAAGCCCAGGGCACTACAATTAGAGATCAGACAACGCTCAGCAGCACTAGAACCTAGTGCAAACTGGAAGGCTCTGGGCGGTGAAACGCACATCCTTTCCTTCTAGGAGCTCATGCACGACCGGGAGTGTGCTCGCGGATTGGCAATGAAAGCAATAATGATTCCATGATGTCACAGTCAACTCTACAAGGCTCAGATGGCTCACAGCCTTACCTTTACAAGACTCACACTCACAATCGAAAACCACAAGAACCTGCGCTTTCCATCCTCTCCTCCTCTTTTCCAGTTCGTGCGTTGTTCTACATATCATCCCGATCTCCTCACCAGTGTTCTCTTCCTGCTATACTCACTTCCCGTCGTCATTCTCATTCTTGCTCGACCCACACCGCATCATTCTCATCATCGCCCATCATGACCTCCCAGCCCCGAACCTCCCACTACACCTTCACCGGCCCCGACTTCCACACCAAACTCTCCCCTCTCGATCAAATCGCAGTCTACAACTGGTCCCCCCGCATCCTCATCTTCCCTCTCCCTCCCTCCTCCTCCCACTCCGACCTCACCATCATCCTGCGCACAGGCATGCAAGCCACCGTGAACGCCTTCCCCGATCTCGCAGGCACCTGCACGCAGCCACCCCACTCCCGCCCCGGCGACACACAAGGCGGCATGCGCTACCACGATAAAGGCAAGGCGCACCTTCGTATCCGAGATCTCTCAGATAGGCCCGAGTACAATCTCGCCACTCTGCGCGCAAGCAACTTCAGCCAGGAGCTCCTCCTCCCAGAGGATCTCTGCCCGACGCCCGGCTTCGCTCACCCTGCCATGCAGCCTCTGGAGCTCTTCAGCGTGCAGGCGAACTTCGTCCAGGGGGGGCTTCTGCTGGTCATTTGTATCTACCACAGCATCTGCGACGGTGTAGGCCAGTTCCACGTCACGGAGATGCTGGCGAAGCAGTGTCGTCTTGCTGGGCTGGACGAGTCCATGGACGGGAACAAGGCGGATGCAGCACTCGGCTTCAGACCAGACCAACTCGACCGTAGCATGCTGTTCGAGGGCGCGCCACACGCAGACATCAGCAAGCTCTCCGCCTACACCGTCCTCCCCGAGCCCGCACGCGGCATGCCAGCCTGGGCATCGCCCGACCACCGCAAACTCGCCAGCGAGACGTTTCTGTTGCCTGCTGCTGCGCTGAAACAACTTAAGACGATAGCTTCCAGCCAGAAACCCGCGGACTCGACTGAGCCGTTCATATCCACGCACGACGCCGTCTGCGCGCTAGTCTGGCGCACGACCATGGCTGCGCGTGTAGCGACGGGGGAGATCAGTCAGGACGATATCACGACGTTTGGAATGCCGATTGATGGACGCGGGCAGCTCAGACCGAAGCAGCCTGCAGATTTCATGGGAAATAATGCCATTGGGTTCAAGGTATCCGAGACTGTGTCGAGGTTGATAGCGCCGGAGAGCCTGGGACTTGCTGCGTTTGCGATACGCGCGGGTGTCAAGAGCGTGGATGATGCGTATATCAGGACGTTGATCGGGGTGTTGAAGGACGTGCCGGATTACGGGATGGTGTTTTTGGACATGTTGGAGTTTATCAAGACGACGGGGCTGTTTTTGACGAGTTGGGCGAGGTTTCCGTATCAGGGATTGCATTGGGGAAGGGGGTTTGGGAAGTGTGAGGGTTTCAGGTTTCCGGCGGGGGGGTATATGAATGGCATCGCGGTTGTATTCCCAGAGAAGGAGAATGGAGATTGGGAGGTCACGCTGACATTGGAGGAGAAGTGTATGGAGGCGTTCAGGAATGATGGGATGTGGAAGCAGTATGCGAGTATGGAGTAGATTGTGTTGTGCAAGCGGTCCACGAGTTATCAAGAAAATGCTTCACATGGCCAAGGGCGAAGAGTGGACGCACATTGTGAGTGTAAGGTAACATACCTAAGGTGCTTGCGGTGGTGAAAAGCTCGAAAGCAGCCTTCTACATCGTTATAGCTAAAGCCAAACCGGCAGGGCGTTCTTCTCAAATTCAACATTCTAGCACAGCATGTAGTATCGGTACAGTTTGAGGATCAGACTGGGAAGAGGGAAGGAATATGAAAGTGACCACGTTCGGATAAGTCATTCGAAAAAGTCATCATCTGTTTCGTCCTGTTTCGTGATTGAACCCTAAGCGCGTTCGCGTGATTGAGCTCATGTTTCATCTCAACTTCTGAAGATCTGCCTTCTTGCTGCAAATACCTTAGTGTGCAGCACGGCTACCTAACAACATCATCAAACCTCCGCAAGAAGCTCTTGATTGCAACTTACTGCCCACAAAAAGAGTCTATACCGGGACCTATCGCAAGGCTGCAGACACCAACATGGTACAAATCAACGATGTCAAGAATGATGCACGAGCAAATAGAACTTCGGCGCATACACATATCAAAGGTCTGGGACTGAAGTCAGATGGATATGCGGATAGGATCAGTTCCGGCTTCGTCGGCCAGACTGCTGCAAGAGAGGTATGCAAAGGATTCGCGAGAGAGATCTAGTAATTTGCGCCAGGCGATGTGGACGCCTTTGGAACACGGCCGAAGCTTTGCCTTGCTCACTGCTATATGTCTTTGTCTCATTGTTCCAAGCTGACGCCTTTCCATCAGGCATGCGGTGTGGTTGTCGATCTGATCAAAGCGAAAAAAATGTCCGGGAGAGCAGTACTACTAGCAGGAGGACCAGGCACAGGCAAAACAGCATTAGCATTAGCAGTGTCGCAAGAGCTTGGTACACGGGTCCCGTTCTGTCCGATTGTTGGAAGCGAGATCTACTCGACAGAGGTGAAGAAGACTGAGGCACTAATGGAGAACTTCAGACGGGCAATAGGTATGTGGATGGGGTATATGCCAGTCACGAATCAACACTGACAGGGACGTCCTCCCCAGGTCTTCGCGTACGAGAAACGAAAGAAGTCTACGAAGGAGAAGTAATCGAACTCACGCCAGAAGAAGCCGAAAACCCGCTTGGTGGCTATGGCCGCACAATCTCCCACCTCCTCATCGGTCTGAAATCAGGCAAAGGTACCAAGAAGCTGCGCCTAGATCCCTCCATCTACGAAGCAATCCAGAAAGAGCGTGTCACAGTCGGCGACGTCATCTACATCGAAGCCAACACGGGCGCATGCAAGCGTGTGGGAAGAAGTGATGCATATGCGACAGAATTCGACCTTGAAGCAGAAGAGTACGTGCCAATGCCGAAAGGCGATGTGCACAAGAAGAAGGAGATTGTGCAAGATGTGACGCTACATGATCTTGATATTGCGAATGCACGACCGCAAGGTGGACAGGATGTCATGAGTATGATGGGACAGCTAATGAAGCCGAAGAAGACTGAGATTACGGAAAAGCTGCGCGCAGAGATTAACAAAGTCGTGAATCGGTATATCGATCAAGGTCTCGCTGAGCTGATTCCCGGCGTGCTCTTCATCGACGAAGTAAGCACATACGCCTCACACTGAGCTAATCCACTCCACCCCACTCTTTCGCACCACTAACCTACTCCTCCAACAGGTCCACATGCTCGACCTCGAATCCTTCACCTTCCTCAACCGCGCACTCGAATCCCCCCTCTCCCCCATCGTCATCCTCGCCTCCAACCGCGGCCTGATCCCCATCCGCGGCGCCACCGACCTCACCGCCGCCCACGGCATCCCGCCTGACCTCCTCGCACGCCTCCTAATAATCCCCACGCACCCCTACGACCTCCCCAGCATCCGCACCATCGTCTCTATACGGGCGCGGGTCGAAGGTCTGAATGTGGCGGAGGAAGCACTGGAGCGCGTGGCGAGTTTGGGCGAGAGTGTCAGTTTGAGATATGCGCTGCAGTTGTTGGCGCCGGCGAGCGTGTTGGCGAGGATTGGAGGGAAGGAGGGGGCCAGGATTGGAACGGAGGAAGTGAGGGAGTGTGAGGGGTTGTTTTTGGATGCGAAGAGGAGTGCGGCGGCGTTGGGTGGGGTCGAGGGGAAGGGCTTTATTTCGTGAAGGATCGGGATGTGCTTGGGGACTGGGGACTGGGCAGAGGCAAGACGTGACTGCGCGATTTTGCAGTGAGAATTGATCTAGGGTCGTAGACGTGCGAGAGGGCTAGCAGGAGAAGCGTGGGGGAAGAGCATCCCCTTTCGCGCTATGCCACGCTTCCCAAAGGGCCGCATCCTTGAAGGGCGCCATCGAGAGTGATTCCAGGCTCACGGGCGGGGAGCTGCATCAAGCATCTTCTGTTGATGTCACAGCAGCCCGTACAACTTGTATAGTCACAGAATGAAATTGCAGAAGCGCCTGCGGAGAGCGCGGTAGAGATTCTGCTCAAACTTAGATGCTCCACTACTGTACAAGCACTTCGGTGAAGATCATGGCAGCTTAGACAATATGGATACACCTGCACTATTTGTTCTCGTAGTGGGTGATTATCGTGATCATAGTATTACTTCTGTATCTCACTCTAACTCGTACCTCCACACCTTCGAGCAATAGCACCACCGTTGATTTGAATGCGGTGCTGATAGCTTGCGATATCTATGTTGATCATTTCGAGGGCCAGCGGCTCTGATCGTGGAAGCTCACCACTGACGTGCACTCTTCCCGTCTCGCCTGTGCACTGACGTGTCCGTGCCTCTCGCTATGGCCCGCTCTCCGCCCCAGCCTTTAGCGAACCGTTGCAGCTGTACCCTCTCGTCCTGGAACATCTCTCCGCTCGAACTAGGTCGTATCTTCTGCATCCGGCTTCTTTGCCAGGTCGTGCTCCTGTAGTAACGCAGTGATCGCGTCACTGTCCCAAAGATGGTGGTAGATTGCGCCAGCCTTGGTCTGTCCGACTGTCGCAAACTCAACTATGGCACGAAAACATATTAGCGTCCTCACATGTCTCATTCCGTCACACCACCACGCAAGACTCACTCTTATCCGCCGTCAACTTCGAGCTATCCATCGTCTTACTCAGCACCTTGACCGCCAATCCACACGCCTCACTCAAACTCATATCCTCCTTATAATCCTGCTTCAGCAAACTCTGCGCACTCGCATTATTCGCACCCACACTCGTCGCCTTCCACCCGCCGTAGTTGCCGCTGGGATTGCTCTGGTACAACTGAAACTGCCGTTGCGCGTCCCAGCCTGCGTAGATGAAGGAGACACCGAAAGGACGGAGACCACCGTGTTGTGTGTAGCCTTGCTTGAGGTCGCAAAGGCGTCGTACCAGCTGTTCGCAGGGGATTTCGGCGTTGTAGGTTTGGAGGTAGCGTTGGGCGGCTTGGCGGGCGTAGTTGATGAGGATGTTGGCGTCGGCGGTCATGCCGGCGACGGCGCAGATCATGTTGCTGGATGGGAACGATTAATCCAGGGCTCATGCTGACGATTTGCGTGCTTGGAATTGTGCCACAAGTGGTAACTTACTCATTCAGAATATACAGCTTCTCAGCTGATGTGTCTTGTTCTAATAACTTGCTTGTGACTTTGCGTTCGGCGGCGAGGACGATGCCATCTTTTGCGAGAATGCCGATAGCTGTGCCGGCGAGGGAGATGGCTTCGAGGGCATATTCGACCTGGTAAAGACGACCTTCTGGCGAGAAGATTGTCGTCTGTCATGGAAGAGATTAGCAAGCGCCGCTTGCAGTCATAGAAGATGGGAGGGCATGGGAGTAGAGCTCACTCTCGAATCGTATCTTCGTGATGACATTGTGATTGATGTGTGTGGAGGATGTTGCGTGGGTACGTCTTGATCTTGGAACTAGCGGAGCAGAAAATGGAGTGGAAGAGGTGGGAATGAACTAGAGGTATGAAACACCAAGATGAGACGGCGTTGACGCGTGATGTAGCAACTGCCTGGGATCACGTGAAGATGTAACTTTCGGCGGCAGCATCATTCTAAATGTTCCCTCGTTCCATCCGCACAGCCTATAGCTCTCCAGTGCAATGGTCGAGCCAATGCAGAGGCCAGCTGAGCAGCCATTACTGCCACCAAGTTGGACTGCTCATCAGGCTCCCACAGGTCACACCTACTACTATAACACTGCAACCAAGCAATCCACATATACAAGACCAGTAGCAGCACCACCTCCACCTCCAGCTGCAGCACCACCACCTTCGCAGCCTCTCTCTTATCAACCTCCAGTCAATAACTTTCCACCGCCCACCGCCTCCTATAACCAGAATAACTACCGTCCTACCTACCACTCCTCAGGCGCAAATAGTATTCCACTTGGCGAAACCTCAGCACCTCCGCAACGTCAACACACCCAGTATCGCAACAATCACAACAGTCATCCCAGGAGACGAGATCCAGGCGATCGACCCAAATCGAAACATGCCATCCCAGGATGCAGCCCTTGGTTGATTGTGAAGACAAGACTGGGTCGACGTTTCGTGCACGATCCTCGCACGAATGAGAGTTCCTGGAAGATTCCCGAGGACCTCGTCAAAGGTGTGGCGGAGTTTGATATACTAGAAAAAAGGCGTGCCGCCGGAGAAATTGTGGAGGAAGTGCCAGAGGTCGAGGAGCCACGGGCAAGGTCGACGGTAGAGAATGCAGGAAGATTTGCGTCAGCAGATGATTCAATAGCCAACACGCAGCCTGGAAGGACATCAGAAGTACAGAACGATGAAGAAGAAGAAGAAGACGTGATATATGAAGAGGTCGAGGTAACAGACGACGAATACAGCGACACAGAAAACCCGCCCAAGCGCCTACGTGGCTACGACGAAGAACACGACGACGACGATGCTCCCAACCCAGACCCACCACAGCCCGTCGAATTCGGTGAAGACGATATGGCCTGGCAACTCGCCCAACTCGGCGAAAGCTATCAGCTCGACCCCGGCGAATACGAAGGCGACCCGGACGCCGAATATGAGGAAGGCGCAGAAGGCATGGGCATGACCGACGCCGAATGTGCCGCCTCATTTGGCGATCTCCTCACCGACTACAACGTCAACCCCTACAAGCCTTGGGACTCGATCATCGAAGATGGCGCTATCGTCTCCGATGACCGCTACACCCTTCTTCCCACCATGGCAGCACGACGCCGCGTCTTCGCCGACTGGTCCGCCACACAAATGCAAGCGCTGCAGGCTGCGAAGCAGCTTCTTGTGCGCCAGGACCCGCGGATACCGTATTTGGACTTATTGGCGCAGAGTGCATCACCAAAGCTCTTCTGGCCAGAGTTTCGGCGCAAGTTCAAAAAGGAGCCTGCATTGAAGGAGACGAAGTTAGCGGAGAAGGAAAAGGAGAAGTTGTATCGTGAGCATATTGGACGTGTTACCAAGATGTCGGAAACAATGCTCAAGGCGGACTTGGAGGATTTGCTGCGAACTGTGCCGCCGTCAAGGACGTGGAACCGTGGCACGAGTGTCGAAGTGCTGCCGGCGCAGGTATTGGCTGATGTTAGGTTCATATCGCTGAAGCCATCGATCAGAGATGCAGTGATAGAAGGTGTGATCAGGCGATTACCACGGCCGGATGACATTACCGATGGTGGCGAAGAGGATGCTGAGACGACGCAGGCGAGAAAGGAGAGGGCGAAGCGAGACGAAGCCTTGCAGGAACGGCGGCGCATTGTCGAGGAGGATAAGCGGCGACAGCAGAAGGAGCTGCAGTATGGGCGAAGCAGATTGCGTGCTGGAGAGGAGGAGCTAGATCGGGCCATGCGGGTTGGCAAGGATGGGTTGAGAGAAGCTCTTGGCGAATGAGCGGCTATCTTGGAGAGTGCTATGTTAGATGAGCTAGACGAGTTTGAGCAGATTCTACAATCACCCTCCTTGGAACATGTCTAGATCTTTGTTCTTTGACTGTCAATCAATGTCTAGAGCATGGGTATCTACGCTATGCTATGCTTTTGTGTATCGGCGAGTGTGTGCTTCAAGGACTCTTTTGCATCACAGTGTCTACCGCCTGGCGAAACAGCTGATTTGCTGCTCCTCCCGTTTCATGCTCAAAACCCTACTTCTTCCTCTCATCCCCAACACACTTCGTGACCTGCACACCGTCCTTCTCGCCCGTCGGCTCAAAGCTCTCCACCATCTCACTCTCGTACACCAACTCCGGCACACCCCTTACACTCTCGTCCGCCTTGCCCTCTCCCTCCCTCCTGTTATACTGTCCAATCGCACTCGCCGCCATCCTCTCATCCCACCCGGCGCCACCCTTCTTCGCCCCCTCCTCCGCCATCTTCTTCTTCTCCGCCGTGCTCGCATTCACATACTCGACATACGGCGGGTTCCCCGGCGTGATGCAGTTATCCGCTGCATACACCGATCCGACACCTACTAACCCGAGCTCCTCGCAGAGTTTGAGATCCGTCGTGTAAGCGGGCTTGTAGTGATCCAGGAACATAAAGTCGACATGCTTCAGCGGTCCCTTACCTCCGCCGTACGCCCTCTTAATCCCTGCATCCGACGCTCCCACGATGACCTTGACAAACCCACCCAGCCCGGCCAAGTCCACCAAGCTCGAAATGACAGCCGCAAACTCCGGGTTGCGCTCAAACGAGAAGTATGCACTTCCGCCGGCAGATCTCACCGCGTCGGCGAAGAGAACGGTGCTGTAGCCGATGTAGCCGCCGAGTTCGATCATGGTGGAGGGTTTGTGCTTGGCGATGAGGTCGGTGACGATTTTGCCTTTGAGGTCGCCGACGTTCATGAGGTATTTGTCTGTGCGGGCGTAGGAGTCGATTGCGGCGAGGACGGCGGAGGGCTTATTTCTGATCTCGGTGTCGAGGTTGGGGCGGGAGTAGATGTAGTGGAGGAGGGCGATTTCGCGGCCGTCGTCGAACTAATGGGGTTAGGGTGAGAGGTTAGCTTGTGAAATTGTGAGGAGATGGGAAGACGGAGAGGAATTGAGGAGATGGGATGGGCAGGGGAGGGAGGAAGTCCTTACGAAGACGTCGTCGCCCTTTGCCTGGTAGGCGTTCTTCTGGTCGAAGTTCGACATGGTTGCTGTTCTTTTATGAGGTGGTGACTGCTGAGAACTTTAGAGCTGTAGAGGAACAAGCAGAGAGAGGTGAATTGGTGTCAGGAATGGAGAGAGACTAAATACGGAGGATGGGAGAAGGTAGGTGTGTTTCAATTGAACACATTCGCGATTCCACCCCGCCCCCACTACAAGATCTCGCATATTTAAATCGTCATCATTGTGATCATGGTTTGATTGGACAATGCCAATTGCAATTGCTTGGCACAGCAACGGCTATCTTCATAAGACACCTCCGTGACCTCTTCTTCTCTTCTTGCGCAGTACCATCGTA
>Ga0058698_10000432_pt1 | contig 23569 bp, 30 predicted proteins | sample AgamicAsSfe_FD_67288 | JGI IMG/M metagenome (GOLD analysis project Ga0058698, IMG submission 67288) | Agave microbial communities from Guanajuato, Mexico - As.Sf.e | ecosystem: Host-associated > Plants > Phyllosphere > Phylloplane/Leaf | place: Guanajuato, Mexico | collected 2012-05-30
TTGTTTCACCATCTGTCCCTGCATACTCGATTGCGCACGCGCTTCTTGACACGGTGATTGCAGCACACTACAAGACTGATCCGATAGCCTAACTTACGAAAAGCTACCCTAAAACTGCCATCAGATATCAAATCGTTGAACATAGTAGCGGTGAGAGGTGAAAACGGAGGCTGGAGGCAGAAGTGTAAAAACTTGGTACGGTATCGCCGGGAGCACGAGGTCGAGGTCGAGATCGGGTCGGGTGGCTGGTGGCTGGACTTGGACGGCGCTAAATGGTGAACGACGATAGACTCCTGGATACTGTGGGGATTGGGATAGCTCGTTCGCTTAGCTTAGATTTGTTGGCTGTTGGCTGCGGCGACGATGTATCCGGTTGCGCAACATCACTGCATGAGATTATGGACATGGACATTGGTCGTGGGAGGAGGTGCAATGCACAAGGAGAGGAAGGGAAGTAGGGAAGGGAGGAGGCAGGAATGGAGGGAGACAGACCGATCGCATCTCGTGCTCGTGCTTGGAGGATTATGCGCCGACAAAGCTGGAACAGTTGGAACAACGCTGAAGAAACGAGAGGAACCGACGAGGAGAACGAGCTCCCGCCCTCTACCATTCTCACACTATCGTGTACGCAACCCTATTATCCACGATGAAGAAGCAGACAATCCCAGCGTATCGCTTCCAGGGAGGGTCTCAGCCACCCCGGGCTACACCAGCCTTGCCATGCCATGTCATGCAAGCATCCTCATATTCAACGCACGGCGATCATGGTCTCGAGCTCATGCTTTCTCTCTTTCTTTTGCTCGAGGTGCCTGCCCGCCCCCACCTCGACTTTTATCTCTCAACCTCATGATTTTGCTTTTTTGCTCAACTCTGTTTCCTGTCTGTGTGTGAATAACCTTTCCTCTCTTTTATTGGTGCGAACTGTGCGTTGAGGAAAGCTTAGCTCTCTTCTTTGTTCCTCTGGGCCTTTCAGGGCTGACGGAGTTCCGCATGATTCATATCGACCTCGCTCAAATATAGCTTCTTCTTCTGTCACATTGAGACAGAGACAGCTCGACCTTGGCATTTCAACTGGAAGATTTACATTCACATTCACATTCACATTCATTCCAGCTCGAGTTCTATCCTAAGGGCTTTCAATCATTCTTACGCTCGACTCATTCAGTCAGTCACGGCCTCCGACTCAACTTTCACTGTTCACGGCCACGAAGCACATCCCTATACCACTTCGTCTAGCTTGGTCTAGCTCACCTACTTCATCTTCAATCTCGACATCGATTCTCAAAACATGACCACCCCAACCCTCTTCACATTCATCCTTCACCTCCCCTCCCGGCCCCACACCCTCACCCTCCGCGGCTCCTGGGACAACTTCACCCGTCCTTACTCCCTCACGCGCGACACCCAAAAAGGTTCCGGCCATTGGACAGGCTGTTTTCATTTCGACGACACCACCACCTCTCTGAACTGCGTCAATTACAACAGCTTCATCACTCGCCACAGTGACACGCCAATTCCTGCTGCCAGCTGGATGGGAAACAGAGAGACTGGACTGAGACAGGGTGGCACGTATTGGTATTACTACGAGGTTGATGGCGAGGAGTGGTGTGATCCGCGTGCGCCGAGCACGAGTAGATGTCCGATGATGCCAGGGCAGGAGGTTAATATTTTGGAGGTACCGATTGAGCGGCCCGTGTCACGACTCAGCAGGACGATGACTGCGGCGACGATGGGAGTTGAGGAGGTGGAAGAAAGGAGAGATGTAGGAGTGGAGACGAGGGAGACTGAGGTCGCAGAGAAAGCACGCAGACGGCATAAGATGTTGAGGCCGGCAGTGATGTTGTTGAGGAAGAAGAGGCCTGGATCTGAGACGATAGTGGGGATGGAGGGAATGGAGGAGAGGAGAGAAAAGGTGAAAAGAGAGTGGATTGGTAAGGGGATTGAAAGTTTGACCACCGCGGTTGGGGCAGGCAGGAGAAGATGGAGTCGGGGCAGGGAGGAGAAGGAGATGGTGCGTGGTGAAGAGGAGTCGCCGGCAGCAGATGATGACAGGGTGCCTGAAGGAGACCACCCAGCCTCGATTGTTGCACAGCATGGAAACTGGAGAGCACTGTTGACGCCCGATGTGCGCAAGGTTTCAGCCCTGCCAACAGCACCACGACCATTGACGAAGGGATCGCCCGCCAACACTGCCGACAAGATACTCAACTATACCATTCGCGACTCTCCAACATTACTCGCCTCGCCTACAACCCTTTCAGCTTCGCAGCTCGCACCGGCTCCACCAACCCTCCGACCACTTTCTCGCTCGCGATCGAGATTCGAAACACCTCCAACGGCGCAACAACAATTCACCACCGAAACCTCACCGCCAGAGCTCTATCATAGCTCCACGTCATCCCTCGACACATCACCAGAGTCAACTCTGCAGACACCTCAAAAGTATAACCATAATCTTCACCACAATCTTCACTACAGCCCCAACTTCAACCTCAACCACAACGAAAACCCAAGCCTAGGTCTAAGTCTCAGACCAGCCCATCCTCACGACCGCAAGCCGCCATCATCCGGCATCAACATGTCCAACAAATGGCTCGACTTTCAGCCAACATCCCATCAGCACAAAAGACAGGTATCTCAAGCCGATGCTAACGAGTACATTCATCCTGCAATGCGGACAGATCCGGCGGCGTATTCTCGACATACACTCACGCTTGGTTCTGGGGCGCCTTTCGAGCCGGGTCCTGGTATGACGGTGGCATCGGATGCGATGGCTGCAGATGTTGTGCGTACGAATGCGCAGCAGCAGCATCAGCAGCCACTGCAATTACGGGAGATGCATGCCTTCTTCAAGCAGGACGAACGCCATGGTAGCTCCCGACTTTCTCGAACTTTCACCGGCGCTTCCATTGCCGCTGCGCAAGCCTTGCCATCAGGAACTGGGCATGAAAATGAAGCTGCACACCACCGCACAGCATCAGGGCAAAGGTCTGGGACAGCGACACCAGCCGCAATCGGGCTCGGTCTTGACTTTTCCCCAGACTTTTCGTCGGGGTTGGGCTTCAATGGTATGCCGCCGCCATATGTCCATCAGGAGTTCACGCTTGATCTAGATGCTGTTAATGAGCGGTTGTTGAATGGAGCCTCTGGGCGTGGAAGAGGAATTGTGGAGACGGGATTCGATGGTGAGGAGTTTGGGTGGTTGGGAGGTGTGGTGATGTAGAGGAAGTGGTGGTGGTGGAGGTGCCAGGGGGGGGAGGGATGAATGTCTGTTGCTGCTTTGCTGTCAAAATGTCAGGAAAACCAGGAAGGACGGTGCTGAGAGTGGCTAGGGTATAAGAGATGGGCATATGATATAGATCATAGTAGTGAGTGTAGTATAGTATAGCAGAATTATGATAGCACCACCCCTTTCTGGACCCCTCTCCCTTGATGCTACGAGTACCAGTACACAACCTGAGCCTTGATCACAATAATAATTGTATCACGTGTTTATGCATGCACAATTTCGCTGATCTGCCGCAGAGCCGTTGGTCTTTGCCACCGAGTTCCAGCCGATGTTTGTTTGTATCTTCGAAAGCCATCTTACATCATCTCGTCTTTCTGGCTGTATCATTGCCTCCTGCCCAGTTACAATCTGCACCTTCTCTCACAATCCTCACCCTGTTACCTCCTCAATTTACCCTACTCCTCGACTGACCGCAAGCTCCTACCTCCCTGTGCAACCGAGCACATCGCCTCGCCGCCTAATCCTCCTTTTCTTCAACCTTGAGCGCCAGCCTCACCTCATACACAATGGCCACAAGAACGATACCAACGTTGCCAGTCGCAGACGTGAAATCACACACAACCACATCCAGCTGCTATGTCACGCTCGGCACGAAAGTATACGATGTCACAACCTTCCTCGACGACCATCCAGGCGGTGGTTCTCTCATCCTGGACTACGCCGGCAAAGACATCACAGACATAATGAAAGACGAAATATCACACACGCACAGCGAATCCGCCTACGAAATCCTAGATGACTGCTTCGTCGGCTACATCGCCGACGAGACAATCATCAACAAAGTAGTCGAATCCGACATCCCCGACGAAATCGTCCCCTTACAACCCACAACCAACTCCGGCGCCGCCGAACTCAGCACGTTAGGAGATAAGATCGCCGCGAGCGCAAACCCGCCGAACGCCCGCGAAGTGTACGCCGCGACGGGGATGTCGAGTGCAGAAGATCTCAGCCGCGACACGGACGCGACGACGGATTTCAAGAGTCACAAATTCCTCGATCTGAATAAACCACTCTTGATGCAAGTATATCGCGGCAATTTCACAAAGGACTTCTACCTCGAGCAAGTCCACCGGCCGCGCCACTACAAAGGCGGCGCTTCAGCACCTCTTTTCGGAAACTTCCTCGAACCTCTCAGCTTGACACCCTGGTGGGTTGTTCCCACAGTCTGGCTCCCCTGCATCACCTACGGCACCTACCTCTCCGCCGTCGGTCTGCAGTCCACCCCTTCCCTGGCAGCCTACTGGATCCTCGGTCTCTGCATCTGGACCCTCGTCGAATACTGCCTCCACCGCTTCCTCTTCCACCTCGATGCTTACCTCCCCGACAACAACGTCGCACTAACGCTGCATTTCCTGCTGCACGGGATCCATCACTACCTCCCCATGGACCGCTACCGCCTTGTGATGCCCCCGACGCTGTTTGTGGCGCTGGCGGCCCCGTTCTGGAAGCTGGCGCACGCGGTATTTTTCTACAATTGGTTCGCGGCGACGGCGGTGTTTTCGGGCGGGATCTTCGGTTATGTTTGTTATGACCTGACGCATTATTTTTTGCATCATCGGAAGTGAGTTTTGCCCCTATAATGAGAGACACGGATCTTTTGGTTGGAAAAGCAAGTGCTAACGAAAAGCAACAGTCTTCCGGCGTATTATCGCGAACTCAAGAAATACCACCTACAGCACCACTTTGCGGACTTTGAGAATGGGTTTGGAGTCACGAGTCGGTTTTGGGATAGGGTTTTCAAGACGGAGTTGCCGGAATCGAAGGTGTTGAAGATGTCGTGATGTGGCCATGGGCTTGGGCGGCAAGGTAGTCAAGAAGCGAAGGACGAAAGGACTGCGGCGAGCCTGGGAAAGGGAGGAGGAGGAGACGAAGTTCTGGAAAAGACGGGCCGAGACGAGTAATGATTCGGGACGAGAGCTTGGAGATGGGGCCTGCAACAAGGGTAAGAGGGGAGGAGCTGGAGCTGTATCAACACCACGTCACTTGTATATGAAGAACAGGATGGACAAAGAGGGTATGGAAGCGGAGAGATGGCTACGATGTATGCGCCGAAAGCTTCATGTCTTGGCTGTACTTGGATGTGTAATATCTATGTATACTGTGGTCCTTTGCCACCTCTGCCTCCAGGCCGATCCAAACGCCAAAGATTCCTAGTAGTAAGCCTGGATATACCCTTGCTTTCGTGTCCCTTGCGCATCGAACATCCCGCCTCTCCCAAAACTCCAAGCCAAGGCCGTCTGTCATCTACACTCTACACTCTGAACTCCAGTCCTCACTCTCTCACCTCACCATGCCCCGCCTAAACCCCCTATCTCCAACCACACACACACACTAGTATCACCAGATTCCCAGCCCAATCTCCGCAACCATTCCTCACCTGAACTTTGCTGTGCATCTTCCCATGACTTCTCCTTGACACACCAATTCCGCCTTAAACTCGCTTCCATCCAATGTGAGCAAAATATCAAAGTAAACCCTGTAGAAAGTGCCCTGTGCCGTGTCCATGCGTTCAAAGTCTCTTTCCAGGTTCTTCCGGCTCAGATCAGACGTCAGCGTTACGAGTTCTTTGATGCCTGTTCACACATTAGTACAAACCCTACACCTCACTTCCAGTTGAGGAAGATGGGATGCGAGACGGGAGACTCACCATGATCCTTCGTATACTCCGGACAGACATCCTCATCACACGCAAACAGCACATCCTCATAACTCAGCGTCGCGCCCGGCGCGACCTGTCTGAAAAAGCTGACCTTGACCGGCTCTCCAATCCTGACCCTCTGACCCTTCTGCACGAAAATCTGCCTCGTATACTTACACCGATCCTTGCCGTCCAAGCTGGGGACTCTGTACGCTTCGGGATGATGACCCTCTTTGAAGGGCTGGAGCGTCGCCATGAGGTAATGTCTTCGGGCAACACGAGATGTTATCAGGCGTTCAGTCAGACCGGCGGTGACGGCGCCTTTGACAATGGCGGAGACGGAGTCCATGGGGCGGACGACGCGGGATTGGAATTGAGGGGGGACGTTGAGTTGGATTTGGCGGAAGAGGTATTCGGAGGCGCCGAAACCGCCGACGACGAGGACGTTCTGCGTGATGTGATTAGTTCCAGCATTGCTGAAGTGCTGGGCAAATAACGTACCTGTAGCTGACGATTCACCGCCTGAATAGCAGTGATTTGCTGTCTAACCAGCTCCAATATCCGCTTGACAACCGGCTCGAAGCATTGCAAGATCTCTTCATTCGAGAATGCCATGTATCCGTCCTCGATACCTGCTTCCGGGAACGCAGCTTCGATCCCGACATCGACTGCCCATTGTGACCCATCATTGCGAAACTGTGCTTTGATGCGGTTCTCAAAGTCCATGATACAGCGTGCGTACACTCGACCAACAGTTTTCGATCCTTCCGGTAGCTTCATTTTGCGAATCTTTGCGCGCAGGATATTGCTGAAGTTGCGGTTCAGGGCTGTAGAGCCACATGAGTCACCAGATCCTCCTGTGCACTCTGCGACCGTGAATGGATTCTCCTCCTCTACTTCGTAGGCAATCAAGTCGACAGTACCACCACCACAATCCACAATCAGCACAGCATCTCGCATTTTCAGACTGAATAAACCAGCTTTCGAACAAAACATGGCTGCAGCTTCTGGTTCCGTGACCAAGGTCAACCGGTTGTCGTCGTTGTTGTCGATGAATCCAGCTTGTAGTGCTGCAGCCCGTGTAGCTGCTTTTCCAGCGTCATTCCAGATAGCTGGCACTGTTATATAGTACTTGATCCTGCTTTCTTCTCGCGTAAATACCTCACCCAGTGTCTTTTGCAGCTGATTCCGCATGGCTTGTCGCAACTTGAATAGATAGTCTGCAGCCACATCCACAGCAGTCTTTCCAGGAGGCAATGCTGGTAGATTGATGGGGTCGATATAGGTGTTCCCAGAAAGCATGAGCTGCAGCTTAAACCATTCGACCTTCTGCACACCAGGCTTGGGAAACCCTGTCGGCGCAAGCGCATCGGCGAAATCTGGGCCCCAGCCAACGACGTTCTGGTTCTGATCATAGTATAGTACAGTAGGAATCTAGACAGCATCAGCTGGAGGTGATCATCTGAGGGCCGCGCGAGAGTCCTACCTTCTGCTTCGTCTGACTTCCAGCACCTGGCCATTCAGTGATGATGTCTTCTCTTGTATCTCTTTCTGTTATGAGCGCAAAGGCCACGCCGGAGAATGTCGTGCCCTGGGATGTAGGTAAGTATGTTTCTCGTCAACAACCGATGCAACGTATCTTACGAAATCTATGCCCACGATAATCTGCGTCTTGGGTCGCAGAGGACCGTCCACCTCACCGTCATACCCAACCGGCTTCCTAGCTTCATATACCTGTGGGTCCATCGGCGCCTGCTGCCCACTGTAGCTCCGTCCATATCCTGCTGGTGTCGGCGCAGAGACAGGGGCAGGCGGTATAGCTGCAGCATAAGCGGGCGGGCCTGCATATTCACCGCGACCGGAGCCTGAGTTGGGCGGATATGCAGCTGGAGGACCATTGCGATATGGCAGCGGCCCTACACTCTGATTCGGACCATACTGTTGTTGTTGTGGCTGATTCGGCATTTGCATGTTCTGAGGTGGCCTTCGAACTTCCTGAGGCGGAGGCCGTGGTTGGTATGACTGAGCAGGAGGCATCTGAGGAGCAGGGTTGTTGACTAGCGGCGCTGTCGACAAAGAGGATCGAGAAGTAGGCAGTGAGCTGTTGGTGGACGGATTCGAGCGCGGATTGGACAGAGGGAGGCTCGAGCTTGATTGAGATTGTGGTGCAGAAGGGACGTTGCTGGAGGTGGGCGAGGTGGTCGATTGAATGCCAGAGGACGACTTGCGCTTTGAGCTGAAGAAGCGGGACATAGCGAGGGGAGGGGAGGGGAGGAGCGACTGGAAGAGTGTCACAAGCTGTCGAGATACTCTAGGCAGATAGGCTGAGTACGATCAAAGACAAGAGGACAAAAAGGAACAAGGCGCAGCCGAAACGAAGGCTTGCGCAATGTGAGGGAGTGTGATGTGGAGAGTCGCAGGCTGCAGCGCAACGATGCTGTAATGATGAGAGACATGAGACCAGGCAGCAGGCTCTCAAACGGCTTGGCTCGTCCAGTGGTTCGGTGTCCAATCCAATCAGACTGTCTCCGCCTCGGCAGTTTCAGGTTTAGATTTATGTAGAGGCCTGAGCCTCAAAGAGTCTGTCTATTATTCGCTAAAGCAGTATATGCCTATCTGAAGGGTGCACTTGTCGATGCTGCATCTTCCCATATGTGATGCACTCCGCGCCCGCATCAACCAGTTTGCGTCTACTCCACAGTGGCCTTGACACCGGCTATGTCTCGTCCCTCTTCGTGACGTCCTCCTATGGAAGGGAGACATAACGTGCCATGGAGCACGCGATCTAGCGAACCTCTTCCTCACACACAGGATCTGCAGTCGTCAGTCTTAGCAATGCATGTCAGCAATCACGGTCGACGGCAAGGCATAATATTAATGCACGACAGGACGAACCGTCGAGCTTTCCTGCCTCCACACTCGATCGAGCCTATTGTATCGTGCTGGAAGTGGGGCTGACCATTCTTTCTGGAAGCGATCGAGGCCTTGCTCTTGTGATCACCAGAGCGTGAAAATATCGTTCAATTGTCCTGTTGTTCATGTCAAGTTTGTCGAAGGCACACGGCGCTTGACACCATTCCCATCGGCGCCCTGAAATTTAGTTAGTACACTAGTTATGTCTGGAATTGGCAAGACCGTCAGCTTTACATACATCCATCTGAGTCGAGGAGAAGCTACGCTTCTTGGGGGCGAGGTCTCCATTCTTTGCAGGCTTTGCTTTCGTCTTGCGCGTTGGCCTTGTCTCATTTGCGTCAAACACGTCGGCGGGTAGATCGTAGCTACGACACGTCAACTTCTCCGATTTCGTATGAAAGACTTGGTAACCTACTTTCTTGTGTGCACAATGCGTATCGAGTTCAGGTCCGGGTTATATTGTGGCCAGTCAGTACACTGTCTTTTGAACTCCTGCACGGGAAACGAAATGTCCAAGGATTTTGAGTCTGCTGGAAGTTAGCAAACAGATGCAGGTCGGTAGACGTCACTTGTACCTGGAGCCAGCTCGATTCCAATGTAGTACGTTGTTGTATAGATGATAGCTGGATCTTTCGCGTCGGGGCTTTTAGCTTCATCAGTAGCTTCTGGCATTTTCACCCCATCACTCATGCCAAGGGCAACAGCGATGTGCGCAGCATCATTTGTTTGATCTGTTGTCTCGGTCTTGGTATCCGTCTTCTGAAAATCGAGACTTCCCTGAAGAACTTTGTCGACCTCATCCTCGGACTTGCAGCTGTGGACACGCTCGAAACCTTTGTTAAACGGATGCGCGATCTCAACGCCAGCCTGTGACATCTCAATACCGCTGACCAGTCGCCTCACCTTCGACTCAACAAGACCTGACCAGATGAGTTGAGCTTCTTTGGTCTTGCTAGCTGCCACTATACTCAGATAGTACTTATAGCCTTGAGTGAAGAAAGTATGCTTCTGAAACAGATCCTTCCACTGCAACTTGCCATCGAAGATCTTGTTAGTAATGTCAGTAGCTCTTTCAAGCTCCCGAACAATGATTTTCTTGGTAGATAGTGTGATGTTATGCGTGGCACACATTGAGGGATATGCAGGTGTGATGATAGGCATGAGATGGCGCTTGTCACCTGGATAGATCTGTCCCAATCAGCAGCTGATAGATGGCATTGCGGAAAGCGCTGTGTACCTGAGGATTCCAGACACGGACTTGCAATGGGCCGTCCTCGATTGTCTTTAGCATGACCGGCCGTGGCCAGGGCCAGGGTGCAAGAAGGTGGAAGAAGCGATTCACAATGACTGAGCCAGTAGCATTCGGATATAGCTGACAAATCCTGGCAACCATCATTGCCCAAGCAACACCACCAGGAAAGCCCATGATATTTGCATAGATGGCTCGACCTACGCATGTTAGCATGTCATGCTTCGCACAAATCCCTGCACAACTTACGCTGCGCCCATAACTTGATTGCACGCAAGGCGTGTCTGAAAGTCTTGACTTGAGGAACAAGGGTCAGAATCTCGTCAGTGACACGGGTACCATTCAGGCAGCGTAGGTCCGTCTCATCTAACCCTCTCAGCAGGCCTTTATCTTTCAAGTCAAGTGAGACTGGTACTGAAGTGACCAATAATTGAGCAAAGATGAGATCGATACTGATTCCAGAGTATTCAAGCTTGATGATGGGGACAAACGCATCCGTGACAGGTGTGAGCTCTTCGATCGCACCTCGAGGAGCCATTTGTTCCAGCAGCTTTGGGAAATGCGCAAAATAGTCCTCCCTGTTGACGTGCTTTGGTACAACCACAAGTGTGTCGATGTCGGATCCTGATTACGTGTAAGAAAACGTCTTGGTCATAAACAGTCTGTGCCCACCTGGACCAAATACGCCCAGTCTATAGCTCCCATATGTGAATATCTTGCCGCCTGCCTCATTGATGATCGCTTCTGGCATCTTCTTCTCCCTGCCAACATGCTTCACAAATTCGACAGTGATCTTTTGCAAGTTCTTCAGAACGACAGCCCTAGCATATGTCAGATATATACTTCGCAGGCGCGTGATTCTGCCATCAATACCTCTTCTCAATCTCTTCTGGGGCTTCAAAGTTGTTCTGGCTCTTCAACTCTTCCACCAAGGTATCATTGAGCCCAATCTCCTTTTCGACGGGGAATGCTATCGAAACCGGTGGCGTAGTGCCCCATTGCTGAGATGTTGCCATGAGCGATGTAGTACGACCTTTGAACCTGCTACCACTACTGCGTCTTTCACTCCACCCTCGTTCAGGTCGCGCTCAATGTCTAAATGCAAAGTGCTTCCCGTGCTTAGCTGTGTCGTGAATGGGTAGTCTAGCGAAACGTCGGTCCATATAGTCCTGCTACCTAATTCATTAGTATATCATGGCCTGCAGCAAAGCTGCGATGCTGATAGTAAAGGCAACAAAGAGGGATGGATTGAGATGTTGTAATTCGCTACGAACGAACATCATAGCAGCGTCAACTCGTCTGGATCATGTACCATGGATCGTTTGGGAGTTTTATGCGGGGTCTGATAAACGCGATAAGCGGTAGGCGCTCCGGCTATGGCATTCATTCATTATTTGCCTTTCATACATTGGCATTCATGTCACCTTTACTCACTGAGCGGCATGTCTTTTGTTCGACGGGGACAGCGTCTATTGTCGCCTACTCTGAGCGTAAAACATGCGCGGCTACCGAGAAGTCACCAGATCAGACGACAAACAACAGCAGCGGCAATAACCGACCCATCCGAATATCCATCTCCTGAGCTTCCTCCTTCACTCGCGCTTTCGCAGCAACGAGGAGCAGCGATCAAAGAAGCAAGACCATTCTCCTCGTTTCTGACGGACACCTTCCACCGCCAGCACGACTATCTAAGAATCTCCATCACAGAACGATGTAATCTACGCTGTCTATACTGTATGCCAGAAGAGGGCGTGCCGCTATCGCCGAAGGAGCACTTGCTCACACCGCCGGAGATTCTATATCTTTCCTCACTCTTCGTCTCACAAGGTGTCAACAAGATTCGATTGACTGGGGGCGAGCCTACAGTTCACCCTCAGATACTACCATTATTACGAGATCTCGGTAATCTGCGAAGTCGAGGGCTGAAAGAGCTAGCGTTGACTACCAATGGTCTCACATTGGCAAGAAAGCTCGACTCCATGATCGAGTCTGGCGTAACAGGTATCAACTTGAGCCTGGACACACTCGATCCATTCCAGTTCGAAATCATGACACGGCGGCGCGGTTTCGAGCAGGTAATGAAGAGCATACAGCGGATACTTGAAATGCGAAAAGCTGGAGCCAACATCAAGCTCAAGGTCAATGCTGTAGTCATTCGGGGACTCAACGATGCACAGATCCTGCCTTTTGTCGAAATGACGAAAGACAAAGATTTGGAGATCAGGTTTATCGAGTATATGCCATTTGATGGCAACCGATGGTCGTCGAAAAAAATGCTTCCATATCAGGAGATGCTTACGCTCATACGGCAGAAGTATCCACAGATTCAGAAAGTACAAGATCACCCGAATGATACGAGCAAGACATTCGCAGTCCCTGGCTTCAAAGGTCGGATTGGATTCATCACAAGCATGACGGAACACTTTTGCGGTAGCTGCAATCGCTTACGGATCACCTCAGACGGTAATCTGAAAGTTTGCCTCTTCGGCAATTCTGAAGTCAGCTTGCGAGACATGCTGCGGGACAACTTCAATCAGGGATCGCCCATAGACGAAGCCGCCTGGGACGCAATCAAGCAGGTTGAGATGGATCGCCACGAAGGTCGGACACTTGGCGGGTTGGGTCTTCAAGAGAAGGAGAACGAGCTGCTCAACGTCATTGGCATGGCAGTGAAGAGGAAGAAGGAAAAGCACGCCGGCATTGGCGAGCTCGAGCATATGAAGAATAGGCCAATGATTTTGATCGGTGGGTGAAAAGACTTCTTTTTCTTCTTGTTCAGCTACGGCTGGGGCATGCATATGCACATTTAGCATTCTTCGCACACGATTTACGACATATAATACGAAACGGAGCGACCTGCAGTGGGAATGTGGGATGAGGCAGGATCAAAATAATAACGATGTTTCCCAACCTTGCAAGATTATCATGACTGCGCACACATTGCACCTTTGCTGCGCTAGGATCCTCCACATGCGCCACGATTGTCCTGACACCGACGTGCTGCAGACCAATTCCCCAGCACCAGCCGTTGCTTACAGCGAGGAGCACTTCCACTTGCCACATCGTCACCCTGGAAAAACATTGCAACACACCTTTTACCTCAACAGAACGTTGCACCCGGCATCCGCGCTTTTTCCACAACACGCCAGCGGGCCTCCACTTCCAGTACTAAAGACATAACGCCTGGCGACTCTTCTAACTCCAGCACGAAAGACATCACGCGCCTAACCCACCTTACCGCGTCCGGCTCCGCTCACATGGTCTCCATTCCTCCTCCCACGCCTCCCTCCCCTGCCTCCTCTGCACTACCATCTTATCCCCCCTCCCACAAAGCCCCCACTAATCGCCTTGCCGTCGCCCTCTGCACCCTTCACTTCTCCAACCCCCTTCCTGCTCGCCTCATCGCGTCCTCCCTCATCAAGAAGGGCGATGTCCTTGGCGTCGCTCGCATAGCAGGCATTATGGCAGCGAAGGAAACGAGTAGGCTGATCCCGCTATGTCACAACATTCCGCTCAGCGGAGTTGAGGTGAATGTGGAAGTTGTGCTTGGGAGCGAATGTGAGGGTGGAGGTGAGAGCGAGGGCGAACGGGAAAGTGAGAGTGCAGGTGGGAAAGTAACGGAAGCTGAAGACGCAACACTTGGCCCGCTTCTGTTTTCCACTCGCTCCATCCTCCGTCAGACTCCCTCCGGGGGTGCAATCATCACAGCACGAGTGCGCACATACGGCCAGACTGGCGTTGAGATGGAAGCACTGACGGCTGCGAGCGTGGCCAGTTTGACTGTTTATGATATGTGCAAGGCGGTGGATCGGGGGATGAGGGTAAAAGGTTTGCGTGTTGTGCTGAAAGAAGGTGGGAGGAGTGGAAGTTGGAAGGAGGGTGTGGACGGGGTGGTTATGGTCACGTGATATCAAACTGCACCACATCCAGCTTCTCGTGATTAGCTTTCTCAATGCGATATATGATCTCAACCTCAGTCCTTGATAGACCTACGGTACTTTTCACGAGAGTGCTAAGCCTGCCTCTGTAATCAAGTTGCAAAGACTTCTTCACCACATAACGCTGCTGTCAACCACTATCAAATCCGAGACACCACAACGACAGGGTGCTAAAGGCACTCGTCACCACGTCACCTCTAGGCTGATCGAGGCTGAGGAATTGGCCTTTAACAATCTACGAGGACGACCAAGTAGAGAGCTGATCAATCCGAATTTTGTACGACGTAGCCATCATGGCACAAGCCGCAAGGGTAGGTCACGCCAAGCCTTTTTTTTCTACCTCAGATATCTCTGTAGAGTACTCACCCGATTGCCCATGCTCGTGACAATCCTTGCTCTGCCATTTCCAACGACTGTTCGCCCATAGTTTCGAGACACAAAGGTCATGATCAACACCGATGCCGGATGAAGGATGCGAATGTAACAAAGAGAAACTCTTTGTTGACCACTACAATCTCTTCATCACGAGGACGCAGTAATGCAAGGAGGTTCCGAACAAAGGAGGGAGAGCAAAGCAGGCAGGGAGACATGTTCAGCTCATGTCTCACCTCTTCTGCCTGATTTGTCTTCCAGTCCTGTTCAGGGCTCAGATATTACAGCCATGAAAACAAAGCCTTTGATATTGACCATGTTCATGTTGGACTTTAAGTTCGCCTCTTCACACCCGTGCGGTGCATGAGTCGCCATCATTCCCGTCCCCGCTCCCGTTTACTCCCAGAGAACCGGACTCCATCATCTTCCGCTCGCCCAACACCACTCGACCTTTATATCACATTCCATCATACCTCGATCAAAATGGCTCCATGCCCTTACTCACTCAAGCGATGTGGCAAATGCATCGACTGCGTGATGAACTCAGACTTTCCGTGGTACACCAAGCTGATGCTTTCCATGTACCACCAGACGCTCGAGAACCCGCAGAACTTCGATGAGGCCAGGATCCGTTCGCTCACTGAGATGAGGCTTCAGCCAACTCATGTCAATGGGACGCCTACAATCTTCTTGATGGGGCTGAGAAGGTAAGCTTGATGTGATTGTCAACGAAGAATTGAGCTAACCTTTATTTCAGAAGTGGGAAGACATCAGCAATTCATGTGCTTCTTCACGACTTGCCATCAGCCAACACGCTCCATCTCGAGCCAACTCTGACGCCAAAGAAATACGTCTGGGAGTATGCGCTTTGTCTGATTCACCTTTTTTGTGACAAAGACTAACATCTCATTAGATCCTTCATCAACATCAACATCCTCGAGCTACCAGCAGATCATCCCTCTCTCGATCCAGCCCACCCCTGTAACGCCAACCTTCAGCCCTCTTTTACCAACTGCACGACTATCATCTGGTTCATCGACGCGCAAGACGAATACATGGACTCCATCGAGCGCCTGCACACCCACATCACCGCTCTCCTCCCCACAAAGCCCAATCTCAACTTCGAAGTCTTCATTCACAAATGTGACTCCGTCTCCGACGACTTCCGCACCGACATCTTCCGCGACATCCAGACCCGCGTGCCCGAAGACCTCGCCGACGCGCACATCTTCAACGCGCTGCTGACCTTCTACCAAACCTCAATCTACGACAAAACCCTCCACGAAGCATTCAGTCGCGTGATTCAGAAGCTGATTCCGGAGCTTCCCACCATCAACTCGCTGATTGACAGCCTCTGCGCCAACTCGGGATACATCAAAGCGTACATCTTCGACACTGCTACGAACCTCTACATCGCCTCCGATACCACACCAGGATCGCTGCCCATCTACGAAACCTGCTCCGACTACCTCGACATGATTGCCGAATTCACCGCTATGTACGGCTGGATGGAGCGTGCGGCACCCGACACAGGGGCAGGAAGCGTACCTGGGGAATACGGTGTTGTCAGTGAATCTCTCGTTACCATGGAGCGAGGAGGCAACGGGATGTGCTGTAGGGAGATCAATAAAGAGGTCACGGTGATCGCCATGCTGCAACGAGAGGGACCGGGGACGGCGAAGGGGAAGATGGATTGGAACTTGGGGGTGTTTGTCAGGGCGGTGAACAAGGTGTTGGATATCACCAGGAAGAGGGCTGAGGAGTACCGTGTCAAGGAAGGCCCGTACATTGTCGAGGAGGAGGAGGCAGGGGCGAGTAAGACGGCGCTCGGGATGGGCGGTCCTGGCCGTCGCTGAGGTGGAGTGACGAGTGGGGGTACTCTCTAAGTAGACTAATGATTGAATGAACTCTTTCCTTACACCTCTATGTTCTACCTGCACTTTCTTTCCCGCTGTATATCCGCAAGCTATCGTCTCCTGCTTACTTCAAGGCCTTACGGTACTCTACAGACCCGCCTCTAGACTGGCCCTATACCTGTTCCTTTACTCGTACGTGCTAATAATCTGTCCCTCGAGCAATACTACCTTGAATGCCGTTCACCCTACTGAGCTGGGAGGAGTACCGTGAGCAAGAGCGGCTGTATATTATCGAGGAGGAGAAGGCAGCAATAAGCACGATGGAGCTCGGGATAGGAAGGCCTTGTCGTCGTCGAGGTGTCTCCCGATCCATCTGGGAAGAGCACCACCAAAAAGACGACTGTACATTACCCGCGAAGATGAGGCAGGACCGAGTAAGACAGCGCTCGGGATAGGGAGCCCTGGCCGTCGTTAAGGTGCCTTTCACCTACCTAGGAGGGGTATCGTAGCGAGGAAGGACCGCACATTGTCAAGGAGGAAGAAACAGGCATAAGTAAGACAGCGCCTGCGATCCGTGGATTGCCTGTCTTTGAGGGTGATAGATGGATATCGGCACTCTTCATACAGGTACTGGATTGGCTTACTACTCCAAACTATGCTTGCCAGCTGCTCTTTTACTAGCCTTACTGTGCTCTTTTCACGTCTTTGCACCTCGCTTCCAGTCTCTACGGCAGTCCTAGGTATGCACCACCGTTCTCTTGCACGCTTGCCACCTTTCCTCTGCCTTCCACGTAGTCCGAATCCGCGCGATACTCGACAAACCTCTTTCTATGCCTTACCTATGTGTGTATATTCCAGCTCTTGTCTTGCCTTTACTAGTTCCAGCTTTCCGATCCTTAGTCCAGTCCAGAGAGTTTAGGAAGAGCACCGTGGCGTATTTAGGTCGCGTACCCTCTTCAAGTACCCCTTCCGGCACCCAGCAAGCTGAGCCAGCGGATGGGATACTATAGCGAGGTTGATCGGCCAAGGGGAGAAGGGGAGCGTGCCGTGGTGTGTCGGAGGTGTAGGAATTCTCCAAAGTTCTTCCTGCCTCCAGTTAAAAAGAGCCAGCGGGTTGGATGTCATGGCGAGACTTGTCGTCAGGGATTGCGTGCCGTGGCGTACCCGAGTTGTGTAATCTCTTCAAGCACCCCTTCCGGCACCCAGCAAGCCGAGCCAGCGGATGGGATGTATGGCGAGGTTGGTTGGCCAAGAGGAGAGGAGGGACGTGCCATGGCGTGTCTCAGGTGTGGGACGGATCCAGGATGTTTTTCTGCTGTAAGGCGAAGCGGGCCAACGGAAGGGATACCATAGCAAGATTGATCGCCCGGGATGACAGGAGGAGCGTGCCGTGGCGTGTATGCGATGTGCAGATTGTCTAGTAGCCAGCGGATGGCATATCATTGCAAAAACTGGTGGGCACGGCCGTGTCTGGGGAAGTCGCGGTGCGGAGGGATCAATTGTGGCGTGGCCTGGACTGAGTGAAGAATCAGTACCTTTGTGGTTCACCTCTCAAAAAAGTAAGTTATGTTAAACCAGTGCCATCCTCCTCTTCTACGGCTACAAGCGTGGACCTGTGCGTGCGTCGGTATAGATGGGAGCAGAGAGCGATGCCGCCGGGTGTGGGTAAGGTCATGGTCGAAGCTGCATTCAGCGTATGCCTTGTGTACAAAGTGTTATGGGAGACAGCGAGTGTCTCTCCAGGTATGCTGGCGAATAAGGTGAGAAGCCGTGCTATTATGCTCCTCCTAGTTGGATTTTCTTCCGTACAGCGAGTGTCAGACTCCTATCGTGCGAGTGTCAGTGTGTGGCAGAAGAGAAATATCAAAGACATAGGTATGGGCGTGCCTGGAATTGCGTGCGGTAGGTGCCAGACTCTTATCATGCGGGTGTGAATGCCAGAAGCCTGTACGCATGTCAATGTGGGCGGCAGCAGAGCGAGAGAGCGAAGTGCTCGATGTAGGTGTATTTGAGCTGCGTGTGGTGAGTGTCGAGTGTGCTCGTGAGACGTGAGAGACAGCCAGTGTCACTGAAGTCTGCTAGAAGAATGAAGAGGCTATCCGTGCTACTATGATCATGCTCTTGATTTCTCGTCGCGCAACGCGAGCGCCATCCTCCTCTTTTGCTGATAAGGACGCGCGAAAGCTGTGAAGTCTGGTGGGCGTGGTAGGCGTGATTTTAGGTATGGAAGAGAGAGAGTGTGTGTGTCTTGAACTGCGAGAGGTGAGTGTCGTGCGCTATTGGCTTGGTAGGAGACAACCAATCTAATTCATGTTTGCTAAGAGAATGAGGGAGGAACCGATGACATTGTGTTTGTGTTCCTGGGCTACTATTGCGCTGCAGAGTGTCAGGAAGAGGCATGTCCATATACGTGACCGCGATGCTTGTGTGCTATTAGTGTAGACTATAGAAGAGAGCGACTGCTGGCGCGCATGTGGGTGTGTCTGGACCTGCGTGTGAAGAGTATCTTGTGGAAGGCTGAGCGGGAGATCGTCTGTGTCCGTGTCGCTTCACGCCTGCTGAGACAATGAGGACAAGGCAAGATGAACGACAAAGAACGGCATTTCCTTTGTCCTCTTTGTCCGGGCGTGAGCTGATGACGGATTTGTATCTCCAATTCCGGGAAAATGCGCGCCGCAGAATCTTGCCTTGGTGGACAATACAGCCGGAGGGCAGTTCGAGTCGGAGGCGAGCAAGAATGATGGACATTTTCAGCGCCATCAAGTTAAATTGCTGGCGGACTCCAACTCGAGAATCATGAGCCTCAAAAAGCCTGGCTGCCTGAGCAAAGCAACTAGCGGGCAGTTCGAGCCAAACGTGAACCAAAAGGATTGGCATCTCTGTCACAATTTTAATCCTACTGTAGCGTTTCCTGCCTCAGCACCAAAGCAAAAAGAATTGCAAGGTAGAAATTGCAAAGAATGGCAGCTTTTTTTGCTGCTGCTGCCTGCTGTGCTGTTTTGGGATTGTAAGGAAAGTCATGTACTTACTAGGCTATGTGTTCTCTTCGATGAATGCTCACTTTTGCACGAGTTCGAATAGCGTAGTGTAGGCATGGTCCTCTTTGGAAAATGGCAAAAGGATTGCAGCTCTTGCTGCTGCCGCTGCTTGCCGTGCCAAGTTGAGGATTGTGAGGAAAGTATTGTACTTACTATGAGCTATATGTTCTTTTCGATGGAACTTTAGATTTCTGAAACGTACCTATAGCATGACTGTGCAATGATCCTTGTTCGAAAAGTGCAAAAAGATTGCAACTCTCACTGCTGCTGCTGCTGCTCGGCATGTCGAGTCAGGAATCGTAAGGAAATGCTGTAACTTACTAGACTATATGTTCCTTTTGGATGAAATGGCTCATTTCTGAAACGTACATAGCATGGCTTTGTGATGACCTTTGTTCTGTGTCCGGAAAAAGGGCAAAAAAAAGAGGCTCGCCGTACTCGAACCGTGGACTTTTTGGATCATGTAGACTCGCTAGGTCTGGCTCAACTGGAGGTTTGCTAGGCCTCGGTCACGAATAAAAATCCTTATATTTACCTTGCAATCGTCAACCTCTCGGCCACCCAGGCTTTTTGATGAAAGAGACACAGAATTGGCTTGTCATATACCTTTGTTTCACGGTACGTCTCCCACACTCCTCGAGTCAGTAGTCCACCCTGTCTTCTGTCAGCACCTTTGTCCTTTATTTCCCCAACATCATCAACATCATCAATATAACGCGTAGCCGTCACAAGGTAAGGTACTCTCCTAGAACAAAGAAGGCCTCATGCGGACAATACAATGACACCAACAATCAGTCTCAGCAAAAGCGCAAGACGACGCGAAGCTCGACTGAAAAGCTGACACTTTAGCAGGTACAGCACCCTCCAGCAACAAAGGAAGCTCATACTAACCATGCCACAACAAAGAACCACCAGCTCTAGCAGAACCGAAAGACGACGCGTAGCTTAACTGGGAAGCTGCGAATTCTGCAGGTACAGCACTCTCCCAGAGTGAACAAAGCTCATGCTTACCCTTCCGACAACAGTACCATCAGCATCAAGAGAAGCGCAGAACGACGCAAAGCCCAGCCACTACGCTGAGACATTGTAAGGTACGACGCTCTTCCAGGACAGACAAAGCTCAGGCTGACCATGTAACGCCAGTGACGTTCTCTTTCAACCAAAAGTAGCGTCTACTGACAAAAGCAGACTCTGTACATCGTATCGTAAGGTACGACACACTCTCCGATTTAGGCAAGCTCAAGCTGACCATGCGACACCAGTAATGTTCTCTTTATCCCAGAGGTGGTTTCCCTTGGCCGAAGTAGGCTCAGCATATCGCGTCTCGAGGTACGACACACTCTCAGATCAAACAAAACTCAAACTGACCATGCGACACCAGGACCATTCTCTTTGTCCCAAGATAGCTTCCTTCAGCAAAGACAGGCTCAGCACATCGCGTGTCCAGGTACGACACTCTCCCGGCATAACAAAGCTCAAGCTGACAATGCGGATCAGGAATATTCTCCTTGAGTCCAAGATAGCCTTCAACATAGAAGCGAGCTGGGAACGCGTCGTCTCCAAATACGGCACTCGCCAGTGACAAAGAGAGCCTACGCTGACCAGGTAAAAGCAGGACAATCTCTTCGAGCTCAAGATAGCTCCATACACCAAAAGTAAGCTCATGATCGATTATCCAAAGCATACGACACTCCCCTAGCGACAAAGAAACCTCAAGCTGGGCATGCGATACCAAGATGTTCTCTTTAGGCTCAGCCTAGCATCAGTAGGGAGAAGGAAGCGCAGGCGCCACTATCCAGAGCATACGACACTCCCCCTGCGACGAAGAAGGGTTAAGCTGATTATACGATACCAGAAGATTCTCTTGAGCTCAGCTAACCCGCTATTCGATAGATGAACGATCAGACTCCCACATCCGAGACTCATGGCACCCGACAGCCCCAATTCAGCGCTATGGCTAATATGGGAGGTGTCCCCGGCTTCTCGCCAGCCAAGATGGATGGAAAAGGTGGCTTCGCCATGCCTCCACAGCAGGCCGACCACGTGGGTGGACTCCACCACAACAATAGTACATTCGTACCCCTCCCTGCGTCCATCATCACTCATGAGCAGGCTTTGCGAGCGGGCTATGAGTTGAGACGCGTTGAAGCGGTAGCCGCTGAGCACGAGCGCGCCGAATGGTACAAGCGCAAGGCTATACGACTCCGCAGGGAACTCGATGCTTCTGACGACCTTATTCGCACGCTGGGAGACAAGGTGAACACAGCCTATTACGAACGTGACTGGTATCAATGGAAGTTGCGTGAAGCGACAGGTTCGTCGGTGACTGCACCTCACTTCAACCCGTATGTACGAGTACCAGGATACCCGTATGGTGATGGTCAATCTGGTCAGGCCAATTAGGCCGTGATGTTGTGGGTATGGTTGTGGTTGTCGTTATGTTGAGGAGTGCCGTTGGAAGAGGCTACGGCAGGATAGTGATGACATGAACGATGCTGATGACGATGATGATGATGATGACGAGGAATGCGGGCGCCGCTCGGTATGGAATGCTGGCTGGCTGCTGACTAGGATGGATCAGGAGTTCGCTTGCTTCTTCATGGTGAAAATATATGGAGCCATCTCCAGGATAAGCGTCCCACAGAGAAGAATGAGATTTGCTTTTCTGATCGAGCTTGCTGCGTAGAGTATAAGGTATACTGGGTGCGAAGATAGGTCAACCTTGTCGTCGTACACTGATGCACAGGACTCGACGTCTGACCTCAATCACGTGTTGGTCATTGCCGAATGTGATCATCGCAGAAAGATCAAAAGCATACTGCCTTTCTCGGGACAAGCTCCTTCTCATGACAATTCTGTCTTCAACTTGACCTCGCGACCATGTCGTTACTCGCTCTTTGAGGTTCGCAGCCAGCTGTTTGCTAGGCTGCTCCGTCGTTTTTGAATTTATAATCTCCTTCTCTCTTCTCTCTGCAGTATGCCTCATCCTCGATTACCATTGCGACCTGCTGTGCGCCCAAGCCAGTCTGTATATGGACATCCGGCTGTTCGGGGCTTTCACGACTACTTCGTCACCCATCTACCCTCGACCTCCATGCATCCCGATGCTCGGTCTATGCGCAACATCCCACGATCATCCTCTACACCGCATAGTCCTCCGAGTTCTCCACGCTCTCCAGCAATGATATCGAATGCGTCACGAGATACAACAATAGTCCGTATCCCTTTGAAGTCAGCGAAGCATCACTATGGTGCCCACTGTGCTCGGGGAACACGACCTTACAACGAAGACACGTACCAAGCCGGCACGATCGAGCTACCTGCATTTGCCAAGCGAGCTCCGATGAGTGTCAGGGGTAGTAGCAGGACGCCAGGAGGAGAGGTGATGTCAGCAGATGGTGCTAGTGGGGATCCTCAGGTGTTTTACTTTGGCGCATTTGATGGACATGGTGGTGATAAGTGCAGCATATGGTTACGGGAGAAATTGCATTGGTATCTGGAAGAGAGCGCGGCAAAGTTTGGGCTGGAAAGCGCATTGCCAGGGAGAAAGAGAAGGGTCATACGGAGGAAAGGTAATAATGCAGAGCATGGGACGACTGAAGATCAGGCACCTGAATCGGAAGGCAACAAACAGGCCGATAATGACAACCATTCTACACAATTTGAACTTGCAGAGGTAGATTCTGCGACACCAAGAGAGAGCGAGGAAGATGCTACGACACTACAAACTAATCTAATCTCACAATGGGGAGAAACAGTTGGAGGGTATTTCCGACGTTTCAGACCAGAATACTTCTCAGAAGAGTCTGGAGGCCAGGGCGAAATACTCTCCACTTCGACGGTTCGAAATGGCAACAAACTCGTCATGGACCCTGTCTTTACATCGATGGGCGAGTCGATGCCATCATCAGGCGCTCCGTCATTGGAGTCTGTACTATCATACTCCTTTCTTCGAGCTGACCTCGACTTCATTACAGCGCATTCATCACTCGACGTCACCCACGACCAAACCCCGGACAAATCCAGTCCGCCCACCCCAGCACCAAAACCCGACAGCAACAACAACGCTTCCTCAGACGACGACGAGGCAACCGCAATACAACCCTTCCTCGGCGGCTCAACCTGCTCCATCGCCCTAGTCTCCACTCCCGGCCCGATCCCCTTCTGGCACCCAGCCTCCCCCTTCACTCTCCTGACCACGCACGTCGGCGACACCCGCATCCTCCTCTGCGCGACCTCCACCGGCGCCCCCATTCCCCTAACCGCAACCCACCAC
>Ga0058698_10000435_pt1 | contig 23445 bp, 28 predicted proteins | sample AgamicAsSfe_FD_67288 | JGI IMG/M metagenome (GOLD analysis project Ga0058698, IMG submission 67288) | Agave microbial communities from Guanajuato, Mexico - As.Sf.e | ecosystem: Host-associated > Plants > Phyllosphere > Phylloplane/Leaf | place: Guanajuato, Mexico | collected 2012-05-30
GGGCGCAGGGGTGCCGTGGAGGTCCTTGGGATTGCTGGCTTCTTGAGGGTTTCGATGGTTGAGGCGGATGGCTTTGTTCGGCTCGTGAGTGTGCTGGCGCCGGAATGAAGTGGTCGAGACGATGTCGGCCTTGCAGCTGTCGATGTTCCTCGCGCAGGCATGGATGGTCGTGTAGTCCTGTCGGATGTCGCGCGACCGTTCACCGTGCTCGAGCTGCTCTTGAGTGTGTCATTCTGCACACCCGACCTAGCACGAGAGGTTGTCATGATAAAATCTGTCGTCTTGGCTGACTTCAACACTGGCCGTGATGCTGCTGCGTCTTTTCGTGTCCGTTGTTCGTGGTTCGATTCCTCCTTTTTCTTCCTCTCCTCTCGTTGGGCCTTGAGCTTCGCAGCGATGGCCTCGCCGGGAAGCTGAAACGTACTCGTCGTAGTGGCTTTACTAGATTTGACTGGCCGTGGTGGCGTGTGTAGAGCGGCTATCACGGACCTTTGCTTGACTTGGCTGGTTTGGCGCGTTGGGACTTCAGATGTTGCAGGAAATTGTGTTGCGTATGGAGCGCAGTCTTGCGAGACTTCAGTAATATGAGAGTTGAGAAGAACGTCGTTATTCGGAGCTTGGACTGACTCAATCGGCGTACCCATACTGCTTGAGCTAGATCCTGGAGCGCGAACCAAGAAGTCGGTGATTGACGCAACTTCTGTCGAAGCAGACTCAGTTGCCATTTCCTGGAAGAGTGCCTCGAATCTCTGCGCAGCATTCAAGGACTCTTCACCCGAGTCATGTGTGCTGTTTCGTTCATCCGCGACTGGCTCCTGTTCAATTACACCAGCATCATCCTGCTGTGTCGCAACAACTACGCCAAACACCGTTCCGACATCGTAGTCAGGAATACAAAGGTCGGCGGACTCTGTGATGTTGTGTTGAGGCGTGTATGTGTGCGACGCATCGACGGCCTCAGAGAGTGTGGAATCGTGATGCTCATGTAGACCAATTGCACGAGATGCTGTGGGTGTTCTCAGCGGAGAGGTGTCGTGAGGAAGCTCATCTTCGTCCTCTGCAGCCAGCTTGTATTCGTTCTGTATTAACAGCTGAGCCATCGAGTCTTGGAGACTTGGGATTTCACTGTCATTGAGGAGCTTTCCAGCCTGGTGCGTTGACTCCTCAGTATGATCCTCTGGTATATGCTGTGTAGTCATGAGGCTTACACTATCCATGGGATCCTGATTTGTAAGCCTCATCGGACTAGCATACTCGTAATCTGGAAAGTAGCCCTCGTCAACCGCTTCCTGAACGGGTGTAGATGGTCTTTCTTGAGCTGGAGTAGATGAATTTCGTTGAGCTGGATTAGATTGGTTCTCTTGAGCTGGAGTAGCTGAGGACTCTTCGATAGAAGTACATGGTCTCTCTTGGACGCCACTATATGTGTCTTCTTGAGCTGGAGTAGCTGGGCACCCTTCAGAGGGATCCAGTGGTGTTTCTTCCTCTGCAGTTGAGGGCTCGTTCTGCTCGACCACAGCTATTGCAGAGGGCTCGCTATGTCTTGCTGATTCGACACTCTTCACTGGCTCCGAAGTTACTATGCAGGATGAGTTGATATCCCTCTTGTCGCATGTAAGATAACTTGCCTCCTTCGCTCGCATTCTCCACGTCGTTCTCACTTGCATACACAGGCGCATCTGCCACAACCTCGACCTCCTCCTCATCCTGCTGCGCCAGCTCCTGCACCACGACACCCCGGCTCTTCCTCTTCCCCTTCTTCGTGCCCTGCTTCTTCTTCCTCTTGCCTCCGCTCTTCTCATCTCCTCCCAATGTCTCATCCACGGCACTCTCCATATTCACCGTCACCGCCTCCAGCGCCTTGCGCCCACCCTCAACAGCCTCATCCTTAGCACCCGCTACCACCCCATCCGCAACATCAATCACATGAACCACATCAATCTCATCAACGCAGATCTCCACCGTCGCCACAGCTCTTGCAGCAGCTCTCGTGACTCGCGGTGCCATGGCGTGCTGTTGTGCTGCGTGCAAGTCCAGCGCGAAGACGGGATGAGGTTGCGACGTCAGTTTGCGCAAAGCCGAGGATCTGCGAGCGCGGCGGCGGAGCGTCGCATACTCTGTCTGTTCGAGGAGGGGATCCAGGATGGGCGAGGAGGAGAGGGAGGAAGAGTGGGATCTGGATGAGGAATGCAGGCAATGATACACGAGCTCGTGCTGATTGACTGGATGAGGCCGTCAAAAGCTGAGGTTTGGGGTAATACATAATAAATAAACGTCACGACGTTGTCTAGGTGACGTTGGCCATTTCGGGATATCACAACCGAGAGATCATGGCTGCTTGGAGGATATCCTGGGGACAGTGCCGTGAGGGTTCTGCTCCGTCATTTGTCATTTGACAGTATGGACACTTAAGCGGATCGCACCAGGATGGGAGGGTCAATTCGTGTCATCAAATGTTACAGCATACACCCCAACCACAGCCAAACATAGCAATCATCAGGGTATAGTGTTATATTGCTACATTGCCATGATCAAATGCAAAGTTCATCCTCATTCCCGTCATGCTTCATCTATTCCCTCACTTGACAGCAATGGGATCGTGCCTTCGACTCGCCGTCCTTGCAAGTCCACCGCCATCAATCTCCTCTTCCTCTTCATCCTCATTCATGTCCGGAACTTCGTCCTCTTTCTCCTCCTCTTCGAGTCTCGCCTGCTCGAGCCGCTTCCGTGTTCGCTCCTCATCCTCATCGTCGTCATCATCGGCCTCTTCACGCTCAGCATCTGCGCGAAGCTCGTAGGCGACTTCGAAGCATTCCGAGAGGAGGGTGGTGATACTGCCTTGACCTTCGGGAATCTCGCCATTGACAATGAACTTGCCGTCTTGACGCATGTTGTCGATGGAGTTGAGCTGATGAGAACTTATTAGTGTAGTTCGAAACCTCGGGGAAGGAGAATAGATCGATTGTAGAATAGCAGAGAATGATCAGAAGGAAGGCAACGGAAATATCCACATGAGTTTTACGCTCTCGGAAGGTGACAATTAATGTTTACATCCGAAATACTTCATCAGAGAATGCGGACTTGGAGAACGAGATAGCAGGACAACATGACATACCTTCATGCTGTAGGGGTAAAGCTCACGAGCCGAGGAGACACCGCCCGATTGCTTGACCTCGTACAGACATTTTCGCAATGTCATAAGCTGGTTATATATCGGTGTGAGGGCTTCCGATACTGGTTCGGAAGAGGAGATCATGTGATAGATGGTGGCGTAGGATTTTCGGAGAAGGTAGAGCATAGCCTAGAAATGGTTAGCTAGAAGTCAGATGTCGACATACTGTTCGATCATACCCTTTGTTCGTAGACCTCCGCCGGGACGCCCTCGGCATCTACAAACATGCCGTTCACTCGAGACTCATCAAATCGATCAAGTCTTCTCTGGTAGCTCCAGAGATCTGTCTCGCGTAATGACCAGGCTTGTGTCAAGTGTAGCTTTTCGAGCGTACTACGGATTTTCGAAAGTTCGTCGAGTTTGTCTTGAAATCGTTCTTGAATCTTCCCCTGTCGTTGTAGCATGATCTCGCTCCATAATGTGACTCTTCCCAGGAAGTCGAGCACAAGATCCTTGCCGCGATATGTCGACTCCGACGAGTAGTTGATATGCTCCAATCTTGTGATGTACTGCTCTTCTAATGTCTGATCTGATGGTTGCAGTATGTTTGATGTGCCAAGTTTCTTCTCAATTTCTTTCAACTGTTTCTGAAAATCCTCAACCTCTTCTACTGGAAAGTCACCCTGCTCATTCATTAGCACGTAACCTATCTACCAGTCACACCTGAACGCACTTTTCGATTGACATTCAGTCCAGATAAAGAACGTAATATTGACACAAGCTTCTCGTACGTAGGTAGCAGATCTGATGATATCGTTGATAGTCCTTGTTTGAGTTCTGCGAGTGTTGTTTTGCAATTGTCGACTCTTGTTTGTAGCAGGAGAAGTATGTCTGCGTTGTGTCGAGATTTGCCCTGATCTACCGAAGCTTGGATTTTGTCTAATTGATGACTGATGCCCGAAAGGTCTTTCGGAGAGTAGTAGCCAGCTTCCTTCAGGTGATCGAGCAGTCGCTGTTCGAGGTTGTCAGTCAATGTGACAAAGGGTGTACTATGTGACAAGGTATACCTTGATTGAAGATGTGACTGAATAGCTGCGGGTGCGTAAGTATAATATTACGTACTCCTTCTCTCGGTATGTCTGGACTTACGCTGCCGGAGCTTCGGCATTGCGCCCAATCGTCAAGAAGAACAAAGAGATCAGTTGTAAACAGTCATCGAGTACGCTGTCCACTATACGGCCAGGTTAGGAGCCGTACTCTGCATCTTCAAGAAGTGCACGCGACAATATGAGCGATTTCGGCATGCGGCAAAGACATACATCGATTCTGTTCTTCCCGCTTTGATGTCCGGATCTCATTGAGGGCATGGACTTGTTCTATGAGCTTGTCGTAGTATGTGACGACATCTTGCGACCTGATGTACTTTGACTTGTCTGCCTTGAGCAGCTCTAGGCTGTCGCGGATTTGGACGAGCTTGTCAAGGATTGGTCGTTCTGCAGGATCGATCGGTGACTTGTAGAACGGCGAGTCTGACATAACGGTATGGTCGTCTGCGTTGTTTGGTGTATGTGGTGGAGGAAAGGAAGGAAGGAAGGTGCTCTGTCACTGTCACGAGGGGTAGTGAGTGGTTCTGTACCTTACAAACGAGATGGTAAGTTCGAAGACGAGGTCTTGGCCCACCCCGCATCTTGCCTGTGCGGGTCTGACTCCTAAGAAAGTCACGTGCAGGCAGTCAGAGAGAAAGAGCCAAGAGCAGCTGCAACGATCAGCGCGCCCAAGCTCACTTGATATCCATCTTCACCTTCGACAACTTAAGCATATTGTGTTGCAGCATTACTCATCCCGGTGACTCATTCCTCTTTGTCGAGCTTACTATAAGGACTCGATCCCTTCACTCTCCGAGGAACAGCTCTAGTGACTATTCAGTCGCGACTCTTTCACAGAAGATCTTCGTCCAATCACCTGTAGAACAGTGCCAGTCTTCAAGCCAGTCCGTGAGCAGTATCAAGATCATAAGCAATGGCTGGCCTTTTCGGCTCAGCAGCAGCCTCGTCATCGTCAGCCGCCAATGCTAGCGCGGGCGACCTAAAAAACGACGTCGCCCTCAAAGACATTCCAGAAGACAGCGTCTCCGACCTAGCATTCTCACCACAATCAGATCACCTTGCCGTCGCATCCTGGGACAAGAAAGTACGGATATACGAAATCAGCGCGAATGGCGACAGTCAAGGGAAAGCTCTCTTCGAGCATGAAGGACCAGTCATGAGCTGCGCGTGGTCAAGAGTGAGTACAAAGCTTGATGATCTGCGCCGTATCGACCCAGCACTAATTTATCCTCCAAGGACGGCAGCAAAGTCGTTGGTGGCGGTGCCGACAAAGCCGCCCGCCTCCTCGACCTCGCCTCCGGCAATGTCTCCAACGCAACTCAAGTCGCTGCCCACGAAGCGCCCATCCGCTGCGTCGAAATGTTCGACCACAACGGTACCCCCATGCTAGCGACCGGATCCTGGGACAAAACAGTCAAATACTGGGATCTCCGCCAACAAACTCCCGCGGCAACGCTACAATGTCAAGATCGCGTTTACACCATGGATGTTCGCGACAAGCTCCTCGTCGTTGGCACAGCAGAGCGCTGGTGCAACGTCATCAATCTCGACAATCCAGGCACCATCTACAAATCCATGCAGTCACCGCTGAAGTGGCAAACACGCGTCGTGTCCTGCTTCACGGACGCGTCTGGCTTCGCCATTGGCAGCATCGAAGGCCGCTGCGCCATCCAATACGTCGAGGAAAAAGACCAAGCCAACAACTTCAGCTTCAAATGCCACCGCATCTCACCGCCCAATACACGCGACGTCTCCAACGTATTCGCCGTCAACGCAATCTCCTTTCACCCCGTACACGGCACGTTCAGCACGAGCGGGTCGGATGGCACATTTCACTTCTGGGACAAGGATGCGAAACACAGACTCAGGGGCTTTCCGGAGGTTGGGCAGACGATCTCGGCGACGGCGTTTAGTCGGACGGGAGAGATTTTTGCGTATGCGGCGAGTTATGATTGGAGTAAGGGGTATTCGCAGCATACGCCGACGAGCGTGAATAAGATTATGCTGCATCCGATTGGGGCGGATGAGTGTAAGCCGAAGCCGGGGACGAAGAGGAAGTAGAGGGAAGAGGGAAGTGAATTAAGAGGGGCCGGGATGTGCTGGATTCGAGTGTAAGAATGTGGATGCATATCGATGCTGGAATTGCAAAGTGCATGTACTGGAATGGGACAAAAGGAAAACGTGTCTGTGTGGCAGCTAGATTGGAGCTGCGGTCGAAAACACAGACTGGTATGCAATCGAGTAAAGAGGCGCAGGGGCGTGATGCGTCAAGGCTAGGATTTGGAAGGAAACCTCTTCTCAGCTGTGTCGCAAAGAGTGAACCAGCAGCGGAGTACTACACGAAGGAGCAAACATAATCATCACCACATCACAAGATCAGTTCCAAAAGTCGGGCTGTGCATCGTGCCTTTGTCATTGCAAGGTTATGTACGTAGTACGCCATACTTGTACGTTCGTCGTGATCTCCTCCACATGGTATCATACACGTCCATCCCTGTTTCTCATCATCTAATGTACAAACCCGTCATCTTTCCCCTGCGACATGTGGCTCGTCGCTTGCCATCATGCGATGCTAGTACTTCGTACCCATACTGTCGAAGGTTAGAGGAGAGTGCCGTAGCACTACCTAGCCTCGATCCGCTCTATGCATTTACACATCCAGCCTATTCCAGCCCATGTATTTCCTGCTCCGACCCGGTCCAGTCCATGCGTTTCTCCGCTTCGGTACTCCCCAACCCGACCCATTCTCATACATTGCCGTATCATTACGCATATCCACCGTATCCACGTAATGCACCCTTTCCAGTCACTACTCAAATGCAGTCCCTCCATGTTGCTCGTGATGCGTATCGTCCCGTTCCATGCTGTGCTCCTGCTGCCTGCCAAATGCCAACCCGAACAAAAAGAAAAAAGTCCTTACCTTCTATTCCCATAACCATGTCCCTGTTGCGCCGGTCCACCCGTCGACGAATTTGGAAAGTACGCTCCAACACCAGCATTAGGCTGAGTTGCAGTTCCATTAGCATTGTAAAGCCCACTTGGATATGGAGGTGGCGGTCCATGGGATTGACCATGAGAGGCCTGCGACGGTGAAACAAGGTTTTTCGGCACTATGTTCGTTGTCGTGATGGAAGTTCCGATTGTGGGTGATGCCAAGCTGGACATTGGTACGTTGAGGTTCATTGGTGGGACAGGTAGTCCGAGACCTGGGCTAGGCGATATCACCATTGTTGGGGTGACGAGGCCGACGTGGGCGGGCACTGTTGGGTGGAGTGCTGGGGTTGGGAGGCCTGCGAAGCTGGTTGTGGATGAGTAATGTGAGGTAGGAACGGTAGCCACGACAGCGTGGCCAAGAGCTGCACTCATCGGTGTTGCTGGCATGGGAGTCTGATAGCCAGACATGGCGATGGGGCCACCTCTCGAACTGTGTACACTGCTAGCACTCTGGGGATCTAGCGGGTTCGGTGGCGGAACTGGTCCTCTGGTGCTCAGACTGAGAGCAGGATATGTTTTCGCGTGCGTTGGTGTGCCAGCATTGCTGCTTGGAGTATACATGCCACTTCGCGATGCATGGTGGTGCTGCTGGGAGAGGTGAGAGGACATTTGCTGGGCGGCACTAGGTGGAATGCCAGCGGCGATGGCGACAGCGACGTTCTGATATGCTTGCGTAGCTGCGAGATCGGCCCAAGGAGAGTCGTTGATAGTCTCTGAGACGTCCTTGACACCCTTGTGCAGAGGTTTGATGACGTTCTTCATCTCATCAGGAAGTATCTGCGTGGAAGGGCTTTTGTACGCTTCCTTGACGCGATCTGCAAAGAAGAAGTAGGCCTACGAAGAGTTAGCTGGTGTCTTATACAACGCTACCAAACGAAACTGACTCTGACGAAGCTCATCACCAACTGCCAGAACTCATGCTTATTCTTGTTTCCCGGCTCCCCGGGCTCGAGCGTAGCTAGTGACTTCTTGACATGCTTTGCTGCCTCTTGTGCAAATGTGCAACGCTGTGATATAGTATCAAAGATCGTCTGAAAATCTGCTTGATTGCCGCCTGCAGCACGCTCGCTGAACTGTTTCTTCGCGGTTTGCACAAAATGATCGCAACGAGGCAGTGCATGCTGAGCAAGCTCGCAGACGTTCAGTAGCTTCGTCGCAATCCGCTCAAACAGTAATTCCTCATCCCTTTCGTCTACACTCTTGAGCGTGTTGCTGCGTGATGTTCGCGTTGTTGGCATATTCGAAACCTGTAGCGTGGCAGTGCTGGAGGTCAGGCTGTTGCTGCTTCCATTCCTGCTCATATTGATAGCAGTGACAGCCCGTGACAACGGAGGCGGACGAGATCTCGAAGTCGACGTCGATCTGACAATTTCAGGCTGCGGTGTACGATCTCTGACACGTAGACTGGTGATTGCTGGCCCGAGCGTTGGCGAAAGAAATCGTCCACGATCAATGTCTTCTTCTGGTTGCAAAGATTCCGCTTTCGACTCGCCCGACAATTTCGTGCTGGTATTCCTAAACTCAACCAGGCTGGCGAAGACCAGCAACATCATCGTGCGCACACTCTGGGAAGTGTTCTCTGCCACAAGATTCTCCGCATCACGGATGACTCCCTCGACGAGCGCTTCAAAATCTTCAAGACATGCTTCGCAGGCTTTGCGCACTGCCACACCGACTTTTGCATGCTCCTCTTCGGCTCGATCTTCATCATACGTGCCTGCCCGTTCAAGTACCTGCGTAAGCTCAAGTGTAGAGCCATAGGCATGACGAAGAGCTCTCTCGTGGTCGCTCTTGGTGCTGTTTCTTGCAGACTCTATCAATTTCTTGAGAGGAGTGTGTATTTGCTCAAGCGCATAGAGGATATTGCGACCAAGTCCAATATGTGGATCTTCCATTTGCGACTTCCGTTTCCCTTCTGGTAAACTGGACAAGCGACGAGAGAAGCCAGGATTGTGATGCTCGGCACCTTCAACGGAACTTGTCGGGCTTGTGTTGTCTGTATTCGTGGTGGGGATAATGCCACTCTGAAGAGCCGAGTTATCACTCAATCCGCGCAAATGACTTAAACGATTGTCAGTTTTTGCCTGCAAAGCCGCTTTATCTTCCACCGGCTTGCGTGGAGCTAAGCCCATTCGCTTGTTTCGTGCGCTTGTACTCATGACGCTTTCACTGTAACTGCGATTTCGCTCTCCTAGAGCACCTGGCAAAGGATTGAGTGTCGGACGGTTCAACACGGTCGAGCTGCCAGCAGGATGCGTGCCAGTCCTGGCAAACGACCTTGCGGGGACAGGCGGCGCTTTCAGCATATTCGGGAGTGAGGTCTCCTGCCTCAACTCTACACCACTCACACTGACGTTGACCGGAAAGCGCTTTGTTCTTGTTTCACTGATTTGCCTGTTTCGTGTGGGTCGCGGGGTTGCAACATTTCCGTCACTATTGTACGACTTTAGTTTTTGTAGTCAAAGAAAGCTTCTTTGACGGACCTGCGCTGTTCCTCTTCGCTCTCTTGCTCAACTTCCTTGATCGCTTCCATGCGAGCCTTCATCTCGTCTAACTCAAGTTGTTTAGCGGCTTTCTGTAGTACTTCCTTCAGGTTCTTTGTTTCGTGTAAGATGATCGCGTCTGCTTTCGCTTTGTCTCCGTCGACCGCTGAAGCTTCGAGATGCGGGAGAGTCCAGAGATCTTTTGGAGGATAGATGATTGGATTTCGTCGTGCGTTAAAGTGCACCAAGCTTTGCATCTGCCCAACGCAGATTGGTATTCGTGAGATGTTGTTGCTCTGTACGGCCATAACCCGAAGGTTGGTCAAGCGGGAGAGATCTTCAGGCAATGTCTCGATGCGGTTGATCTTGATGTCGATGTAGACGAGAGATGGGAGGTTCAAGACCTGAAGAGCGAGGGGTAAGGTTAGCCGTGTTTCACCTTGAGACCAGAACGAGTTTCAGGTGTCAGCTGACCTCACGGGGGAACTCCCGCAGCTTGTTGTTCCGTAACACAAGGTATCTCAAATTTGTACATTCATGCAGACGTTGCGATAGTCCACTCAAGCTCGGTAGACGGTTATGGTCGAGAGCCAGTCTCGATGTTTCATTCTTGATCACGTCGATGAGCTCCGGGGGCAGCTTCGTCAGACCCATGTGTGACAAGGTGGTGTCACAGCCATGCATGACCGCATCCGGGACCGCTTGCCCTCCCAACGCCGTCTGCTGCTGCTCGTGGTTTCGTGCGATTTGTTCACGCGCTTTGCGGAGGACTTCGTCGTCTGTCGCAGCGGCGTCGTAGACCTGGCCGTCTGCCATCTGCAGCGCCATGGCGAGTGCTGGCGGATGTCCGGAGGGCGTCCACCAGGAGTGAGCAGGTGTCACAGTGTCGGCGGAGGTGTCTGCGGCATGTCAAATGCGCAGTGAAGCGCTGATGTAGTGCTGAATCTCCGGGCAGGTCTGTCACAAGCTTCCAACCTATGTTTCAAAACATAGGGCAGCGCCGATCCACTCTCGTCACAACTTCAGCTCGGCTCGTATATTTACATACAGCATTGCTGTGTGACCTAGCACGCGTCTCATATATCCTATACCTTATCTGCTCCTTCTATACCGAATTGCCTCATTGATTTGACGCGGGTTTGAGGCTGTTCAGCCGCGTCGTGTGCTGGCTAATAGTCAACGGCGTGGCAGATCGTTATGTCGAACGCATCGCATGCGCTTGCTTCCCCTGCATAGTGTTGGTTGACATGCGGCAGGAAATCGGACCATGATATACAGTATACTCTTACAGCCGTATCTACGTGCTCTGTGAGGTGAATGAGAGAGCTTGTCGCACATTCTGGTGCGACGAAAGGTACTGCCCTACCGCCCATTCACCCTCGCCTGCCTTATCCCACCCACATCACCGTCCTCGCCGTCTTCATCCTCGCTATCAGACACCAGACCTGCCATCGGATCGTCATATGCTGCCTGGCCTTGTCTGCTTTTCCCATTGCCGTGCCCATTTCGACCTCCCCCAACATCACCATCATAACCATCATCATCACCTTGCCGCCTGTCCATCTGATCCAATTCCGCCTCATCGAAATCTGCCGCTTCCAAGTCCTTCCTACCCCTCCCAATCAATCCACCCTGAAATGCAATACTCCCTAGCCTGCCTGCTCCGCTCACCATATCTCGCACTCCCTGCGCCACCACATTACTGCCGCCCTGCCACACTCCTTGATATCCCTTCGTTCGTGCCCGCTCCTTACTCATGTACCAAAACCACGCGCCCACAGCCAAGATAACAATGACGAGGGCCACTTCACCAGACCTGTAATACGCGTCCCACTTTGCCTGTTGAAGCTTCGCAGCCTCGGTGGCTTCTGCGAGCGTACTGTTCGGGTGTCCACCAACACTTGTCTCAGGCCCAGCTTTTGTACCGTCAATGCGGGAGTCCGTGGGTGCGCCGCCGATGGATGCAATGTCGACAGACATGAAGCGGTCGAGCATGTCGCGTGTGCGGCGAGGGTAGTCGAAGGGAACCATGTGGGAGCTATTGTAGAAGAGGATATATGTGAGATTGCGCGCTTCCTGATATATTCCCGCAGCTTCACCCTCAAAGGTCCAGTCGCGGCGCGGTGCCCAGGTACCGGAGGAGGCTGAAGTCTCGAAGCCTTTGCCGCCAGCCCAAACCATGTTGTTGATGAGCTCTTCAGTGCCAACGTGGTTACAGATCATATCCTCAGCGCCGGAGAACAGGACAATTGGCATGCCGGACTCGAGGAGATGCGGCAGAAGGGAGATTGCAGGCGCAGAGTTACGCGCGCGGAAGTTGGAAGAAACAGGGCCAGAGCATTCAGTCCAGCCAGTCGCATCGGGAGAGACATGAAGAGCGGCTATGACATCTGTCTGGCGCAGGTAGGGTGTGACATATTCGAGATCCGGCGGCCAGTTCATGCCGCACGAGGGGTAGGAATCGCGTAACCGCACGTCGTACATGTTGAGACAACGCTGATCATTCTGGCCACTGCTGTCCGTCGTCAAGCGCAGGATACTCTGTAGGATCGCTTCACATTCTGGCGTGTCGACGTGGTCGAGGCCTCCGGCTGCGAGCTTGCTATTGCACACGGCCTGCTGAGATTCGACGATCTTGGCTGCGTCAGATCCTTGTTGCAAAAGTCCTTTCTTGTACGCAAATTGGAGATATGATGGATATTGACTTTCTGGTGAGATCCAGCCGTTGCCGATTAGTAGGCCTTTGATATTCCACGTATGTTCTGCAGCGGCGTTCCTGTCCAAGATAGCATTGGCAATGTAAGGTATATGTTGTCCGGCATATGATTCTCCTGCTATGTATAGCTACAGATTGTCAGCAATTGTTGAGCACTTCGAGGACTAATACCACAAACATCGTCATGCTCGTACTCCGGAAAGAGCTCGAACCATCTTTCCAGGAAGGTCACGAACTCTGTCGCCATTTCTGACAGCTCATGAACATAGCTGTCTGTGTCCACATAGCTGAAGCCAGTTCCCACCGGGTTGTCCACGAAGAGTAGATTGGCAAATTCATCCCATGATCCATCATTGTAATCTAGCTTGCCTCCTTCTCTTACCCGATAAGGTCCGATCTCCATGAGCGCGCCGTCCAGAGAGCTGCATCCTGGACCACCATTGAGCCATATGACCGTTCTTTGCCTATCTCCGATATGTCTGTTCTGAAAGTGCCAAAAGAAGAGGTTGCCATGGTGTCGCTCATCGACTGGAAGGTGTCTAGGACGTGTGATCAGCTAGGAAAGATGGTGACCTGGCAAACGGAATACATCGTACCCAGCATGCATCTTAAGAAGAGGTCCATCTGGGGCGCCTGGCAGGGAGTGAACGAAGAAGTCGGATGCTGAGATAGCTTCCACTATCGGCAGCCATAATGAGGCCACACTAAGTAATGCTGCACCGAGTATGGGCCACGAGCATAATCGCGGCGGCCGAAGCATTGAGTTTATATGCGCGCAGATAAGCACCGAACGTCTACAACTATTGCAGCGAGAGCATCAAAAGCCGCGTGAGACTGATGCAAAGGTAGAGCATAAACAATCAACTATAATACGGGCACTGCAGCGTCGTCTGTTTGATGTTGATCACAGGCCAATGAGGCAATTCAGGGTCAATTCGCGGCTATTTGTCGAGCTTTTTGTCAGACATTGAGGAGTGAGGCGGAGCTTGGTGTGGTTCCATATTCAGGGTTATATTGTGGTGTCTATCTGCATCATCTGAGATCCTTGACCAGATCTTCTTCCCATTACGCATTATTCCATGTCCATTAATATTTCCTCCCGGCCTTGGTTGCCCACTTCCCCGTCATGTCGTCTTTATGCTCTCCTTCTAGCCGTTGACAATGGTACCGCCGTTGCAGTGAATACTGTATTATGTTACTACTATTCACGTCACTCCGGACCGTGTGTTGAGAGCACTTACGTCTGACCAGTGATAGCGGAAGAGTCTGGCGATGCCAGGAACACCAAGCAGGTGGCAATCTCGCTAGGCTGGGCAGGGCGACCGATCGGAGCAGTGAAGCCAGCCTGCGCATCATCGTCCATCGTGGCAGGCACGAGAGGAGTCCAGACAGGACCAGGAGCAACCGCGTTGACACGGACCTGCTTCTCCAATAGTACGTTGGCAAGACCACGAGTGAATGAAACGATAGCACCCTTCGTGGAGGTGTAGTCCAGGAGGTCAGGACGTCCGATGTATCTGGAGCTCCGTTAGTCCTTCGATGGCGTATTCTAAACTGCTGGACCCTTACGCATTGATGGAAGCATTGTTAATGATGGTGTCACCCCTCTTCATTTGGGGCGCGAGGTATTTTGAGACAAAGAAGAAGGGATGGATGTTAGTGTCGAAGGTCCTCAACCAATGCTCGGGTTTTATTAGCGCATGGCACTTCCAATGACACCTAGGGTTAGCTTACCTCTTCAGAAAGATCCTTGATTGGGTCCTGGATGACTTCCTGGTAGGCGTGGTTGTTGAACAAGATGTTGACATTGCCCATGGTCTTGACGGCCTCGTCGGCGAGCTTCTTGCTAGAGCCTTGCTCTGTAAGGTCAACGGGGTAGGTGTAGCACTTGGCACCGAACTTCTCGATCTTAGCCTTCGCGGACTCGGCATCCTTCTTCTCCTCGGGCAGGTAGGTGATCATGATCTCGGATACACCCTCCATCGCAAACAGGATAGCAGTGGCACGACCAATGCCGGAGCTAGATATCATTAGACATGATCAAGGGAAGAGCGCTCGAGATATACATACTCTCCACCAGTGATGAGTGCTGGAGCAGGAGTTAGCACAACTTCCAATGCACACCCGAGCTGGTTGAAGGACATACCCTTCTTGCCCTTGAGCTTGCCAGCGGCCTTGTAGAGCTCAGGCTTGCCATCAGGACCCGGGAGATATTCCTCGAGAGCCTCATGAGGCATCTCGCTTTGCTTTCCAGGAATTGACTCCTGGTGGCTGCAGAAATCAGCAATGGTACATGCAGCATGCTACTGAGATGACTTACGTGACCTCTGGTTGCCATCCCTGCTCGAATTGTCCCTTAGAGCTAGACATGATTGTGATAGTATGTGGAAATTTGGTAGTATGAGATGATGGGAAAGAGGCAGAAATGTAGTTTGAAAAGATGGGAATTGAGAGCTCTATCGAATATGCATGATGACCTACGACGACCCACTTTTCACCACGTTCAACGGATCCTCATCCGCCTGCGTCCGAGGGGCAGGGATAGGGATGAAAATGTGTTTGGACATGCACAGGATTTCTTGAGGTCGATCACACTGATGGTGGCTATATACGTATACTGAGTGTGCTGGCTGATGAGAAACCATATGGTGCTCAGTGCGGACATAGTCCTCCATTCGCGTGGATAGCAGGTAACAACATTGCTCATTGGATTAGTCACAGTCCTGGTCTATCTTGCTAAAGTACATTGACATTGTCAAGTTATGATACACAGTCAAGATCTCGCCGACTGAAAAGGTGCGTCCTGCGCGTCTTCAATGCTATTATATGCGTAATATCATATACATCCCAAGGCGAGCAGGCTCGACGATCCTGATCGTAAGATGCTTACTCAGCGACCCGGGTGTTTCTTCGTTGTTCACATTATCCCTGAAGACCTTCATCTCCCTCTTCAATACTTTCAATACTGTTTCCAGAGTTGGCGGAGCTGGCCTTGTCTAGCTCGAGTCCAACAAGGTCTTCCTCTTCAGCTATGGCACTAGCTCCATGGATATGCTCGTCAAACAGAGGATCAGCCTCGATGTTCTCGAACTTGGACTTGAAGTCTTTGGTGTGGTCCACGAAGGAGTTGGAACGACGACGAGGTTTGGGGTCGTAATCGAGAGCTTCGTCTCCGCTTCGGCCCCTATTAGACAGGGTAGAGTTAGCAAGGATTGTTGTATGACGAGAGTAAGATGGGCGAAGTCGAGTGGCTTAGAATATGAAGATCAGCTCAGCTCGACGCCGTGAGCTTGAACAACCTTTGAAGGATGGCGATAAGGACAGCATGTTGTGTGATAAGTCCTAGACAGCAGGAAGGGGTGATCTTACCAGTTTGCTTTGCCACCACCGTCCTTCTTGACCTTCTTTGGGTCGCTATCAATGTTGCCCATCTTACTTCCAAACCAGTCAGGTTCACGCTCAGGGGCGGCAAAAGCATCGCCGCCGTGGTGCTTCTCATTCCATTTGTGAGAGCGTGTCACTGAGGGGAGATTGGTCAGAGCTGAAGGAGTTGAGGTTATAGCACCGAGTAGTGAGCTTGATAGGTATGAGAGTAAACAACCCATAGAGTAAGTCATGAAGAGATTCAAATCTGTGCTGTGTTGTGCTGGTATCGGGAAGAGCTTACTGATGTGAACGGTATGATGAGGCTGATATGATATGATGTGAGGTATTATGGTGGACTGCTGAACAGTGAGGAGGAGGAGAGACAGTACAAAGGAAGACAGAAACCCAATGGCAGAGGAATGTAAGACTTATAAAGAGCAAGGTGATTAGATCAGCATCCTATCAGCTGCTCGCGGAGCAGGTGGACTGCCTACGCAAGATACGGCATAGGTCTCGTGACCGCCATCATCGAGACAAACACAGTAGTCATCCCTGCCTTATCGGAAATATCTCATGATGCTTCTGCCACTTCCTATTACCATTTTCGAGGTCCTCGTAGAGACTCTCGGTTGTGTTCGTGTAGACTATCTAGACTACCTTGATAATCTTCGTCTGAAGAGAACGAACGTGGTCACGCGATGTTCAGGTACACCATTGAGATGCGGAATGCGGGGTAGTGAATCAGGTACCCAACAGGTCAACTCGGCACCGCCTCTGATGAACACATCCTTGCCCGAGGTGGTTTCCATTATATCATGAGTCTGCTAGTCCTCATTGTATGAAAGTATAACTCCTACTGAATCAGTAATCTGTATGAGTTGAGCTTGAGGTCGATGATGGAAATCACACAAGAAAGCATGGACAAAGCGCAATGCAGATCATTGGCCCTACAAGGCAAGCCACGGAAGTGATCCGAGCAGCCCGAGCGAAAATCGGCTCTGACAAATCGATCAGGCTTTGATAATTCCATCTTAAAACCATAACACACTCCAGCTTTGCAGTATCATCTAGAATCACAGCCTCTGTAAATTCGACTGGAATAGGCTGCCTAACATTCCACACCCTATCAACTCGAAATCATCGCCAACATGACACGAACTCTTCTCCTGGCGCCACCATCCGTGGCGGGCGCACCAGAAGCCCTCAACCAGATCGCCGCCGCTCATGATCGCTCAACAACAGACATACAGATGCTTGACCGACTGGCGATGGGCCTAGTCTCATTACCGCCGGCAACGTACGACCTTGTACTTCTCCTGACAGACGTTGACGGCACACGAACAGAAAGTCAGCGCATTCTAGATCGCAATGTTATTGCCAAGATTGTACAAGCACAGAGACCAGGCGGCAGACTCCAGAGTCAGGACGGAACATATGCTGCGGGCGACGGACCGGAGAGGACAGAAGCGATCTTGGCAGGGTTAATAAATCAGGGTGGAGAAGGGATGGTGAAGCCACAGAGTGATGGTGCAGTCTCTGTACCACTCAGGTTCGGCAGAAAAGATAAGGCAAATGCTGGGCCAGTGACAGTCTCAGCGGTACCAGCAACGAATGGAAACGGGAAGCGGCCAGGAGGTGCTGTTGCGCTACCAGCTGGCGTGGGCTTCAGTGATGATTTTGTGGAACTGGACGATGATGAGCTTATTGATGAGGATGACCTATTGACGGAGGAGGACAGGCAGAGACCAATGATGCCTCGTAAGTCCAACATCATGAGCACGAGTCAGCTGGAATCTTGATACTAACACATTCCACAGCAGCAGAGTGTTTGCCTAAAGTGGGAAAGCGTCGCCGCGCTTGCAAAGATTGTACTTGTGGCCTAGCCGAGCGACTTGAGAAAGAAGATCGTGCAAAGCGGGCTACAGCAGACAAGGCACTCGCGTCACTCTCATCAGCAAATGGCGGACCAGGTCCAGCGGCTGCAAAGCTTGGAGTGGACGACCTTTCCGAGCTCGACTTCACAGTGCCTGGCAAGGTCGGGAGTTGCGGGAACTGCGCATTGGGTGATGCATTCCGCTGCGATGGTTGTCCGTATATTGGCTTGCCACCGTTCAAGCCTGGTGAGGACGTCATGCTGCTGGATAATGACATTCAGCTATGATTGTGCCTTTGCGTCGAGAGGCAAGTGACGGTATAGACCCACGGTACATCATTAAACTATAGACCAAGTGAAAGTAAACCTTTTCACCTGGTCACCTAGGGGTGAATTCACGATTTCATATTCACGATTTCATATTGAACATTTACCGCTCAGAGTGCGGTCAGACTAAGCGTGACTGCACCTATAAACCAGCCCAGTGTCAGCTACTACATAGCCGGCGCAGCACGCAGGACTCTTCCGCGTCTCTACAAGAAGAAGCTTCTCGCGTCTCGCCTCCATCGGTGGACGTGTCTTCCCAATAAATGATCAAGAAACGATCGTGATGGTTTGGGCGATGACGCCACCGTCATGACTCGCCAGTTTCAGACGATACTACCTCAAACATACCTGCATCCCATGGCGGCAGCAGCGTTGCACGACTATGCTGCCTCTCCACGTCTTCGCTGTCAATGCTCGAGCCTGAGTTTATGAACGCTCCCAGAATATTCTGGGACACCCCACCAGCAATTTTTGGCTCGCTGCACTCGCAGTCTCCGTCATGAGTCTGCCTATCAAAGCAATGCCATAGTCATGCTGCCTCAACGCGTCCTCGCCGTAAGGTCTTGCGCTTGAGTACGAAGACCAATCCAAGATATATGGCAATACCTCCTCGTCGAGACTGAACTCGCCGACATCTGCAGTCTCTCAGCATAGACCACCTGTCAGTGGTGGCATCGTCATGCTGCGTTGACGCATTGCCGCTCCGACCTCCCTCCGGCCGGAAAGTCTACTAAAACATGCCCCAAAGAGTCCGCGGAGACCCTAGCTTCTTCTAGACTTAGTCTCTCATCATGAGTGTTGAGACTGTCCATTGCAAATATGTTCAGCGTCTGCCCCTGAGCTCTGCACTCAATTCAAACAAAAAACCTTCTGCCACGTCCTAATCCTTCATAATAGCCTCCCGGGTAAATCAACGCCTCTCGAAAATGTGATCTGTACAATTATAGAAAGGCTGCCTGATTGCTTCCAGCACTAATAGCAACATCACAGGTCGTCCAGTCTAGGCGTGCGGCCCGATACACCTCAGATTCAGAATTACTTCGTAAGTGACCGCGCTGCTGCGGTCGCTTGTCAGACGTTGGGTGTGCTCCGAGATTGTCTCCTAATATCATCGTCCCGGGACGACCTCCTGCTAAGCCATACCTGCCAGACGCGAATATATATAACGACTACATCTTGGGGTCGCCATGGCAAAAAGACACGGGTTTTGGCAGAGAGTCTTCAGCACTGACCGGCATACAGAGCTCGACGCGTATTTGGCCAAGACTGTTGGCTCGAAGAAAGCATTCGCAAGCCTTTCTTGGCACTAATGCCATTGTGAAGAATTGTCCACAATATCTCGTATTCTCTTCGAAACCCTGACCATATCGGTGCAAGATATGCTGCCCATTTATCATTTCACTTATCAGTTCTATCTTATCATTTACAATATCATTTATCATACCAATTATCAGCCCAGCTGTAAAGTCATATAGGCTTATACCCATCAAGACATTGTCAGCATAGCAAGAACAAACATACATGTTGCTTAAGCAGAAACATACATGGTTATTGGCCTTCGGGAAGACATTGAGATTCAGGCTCGATAGTCCATAGAACATTCAATCCCATTCTCTTCTTTGAACATTCGTCCTTGCTGCCGTGATGTTGAAATACCGAACGCTGTCAACGCGTCAAGTCGAAGCGTACCGTCCAATCAGACCATGTCGGTACCGTCGACCCTGGCTGGAGCTATGAGACTTCCGTCACGATGTGATGCTGTGTCGACGCTATCAATCAGTCACATGCGCAGCATGTCCTCCGTCGTCAGCGTCCATGCTTGCACGCTCGTGGTTCCCATGACAGACATGTCTTAATGTCCAGGATGCCTCATGGCTCGTACATGCGCAACACGTCTCTCATTGTCGGTGTCATTGCATTGCTTCGCTGGTGTATCCTCGTCGGCGCTCTATGGTAGACATGTCTTGCTGTCCAGGATGGCTCATGGCTCGTGGCGCACATCGGTCGTGGCTGCCATGCTGTTGCACAAAGTGTGGCTCTCTCGGAGCATTACCGTTACGGACCGTTCGGGATGGAATGTCACAAGCATATCCCATTGTATGCTGCTGTGACTATGGCGATGCTTGATAGTACACCGTGCTGCCCCTCATCATGCTAGACAGCATCACTTGCTTGTGGCATTGTACCTCAAGGACGACTAGTGCACCATGCATCACCGACCTGATTCTACGAGCTCGGGCACATGCGGACTAGCGACTCTTGACACAGTATACTAACCTACACTATCCAAGGCAACCTTGAAGTAAATACACTGTCGTCATGCTACCATGACTCGACACTTTTCTCCGACACATGACAGATACCAAAGGCTAACAACGCGCTCAGCAGGAATCTAACTTTCTCGCCGCCCACTGCATCACATCATGCCGCCGAAACCCTTCGCTGTCCTTCCACACCCCACTCGACTAACCAGTATTCCTGAGCGTCCAAAGCTTGCTGCCGCGATCGTCACTGCAAACATAGCTCATACAAGCAATACACCGTTGGCTCGGTGTAGCCTCATCACCATTGGCTCTCCAACCTGGGTCACCTCCCGGACAAGGCAATACTGTATCCGTCATGATGCCTGAAGGAGAAGTTCACGGACTTGCACCCGGTCGCAACACCAGGTCTTGGTGCTGAGAAGGCAGCCTCATGGAGTAGTATATGCTTACAGAGTGCTGTCCCTAGGTTTTCCCGCCTCTTCAATGGACATAGTCTCTTCGAGCTGGTCTCTCAATGTCATCCCCAGGCCGCCCATGGCTGTACTTCCCCCTCGAACCTTGATGCCGCAACTCTGCGCTCAGGCCCCAGACTTCCCACACATAGTCGAGACTGTCTACAATTCACGATTTGACTTTCCAACAGAAGGCCGAGCGCATAGCTCCCAACTCAATTCAATGGCTGCATATAATGGCTGCTACTCCCATATCCTTGTCCTCTTTCTTTCCTCATCACAGACCGACTGAAGAACCTTGACTTACGAGCTTTTTGCACTTACTCAAGCACTCATTCTTCATTCATTCATCTGTATACCACTATCGTTCGACTACTCATTCTTCGACACTCATTCATACGACTCAATTCTTGTCTATACCTCTACTCGGCTCTCTACAAGCGAGTACTGTATATCGTTATTAATTACCTTCATTACTATTGTTTAATAATGCCTTTCAACTCCTCCTCCTCCTCCTCCTCCTCCACAGGCCGAAAGGACATGTCCGCGCCCTGGAGGCGGGACTCCCTCTCGCCAGCCCGGGACACGATCAACAGCCAAGCGATCTCCAGAGGTCACACCAACAATAATGTTCACGGTCCCCGCCAGGTCTCGTCTTCGCCCAGCCGGGTCTCTACTAATATCACGGAAAGCTCTCCATATCTGAATATTCAAGATATGCACCTTGGTGACTTCCTTTACCTCCCGGACCGCGATAGCATCCACGATGATCCCATCAAGCATGAAACCCGCAACAAGGGCATGTTTGGGCACCCTGTAGTGCTTGTCAAGATCAATAGGGACGAAAATCGTGTTTACTTCCGCAGTGTGACAACTTCGAAAGACAAGGACGATGAGACCGGCAGACAGGCTAGGATGCAGACTCGCGTCTGTATCGTACCAAAGCGTGGCTACACCGAGGTGGAAAGCCGCAACTTGTATAACGAGCACCAGATGGACGAGTCATACTGCCTTCATAAAGACAGTGCCGACCTAAGAAAACCTTCGGAGATCCTCATCACCGAAGGACTAATTTTCAAGGTCAAACCCCAAACTCTTCTACCTCTAGGCTGGGCCAAGGGAAACCGAGTCTACCTAGATGTCGACTCGACCAATCGTCTCGTCTGGGAGTGCCCAAAGGTCTACGGACCGGGGTCTTCTCTAAGGCGTGGTAGTTCTTCCTCTGACAGCGGCTCTTCGACCCTCTCATCTTCGGGATCTACATCACCTCCAACAACGCAGAGGAGTATCCTTGCTGAGAGAAACGTCAATATCACCTCGCTCACGACTGCCAACAAGTCTGAGCTCATCAAGGGGATGTGGAGATGATGTGTGAATCCTCATAAGAAAGGCACACGGCGCTCCACACGCAATTCGACTAGCACGACATGCCTATATTATGCTCTCGGCACTCGATAACCACCTGACTCGAGAACGAACCTGGCATTCAAAGCACTCGCCACTCGACAAGCCTACGACACTCGACACAAAGAACTCAAGTCAACTCCAGTACCTTCACGTTGCCAAGCAACATCAAAAGACACTGTGGAAAAGCACTTCAACCAGGCACCCAAGGTATGTCTTTCAAGTGTCAAGGCCCTCTGCATCCAACTAACATACTTTCCAGTATTCTCAGCAAACTCAAGCCTCTTGTCAAGGCCTTGCATGGAGATGGTGTGTTGGTGGAGTTTTAGCAAAGGCAATTCACAAAGCACCGAAAAGGTATGTCTCTGCAGTACTCACGACACTCTTCACGCAGCTAACATACCTTCTAGTCTTTCAGCCAAGCTCAAGCCTGTTGTCAAAGCTTTGGATGGAGTCGATGCGTTGTAAGAAGTAAGGATATGTGGAGGAACAGGGCGGTAATCTAGTAGAGATAGGGCTCGCTGGCGCCAGGGTTACAGGGGGGAGAGGTTACAATGACTACGTTGCAGTCGATTATGTGGAGGAAATACCAGATTCAACATATATCTGGACACCAAGTCAGAACATAATACTACATCACTTCTGCACATCATATGTCTTCCATCTTGCCACTTACTGGAATGTATTTGCCTGCTGTCGCCGAGATTACTATGAACTGATATCTTTTTTGTCTTCGTCCTCTTGCTCTGACAGCGTCTTCCACCGCTCAGCGACCTTCCGATGCCTTGAAGCAATCTTGAAGCCGAGCGTGTTCCATCCTTATCTGGGATGCTCCAGGTCCAGCCTGAGGAGTACCGTACGATTCGTACATCACATCTCCTATCTCTCGTCGTCTTCACAGAGCACCTACACCAGGATACCACGTCCTCCCAATCCTCTCAACCTCCCGTATAAACCTCTTACTCGTAATCTGCAACCCCCCTTCCGCCCCCGCCCCTCCATTCTGCATCGCCACCACCGGATCGTGTTCCTCGGGCTCATAAAACGGATTCCTCAACAAGGCAACATACGCCCTCTGCACCGCCTTGAACGCCGGTCTCAGATCACTTTCCCTCAGCCCAAGCATATACGCCTCCCTATCTCGTACCGATTGTGGCGCAGAATCCGGACCGGGCGCGCGGCCGAGCATGTCGACGATGATGACGAGCTTGACGTGGGTGTTTGTGAGCCAGCCGTGCATGGAGAGCCGGGAGTCGATGGCTTGGAGGAGGCCGAAGTCGGGGGAGGCGGCCTTCTGTGGGATCAGGTGCGCGAAGATGTCGAGGGAGGTGTGCAGGAGGAGTTGGTA
>Ga0058698_10000436_pt1 | contig 23435 bp, 24 predicted proteins | sample AgamicAsSfe_FD_67288 | JGI IMG/M metagenome (GOLD analysis project Ga0058698, IMG submission 67288) | Agave microbial communities from Guanajuato, Mexico - As.Sf.e | ecosystem: Host-associated > Plants > Phyllosphere > Phylloplane/Leaf | place: Guanajuato, Mexico | collected 2012-05-30
CTTACCTGCTCGCCAAAAAGCCCGTCGTCCCCAAGCATCGAACTAAACAAGCCAAAGGGCGCTATGGCGCGACTGGCAATGCGGAAACGTATGGAAGCCATCAGAATACAGGACTCGGATGACAAAATTCGTTGAGCAGGAGACACAGGAGGCTACGCTAGTAGGGAGAGGGACCTGGCATATGTCTGAGGAGCGCTATCATGGTCTAACAGGTCTACTATGAGGTTTGGTTTTGGCGCGTACGATTTATATCATCAGCTCGTGTCTAGATATGTGACATTGTTTCGAACACTAAGAGTCTCCATGGTTGATCAACATTGGTGCTCAGCAGGCTTAGTAGCCTCTACGCCACTGGCCCCAGTATCGATACCTAGGATCGTATCCAGCGTCATAACTTCCATTCCCGTCCCCTCCGTCACCTGGACCGTATGCCCATGGGTACGGCTCACCATAGCCATTATCGTAGTAGTCCGGTTGGCGTGGCTGTTGCGGAGCATAGCCAGGATGTGCAACGCGCTGGTGAACTGACATATCTCCAAACCGGTCTGTCATCCGACCCACACCGCCGTTGTAGCCTAAGCCACCCGCACCGCCGTAACCCTGACGCCTCCTTTCGAAATCAAGCCGGCGCTGTCTAAGGCTTGCCATTTCTTCATCGTATAATTGCGCGTTCATTCGATTTCCGCCAGAGTCGTCTCCACCCATTTGCTGCTGTAGTCTTCTGGCAACCTCTGGATCCCTGTCGGTATCCATTACCACCCCCAAACTTCGCTGTACCTCCTTTGCCACTTGCTCATCACGACTCGTGTCCATGACAACGCGTCGTGGGATCGACACTTGTCCGTCGTAGTTCTCAAAGAAACGTGCCATGAAGGCAGCCTTATCCTTTTCGGAGCGGACTTGTAAGAAGGCGCGGTGGAAGGCTTCTTGGGCTTGGGCGTTGGGGAAGTCGAAACGTAGAATGGGGCGGGAAGTGTCCCAGTTGGGGAGGATTTGAGCAGAGGTGGTTATGCGCCCAGTTGCCGGAGAAGCAGATGAATTTGATGGGACGCTCATTTCTGAAGTCTACTTGATGGTTGTAATTGCGATTTCGTTGCGGGTGTGGTTGAGCGTTGTGATATTCATCTGCAATGCAACAAAATAGATATAGAAAAGTGCCCATGTGATCAAGCACAAGCAGAATCTGAAACTTTGAGACAATAGTATAAGCAGCTAGGCGTCGTGAAAGGCAGGTGCAGCTGACAAGTCAGGTGAAAGCAGTGCTGGAGTCTGTACTCAATTCATGAAACGACACGCGCGCGACCGCTTACGCTTGAGACATTGGAACCGCGTCTATCAATACAGCTGATTACTCGCGTTGATCGTCGGCAGTTGCTTCGAGTACACAGTCAACCTATTGATTTTATGCCGAACACCGTAACGATCATATGACTACACACAAAGGTGCCGATGCTGTTGGTGACAGCCAACACCATTAGGCTCGGCGGACGTATATAAGCCTCATTGTCATTTCTCAGATCCTCTTTTCTTCTATAAACATACCTTGAGAGTCTTCCAAAACCCGAACGGTTCGCGCTCATGGTGTCCAAAATGTTGAACAAGTGATTTCATGTCCTTTTCTCGTGGACTTTTCCACAATTTCCAAATCTATAGTTCCATGTTTGAGTAGACAATCTTTTCCAAGATTCCTTCGTGTTCGAAAAAGACAATGGCCTCGCTCTGGAAGATCGCCGCATCCTTCACAATATCGCTATTCTCCGAAACCAAGATGTGTCCATTTCAAAAATCCACACTTGACAGCCATGTGGGATTGCGGCGCCACAGACTGTCGGGATGAGTTTCATGATCTCCTCATAGATATATTGGCTTGTGCACACATCTTTTGGGTGCTCCATGCTCCATCAACATATCCTGGATACGATAGAAACTGAACCCAACACTTCTCTTGACCATGTTTCCTGGGTGTTTTTGAAGACATTTGGAGCAACTGGTGATCACTGCGATCTACAATTCTGCGGTTCATTTCAAAAGCAAGAAGCAAGTCTGCCATGTTCGAAAACAGCTGCGACAAAAAAGACTCTCGCAATTTATGATGACCCGTAGAACGAGCGGCCTCCAAAAGATAGCTTTGCTACCAAGAAGACACCTATGAGAAGGTGATTGAGGCCATTTGCGCTGGCACCAGTGACTGAACGCACACGTAGCTACCCAACGTGCAGACTTGGAGGGCACCATCTTTCCTTCCATACCGTCGAAAACTTTAATATCAAAATCAAGAATCGGACACTGAATAACGAAGTGAAGAGCTATCACACATGGAACGAAGTCGAGGTTTTCCATACTTGGTCGAGACTCGACCCGAGGTCTACAATAGATGTTCTGGTGAGATTTAGTAATGTCATTCGTCTCCAGAAAGTGCCCAGCGTCAGACTAGATTACGGGCAATCTCATGAGGCCAAATAAAGCAAGGGAGTCGGTGCCGGCGCCAAAGAAGCCATGTGAGCTGTCCATGATTTGATACGCTGTGATAATGAAATCATGTTTATTTGACTGGTGTGAGGCGATGCAGCCGATAATGACCATGCTCAAAATGTGGTGCTCCACCAGCAAAGGAACACTTCCTTATTCATTTCTGCGCTATGGTACAGTATATGGACTTACATGACAGTCAGTCCTGCCGTATTCTTATTTCTTTACATCTAACTTCTTGGTGCTCGCCTCTTATCTGCATTTCTCAAGGACATCCTTGGCGTATTTCACAAACGCTGGTTTCAGCGACTTGCCGCTCTTGTCTTTCGACATATCATCCAACGACTGCATGCCCTCCATCAGGACTTGCTCTGCCTTAGTTTCGAACTTTTGTGCCTCTTCGGCCATGGGCATTTCAGCACCCAGTACTTTGCGAGATGTCTTGAGTGCATTCCACACAATCATTACTTCAAGGAGACTGTAGCTGTGGTCTTTTGTGAATGCCAACTGTGTGGTAACGTTTTTGAATGAATCGGCTTTAGTACTGGACCGCAAGGACGTCATGTCGAGCCAGGCCTAGAAAGGCTTGTCAGTATTCCTTGTGTTTATTGGCGAAGCTCTTGGAAACATACTGTGTAATCACTTTGCTTAAGCGCATTTACCAAACGGTTCGATAGCTTCTTGACTTGTTCCATGTCTCCGCCATGTCGCTCGGCGAGCACAGCAGCCAGTTCGGTCGGCAGTGCAACAACGGAAGGCCTGCCCCTCCAGTCACCTTCAGTAGGCTGATCCTTGCGATTCTGGACTTTGTGGTGCTCCTCATTATCCATGAGCTCGACAATCTGCTTCGCTTGCTTGTACATCTTGGCTGTCTCTTCCTCTGCCCAGTCAGACAAGGTAGCTTTGTCGTGCACACTCCTCAATACTTGTTGCAGCACACCCAAGTTGCTCAGCTTCACGCCTGTTGCCTTTGATCTTTGCAACATCTTGAGGACAAGATGATGCATGTCCGCTAGATTTAACTTTCTTACGACTAGCTCCTGCCACGCGCTTTCGACCTTGATGCCCGCCTCTTCGAATCCCTCCAAGCATCTGACTACATTTTCCCAGTCCTCCTTAGTCTCGCTCTCGGCTACGATCCCCCTGAAAGTCTTGAAAGTGTTTGGCAGTCTGTTCCGGTCGAGGTGTTCGAGAGGAAGAGTGACATCTCCCAGGGTGATCTCTACGGGTTCGGCTTCGAGTTTTGCGCGGGATTCTTTCGAGTAGACAAGCTTCCGTTGTTCTTTCGTCAAGTGAGAGGGAAGAAGGATCTTGGCGTTGAACTTGGAGAGGAGCTCTGATAGTTCGGGCTTGGAGGGTGGGAGGAAGTTTGGGAGAGCGCCTTATGTCCGTGTAAGTATGGTAAGCAGTGGGAGGGCGATGCGGGTGTGGTACGGACCTCTGGAGCTCACCGACGTGCGAGAGAATGCGCGTCTTGAGCCATTGGTGTACAGACAGACATTGTTTGTCCTGAACAAGGCCGATTGGCAGCTCCGCCGTATCGAAGACATGGTGGGATGTATGGCGACTTTCCACTGCGCATGGGCTCCGCAAAGTCCAGAAATTTGGCGCAAACGCGTCAAACGCGCCAAGCCACATCGGCCGTCCCCTCTCCGACGGGCCTCTCAAGCCACGACTCCAGCCTCAAGGTTACACAGCCACATCGCGGTCCCCTCTTTTCCAAGAAGTGAAATGTTAGCCCCAAGGAGGACCAACCGCTACAGCTGGCTCTTCCCCAGAGCAAAGAAGAACCCCAACATGGACAACGAGCAAGCGACTTTCTGGCTGAATCAGTTCATCGGCAAGAATCTACGCATACATGCCAGCGATGGACGCGTCTTTGGAGGCCAGATGAAGTGCACGGATAAGGTAGGCTATGACGTGTGTACGAGCTTGCACTGTGTTGACACGGTATAGGGCCGTAACATCATTCTTGCACTGGCACATGAGTACCGTGCGCCATCAGCCGAGACGATTCGCAAGGCGGTGGAAGAGTCGGGAAATCCATCCACATCCGTAGCTTGGAATAGTCGTTATGTTGGACTGATCGTTGTGCCCGGCCAGCACATCACCAAGATCGAGTTCGAAGAAACCACGTTCCCGGGCCAAAAGAGTGGTGTTACTCTATGAAGAAATCATATATGTCGACTATGGATCGATGATTCCAGATACGCGCACCCAATTCGAGGGGGGAGTGGGCGTAGTCTGGAAGGCCCCACGGCTGGAGCGCTCATTTACTTGGGCGCAAGGTATGTGCGAAGCATGTTAAGATCAATCATACTGTAAACATTGCACTCAAGCGCTGTGATAGGGTCCCAGCTGATGATAGTAGGCCGAGAAAATAGCTGAGGCGAAGGTAGACGTGCCCTCACTTTCTGGTAGCGAACAGTCAACCATGGAGCTATTGTGCAATTCGCAACAGTAGCAAATATGGCCGTGTCTTTTGATGATTACAACTCTATCGTGGGCCAAAATATATAATTTGGTACTAACGCCTGAAGCCTCCACCAGTTCTTTCTAATCTCAAGCCTCACACATATCACTGGATACATCAGCCACCATCAAAAGCGCAGCCATCTACACACTATCACCTCCTGTATCATGCATACCTCGTGCTACAATCCAACGTTGCAGACCCCGCATGCTTCAACCCTGTCCAAAGAGCCACAGATCTCTACAAAACCTGGCCAGGCAGAAAGCTTCGAACCTTCAAGAACCACAAAGTTTCTCTTCAGAAAGTCTTCGAAAACTTTCAGATCCTACAAACGGCCACGAAAGACCCACACCAAAATCCTCGGTCCCCTATCCTCCCATACCACACTAGCGGCCCATCAGGCTGCAATAGCAGCATCGCCCCTACTTTGTCTCCCAGGTGAAATCCGCAACATGATCTATGCGTACGCCCTCACTTCCGAGAAAGGACTCCTGTCCTACGATGTCCAGCGTGGTAGATTCGACGTTTCTGGAATTGGTGCTGGGTTGCTGCAAACCTGCCATATGGTATCGCGCGAAACAATATATTTGCCTCTATTGCTGAACACCCTTGTGTTTGGCTCGCCAACAGGAAGCGGAGAGAAGGAAGAAAGAATGTTGAGGTGCATAGGAAAGGTCATCAAGTTATGGCGAGAGATTGGATTGAAGGGTGGAGCGGACATCAAATTCCTTTCTCAGAAAGAGATAGTATTGGTCTATTCGAAGTGACTTTCTGAGCATGCTCCATTCTGACTCGAAACGTGGGCATGTAGGACGACCAATACGCCCGACGTACCACTTAGATCAAATCCGCCTCGATAACGCTCTCCACAGCCCTTGGATGCCGACTTATATCTACAATACCAAATCCGGCTTCCTTCAACAATCTCGCCCAATGCTCCTCTGTCCTCTCCATTCCACTTGTGCAGTTCATGAGCTGCAAATCCAACGTCGTCATCAAGTTCGTGGCTCCCTTCTTCGGCAGCACAACCTCGTAGATCAGGAGCTTGGAATATCCGCGCTTGAACACAGCGGCCACTTGCGAGAACATGCGTACGCAGTCCGCATCAGGCCAGTCGTGGGGTACGGCATGGAAGAAGTAAGCGCGCGCGTGCTTTTGAGGTTGAGGCGTGAAGAAGTCGTAGGCTTGTTTCACTATCCTCTTATCCAAGTCTTCAATGGGCATTGCGACGACTTCGGGAGTATCTTGCAGGACCAGAACGTTGGCAGGCAGGTCCGGATGCTTGTCAAGAAGACGCGAAGTGTCGAGACCGTGCGCGCCGCCAATGTCCACAAACAAAGGTTTTCCAGTCTGGACATCAGCACCATCGACGATGCGGTTCGTATCGTACACATCTGTCCAGCTCATCTTATGGTTCCGCAGCGCGGTCATCAGACCCATGAAGCTACTTCCCTTGCCCACCGGGTCAGCGGCGCAAGTAGCAAAGAAGTCTTTTCCGCCTGTCATATCGCGGTAGTTGTCGAGTTTGGCCAGGTCGACTGGTTCGACATAATTGTATTTCTTGAGGAAATACGGGAGGTTGACGCCTGTGGGAACGGTATGATCGGTACTGAGAGTTGCGTTAACGGACCACTGAGGAATCTGATTGAGGATGGCTCCACGTACCCGCATTGTGTGATTTGGTCGGTATGCGATACCGTGTCGCCAAGAGAGAGCGAGTACGGTGTAGGCTTCCAGGTATCAACATCTGTCTCTTCTAATACATATAGCGCAGCGATGTGTCTCAAAAATCTTCCTACAAACCACAATATCAGCTCTGTAATTCTTACTTCCAATGACATCTATACTCACGCAACAGATTTGGCTCGGCCTTCGCGTTGGCCCATTTTAGCAGCTGATCCAGATGCACTGGTGCACCAGGGTTCTTCTTATTCGCCTCCGTCCATTGCTTCCAGATGCCGAGGTCAAGAATGGTCTGGATACCGGCGATGAGCACTGGCGTCTCGAAAGACAGCCTCCAGCCTTGCTCAAATGGCGTTTCGAGGCGGTTCAGAAGGCGGCGCGCTGCTTCTTTAGCTTCGTAGCGCTCAGCGTCTGTAGAGAACTGTGAGGGCTGTAAAGAGTCTAGGTTTCTGATTGTGTCTTGGAAAGATGGCATTTTGAAAAGTTCTAATGAGTTTTGATTTGGTAGAGAGCCATGAGCCGGATAGTGTGGGGTACTTATCAGTTCCTGGCATGATTCGTGCTTCAGTATTGTTGACTACATATTCTCGAATTCACGACTCTCTAGTTCCGCTTCTTACAGACCCTGGTCATCTCACGGTTTATCGCCTACCGCGAACGGCAATAAGGTCTTGGCAGATGTGGGGTCGATCAGGGAGTTGATCCTTAGTGTACGTTGACATGTGCCCATGACTCGGCTGAGAAGACTGTTATTGCTGGGGTGGCCTTATCGTGCAGGTCGTAAGATGAGCGGCTCAAGTGTATGCTTTGAGTTATTGTTGGTGTCTAGCGACCCCTAATTGACGAGGACTATATCTTGGGCAACAAGAGTAGTGAGTTACATTTGCGGTGATGTGCGATATGAAAGGTAGGCTGTATGTAACCAAATGCTAGGCGGACGCGTCAAGCAATCCCTCTCCTCCGCGGAAGGAATCGAAATGCCGGAGAACAGCGCCAATCAGCGGGACGTTACGACAGCTTCAGGGGCTATGGGTATCTTCCCGCATCCCTTCAAGCCATACGTCCGGGGTTACCATCTCGACTTGCTCCTCGCGCTGAACATCTCCACTGCGAAGGCACTGGAGATAGCATTGGATCTTTGAACAATTCCGACGTGCTCTCTTTGCTGCTTGTCTCAAAGTCCGTCATCTTGGTCTCGATATCCGTCATCTTGTATATCTCGAAGCCGGTCTTTTTCTTCTTTCCCAACGTACTGGTATTTGTCCGCGACCTGTGGGAGTCCTTGGATACGTAGCCGCTCGAAGAGTGTCTTGTTGCCCATGTTTCTGCTCGAAAGAGGCTGTTGATTACGGGTGCATTCACTGCGAATATGGACACGATCTGTTGCACACGATCAGATACCGAAATTATGGCTTGTAGGTGAATGGCAGACTTACGGCTTCGCGTTGTGCCCACACTGAAGAGAGAGCCACTTGGACGGAGGTGCCGATGGACAAAATGCAGCGTGCGATAGCCATGCCCATAACGAAGAGACCGAGAGACAGGAGGAAGATGACTCGAATTTTGCTTTGAACATGTATCAGCTTTGGCTCTTCTTATATGGGGAATAAGCTCACCGCCATAGACTGATCTTTGCATCTTTCAGCATCCATAAAGGAACAACGAGCAACAAAGCATCCACTCTGTATCATGCGTTAGCTACATATCGCTAAACTTTGAGGATTTACCCACAAGACGTTCCCGACAGCAATGACAATGTTAATCACAATGCCAGCTGAGCACTCTTTGCCTGGGTCAGGAAGAATTTGCCAGTTTCTCTTCAAAGGCAAGCAGTGTGTGGTTTGAGTGATGATGGCAGCTATACATGCAGCAATCGAGATAGCGCCCACGGCTTGAACATAATGGTAGAGCCTAGTACTTCTCCTGCACGCGAAAGTTAGTATCGATCTTGCGGAGCGTCATAGACTGCACTTACGTCAAACGCAGAAAGAGAATAATGAGCGAGCCTTTCAGACTCCAAACTAAGAAGATCAAGAAGTAGAACGAGGCAAACATGCCCTTTGCACCCTCTCGCATCGACTTTCGCATCGCTGGTGGGAGTGCTTCACGCTGCTCTTGGGTCATGGCTATTGGTGCACCCATTATACCTGGAGATTGTCAGTCAAACGATCAAATCGCGAACTCACTGCTATCTTCGACTTACTGAGATACTCCACCATAACGTAGATGAGAGTGAAGAATACCCACGACCAAAATGCAAAGAAGTCATCCCAGTAGAAGCCTCGCCATCCCAATGTCTTCCATCTCGTGAAGAATCTTGCAGCTATAATGACACTTCCAAGGGCGTATTCAACGCGGCACTCAATGAGCGTTGCATTAGGGTCAGACATCTTTGTAGTCCGATGCAGAAGACAGTGGATAAGTTGGTGCGCTAGACAGCCTTCACGAGGTAAATTGTGCTATATGAAGCGTTCATTCTCTGAACAGTCTGCGGTATAGGAGTACACATGGCATCGCATGCACAATGCTTCGTACTCTTGATTCGGATAAAGAGACGTCGATGAAAACTGGGGGAAGGATTCTTTATGACAGGGATCGGACTGAAGGTAGGAGAACTGAAGGAAGCCTCACGATCAGGCAGCTTGTCTTTCACGGACCCAAATCTGGTTCATTACATGTCGATGATATTCTTTAGGGGAAAAGATGGTCATCACTGAGACCTCAATCACCTAAACCATGAATCTCTCATCCTTGCTCTTGCTTGATTCGCTTGAGGATGCATAACGCGGCGAACAGTCGTGGGCTGCGGATAATGTCTCGCTGAGACGGTCAAATCTTGACTCAAGTGGCGTGAGCCATGAGATACGGCAGTCAGGAAAAGGTTACGGCTCCGGTTGAGACGCGCAATCTTGGCGCCAACACGGTCGGCCCAGTCGTCTGGTACCTCGCTTGCAACTTTTCAACGCCCACCCAGATGCATCGGTGTTAGCCTCATGTTAAGGAGCGGCCCATCCCAGCTTCTGCCGAGAGACCGCGTTTCGAGCAGCCTTTTCTGTGCATGATTGTCATGTTCGCTTGCAAATGCCGGTGTGCGGTGAACCTGCGCTATTCTCCGCGTACCTGTCGAACATCTGAACATCCACGCCACCTTGCCGAAGGAACTGTTGCATGTGGCGCGGGCTCTTCCATCAAAACAAGATCGTCAGCATCGACGCGATTCTCTATCTGCACCTCGTACAGATGTGCGTAGAAGTCGTGTGCGTAGCTCTGCAGAGAATCCGATCGCTCAATGTCAACCCCAATGAGAATGGAACGTGTTTCGGCGTTGCATCTTGGCCAAATCCTTCAGCGGCACCGCACCCTTGAACGCTCAAGGAACCATTTCGGTGAAATGGCGCCGCAGTGCTGGGTCAAAGTAATCGCGTGTGGCATGACGAGTATTTGCAAGGGTGTAATTGTAACGGCTGAGCGATGACGATGGAATGTCCACTGAACATCGCGAACGTCCGCTCGTTAGCTTGCCTCGCGGAACCGGGTATCAACGGCCATATCCCCGCTCCCGTTCTTACCACACATCTTACGACCCGAGCGCGCAAAGAGCTCTGTGAACTTGAACGGAAGCATGCGCTCACACAACTCGATTGCAAACAATCTTTCCGGTAAAACCGTGTTGATCACTGGGGCCTCTTCCGGAATCGGTCGCAGTACTGCACTCGAGTTCGCTCGTTCATCACCACAAGATCTGAAGCTTATTGTTACAGCGCGAAGGGTCGGCCGACTCCATGAGCTCGCCACAGAGATAAAGAATGAAACTGGCGATGGCGTGAAGGTTTTCGTGATGGAACTTGATGTCTCAAGACCGGAAGAGATCGAGGCGATGTTTGGAGAGCAAGGACTACCAGACGAGTTCCGCGACGTGGATGTGCTGGTCAATAATGCGTGTGTATTCCATTAGAAGGTTTACTTCATTCGTTGACAACTACGAAAAGAGGCTTCATGTCAGGCGTCGAACAAGCACCCGACATACCAACACACGTAATTCAGGATGTATGGGCAACGAATGTGCAAGGTGTAATCAACATGACGCAAGCAGTGATGAAGATATTCAAGAGGCGACCAGACGGCGGCAAGGGCGATGTTGTGATGTTAGGAAGTATTGCTGGGCGAGAGGCTTATGTTGGTGGATCGGTGCGTGGCCTTTCTGACAGATAATCTGTTTTGAACTCGTAATGGTTGTGAACTGAGAATCATGCAGATATACTGCGCTAGTAAAGCAGCGATTCGGGCCTTCACTGATGCTTTGAGGAAAGAGTCGATCAGCACACGTATCCGAATCATAACAGTAGATCCGGGGCAAGTCTTGACAGTAAGTATCGCGATTTTATGCCTACTCACGCTAACATGGTGCACACAGGAGTTCAACGACATCCGGCATCGCTTTGACAAAGAGAAAGCAGATAAGGTCTATGCGTACGATCTTTGCAACTTGCCTTAGGTTCCGGACAGGCTTGCTGACAGACATCTAGCGGTTGCGATCCACTCACTCCAGATGACGTTGCTGAACTCATAGTATTTGCATCCAGTAGACGGGAGAATGTCGTCGTTGCAGACATGCTCGTGTTCCCGAATCACCAGGTAATGGGCCTGGTCAGCTGAAAGGTTGCGCAGGAGAGCTAATCATGCCCTAGGCTTCGGCAATACACGTCCATAGAAGCCTATAAGAGTGGGGCTCAGCTCTTCAGCTCTTTCGACGTGAGTAAGGCCCACTGCGATGGATTCGAGGGCGACTATGACGAGCATTGTATGGAGGGCAACTGTTGTACTGAGTATGGCAGGATGTGAAGTCGTTACGGGCTGAAGAGCTTCGTTGGCTGCTTTTACTCCAACCTTGGAAGTAAAGACGACAAGAATTCGTGCCTACTGCACGTTTTCGCAAGAGTTCGGGTCTGGAAGAACTGGCTAGTCCAGCTTCACATGATCGCGGCGAAGCATAGGGCGAGAATAATTCTCATTTGCACAGCATCAGTGAAAGCTCAGCCCGGGCTGGACAGGACGCGCTACAGCCGATCCGGTCTAGCACGTCGCGTCTTGACGCGTTCTCAGTGATGTATATGATGACGTTTACACCGCAGCCCGTTTCATTTCACATATCCCATCAGCCATGACATGTAAAAGGACAAGAAGCGATTTGAGGAATCTTGGTGCTATCAAGCCTCATATCTAGGCGCGAACCGTTAGCTTTGAGGCGACGCGTGTTTCTAGCAAACGGACTGCCCACATGTCCAGCAGTCCTCCGTCAACGCGGGGGAGATCCAGAACTCGAGCTTACGAGTAGACGATATTTCGCATCAACCCTCCATCTCGACATCCTCGTCTACCACCGCCTTGCCGTTGCCCTTCGCTTCACTTACAGGCTGAGAGGGCGTCAGAGGTTTGATTTGAAGGAGCAAGCACTCTATACTTCAAGGGTGAAAATACGAAGTCAGCATATATTTTGCATGCATTTTACACAATCGCAACTTACCCTGCTTTCTGGCGGCACATTTCGCACTTTTCCCCGTACCACATGGGTTCTGGAAGCTCTTCGCCAGTTGAGATCATTCGGACGTAGCCTCTTTCACTTGCCAATGTCTCATTGACATATTTGCATCCGTCATCGGGACATCGCCATACGAAGAGCTTAATAAGTGGGTTGATACGAGGCTTAGCCTTAGTCGGTGTAGGAAAGTATCGAGACATGCTGGACGCGGCTGTACTTTTCTGTGGCGAGTAAGAGGTGGGTCCTCGTGCGACGGGTGGGCGGTAAGATATTGCTGTGTTCTTTGTGGTTGGGATTGTGTGGCTACAGTTGAGGGTGTATAGGGCGCAGTTGAACCTTGAGAAGAAAGGGGGTTCGACGATGCAGGTGAGAGTGAGCTGAAAGAGTAGGCACATATCGTCATTGTTCGTACCATGACAGCGTGGTGAATGAGGAACAATCGTCACTGTATTTCTGACTAACCAGGTGACACGTTCCAAAACTGGAAGACTCACGCATTTCCTAGGAACTGTATACACTAGCGTACACGTCGCGACCCGTACGTCTGTGCGGCAACCGAGAGCAAACGCATGTATAACCACAAGTTTAGTGTTTTCGAATGCGCAAAAGAACCGAGATCTTCACACACTCTCTCTCTGACAGCCACAAAGTATGTCGGACAACGACGCCAACGGAGAGATGGATGCTAGGGAACTGGGCAACAATCAGTTCAAGAAGCGACAGTTCACGAAAGGTAGATGGACCCCCTCAACCCTCCACGAATGACGCTAATGGTTCTTGAGCAATCGCATCTTACCAGAAAGCTGCTGCTCTATACCCGAATGATTATCGCCCCTTGCTGAACATCTCTGCCGTCCACTACGAGCTCGGCAACTACACCAAAGTGATCGAGGACGTACGCCAAGCACTCTCCCTGATACCAGTAGCCAACAATGGCGCAATGTCAAAGGCAATTCTGCGTGCATCCAAGGCGCATGTTCATCTCAAGCAGTACGACCAAGCGAACAAGCTCTTGGAGAGGTTGGGCGAGTCGACATCGAAGGCCGAGATAGAACGATGTGTTACGCTAGGTCAAGAGTCTGAGGCCGCAAAAACATTCGGATTAGGTGTCAGGAATCTACCACACTACAAGCCCGCTATCGCGATCGCCCCTGATTGCTTCAACGTGGGCAACGATGACGCTATGCCGCTATTTGATCATCTGCTCATATCGAATACGTCGGCTTCTGAGACCATCACTTACTTCTTTGGAGGCATTGGCGATGCTAGACATCTTTTTCAGACGATCCGGATGATCTGGGCTATCGAGAGCGAGAGCGTCAACAAAGGGCGGGTGCTGGACCAGCGGGCGGAGATGAAGAAGTGCAATTACCATTTCACTGTGAACGACATCAATGGCTGCGCATTAGCTCGTCATCTCCTTGTTCTACTTCTACTCGAAGAAATCGCAGATGCTGTTGGTAACACAGCGCCGGACCAAGTCAACAAGCCTCCTGTCGCCTTGGTTACACTATTCTTCCTGTATGCCGGCTACGTCATGCCCGCCCAGAACTACGAATGCCTACAACAGACCATCAGTCGCGCCCTTCAAGTTTTGGCTGGAGATGCAACATTGCCAGGCTTTCTGTTTGTGTACGAATACGGGCGCGAGTCCATTATTACTGCTCTTCAACAATGGCAGAAAGCAGCGGCGGATGCCTTTCCCGCCCACAACCTCGTCTCCCAAGCGAAGGCTACCATACAGCGTTGGTCAGAAACGGGTCAAAAGACCGACGTCGCGGGTATGGCTTCAGAAGGATGCCACGAAGAGCTTCAGTATTGGATCGTTTCCGGTTTGCTATTACCACCTGATGACGAGATACCGCGCGCCCTCAGAAAGCTTCTCAAGATGCTCATGCGTGGCCAGAGTGCGATGAACCTGAAGCACTACGTCGAACAGAACTGGAAGCCCAACGTAACGCTTGCAGATATGACCAACTTGAACGAGATAAAACAAGACGTCTTCGCAGTTCATAATCTGTTCCAGCTCGCTAGCATGCCATACGCATGCACAAGGATTGGTAAAGACCCAGAAAACCCTCAAAAGCTATACGACTACCTGGCACCGTTCTTTGTTCATACCGCGCAGGCAGTGCGCGGTCTAGCTGGTCGTCTACATGTCGAGATGATGACAGGTGACGTAACAGTGGCACTCGGAAGAATCACGAAGCAGGATGTCAAAGATCGACCCAGGCACTTTCCTCAGCGCTACGATCGTATACATCTTAGTAATATTCCAGACTATGTGGGTGGGTCACTGTTTACTTACATCCACGTCCTACCACTGTTGAAGGATAAGCCATCTTCTTTTGCTTTGGCCAACAATTGCCGTAACCACACTGCATTTCGTTCGGTAGAAGCGTTTAACAGCGAGTATACCACGGTTCACACGGATCGTGATCTTGCGAACTTCTTAGGTGCGAAGACTATCTCACTCAACAAGATTGACGATATCCTCCTTCGAACTGTTGAGGGAATCAAATACCCAATGATTCTCTATCACGCTTATCAGCGCACTCAGGGTGATCTCAGTTTACGTTCAGAAGTCGAGCATTGGCTGTACGCTATATTTCTCAAGCTTGTACTCCCTGCTTCTGTATCTGAGATGAGCAGCTACATCTACGCGCCACTCAATGTCACCATCTTCTTTCGTCTCATCGTCAGACTGCATGAGCTTGGGTATCCAGCACATTGGCTGTCCGAGGTCATTTCAGCTATCTTGAGCAACCAGGTACACACAGAAGCAAGATTTCCGTCCACTTCACCCTTAACAGTTGAGGAGAGTGGCAGAAAGCATTCCCGTATGCACATCGATATTGCGCCTTTCATTCCGGAGTTCAGCACTCTTACAGCGATGTGGATGTACGAGCTACCCTTTGGCATCGCTACACCACTCTCTATACCTAAGCTTTCAAGCATCAAGCGCTACACCATACGCTTCGCCGATTTCACACATCTGGAGAAGAACTATCAGCCAAGCATACCTGCTCTTACTATTCTCTTCACTCAATTTGATGCTCGATTAGCAGCAATGGATGTGGCCACACGTATGCCGGACTTCACGCTTCGAAAGGCTTTGATGGCGGGCGACCAAGGCTACCAAGACGACGTGTTTGTAAAATTACGTCAGAAGAGCGTAGTGATAACTACCTGGACGTGGGACAAAGAGAAGAAGACAGCTGGTTTCTGGTTTGATGCTGCGATGATGGATAGGATGTTGGCTGAGAGACCTGTATGGAGTGTCAACATTTTGCGAATGGATTACTGGACGGAGGCTGCGGTTATCGATGTCTTGAACTTAGTGGTAAGCACAGGAGAAAGTTGGGAGGTTGTTCAAGGCTAAAGGAATGTATCCGGATGACATGCCAAATCATTAGTGTTGGCCCAGTGGACAGATCCGTTTGGTATTGATGTTGAACATCAACACTTACGGAACAAGAAGATCAACGAACCAGTAGAGGGCTGAGAAATTCAAAATCAAGAAAATCATGTTTGCATTCATTTACGCTTCAAACTCCATTCCTCGCTCACTCTATTGCAAGGGCGAGACGTTCCTCAAACAAGCAAGCGTCCGTGTTGTCATGGTGAGCGGACTTATCTTCACTGTTATCACTGGTCATCATCACTCGTAACCCTTCTGAGTCAACTATTCTTCTGAAGGGGGAAATTCCGAAGTTCTGCGCGTGTATAATGTTCTCACAGCTGCCCAGGTATATCCACTGGCACCCCAGGTGACCATTCTTTGTCGGGCACCAGAACCAGTGATATAGCTACAGGGTGGCCCGCTCTGTACTCAGCCGAGATTCTTTTATATGCCTCTCGAAGGTGATGGGTGGCTCGGGGCGGAGAACTCTGATTAGTAGAAGCACGCTTGCATGGAAATCGTGCACACCAGTTGTAAAATTGACGCGCGGCTGCTGACCAAGATCGACCTGCTATCGCACTGTCATACGAGGGTAGTCCTCACAGATGTGCGCGACGAGACATAGATCACTCAAGTAGCTTGGGTTGCCCGGACACCCTTTCGCCACACGGCTATCTCACGCCAACAAAGTGACGCATCGGAGTCGCTGTGTCCACGCCTCGCAGTACATATCCAAGAAGCCTATGAGCTATTCTGTTAATGATTTGTCGACAAATTGGCCGCACCGGTCTTCATGAGACAGGAAGGTGAAGCCGTTAAGCTGCCATTCCAGTCCGAGAGCCTCCGAGCGAAGCTGCCAACACATGTACTGGAGCTCAACGATTTCCTGCGGTTGACGCGAACTTGTACTGAAGTATGCTTTGTAGTCACCTTTGCGGTGGAAATAAAGACAGCCCCCCTGATGGAGCGCATAGGCGTAGATCTGGTCGCGCAGTTCCCGGGACAATCGGAGAAGATCGACGCTGCTGTGCGCCTTGACGATAGAATAAACCGAAAAGGCCGAAGGACGAAACGCGTACGAGGTATGAGTAAACAGTTCGTTACTCAACAATAGTGCGGTGCATGAGTCCCAGTATTAATCAGGCCATGGATTGCATGAGCCACACTAGTGAGCACTGACTGATGGCTTACGAGCGTAACTCGCCTGCAATATTCCGTCCTCTCGAGGGCGCAGCAAGGAGATCAGACATGTGGGACTGATCACTAGCAGCAAAAAAGAATGTCGGTGTTGCAACCGCCGGGAAGGTATCAGGCTGTCTGGCCCCTTTCCCCACAACCACGCCAGCTCACCACCACCACCACTACCACAACAGACCTCCAAAACGACAAAAAGAATAGCTACTGCTGCTCGTTGCATCGGCCGGGAATCGAACCCGGGGCTAGCCGAAACTGTCCTGTGAAGGATGGCAACGGCTAATTTTACCACTAAACCACCGATGCTGAAGAGTCGAGGTGAGATGTTGATTCACGTGATTCGATGAAAGGAGCAAGAATTGATATGTATATGTCTTTAATGTCAGGTTGTAAATTCGTTGAGCTGGGCGTAGAATGTTTTGCCAGGGGTGTGTTCATAGGGGAAGTCGATCAAATTTGCTCGCTTAGAAGCATGTCGGATCCGACTTTACCATGAAAAGGTTAGTGGCATCTTGACCACTTCCACTGTAGTAGGGCGAACTGCTCACTCACGTACTGCATCACGACCTGCTTGAAGCTGTGACTGAACAATAGTAGGCTGAACGGAGAAGGCGGATGAATTGACAATGCCCCAGTTGCGAGTGCGTATTGAGGACATCGCCATTCTATTACAGGTAGAAGCCCTACCACCCTTTGAGTGTTCTGCATATGGAGCAATGCACAGGCTGCTTATAATGCAAGAGATTGAGCTAGAAATCCGATTTTGCTCCTGATAATCCCAGTGCCATGGTAAGCATGCTCTACATTGCATGAAGGTCCTGTCATGATCAAATAAGATTGAGGACGTAGGGCAGTTACCCTGGACATCACCCTGAAGCGTTCAGTAAGCTCGTCACGTGCGGTGGGATTATCGCCGTTGAAGAGTAATCGAAATTCCCGAACGCGCTCCAGCGATGGAGTGCAAGGCGGGACGGGACGGGGCATTCATTGGCATCCGGCATCCGATCCGCTAGTCGAGTGATGACGTCCTCACGCACATTCGAAAGACATGCAGTTGCTGACCGGTCTATAGGACTTCTGCTGTGCATGTACTGAACCTTGCAGCAATGCTTTGTGAGTCACAACAGTTATGGCTGCGAATCTAGAGCGCATGAATTGAAACGTGCACTCCCAAATTTGGTGCATCTAATTCGGCGCTAGGGAACCTTGGCGTACCACTGCTCAGATTCACGGAGGCCGCGGGTCCCATTTGTACGATCTGCGCGACCTTTCCGCAGCGTTATCCATCAACACCAGAATACCTCTACACGTAAGCTTTGGCTGACTGTCGTCATCGGCGTTCGGTCTTTGTTGCGCGAACGTGCGAATTATTTCGTGCTTCGACCTCTTATGACGCTTCATTCGGTACTTGGTCGTACACTGTAATCGGGCCTTGCCAATCGGTACAACCTTTCGTCCGCGTGGTTGTACAAACAAGGTACAGTAGGATGTACGAAAGTAAACATGTCGCGCTGAAACGGTTCGTATCTGTAACGAGGCAGAGGGGCAATCTATAGGGTGTGGGTACGGGGTTCGCACAACAAGTCGGCGTCTGAAAGTGCGAACAGCGAGCGTTAAAGAATGTGCCTACAACTGGCATAGAACCTCCACATTCCGATGGTTACAAGGCTATCTTTACGACTAGATGAAACCACGTGGAGAGCCTCTCCGACACGCTGGGATCTGGTTTTGATCGTTTTCAAAGTCTTGGGTCGCTGTTCGGTGCTTCGCGCGCTCGGCCGAGCCCGAGTTGACCCTCAAGCTCTCTGCTAAGAAACGCTATCAGCAGCAATTTCAATTCCGCCCCGCTGTAACCTGCGCCCAGTAACGGGAGACAAGGACGCTATCTGTGGCTGACCCTGGATCTAGCATCAGAGCAGTCTAGACAAATCCGAATTTGCTCTTGCTGCTGGGGTGAATACATGGGCCAATCATACCAGCCAAAGTTTGGCCGTATGCAGGTGTACCGCTATGGTCGGTCCCCGTGGCTTCCTTGTCTGGAGTAAGTCCCTGCTTCGTCCGGTATCAACGGTTGAAGCAGTGACTACACACAATTCCGCCTGGCGACGTCAGCAAAGTCGGAGCCGCTGATGTGAACGCCCGAGTCCCCCTAGACTCTTCTGGACGATCGGTATCCACAACAGTTTCCCATGGGCTCCTTTATATGAAAACTACCCCGATATTGATTCCAGTAGTGTTTGTCCAGACCAGTCACCTCCAAACTCCAAAATAAATTCTTTAATACCTAATTGCCGATTCACATACGGAGTATAGTTCTGGCCCAACCGTGGAATAAACATCAAGATGGAGCGAAGGAGGAGCAGTGCTTATAACATACCCGCCGGCGCTGGCGAGGAGATCATGCGAACAATATCCCGTACATTCTCCGGCAAATCACGACACGACGATGATATCGAGCGAGAGCGGGAAGAAGACATCACAGACAGCGATTCCGCCAAGACGAAGGTGGAAGAGTGGAGGCTTGCAAACGATGTAAAGAATATTCAACAAAACGACCCTACTGAGGGCCGGAGACTGGGAGTTACATGGAGTGGACTATCCGTAAAGGTGGTTCCTTCAGATGCACGTTTGCAAGAGAACGTGCTCAGTCAGTTCAACATCCCGCAACAGATCAGGGAGTCACGACAGAAGCCCGAATTGAAGACAATCCTCGATAACAGCTTTGGTAGCGTGCAGCCTGGCGAGATGCTGCTGGTCCTAGGAAGGCCTGGTTCTGGATGTACCACTCTACTGAAGATGCTTGCCAACAAGCGAAAGGGCTACGCACAAATCGATGGCGATGTACACTTCGGTTCCATGGACGCCAAAGAAGCTCTGAAATACCGTGGCAACATTGTTATCAACACAGAGGAGGAGCTCTTCTTCCCTACCCTCACAGTAGGCAAGACTATGGATTTTGCTACAAAACTCAACATCCCACGTACTTTACCGAAGGATTCTGCGAACCCCGAGGAGTATCGCCAGAAGTTCAAGTCATTCTTGATGGACTCCATGGGCATCTCTCACACCGAAGATACCAAGGTTGGTGATGCCTTCGTTCGCGGTGTCTCCGGTGGAGAGCGCAAACGAGTCTCTATCATCGAGACTCTGGCCAACCGCGCTAGCGTAGCCTGCTGGGACAACTCCACACGTGGTCTAGATGCCAGCACAGCTCTGGAGTACACTCGTGCTCTCAGGTGTCTAACAGATGCGATGGGCATCGCTACGATTGTTACGTTGTACCAGGCAGGTAACGGCATCTACGACCTTTTCGACAAAGTCCTTGTGCTGGACGAAGGCAAGCAAGTTTTCTACGGCACTCGCGAACAAGCCCGCCCTTTCATGGAGGAGCAAGGCTTTGTATGCAGTGAGGGTGCCAACGTGGCCGACTTCTTGACCGGTGTCACGGTGCCTTCTGAGCGACAGATCCGTCCCGGATTCGAAGGCTTCCCACGCAACAACATTGAGCTGGAGCAAGCTTATCAACGGTCTTCCATCAAGGCTGCCATGGAGCAGGAACTGTCATATCCCACGAGTGAAGCGGCAAAGACCAATACCAAGCTGTTTGTCGAAGCCATGGCGATAGACAAGTCCAAGCACCTCCCAGCATCATCACCTATGACTGTGTCATTCTACGACCAGGTGAAGGCTTGCGTGGCTCGACAGTATCAAATCCTCTGGGGTGACAAAGCGACGTTCATCATCAAGCAAGGTTCAACGCTCTTCCAAGCACTTGTAAGTTTCTGCCTATGTCTCCGTACTCGACTCTTATTGACTTTCACCTTGTAGATTGCCGGTTCCCTCTTTTACAACGCTCCCGCAAACTCGTCCGGACTGTTCGTCAAGGGAGGAGCTCTCTTCTTGGCTCTGCTGTTCAACGCGCTGTTGGCCATGTCGGAAGTTACGGACTCCTTCTTCGGCCGCCCCATCCTCGCAAAACACAAGAACTTTGCCTTCTACAACCCCGCAGCTTTCTGTATCGCGCAGATCGCAGCTGATGTGCCGATTCTACTCTTCCAGGTATCCATGTTCATGATTGTACTGTACTGGATGGTGGCTCTGAAGGCTACAGCTGCTGCTTTCTTCACTGCTTGGTAAGTAATGAGTGATTTTGCTGCATCGATGCTATGTACTAACATAATTTCACAGGTTCGTCGTATATGTTGTCACCTTTGTCATGACTGCGTTCTTCCGCATGGTTGGCGCCGCCTTCCCCAACTTCGACGCTGCCTCCAAGGTCTCTGGTTTCTCGATAACAGCTCTCATTCTATACATCGGCTACCAGATTCCGAAACCCAACATGCACCCATGGTTCGTCTGGATTTACTGGATTGACCCGCTCTCTTATGGATTCGAGTCTCTAATGGCGAACGAATTCTCAGGACAAGACATTCCCTGCGTCAATGCCAACCTGATTCCGAACTTCCTCCCTCAGTACCAGAACGGTGTCAACCAAGCCTGCGCAGGTGTCGCTGGCGCTAGGCCTGGTGCTACTTCGGTTAGTGGTGATGATTACCTCAGAAGCCTCTCCTACTCGAAGGGACACATCTGGCGAAATGTTGGAATCTTGTTTGCCTGGTGGTTCCTCTTCGTTGGTCTCACAATTTTCTTTACACTTCGATGGGACGACGCAGCTGGCTCTGGAGGATCTCTCCTGATCCCTCGTGAGAACAAGAAGAAGGTCCCCCGCTCTATCACACCCGGTGATGTAGAAGCTCAAGGAAACGAGAAAGCGCCCAGGACAGACGGCAGCAACGAGAAAGCCACTGAAACCCAAGACTTGAGTGCCAACCTTATGCGCAACACTTCCGTCTTCACCTGGCGCAACCTTTCGTATGTTGTCAAGACCCCATCTGGCGACCGCACACTCTTGGACAATGTTCATGGTTACGTCAAGCCTGGTATGTTGGGAGCTTTGATGGGCTCATCTGGTGCTGGAAAGACCACTCTTCTTGATGTTCTTGCCCAACGCAAGACTGACGGTACCATTCATGGAGAGATCTTGGTAGATGGCCGACCACTCCCTGTTTCATTCCAACGTTCCGCTGGTTACTGCGAGCAACTCGATGTTCACGAGCCTTTTGCGACTGTCCGAGAAGCGCTTGAGTTTTCTGCCCTACTTCGTCAAAGCCGTGACACTCCCCGCGAGGAGAAACTTGCCTATGTCGACACTATCATCGATCTGCTTGAACTACACGACTTGGAACATACTTTGATTGGTCGTATTGGAGCAGGTTTGTCAGTCGAGCAGCGCAAGCGCGTCACTATTGGTGTTGAACTTGTCTCGAAGCCTTCCATCTTGATCTTCCTCGATGAGCCTACTTGTAAGTCCACGTAATCACCCTCTCAGTACACCACTAACTTTTGCTAGCTGGATTGGACGGTCAAGCCGCTTTCAACACTGTTCGTTTCCTTCGCAAGCTCGCCGACGTTGGTCAAGCCGTCTTGGTCACCATTCATCAACCTTCCGCCCTTCTGTTCGCTCAGTTCGATACTCTTCTGCTTCTCGCAAAGGGTGGCAAGACTGTCTACTTCGGTGACATCGGTGACAACGCAGCGACTATCAAGGAGTACTTCGGTCGATACGACGCTCCCTGCCCTCCCAACGCCAACCCTGCAGAACACATGATCGACGTGGTAACTGGCACGCACGGAAAAGACTGGCATCAAGTCTGGCTTGACTCACCTGAAGCGGCTCGCATGCATCAGGACCTCGACCACATCATCACTGACGCTGCTGGCAAAGAGCCCGGAACCACGGATGACGGCCATGAGTTCGCCATGGATCTCTGGACTCAGACCAAGATTGTTACACACAGGGCGAACGTCAGCATGTACCGCAACATCGACTACGTTAACAACAAGTTTGCTCTCCACATTGGTACCGCGCTGTTCATCGGTTTCAGTTTCTGGAAGATTGGCGACACTGTAGCTGACCAGCAGCTCGTCCTCTTTGCTCTTTTCAACTACATCTTCGTCGCACCAGGTGTTATTGCTCAACTACAACCTCTCTTCATCGACCGTCGCGACATCTACGAAACACGTGAGAAGAAGTCGAAGATGTACTCCTGGATCGCTTTCGTCACCGGTCTTGTCGTCTCTGAGATCCCGTACCTCATCATCTGCGCTATCCTCTACTACCTCTGCTTCTACTACACTGCCGGTCTTCCCACCGATTCCAACAAGGCAGGTGCGGTGTTCTTCGTCATGCTGGTCTACCAGTTCATCTACACCGGTATTGGTCAGTTCGTTGCAGCCTACGCACCCAACGCTGTCTTTGCCTCGCTCGTCAACCCGCTCATCATCGGAGTGCTCGTCTCATTCTGTGGTGTCCTTGTGCCATATGCGCAAATCCAAGAATTCTGGCGCTACTGGATGTAAGTACCCCAAAACTACCATGAACCTAGAGAGCAACCCTACTAACACTGTTCCAGCTATTACCTCAACCCGTTCAACTACCTGATGGGCGCGCTGCTCGTCTTCGCCGATTGGGAATGGGATGTCAATTGCTCCGAGTCAGAGTTCGCCATGTTCGATCCCCCATCTGGTCAAACATGCAGTGACTACCTGCAAGCGTGGATGGCAGGCCCGGGAAGCCGCACAAACCTAGTCAACCCTGATGCTACCTCAGACTG
>Ga0058698_10000438_pt1 | contig 23406 bp, 29 predicted proteins | sample AgamicAsSfe_FD_67288 | JGI IMG/M metagenome (GOLD analysis project Ga0058698, IMG submission 67288) | Agave microbial communities from Guanajuato, Mexico - As.Sf.e | ecosystem: Host-associated > Plants > Phyllosphere > Phylloplane/Leaf | place: Guanajuato, Mexico | collected 2012-05-30
CCCCTCTCCCCTTCCCGGTTCGTCTCCACGGTCTCATGAATGATGAATGAAAAATCAGCCGGTCCTTTGTAGCAAGAGAGAAGTGCCTACAGTACTGTGCGGAATCGGCATCCGTCGCGTCTCGTACGCGCACGCGCACGCCAACCATTGTCGGGAAAGGACAACGAGGACATCACTCGGCTGATCGCGAGCTGATCGCAGCTGAGGAAGGATAGAGGAGGTGGAAAGAGAGGAGCCGAAGTGGCTCGAGTGCGGATCGGTTTGTAGCCATTGCAACGTGGTCGTTCCAATCATTCCATTGTGTGGTTTTTGTATACTATATACAATTTTTTTGATACGAAAAAAGACATTGCCAGTCAGAGTCTGCGCTATGCAAATAGGAAAGATCCCGGGACCAAAACGAATGTGGTTTGCCGTGCCGTGCCCTGCCCTGCCATGCCATGCGACGCCATCTGTACATTTTTCCCACCTGCCTCCTCTCACGTCCCATCCCATCTTCAAAGCAGCACACCAAACGAGATGATACAGATCATCGCCGTCAAGGCCAGAAATTGCCCCTCCACCCTGACCCCACTCGCGGCGCCCTTGTGCGTACTCGTCGGCTTACTCCCACTCGTTCCCGTAGGTCCATTATCTCCATTCGCCGTCGGCCCGGGCATCCCACTACTTGTCGTACTCGTCGAGTTGCCATCAGCCGTACTGTTGACAGCGCCAAAATACACCATCGCCGCCTCACTAGCTGGCACCACAACATTAACCTGACCATTCTGAGCCTGCACAGTGCTATTCGCCATCGCGACCATCTGGCCCACGCCGTCCTGGTCAAGCGAGAAGGATTCGCCACCCCATGTGATATTTGCAGTGTCAAAGGCCATGGCGCCGTCGTCGCCGCCGGTGAGTGTGCGCACCGTGACGGAGTGGACGGAGGAGGGGACTGCGATGCTGAAAGTCTGGCTCGGACGGTCCGATGACGACGTGGAGGTGCCGTCGAAGTAGTCCATGTTGACGAGGGCGACGCGCTGGATATTGCCATGCTCATAGGCCGCGTACGCAGTCAATGTATCACTCGTCGGCGACACTGGCAGCTCCATCGCCTGCATGGCCCCGGAGGTGGAGATGAAGTCGGCGACGTAGAGGTGGGCGTAGTAGTTTGCGTAGACGGCAGCCGGGGTGTAGTCGAATTCCGAGGGCTGCCAGAGGGAGAAGTCGAAGCCGTAGCCGGACTGGATGTGCACGCGGGAGACGTTCAGGGTCATGCTGTAAAGCATGAAGTCGACTTGCCAGAGGGCGGCGCCGAAGGAGCGCTCGTCGTAGGAGCCGTTGTTGGGGATACCTCCGGGGCCGCAGCCGACTTCGCCGAAGCTGAATGGGATCGGTGGTGTTTGTGTGGATAGGAATTGGATCATGGGGGTGTAGCTTTCCTGCAGATAAAAGTGATTAGTATTCGCAAGATGTGTTGGTACAGAAGCATGACATACCAATCGAGTGGTGATTTTAGAGTGTGACATGAGGTTGTCTGGTAGAATGTCAGCATTCGAATCGCGTTAATGATGAGCCAAACATACCCTGTAGATTGATCTGCGTATGCGTGGATTGCTGGTAGTAGTGTGCGGAGAAAGCCTTGATCCTTTGGCTGACAGAGCTCAAGCCATCGCTGAACATGCTCGATCTGATTCTCACGTCAGCTCACTATGCTCCTGCTTTACTCGTTGGACATCCACTCACGCATTCCAATCCGAAGTCGGCTGATTCGCCAAACTTCCCACCAAGAACTCTGGCGCACTAGTAGACAGATTTAAGCCCTGCGCAACAGCCGTCGAGAAGCTTTCAAACTGCGTAGCATATTGACTAGCACCATAGCTATTACCGTAAGAATTGGGTTCGTTCCCCAACTCAAGCATCAAGATATTTTCGCTACCGACTGTCTCCCACGCTGACTGTGCAATGGCGACACTGGTATCGACATCAGTGGCTTTGTTGCTCATTGGAATGTCGACAATGTACTGCGCGCCAGCGTAGTTCTTGAATGCGTCGAAATAGCCCGGTCCTAGCGTGAGTGATCCAGGAATCGACTTATTCTGCTCGTGAGCGGGGACAATTATTGATGCGCTAGGTGACCAGGTGGCGAGATTCAGACTGTTACCGCCGACTCGCATGACGGGCTGGCTGTTTGTGCGCTTGGAGACCTGAGCAACGAGGTTTTGTGATAGTGTGTAATCTATGTGTAGCATTAGTACATTATCTTGTGGTCGACAACATTTCCCGAATGCAATGCCCTCAAGTAATGTCTTGCAAGCCTGATGGTGTCGATGCTTGTCAACGAGCACTCGAAGATCAAACATCACCATCGTGAGCTTCAGCATAGCCTGCTGCTGTTCTGACAATCTGTCCACCCATCCAACCACGAAATGGAATCTCAAAACTCACTGGAATAATAGTAAAAACTCCTCTCCTCAAAGGCATAAGCGCAGAAGCTAGGGTTCACCGTCGCACTAGCACCTTGGGGCGCAGTAGCTGCCGGGCTCAATGATATCTGCGCATACGAGCTTGTAGGTGCGAGCAGCACTGTCGCCAACAGCGCTGTGAATGTGGTTGGTAGAGTCATGCTGTACATGATTGTCGTGTGAAATGAATAAGTGTGCCAACCGATGTCGACAAGTGATCGTGGTGTGGTTAGTGATAGTGATGTCCGTCGTGATGTTGCTGATTGCCGATGGTAATGTTGAACGAGCGTCGTCGTAAGCTACTGCTATTCCAGGATTTCTGCCAGGTTGTCGTCTGATTTTCCTCCTCTTTTCTCATCTATGCCGGCTCTTCCAAGCAACTAAATCCCTTGCCACACGAAACGAATGACTGTCGTCCACGTCAATTACCTTGCAGACTTCAAATCTCCCTCTGACACGCACTCACTCACGACTATGACGCTCGCCAAGGCCTCTTTCTTTGCACAAGCTCTTCCTGCCAAGATTCCCAGTTCCCAGGTTTACACACGAATGCACGATAGCGAATGAAAGAAAGCTCCGAGGACCAAAGTCCCAAACACAAAACAAAAGCACAGCAGCAACGATGCAGGAAAGGTGATCTCGGCGAGATAGAAGGGAAGGGATGGAAGATTAAACACAAGGAGACTGAAGAGGCAAAAGCGGAGGCGATCTGGCGCTAGGAGATAGTCAGGCACACATGTACATGTACGCGTTCTTTGCTCAATTCAGCCGGATTAGCGGATTATGCAGCTGTGACCACGTGCAGACAAAACGGCTCTAGATGCGGCTTAGAAAGTCGAAGTCGCGGGTGTGTTGCTATATATACACCTGCAATCTATAAGGTATGCTAATCTTTGTTGTTGCTACAGAGTAACACCGCTGCCCAGTGTCAAATAGAAAACACTGTCTACTCAACACGCATGTTGCTCTTCTTGGTCCACCGCTCTCCGCCCCATTGGAGCAGGATCGTAGGGGCAAAACTGAGCACCAACAGTAATCCAGCGCAAATGCCAGCAGAGCCACGAAGACCTGCACCTGTAAACATGGGTGGGAACCAGAAGGGTCCGATGAATCCCAGAATCTGTCTCACAAAGGTGATGAACACACCGATGCTGGCAGCCTCCTCATGGTAACAATCAACAGCGTATGTGATCAAAACAGTCGTGACGATTTGGTTTCCTGCTGCCGCAATGGCTGCACCAACAATGGGGGTGACGTTGTATGACTGCAGCCTGTCAATCTGCACGAAGAAGACGACGAGACCAACGATGGCGAGGATGTAGCCGGGATAACTGAGCCAGAGACGGTATTCTGGCGCCGGGCGCGAGTGGGACGTCTTTTTCATGCCGCGCTTCATCCAGACATCGGAAAGACGGCCACCGAATTGCTCGCCAATGATAGAGCCGATGATGAGTGCGAGGAACTGCAAGCCTAGAGGTTGCGGGGTGAAGTGGAACTTTGGTCCGAAAAGTTGTGGAATCTCGACCGTGACCAGGACACTGGCGAGGAGGAAGACGATTGCGTATGCGACCGAGGGAATGAGGACGCGGGGGTACCAGAAGAACTTGAAAGGTTGGACAAAGTCAAGAGCAGTCAAGGGCGTAGGGTCGATGCGTGTGAAGTTGAAGTATTCCTGCTTGACGCTGGAGCCGTGATGCTCGACACCGCGTCTGAGATAGCGGGACTCTGGTCCAAAGAAGATGTAAAGCACGAGCTGGACGCCGTTGATGATTGCGAGCAGCCAGTATATCCAGCGGTAGGACAAGTATTGTGCCACGAAACCTAGTTTGAGCGTGTTAGTCGGTTGAATTTTCTCCTCGTCCGTGTGGCAAAAAAACTTACCCATGATGAAGCCGCCAGCCGGTACACCACAAGTTACCATTATAGTCCAGATACCCATATACTTCGCCCTCTCATTCCTAAAGAACGTCTCGGTCACAACAGCCGAGCCAATAGCGCCAGCAGGAGAGATGAAGAACGCAACAAGCGCGCGGCAAGCAGCTGTACTGCCGTAGGTTGGGGCAACAGCACATCCAATGTTGCAGACACCAGACAAAAGGAGAGAAGCGAGGAAGATTGGGCGACGACCAAATCTGTTCGAGAGTGGTTTCCAGAACAAAGGTGCACCACCGAGGATAGCGATTTGAAGAGATGTCAGATAAGAGGCCGCTTGAATGGTACAACCAAAATCCATGGCAATTGCTTCGTAAGCTGGGATGATGGCGGCTGCTGTAAAGGTTGACATGCAAGCGTGGAATGCTACAAGCAGTAGGTTGATGGTTTTCTAGGCTCGAGAATTAGCGTGCTGCAGGTTGCTGCGATTGGCTGCTTCAATGTAGCATACCTTCCACGGTGACCAGTTATACGGGTCAGCATCGCCAAACCCAGGCATGGGCTCGAGATCGAGTGTGCCATGCCTTTGCATAAGGTAGTCCCTATGCTCTGGGCTCAACTCGGTAGCAGCGGAGCTAAGGTTTGTCTGATATTGCTGGAGGTCGCCAGTCTGATGTCTTGTATTAGCTTCGATATACCCATGATTATCTCGAGTGTGGAGAATCACTAACGCGCTCGTATGTGTTGATCCTCTCCAGGCTGACATTATTGGCAGTCTTGTAGCTGGCCGGATCATAAGTGCCAGCTTTCTCGGCGCCACTCGCTGCAAAGTCACGCGTGCTGTGCGTCTGCTTCTCTGCTTCTGCGTCTGCCATGGCGAGAGAAGGGTTGTGTGTGAGGTGGTGAGTGACGTTGGCGAAAATCCTAGTAAGAGCAAAGAAACGTGCAGTAAAAGCCAAAGAAGCAAGACTGCCGATAGTGATACAAAAAGAGACAAAGCCCAAGTGTCGTCGTGTCAACAACTCACAGCTCGTGCTCGTGCAGGGGAGAGTCACAAGACAGGCTGGAAAAAACTGGGGAGGAAGGAAATCCTCTTCTCTTTGTATTTCTTCAGTCGCGGGGTGCAGCCAAGCCCCGTGGGGATGTCTCGGGTCCTCCACGATACGTGACAGGCTGCAATCAGGTGTTCCATAGGCAGATGTGGACTGCGATACTAGCTCGCTGTTCCTGTTGGTGGAAGGCCGAAGAATTTTCAAACATTTACGTAGTCCAAGAACCAGACGCCGTGGTATTTGCTGTTCTGGTGACACCCGTTACGACCATGCGGCCGTGCGGCAAATATTGTCGGCAAAACACGATCCACCCTTGGCGTGTTTTCGGTCATTATTTTCGTGTCACTCGCAACACCGGCGCTTCCAAGCTTCTTCTAGATTTGCACCAAACTCCCCCCTCATCCGAAGTCCTCGGGGAATCGTGGAGTCGCAGGTATCAACTCAGCTCAGAAGATGACCAACCACTGCCCAGTATTTCACCGGATCCTTGGTCATGTGGCTAACATGCTTACTCCCCTCGAAACACGACTCCAGCACCAGCTTCCTGCTCTGCTGCTGCTCCACCTTTGATATATACCATTTAACGTCGTCTGCCGCAACAACCTGATCCTCTTCGCTATACACAAACCCTACTGGCGTCGTCTGCGGCATCAGCTCGTCCGTATCAAGCAGCCGTCGCGCATTGGCCATTAACGCGAGTTCCTTCCCACACGCTCGCATGATCCAGAAGTATGCGTAGACCAAGACCAGCAGCGGCCACGCCAGAAGACGCAGGTTCGCGGGGATCGTAGCTAACATAGCACCCATGAACTGCGCGTAGGTGTCATTGCCCCGACTAGGTGCAGAGTCAATGAGCATGGCGCGAGGCAGCAGAGGTCGCTCGCTACGATCTTGCATTGCTGATATCAGTTGCACCGCTGCATTGACGCCACCATTCGAAAGGATGTGTAAGAAGATCCCATGCGATTTTGCGAGATGTGAATTAGTGATATCATTGCTCTGCCTCTGAGTAGCTGCCACAACATCAAGCGCAGGCTTTAGAGTAGCTCGCTGAGATGCATGAGATCTGTATATGAGGTCTCTCATTGCTGATTCCAGCACGAGGATGCGTGCGTAGGGCATGAGGTGTTGATAGGCAGCTGTGTACTTTGCAATGTGCTTTGGTGCTGCATTCGCCCATGCACAGATGATGACAAGGTCACATTGCTGTGATGCTGGTAAAGGTGCCAATGAGGCGATAGCTATGGGGGTGATTTCATTTCGTATCGCAGAGACTGGGGGTGGACTAGGGTTGTTGAGTGAGGTGGTGGAGGAGAGGCGTATGAAGCCGGGGATGAAATGGGACCTTGACATGCTGACGCCACGATGATAGAGGCAGAGATGTGAGGGGGTGGGACTGTAGGATTATGGAGAAGTCTGCAGATGAAAGTATCACTCGGCGATGCCGACCCAGGATCGGGGCCTAAGGCCAATAGACAGGAATGCGTTAGGAAAGATGGCCGATGTGCTGATGATCGGGCTCATCAAATCAAACAGTGACAAATACATCGCTCACACGTGACGTATCGAACCCAGGCGCTCCAGAGGATTTCTCGTCTTCACCAGCCCGACTTGCTGAAGTCCTGCTCTCAAGTGGTTGGACGCTCTACTCGCAGGCATTTGAGTTGCAAAGACGGATGGAAATTGCATGAAATCGCACAGGGACGATGAAGATTGGCACAGGTTTTCCGGAGGAGGAACGAAACATCGTAACAATTGCAGCATTTCATCGTGCGACAGGTGACATTATTGGTCTGATACACACATCAAACCTCCTCCACTATCTTCGCCTTCGCGTCCGCCTCTACCTGCCCATTGCCGTCCACTGCACCGCCCTTATCCCTCCCCTCCACCTGCACCATCGGCCCCTCAATCTTCCTAACCTTCCTCCCCTCAACCCACGTCAAAATCCCCGCGGCCATTGCACTCGCACACCCCAAGCCGATAAACGTGCCCGCACCCCACGACGGCCGCGTGATCCGGTCGAAGTGCCACATAAAGAATGCCATCCCAACCTGGAAGAGTGAGTTCATCACCATCAGCCAGATCTGCGCATCTAGCTTCCACTGCGAAGATGTGGGTGGCGCGTAGCGCCCCGTGTAGGTCAGGCGTTGTTGCGGCGAGGAAGCGGGGAGGGTTGGGATGTGGAAGTCGTGTGAGGTCTGTTCGAGGCCCGCGCCGCGGCCGCGGTGGTGGTAGTACTGCGTTTCGGCTGGGAAGGCCGACGCGGGGGCCTCGGTTTGCGGTTGTGACTGATATCCACGCATATTGAACCCTTCTCCGCCCGGCTCTTCGGCCGAGCCGTCCTCCCTGGTCAGCACCGGCGGCCGAAACCAACTCACATTCCGCTTGCACAACCTCGCAAACGCCCTCGCCCCATGCACCGAGCTCGCGCCTCGCAGACGGTACGTGAGCAACCATCCCGCATCTCGGAAACGCCACGGCGCTAGACCCCAGGCTGTGAGGCAGAACAGGGCGTTCAGAATCTGGCTACTGATTTCGAGCCAGATTTTGCGAGGGGAGTTGTTGGCGTTGCCGTTGTCGGGGTGGTTCATGGCTGGTGCCAAATGAAGTTCGAGGAAGAAAAGCATCGCGCCCCAAGCGACGACGTTGGCGCTGTAGAGTGTTAGGAGGAAGCCCGTGGGGGTGAGGACGAAAGATCCGTAGGCCTTGAGGCCGTGCTTGATGGCAACAGACCATGGGGTTGGAGGCGGGAGGGGGCGGTAGATTGGTTGAGTGATGGTGGAGGTGACTGAGGCAGAATCTGGAGGAGCTAAGGCAGCGCCAGAAGTATGGGAATGGCCTTTGTTCAGGACATTTCCTGTAAGAGTCGAGTGTTCTCCCTGTGTATCATGTTCAGATATTGTTGATATTGTTGTCTGTCGCTGAAGCCCCTGCCGCTTCGCTTCCACCTCCGCGTCCGTGAATTTCCTGACATTGTACCCGTTGGCATCAAAGGCGATCTGACGCGCAGCACTGTCAGGAACACGCAGTTCCGAAAGCGCAGGAGCTTGTGCGAGTGTGGCTCCGACGCCTGCCCAGGCACCAGGCTGAGGGTCAAAGGAGATGACTCTAGTGACGACGTTCAGCGAGGAGCTGCCGACGCGTCCGATAGCGCTCGACATGTTCAGTGTAGAAGCGGCTGGACTTTGAAGTGATTGGAAGGAGTTATTGTTGATGTAATGGAGACAAGATACTGTACTGTAGATAACAGTCTAGTTTCTTCGAAGGTCCCCTTAGAAGCTGTCGCAGAGCTTAGGTTCAAGCAGATGACCTACGGTACTCTGCTCAGAGGGCTCTAATCCTTATGATGCAACACAGTATATACTCGAGTACTGTCGACAGCTGAGAAAGCGGCTTTTGATACTTATGCAAAGTGATAAATATTCTCGTTAGGCAGCTACATTTCGCAAACTGCGCCGATCCAGCTGAGTAGCCGATTACACCGCCCCAATCATTATCTGGTGCTCACTTCTCATTGGGAGCGTGATTACCTCCAGATGGCACCACAGAGTAGCCGAGGTAGTGTATTGTTTAAATCCTGCTGTCAGCTATCGAATATCAATACAGGGTCAAAAGGCTCGGGGTTTGCTTGACACACAAGCTCGGCCGACAAACATACGGCATGAACATGCTTGGATCATGATGAATTTACACCCGCACGCAAGACGTTGCTCTTGGTCTCTGGCTGTGAGATTCGAGCTACAGTGTTGAACGGAGAATCTGAAAAGCGTCTACGCGGCACTCTCTCCAACCTTTGTCTAGTCTTCAATCCATTGAGTGTATGCTTTACGCCCTGGATCCATGCTTGATACTGTATTTCACAGTCTGCCAGCTCGCTGTAATGACATGCACCCTTGAGTGAACTCCAGCCCATCCATATACTCAAAACATGTATGCTGTACCATTTTCCACTACCCATCGACCACCGTCACATCCCACCATGCCTTCTGTGTATCTTGCGCCTCAATCACTACACTGCTCTTCTGAACAACACCATTCCCGTCCCACCCAACTCTCTTCACAAGCTCTCCCACAATTGCGTCGCAATCTCCCAATAGCTGCACATCAAACATGATATGCCTACAGGGGTCCTTGCTGATGTAGACTTGTGGTATACTCGATGGTAACGCTAATGGTATCTCGGAAACTGGCGCCACCTTCATACTTGTGCCAATGACAAGCACGAGATCTGCAGCATGAAGGTCGTGTTCTTTAAACCGTCTGAAGAAAGCGGTTGGTAGTTGCTCACCGAAGAAGGTGATATCTGGCTTGAGGACTCCTGGCGTGGGTATACTATCGTCGATGTTCTCGTCGTCATCGTCGAAGTCGATGACACCTTTGCGCTTCTTACCGGGCTGCGGCGTACCAGATGCTCGCTTGCGTTTCAGTGTACTGCTGCTCGATGCTTTCTCTGCTTCTATACGGTCCACACAGACGGTACAATGTGGCACTTTGCCTTGTTTGACTGTGTCCTTGATCGCACTGCCCCTTACTTTCTCCCCACACTCTAGACATGTCGCCGTCGCCCAGGAACCGTGACATTGAATGAGCTTCTTCTCCGTGATCCCTGCAATCTCTTCCAGGTTGTCGATATTCTGCGTGTAGTTTGTGAGTAGCTTGTCGTTGTCCTGTAGTAGCCTGATGAACTTGTGCGTTGGACTCGTCCTCGTGAGCTCCGGAAAGGTCTCCCCTGCGTGCTCGAAGAATATCCGAGGATCTTCCTTGAATGTGGCCAGGTCGAACACATCTGTTGGGTCGCTGAAGCCCTTTTCAGCTAGCTTGGCATAGAAGCCAGTATTCTTCGATCGGAAGTCTGGAATACCGAGGTTCGTGGAGATGCCTGCTCCTGTGATGACCAAGATATTCTTGGAAGATTGAAGAAGAGCCGCCACGTCTTCGATTGTGTTGTATTGGGGTAATTTTTGACGAGTAAGCATAAAACGCATGATTGCCATGCCTAATAAGCGATACCACACATCCATGGTAGCTGCTTCATCTTCTTCGTCTGTATAGCTGTCTCCTGGTGCCAGTATCTTCGTAAGCTCGACCAGCGAGCTTATAGCGACATTGAATGCAGTACATAACTTGCGTGGTGTGATCTTGCCAGCTGTGACGGTCTGCTTGACGAACTCATCGGGACCGAGTTCATGGAGTAGCCATCTGTATTCATTGATTTCCGAATATGTACAGACATCGAACGGAGGTTCTGTTGGAAGTATTTGTTAACAAGGATCTTGGACTAAACAGTTAACGGCTCAGTGAAATACCAATCGTGTCATCTGGCCCCGCCTCCTCACCCTCTAGCACGTCATGGAGGATTGCCTCAAAGAATGACTCAGCATCTGAATCATCGTCTTCGTCGCCAACAAGATTATCGTCCTCTATAGGCACTGACGCGTCGGCTTCCTGCGCCGTCGCCGAAAGGGCGTGTATCATAGCGGTCGAGCCTGTAGATTTGTCGAGAATCTCAGCGTCGTCATCGAGTCGCACGACATCGTGACCGTTGCCCACGTCGACCTCCACTGGCTTTGGTAGCATTGCTGCTAGAGATGCATAACAATATTATAGGTTGTTTCAGACATTTGAAACCGATGATGCAATGATGCCTTATCGGGCTTATCGAGTACCCCAGGTTTTCATGACTTTTGGTGATCACCATCTGCATCGTCTCATCCAGCCCGCTTTGGTATATACAAATGGTTACACAACCACCATGTCCGTTCTGCTTGATAGCAACTTCATATCCCCCATTCGATCCAGAGACACCAGCTTGTCCGAATTCCACGAAATTGACCCCAAATTGCCACTTAATATTGAGCACTCCGAGCGTCATGGCATTTCTAGACATCATGCCGATGACTGCCGGCCATGTTCTTGTCATTCCGAGAACTCATAGGGAAAAGCTTGGTGACTTGCGAGGCCACGAGGGTGCTTCGCTTGGACAATGGCTACCAATCGTTAGCCGAGCAGTCATGAGAGCATTGGGAAGGGCAGGTGGTGACTGGAATGTGGTGCAGAATAATGGTATAACTTACCCCTTCACCGTGAACAGCTAGTGCTGACTTTGAGGTAGGTGCACAAGCAGCGCAGATTGTCCCACATGTCCATTGGCACATTATTCCTCGCACCGACGGTCGGGTACTCGAACTCAGTGCAAAAAGCTGGACAATGTTCGGCCGCGGCCAGCGAGATGAGCTTGATGATGATGATGGAGTGAAGCTGTCGGCTGCCATACGTATAGAACTTGCCAAGGACCTGTTATCTATGGCAGATAACGATATCCCAGCCAAACGTCTGCTGGAGAAGCTGTAGCGAACGTGTCACGTCTGGTCATTGGCCTCTTCCGCCCGAAAGGCGTCGAAGTACTATGGAAGTCAGCAAAACTGCGACGCCATTGCAGAATATAGCTCACCTTCTTGCGGAATTTGTTGAGCTCGTCCGCCGTTACGCCGACAGCTTTTTCCCGCTGAAGGGAAGTGCTATCAATATCAAGCTCGCTGTCGGGAATCCTGCGGTAGGTGAGCAGTCTTCGTGCCCCTGGATGAAGTCAGCTTGAATCATTCAGAAGCTTGGACATTACGAACACTTGTTGAATGGTTGGACAGACACGCTGATTAATTCCAAGCCAGGATGTGTCGGTATAGCAAGCTCTATGTCATCATCATTGGCAGTCGGCATCCACATACACAATCGTGCATTATCGACAAGCATGAGATACGAGAAGTCCAAGACGTCCATCATCATGTCGTCAAAACTATATGGTCTCTTTGGTGCAATGTAACCATGTCGTCTGGCGAGGAAGATCAGCACTGCACAGTAAGGAGGAGATAACGATAACCTACAGATGAGCAGGCACGCCATCGATCATGACAAGTACCGCTTCCTTGCCTTCGCGATATCCGAGCACTTTCGGTCCTTCGCGAATGCCATATGGCGGATCGCAGACAACGCCGTCCAGGAATCGTACTGCTCGTATTGGTGTATTCGTCAGGTCCGAGATTATACTGTCGAAAAGATTGTCCATAAGTCCATATTGCTGAAAGTTACTGCGCAAATCTCGGCCTGGAGTACCTCTGATACTTCGACCATCGATATCACCGCCGAGTGTTAACGCACCGAAGTGAGCGCAAGCGACTGTGAAGCTACCAGTTCCTACGAATGGGTCGAACACAACCTTGCCAGGAGCTGCTAAAAGCATGTTGGCAGTCACAAGGGATAACTCAGCCTCCATTGATGTCCGACTGATATAGTGGCGCTTCTTCAAATCATATTTGTGAATAGAGTCTCGATCGCTAGTGGCGATACGGCGGCCGAGATACACCTTATTTGGACTGTTTTTTTGCTTTTCGCATTCTTCGAAAATGCAAATCTGTAGTTCGGGATCCTTCATCTTGACCTGGCCTTTGAATGGCAGGAATGAAAATGCGTTAATCAACTCCCGCTGCTCCGACATGGTTCGTTTGACTTTGAAGCTGTCAAAGTCGAACCTAAAAGTCTCATGATATTGGCTTGCATTGATCGCGGCATTGTTCTTGACACTGTTGATCAAGTCATTGTCATCCTTGCCCGCACCCCATAGCTCGAAGATACTTTGGGCGAGGATGGACCGAGCAATCAGCGCTCTGGCTGCCTCCTCAGACTCTAGTCGAACAACACAAAAGGGTGACTATACACTATTAGCACGATTGGCCAGATACTGCGAAGCACAAATGACCAACAGTAGTAGAGTAGTGAATAACGTTCAATTTGACATCTGCAAGGGCGGCTAGAGACTCGAGCTCAGGCTTTCTGAACGTTTCATGTACGTGCGCGAATCGGACTAGGTAGTCCATGGTGTCACGCTCTCAGGTGTAGCGCGGACGCGGACTACGGTGACCGGAAGATGGGACAATGCGCTCAGGCTTAGCAGGGATTGACGATAGTATGGAGAGACCGCTACCAGCTCTACGTCTTGTCCTCTCCAACGATCTACCTACCTCAGATGTGTTCCATCCTTTTCAAGATGGTGCGTGCTCTGAGGTTTCTTGCGGAGAAAGTGGATACCGCGAAAGCCCATTACAGTGCCCCTACCCCTAGGAAACACTGACACATACAAACAACATCGCACAGTATACTTTCGCTGTAAAGTATATCAAAGCAGCTTTTCACATCTCTTACGTCCGCTCACTCCTCGCAAAACGATATCTCGGCCTTACTGGTGTCGTTGAAAAGTGTCGCCTTCAATTTTCAGCCTCCTTCCGGTCGATCCGAGCTAGCCTCCAAAAGGAGTAGCGTCATACGCCCGTGCCCCCCTTCCTCCCATTGCGCCGCCGGAGGTCAGAACATCATCACGAACGTCCAGTTTCAAGCACCACCGCATAATATCGCACCGCCATATTCACATACCGCAACGCATATACCATTGCTCATCCGCATCAATTCCACGACAGAGCAGCTATCTCCCATCATCGCTGAGCCAAGAGAAGACATAATTGCCGAGACCTGCGACCGATCATCTGATCTCGACGGAAGCACACTCCGCCGCTAGGTCTGACAAGAGGTCCTCCATCAATCGCAATCGCATCACTTGAAAAACTACCTACACACATCTACCATGCCTATCATTCGCAATCCTTTCCGACGTGCGGTCGAGCCTGTAATCGATGAGAATGCGCGCCTGAGTAGCCCTCAGCCAGGAGTATTGAGCAGGAATAGCTCCGACACCAAGTCTACAGAGGCCAAGACTGAGCCTATCGAGTACAAGCTATCAGGTGAGAACAGTCGAGCCTACTGCCCAAACTCACCAATGCTGATGGCAAAATAGAGATCAATGACAGTGGTGTTTACCTTCCTGTAAGCACTTATCGTAATCTCACTTGCAATGGCAAATGTGCTGACCGGAATAGCCATCACCAACAGAGAATAAGAGCTTCTGGTCTACATGGTCGAGCAGGTCTGGCCAGTCGAGCAGACGCAATGTCTTAGATGAGAACGAGCCTTTCAATATCTCAAGAGAGTCCTTCGATTCGTACAGAAGATCATTTGTGAGTAATGCGCTGGGCCTCTATCCGCCCATTTCTAATGCTTTGTCCAGGACATCTCTGCACGCTCTCCCATAATCGAAGCCTCACCATCGATTCGTCCTCGCCAGTCATTCGACGTCCGTCATATGCGTTTGCCATCCAGCCAATCCATCTCGACACAACCTTCTATGACCAGGTCGAGTTCCTCTGCGACGACGCCATCCCTCCACGCAAAGTCATCATACCTTTTCCAACCCCCTCGCTTTCACACTCCATCGACAGAAGCATTCACAGCTACTGCAGAGACACCAAAGACAGTCCAGATGAATGCTCCGTCTGTGCAACCGGAAGAACCAGTTGACACGGCAGACGAGCATGCCGACAAATTTGAGGAGGTCGGCCTCAATGACGCGAAGCCGAAGCGTCATGGTATCTTCGCCCGATTTGCCGGGAATAGCAACAACTCAAGCGATACTCATCACGCGGAGAACAGTCGGCCAAACAGCAGCGGCATGATGGGACACAGCTTTTTCGGCCGCAAGAGAGGACAGAGCGGGACGGGATCCGAGCTCAGCAGCATCAAGCAGGCTACACCAGCAGCAACTCCAGCAAAGTCTGGTGCGATGCATGGCGCTATTACACCGACACAAGTCCACACTCCATCGAGAACTCAGACGCCAGTGCAAGTAAATGTTGTAGCGGCGACACCGCCAGCGCCGGCTCCAGTGCTTGCACCTGTATCGGCACCGGTACCCTCCCCGGCATCAGTCTCTGCGCCAGACGCGAAGACTGATGCTTGAGTGAGGCAAGGTATTCTTTTTCTTTATTATCGGGAACAGCATACATTGGGTCATCTTGAAACAATTGTACATATTATCGGCGAATGAGCCACGGTAGTGGCAAGGCAATCGTTTGCTCGGGCGATCGTGTAGAAGTACGGTATTGGATATCGTACGCATGCTGCATTGCAGCTTTATGAATTACGCTAGTCATTGAGAATAGCAGATATTGGAAGAGCTTCAGGCAGTGACTACTCGCCGATTTGACGTGGTACCACTCAGGGTTTCTCGAGCGGTTTCGTACCTTGACTATTCCATCAAATCGCGCTCGTCCATGCTTTTTCAACAATCGTAGCAAATAAGCTGGGCATAGAACACGCACGGCACTCTCCATGAGCAATCTCAATCACATTGTTGCTGTTCGCTAGCTCTTCGAATCGCGCTCATACATGCTTTGTCAATATCCAGCAGCAAACCAGGACGAAGCCGACCTCTCAGTAATCTGAGCTTTGTGCCTCAATCATCGTCTACACTGCCACAACTCGCTTCGCAAGTTCAATCGTACCAATGAGGAGCGACTTGATACTTCTCGAGAGTCTCTTTGCAGTGACCAAGCACAACATTGGCGTTAGTCGTCCTCGCCATCTGCCTGATCATCTGATCCGACTTGACCCAGGCATCATGATCCCTAGCCAGCCAGCCCTGAGGAGTGCCGCCGTAGTTTTCCTTGACGTGATACTGATCGGAGGTCAGGATCCACGTGCCTGATTTTGGCATATTCAACTGCATGATGCACAGACCAGGCGTGTGCCCTGCACTCTTATGCATGATGACACCCTGTGCGAGCTCCCACGAGTCGCCGTGCATTGCTTTCCAGTTGAGGTTAGGGTCAAGGTCTTTCGCAAAGTAGACACCAGGGTCAGTCTTGGTTGCGACGCAGTAGTAGGCGTGCTTGAGTTCTGCTTCGTGGACGTAGATGGGGACGTCAGTGCCCTTGAAATGGTGAAGACCTCCAGCATGGTCGAGATGCAGATGACCCATGATGACGCCCTTAACATCCTTGATGTCCTTCCCACATTTGGCTATTGCTTTGTCGAGCTCCTGATCTTCGTGATGGTTCACTCGTGCGAAGATGTCATTCGCTGGAGCGCCAACCTGCTCGGGATAGTCCACACCACAGCCAGTTCTGTAGATATATCAGTATCAGGACCACCGGAAGTGCATTGGGCAAGCATACTCAAACAGAAGCAGGCCTTCCACTGGATGCTCTATCAATGCACTGATTACCACAAGTTCCCGGCGCTTGTGTGGCGGGTTTAGGTCAGACGCCAAGGATGTCCCGCCTCCTCGGATCATCCATGCCTCATCGGCCTGGTGCCAAATGGTCAGTACCTGGACAGAACCCCAAGAGGGAAGCTTGGAGGGGGGAAATAAACCTCCAGATTCTGCAGCTTCAGGATCCATAATTTCGTCCCATCAGGTGCCTGACTAACAGTATGAACGGAAGACATGACCAGGTGATAATCACTGCAGTCAGTAGACTAGAACGATAATGGCGTATGATGTGTAGAGAATAGCGCTGTGAGGAATGAATCGTCAAGCTGACAGCGGGGGCGAGCGTCGCACATGGATCAGAGACCAATGAGCGTCGATCCGGAATAAGCTCGGCGGATCCATTCGCTTCCTGTTCATGACTACTTCGTTGCATATCGCAGGATCAAGGCACGCCTTTAGGCACCGCAGGAAACGCGATTGGGTTCTTTGCTGCCTCTACTTGACGTTTGGCTCGTTGGGCTTGCTGTGCTTTTGCTATCCTCATCTTAAGGATACTCCTGAACAGTGTATGGTCAATAACTTGGTTCTGCGTGAAAACTCCCTGAAAAATCTATAGACGTACTTGTGAAGCGCAAAAACTCTCGGCTCGTCTGCCTTCGTCTCTGTTGTGCCATTGGATTCGAGCGCCTTGATCTAGTACTGTCTTCAGCAGGAGACCGCGAAAGGCTGAATACCTTCATTACCTTCTCATCACGCTCTTTCTCGTCCTTCTGCTCCTCATTCTTGCTGTCCTTCTTTTCATCGTCTTTCTTGTCCTTTTTATCTTTCTTCTTCCTCTGCTTTTCTTCGTACTCCTTCTTGACCTCTTCTATAGCCTTTGCCATGTCTTCCCTCTTTTTCTTAGCCTCCTCGGCGTCTTTGTCCACTATTGGCGACGCGAAGCCGGTGTCCTTCAGGTGTCCATCGCACACGTAGAAGAAGTCTCGATTGTCGGGAGTGATGAGGCAGCTCGCGGTGGACTTGTAACAGATGAAACATGGTTTGGCTGAAGCGGGAGCCACGCGACGGAGGTGATAGATGTTTGGTGTACTCATGGCTGTTGCCACCGTATGCTGCTTGGAGGTGATGGGCTGCTAGGTCATACGAGAACAAGCCTCGTCGTCTAGAAGACCTCAGGAAGATCAGGAGACGACTATTATGTTGCATCCACGATCACCAACTTTCACGATTATGACGACGGATTGTCGTTAAAATCGCTTCAGCCTAAACGGCCCCGCAATCGCCCTGCATTTGGTGCAGAGAGCTGCCGGATCCAGCAGTGCGGAGTATGCTACCCCGCAATTCGACCTCTCTCCTCTATATCAGTGACATCTCTCGCCTCCAGCCTTTCATTGCCCCTCTCTTCTGAATTCACAAGCTTCAAGAGATCCTATGAGCAAGATCCTCCGATTCTCAGCAAGATCAATCTGTAGTATACGTACAGTACAACCTCGCCCCGTGATATCTAATTACCTTCGACCCTTACAACACTATCGCAGCATGTCTGGAAAGGATGATATCGCCGAGTCGATCGAGGCCACCAAGGTCGAGTACAAGCGTCTTGGCAGTAGTGGTCTACGAGTCTCCGTCCCTATCTTTGGTTGTATGAGCTTTGGTAGCAAGCAGTGTATGTACAGGTCGACCGAAGTGTCTTCTTCAAGCATTCGAGACTGATTTATCACAGGGGCACCATGGGTCATTGAGGAGGAAGAGGTAAGCAAGCTCTTGAGATTGGTGAGCACCGGCTGTCGAACGAGTTCTAACAGCTCTTAGGCACTCCCCCTGCTCAAGTATGCCTACGACAAAGGTCTCAACACTTGGGATACAGCCAACATCTACTCCAACGGTGTTTCGGAAGAAATCATTGCAAAGGCCATCGAGAAATACTCCATCCCCCGCCACAAACTCGTGATAATGTCCAAGCTGTACGTGTCTCACTCTCCCCTCATCCGCTATCGCGCCACAGCAATCATTCCCAGCCCGCAGACTAACAACCTCCAGCTTCGCCTACGTCGGCGAGACCCCGGCCACCAAGACCTCAGGCCGCGACGCCATGGTTGCCAACGCTAAGGACTACGTCAACCAGGGTGGTCTCAGCCGCGGTGCCATCTTCAACGCCGTCGATGCGAGTCTGAAGCGCCTGAAGACAGATTACATCGACCTTCTGCAGATTCACCGTTGCGACAAGGCCACACCCTTCGAAGAGACCATGAAAGCGCTCCACGATGTTGTCCAGTCTGGAAAGGTGCGCTATATCGGTGCATCCAGTATGTGGGCGTGGCAATTCGCATTGTACCAGGCTGCCGCCGAGAAGAATGGGTGGACGAAGTTTGTGAGTATGCAGAATCACTACAGTCTGTTGTATCGTGAAGAGGAGCGCGAGATGAACAAGCTGTGTGACTTCACCGGTGTTGGCTTGATTCCTTGGGTGAGTGCTAAGCTTTATATGGGCTGTCGGACCTCAGGTTGACGAGTCTGCTAATCATCGTGAAGGGACCGTTGAACGCGGGTCGTTTGGCTCGACCTGTATCATCACACAAGTCGACCTCTCGCTCCGAGGAACAGGGCGATCTCACCAAGACGCAGATAGAAATCATCAACCGCGTCGAAAAGCTGGCAAAGGAGAAGGGCTGGACCATGTCCCAGGTCGCACTTGCATGGATTGGCCCGCAGGTGGCGAGCCCTATCATTGGTTTCAGCAGTGAGAAGAGGATCGACGAGGCGATCGGGGTCAAAGGTAAGACGCTTACAAAAGAGGAGATTGAGCGCCTCAACGAGCCGTATGAACCGAGAGCTATCGAGGGACATGCTTAGGAACGGGAAGAGGTGGTGGTGAGTACGGCTAGGTCTAAGCTGTCGATGCGGGATGAGGTGATGAGGCATGAAGATGAACTATGCGATAATTAGACGAAGTGTACACATATTGGCGATAATGGAAAATTCTGAAGCATTTCCAATCGTGCCAGAATACCCTCTGTTACCTCCCAAACGAGAGATGAGTCCTAGACTCCACCTTTCTGATCACCAGCATCAAAGGGCTTCCTCTAACTCCACCCTGGGTATCCTTCGTGCTTCATGGCGCAAATTCCCGCCCTAGTATATCCTCGCATTGCCCTCACTTGCCCCAGGCAGTAGGACGTCACACCACAGCTTCAATTTATTTACTCGATCGTATACGCCGACAAACCCCAGCAAGCTCTCACGTCCTATTCGAGTACGTCCCGGTCATCCACTGCCCATATGACGGATCCAACGGGTCCTGCTGAAACACCTGATCCCACAACTGCCAATCAATCTCATCCATATCCGCCGCATACAGCGGACTCGGATTATCCACCGATACCGCCGCGCCAGCATTCCCCGTGCCCACTTCACTGGCCAGCCCACTATATTCCTGCTTCGGGACCACTTGCATCGGTTCAGCTTCCATCACCGGATCCACCCCACCATTGGCAGCACGCAGTTTCTTGTTCCGCGCCTTGCGAAGCTGCGTGATGTATGTCGGTGTAGGTGTGTGACTTTGCGCGCCGAGGGCTTGTTCGCGGGCTTCCCAGGCGGCGAGGGTCATGTGGCGGAGGGCGGAGAAGAGGCGGGAGTTCTTTAGCTTGACGATGGGAGTGGCTTCGTAGACTTTGGCGAGGACGGCCCAAGCGCGGTCGATTTCGGCGCCGGTGAAGCGTTTGCGGAGTTCGGCGAGGATGAAGAAGATGGAGTCGAATTGGAGGGTATCTGTGAGGTGTGTTAGAGAACCGAGGACTTGAGGAGAGCTCGGAGGAGAAGGACGTACTTTGGGCATGCCACATAAATCGCTTCACGGCAGGATTGAGTCGTGTATTTGCTTCGACCTCGATGAGATCGAGCGCATATCGTAATTGTTCTTCTGTCTTCTTGTCATGTGCACCTTTCCGAGGGTGGTTTGCAAGCCATCTGAGTTTCGCCATCACAATGTGACCCATACGTGAAGCAGCTGCTTGTATCGGAACTTCTGGATCACAATAACGAGTGATTTCGTGCAATGTCTTCTCGCAATGCTCAATGGCAATTTGTTTATCCTCCGACGGCACATCCGAGCTGATAATCCAGTCCCAGCCTTTCAGACCATGCGAACCGCTTAGACCTCGCAGGAATTGGCCCATCTTGACACGCAGCAACATGAAGGTCATATCAGTGAAGCCGTCCTGGTCTGGTGGCAAAGACTTCATGCCGGGGAAAAGCGCACTGTCTGAGCAGTTGGTGGGCGCTTTAACATTCTCGGAGTCTGGAGGGAGGGCCGTCTTGCAGCCAGCGAACTCGGCGCATCTCATACAAAGTCAATTGATTGCATAATAGGTTTGGATCACCACACTGACCTTATGTCCAGAACCCATAGCTGATTCCAGAGTCTGCGTCGCATCTCGCACGAAAAAGCGTCAAGGCCAAGTGTTTCCGGATCGCGATGAATCCCGATTCTTTGAGCTATCCTCATTGCCACTCCTGAGAGCTCCCATCTACAAAGGGTTGTGTCAGCTGCGCACCATGTTGTTGGGTCAACTGTACCTACCTCGACTCGAAGTCCGAGTGGCCCGATATTGAGATGATGTACAGGACGAACGCTACCAGTACTGAAATGTCTGAAGTGCGCATGAAGGCGGCATTCACCAAAGCCTGCCGTGTAAATGTACTATATCTGGCATGCAGAACCTCTTTCGATTCGCCAAAGACACTCTCGCATTCGTCCATGGAAGCCACGGCCATGGTGTATATGCTGCAGAGTATGGCACATAGTGGCTTCGCCATGTTATCTGGATTGCCTATCACTGAAATGATCTCAGACTGGAGAGTTGGAGCATGAATGATGTGGATGATCTATTTGTTTCATCAGATCATACGAATAAGGTAGACAAAAGCATATGAAGAATCTCACCGGATTGCAATTGTCGAGGAAAATTTGCCAAAGACGCAGGATCGTCGCAGCATCAGGGTGTTTAATACTCCTCTCATCAGCCTCAGTGAAGCCAAGGATAAGCCCACCACCGACATCGGTTGTCGACCTATTGGTGTTCCTGTCGGGGCCTTCGTCTTCATCGGACGAGCTTTCTAGCGCATCTTGCGACGCCTCTGCGCTAACAACCTTCCCTGTAGAGCGATTTAGTAGAGTGTTTAGATAGGTGATATGAAGGCATGCGTGGCGTTACTGTAACATACACAAATTACTCTCCACATAGCGTGTCTTCTTCCCATGGACAACTAAATGTCCAGGCTTTGCATCTCGATCGCCTGTGAGTGGAGTTGAGAATGGTGGCATTGCGTTACCAATTGGGATGTAAGGCTGAGGATGACGTTCCTGCGCTTGAGTGAGCATAGATTATTATGTGGCGAATTCACCTTGCATACCGGCGCTCTCGCTGCTGGTGGCACGTAGTGCAACACGGTTTGGTATGAGCTTGATTGAGGGGGCGAGTCAGGTGTTTCTGTACACGAAATGAGGTATTAGCGTACACATCGGATGGGTTATGGGTTGTTTTTCCGCAAAGCACGTTTTGTCGTCTCGACATTGTGAGCCAGTTCCGTTTTCGATCAAGCAATGAAACATGTAGTGAAGGAGGAACTGCGAAGGGCGTGCCGAGTGTGCAGCTTCCAGAATCGGCCACAACCCGCAGATGCCGATACTCTCGCTGCCTTGCTTGCTACACACAACCAGTTCCTAAGCCTGTCCTCCTCCCGGGTTCCGTCGGCGCAGATGCGTTACGGTAGCTGTACAATGAGCAACTTACTTCTTGCCACGGCACCACTCCCCGGCTCGTCGCTCGGCACTTCGACGCCAGCTTTCCTCAGCATATCCTCATACTTTCTAATCTTCCTCTTCTCCGCCTCGGTCTTTCTCTCATCAGCGTCACTGTCACGACGTTTGCGTCGTCTTGGCGGCTCAGGCGCTCGGAAGATACAGGCGACACCAGCCTTGGTACACGCAACACACGGCTCAGTACGGTCACACTTGATCTTGCGCTCTTTGCACAGAGCACAGGAGTACTTCTGAAGACCAGTCGCAGGGTCTATCGTGGCTGATGACATGTTCTCTGTGGTTGCGAATGCGTGGGTGGTGGAGGAGGAAGTGACTATGCTGTACAAACGCACAACTCTGGTGGGTACGCTTCACGCACGAACTGTAGCGCACCCAACGAGCAGTATGACAAGAAGAAGCAACCACGACAACAGACAAGCGACTGAGATCCCAGCCGCGAACACAGCCTCAACACGGGCACGAGAAAGCCGATCACGTGATGCCTCAAACCGACCTACTTCTGGTGAGCAGATTCGTTGTGCTGAAACCCTGCGCCTCCCTCCCATCCCAGACCTCCCTTTCAGGACTTGAGGTCCCAAACCACTGCCTGCGCACGCCTCCACCCTTGCCATCGTGAATCTAATTCAAGGTGTTGACCTTCCCGCGAGATCCTGCCCTTTGCCCAGCGTCCACCCCCGCACCATGTGCCCATCCTCTTGTCCCATCATTCTCCTCTCCTCCGTGTCCAGCTCCGCACTCTTTACTGCCGCATCCGTGACCCCAGGCTCGAACTTTGCCTCTCCTCCGATTCTAGACGATCTGTCCGCTCTGATCAGCTGCTCTGAATCCGTTGTTACTGTCGAGGTCTGGCTCGGCGAACAGAAGATGCCTTTCCTAGCTTGTAGCTATCCTCCTCACGAGTCTGTATGAGGGTGTAAATTGGCAGCGCTCGGTCTCTAGCAGGGTGCCGTACAGTTTGGAGGGCATCCAACAAGGAGAAAGAAACAAGAACAAATAGCCATATGAATAATCACAAGCAAGGGACAAGACTCTCTTTCCTGCCAAGTTTCGACTGAGATCGTGGTGGAAGGCAGGTCTATGATGTTTCTGAGAAGGTGTGGAGGGTACCCAAACTGAGAA
>Ga0058698_10000439_pt1 | contig 23325 bp, 31 predicted proteins | sample AgamicAsSfe_FD_67288 | JGI IMG/M metagenome (GOLD analysis project Ga0058698, IMG submission 67288) | Agave microbial communities from Guanajuato, Mexico - As.Sf.e | ecosystem: Host-associated > Plants > Phyllosphere > Phylloplane/Leaf | place: Guanajuato, Mexico | collected 2012-05-30
GTGGAGGAGAGGAGCGGAGGTGGTGAGTGGAGGTGGTGAGGTGGTGAGAGGAGGGGAGGGGAGGGGAGGTTACTGTAGATGTCAAAGGAGTTTGTCCCGACACCGGTGTCGTAGGGCGTCAAGGGGCGTGCGGCACACGTGGCGAGCGAACAAGCTTTCCTTCCAATCAGGTCTCCAGTGTTGCCCGGGTTTTCGAGTGTCTGAGATCACGTGCACTCTCGCTTTCTCTCTGTCACTGCCACTTGCTGGAGCGACAGTGATAGTCCAATGCAGTTGTTGGTCGATGGACATCTCGGGCCTTGATGAGATCCATTTGTGCACCATGTCAGCGCTGAGGCTGAGAAGCATGCCAGTACCAATGTCCAGGTGCATGTCGGCATTTGCAGGCCGCGACTTCACCCTCCAGATGTCCTCAAGTATCAGCATGGCACTCAACATGCTTGCCGCGAGAAGTCAGATGATCGAGTATTTGCCACGCTATATGAGACCACACGACGAGTGTTCTTTGCATCGATTAGATATCACTGGCTCTCAACATGCAGGAAGTCGGATGATGGACCTGAAGACGGGACGACCGAGCTAGGTCTCTGGCGTTGAAACATTCTTGTCCTTGTAGACAACCTCACAACCGAGTAGAATATTCAGACTGTATCGTGTTCCCGTCTCACTTTAGTGGGCCATCAATCTTGCAAACCTGCTATACCCTACCATGTACGTCTTCCTTCACTCACTCGAAATCTCTACTGTATCCCGCTGTTCCAAACGCGCGTGTCTTCTAGATGACACAAGAGTGCAAGAGGTGCAACAAAGTTGTAGACGTATTGCCAGCCAATCTTGAGCCATGCAATGCGTTGCGGAGGGGGAATGGATGCGGCGGTTTTCAGGAGGAGATACGATACCAAATGGATCAATGCGTACCGTACTCCCCATGTCTATAGATCGTGTTGATAATGTATGGAACTAGTACGTTTTTCTATTTCTATCATGTAGGGTGCCGCAGATGTCAGGCAGAGCTGATGAGATATGGAAGGTGAGAACGAGGGGCCGGAGGAAAGAGGCAAGCCCGTCAAGGAGAGACGATTTGACGATCAACAGTAATATATTACGCCTAGTAGTAGCTCCAGTAAGATCTCGGTGTCCAGACGAAAAAATGCTATAATCGCCATGTCCTTCTGATTCCACTCTAGCCACGCATCCTTCATCTCGACCTCACAGTGCCATCTTCACTCCTGTTGGTGGCTCTGCTACCTCTTCTGAACTCGGGCTCATCAACTTCGTTCTCCGCATCCTCCTGCTTCTTATCGCCCTTGACGCTCTTCCACTCAAATCCCAAACTCGCCACAAACGTCAAACACGCCAACCCCAGTCCAACATACCATACCGCACGCAAAGCATCATTATATGCCTTCAACGCGACAGGAAGGTATTCCGGCGGGACCAGCGTCCTCAGCGATGTGGCACCCTGCCCAGAGATGCTTCTAGGGTCAAAGCCGGGGATCTTGCCGGAGAGGCCGTGGATGAGGCGGCTTTGGAGGAGGGCTTGGCAGAGGGTGACGATGATTGTGGAGCTGAAGAATTGGATGAAGCCGATCAGGGAGAGGCCGATGGGGATTTGGTGTTTGGGGAGGACGGTTTGCACGGCGATGTTGGGACCCTGAGATTGAGGGTGTTAGCTGATGACTCGTTCGTGCGTGGAGGTTGGAGAGTGCCATACCTGTAGAATGAGGCCTAGTCCGGCACCAAGCAGGCTCTGTGACGCTTATTAGTATGGCGGTGATGTTGTTGCACAAGGAAGACTGACTTGATAGCCTATCCACTGGCCGCGACTGGCATCCACTTGCCAAGTCGATACCATTGCCGCACCAACAATGGCGACCAGAGAGCCACAGATCAGAACTGGCGTATAGTAGCCAACACGATTCGTGAAGATTCCACCTCCGATCACAAAGACGACGTTACTGAGTAACAGAGCGATCAATGCAAGACCAGAGGATTGTGGTGTCTTTCCTTGAATAGCTTGGAACCAGATGGGAAGGTAGTATGCAAACACGACCAGCATGGAGCCTATCCCAAAATATGCGATACAAGCAGAAAAGACGGTACGTTGGAAGAGTATCTTGCTTGGGATGGTAGCGTGTTCCTTTCGCCAAATCTGGACGCCTATGAATGCAAGGCCGAAGATCCCGAAGAGTACGAAGAGCGCGATGATGACGCCGCTGTTCCAGGGATACTTTACGTTTCCCCATTGGAGCGCAAAGAGGAGGCAGATTGTGCATGAGGCTATGGTGAGGAAGCCCAGAGGGTCGAGTTGATTTATCTTGCCGAGGAGTGTCGCTGCTGGCTTGACTGGTGCTGGGCTGTTAGGGATGAGCGGGATGACTACCAGAAGGGAAATGGCGCCTATGGGGACATTGATCACAAAGACGTAGCGCCAGCTCACTGCTGTCAGGACGCCGCCGAGCAGTGGGCCAAGGATACTTGCAAGGCCGAAGCAAGCGCCGAAGCTTCCTGTGGGGATAGTGAGTTCAGTTGAAACCAGTAGTCTTGTGCTATAGTGCACATACCCAGGTATTTAGGGCGAGACTTGAGCGGTACCAGTGTATTCACGGTCAAGAGCACGCCTCCAGTCATACCAGCAGCACCACAGCCACTGATCATGCGGCCAACGATCAGGGCATGAGAAGTCCTCGCTGTAGCTGAAATGATGGAGCCGATCTCGAAGATGACGATGAGGGCGACCAGTACTATGATGAGGGTTAGTGGACTATACGGAACAGAAGCCAGTCTCAGTGACGTACTCCATTTGACCGAGTAGAATGTCTTGAGTGTGTCAGTCTTGGTAATAAACGTCGATAGAGTAGAGAATCCTTACATAAACACGTCCAAATGAGAGTTGCAGGGCGCAGAATGGGAGCAGAAAGGCTGCCTCATACCATGCTATGTCGTCGAAGCTCTTGAACTCGCTGGTAATGGACGGTATTGCAGTTCCAAGAATGGTTCTGTCCAACGCAATGACGAAGAAAGCGAGGGCCAGTGCGAGCATGGCTGGAATGACCACCTTTGTCGGAGGATATGATCCTTCTTCTTCATCCTCGACAGTCGTCTTTCTGGCCTCGAGTTCCTCATCATTTGAGGTCCCGAGTTTGTCCTGGACTTTGGAGTTCTCCTGAGTGACCATACTGAAGTACAGGAGCTAAGCTGATAGTAGTATAGACTGTACGGTACTCTCCTGATCTAGCACAAGTGTGAAAAAGAAGGCATAGGCGTGGATGATGCTGCCTAAGAGCTTCGTGCGACTGTATGGGAAGATGAGCGGACATGGATGCAGTCTATATTTAAGCAATTAGACCACTAAGGTGATCGGTCGGATATCCGAGTGTGATGTTTGGTGGCGGCGACGGCACAACATCAGCCCATCTTTAGAATATTGTAACAACAATGTGATCTAGAATTTCTACCGATCATCAAATTCGCTACCCATCTAACAGATCTAAAAGTCACACTGCAAGGGTATTCGACATGGAGACCATGAACACTGGTGTGAACGTGACATCAGTCGACATTGACACCTTTCCTCAGTCGTGACCGAATCTCAAGGACTACGTGTAGAGCTCCGATCGATATTGTGTCCGCAGCTGACACCAATCTAATCACGATCGGTTTTTTCGCACAATGCCAAGTCTAAAGACACAGACGTGTCAGGCATGTTCACGCCGCAAAGTCCGATGTGACCATGCCAAGCCATGCTCAAATTGTAAGCGGAGAAAAGATGAGTGTGTATATGTCGAGCTATCTTCCGCCGAGCGCATCAAAGAGCTTGAAGCGTTGGTGAGTAGTCTACGAGGCTGTGCTAGAACTACGACTCGTACAGCTGCGGTCACCGAGAATGCCGTACCACAACAATCCTCACTCGAAGCACTTCCCAAGGACAGAAAGGAAAGCGGCACCAATCCAGTCATGATGAATGAGGATGGCGAAACTGTCTACGTGGAATCGTACGTTTGACACGTCTATCTGGCTCCATGTACTAAGCTATAGACAGGTCGTCATGGTACAGCTGGAATGGCTCCGCGGCACAAGCCAATGACACCACGATCAGAACGCTCTTCACATCCAGCTCGGGTTCTGGAGCTTTACAGTCTATCATCTATCGAGACCCCAATATCGACCTATCCTCACGGCACCCTGCAGCACAGGACGCTCACGTACTTTGGGAATCATTCCTACAACGTGTACATCCGACCTGGAAGGTCGTGTTTGACCAGGAACTGAGACAGATGCGTAACACAGTCACAGGCTATGATGGCTACAGCGGACTTCAATGTTCGGACCATGCATTTCTCTTTGCGATGTACTTGATCAGTGTGACGGCACTATCTGATGAAGAATGTCTAGAGCTACTGAGGCAGCCAAAGCAGTCCATGCTTGTGGATTTTCGACTACTGTGTGAGCAGGCTTTGGCTGGCAGTGACCTGCTTGGATCTTCCGAATCACGTGTAGTTCAGGCAGCGATGTTGTATATCGTAAGTGATCATGCATATAATCACAGAACAATGGTTCAGAAACGCTAGGGGTGAGTTCCGTCAGGATCCTGCTCAGACATTTGTTTTCGTATCATTGTAAAAATGCTACTCTCACAGAACAGATGTCTGAGCAAAATCCTTACGGCACTCTCTCCAGGAGTTCGTTGAACTTCTGAATTATTACATTACATGTGAGACTAATCATATACAGTGGTCAGGTCTTCTATCAGAGATGAATCCGCGAACTCTATGGGGGTTCATGGGCATCATCATGCGCAATGCTGAGCGATGCGGTCTCCATCGGGATGGTACAGTCTTTGGCCTTTCACCCTACGAGACCGAGAAGCGGAGACGCGTGTGGTGGAACTTGCAGTATCTGGACATTGCTCTAGCAGTTCGATCAGGTTCCATGTCACTAACACTCAATGGTCGATGGGACACAAAGTTACCACTTAACATTGAAGACGAGGACATCAGTGCGGATATGCGCGAACCTCCGCCAGAGCGCGAGAGGCTCACGAGTATGTCGCACTGTCTCTGGACGCTGTGGGTTATCCAAGAGCAGCGTTCGTTTCGCTACGCGGACGGCAGATACCTTGGGTTCACTTGGGCTGCGGAAAAGTCACTTTCACGGGCGGAAAAATATGCACTCATCGATCGGCTCGAAGCAGGTTTCAACAAGCACTTCTTCCAGTATTGCGACCCTATCCGACCACTAGATGTGCTAATACAGATCCGAGGTCGTTCTTTCATCTGTGGTATGCGTCGACTGGTACTGCAGACCTTGGTCCAGAACAGCAAGCTCTCCGAGGTGCCCGATGCTGATCGCAAAGAACTGTTGGACATCTGCATGCAAGCGCTGGAGTATGATGTCGCTCTTCAAACCACGCCGTCGATAGCACACTTCCGGGTCTTGTTCCGTGACTACTTCCAGTGGAATGCACTTGCCTTTGTCCTAGTCGAAGCTCGTCGACTGTTTGATCAATTGGTCACGACACGGATCTGGATGCTGCTTGAGAATGTGTACAGATCGAATCCGGGATTGTATGAACATCTTGGAGACCGCCGAAAGTCTCATGCTATTGAGCTTGCGAGCGCGGCTTGGGCAGCCCGAGAGATCCATCTCACCCAGCATACCCAGCACGATCCAGCTTATACGGTGCGAAAACCGGCATTCCTTGTTGAACTCGAAGCACAGCTAGCACAATCTAGCGGAGTTGCGGGCAGCACAACAGCTAACAAGCGAAGGCTGGATGGTGGAGAGTATACCGGCCCGGATCTGGCGAAGAGGCTTCATCTGGATGATACCACGTCTGCTGGAGATGTTCCCTCTCACGGGCTAGACTTCAGCCAATACGATCTGGGTATTGCTGGCGATTTCGACTTTGACTCTTTCGACTGGACATTCTGGAATACTGTGCAATAGTCGAGTTCAAGACAAACGGCACTCTTGACGGGAAGGTTTTTGCCAGGGCTGGCCCCGGGTTCAGCGTCAATGTTCTTTCTGTCGCAACATCGCTGCCGTCTTGACTTCGATTGAAGAATTGACTTCGAGACGACGGGATACTCTACACGCAGATTCGTTGCACACTCAAACCCGTATTTTGTGCCATGCCGGCCACCAATTAGCACCATGTCAACTGCAATTGAATCACCACAACCATTCACGCACATCGATACCGCAAGATCTTGCTTCAAGGCCGCCTGCGTACCTCAACCGAGCAACGGGGCCAGCTCGCACCCTCACCTGAGTCATCTCGCAGACTCTTCGGTATCCCAGCCCATATCACCCCACAACCTGTACGTACCTTCTTCGACGACGCGAACGCCTGGGATTTTCAGGAACAACTCGACACGTTTAGACTCGATGTCAGGCTGTGTTCCAGTGACCTCCGGTTTGCTAGATGACTCCCGATTCATCACAGCTTGAAGCCGGTGACGAGACGACTGAAGGGAATTCGTCCCAGGGCTTTGAGCCCATTTCTTTCCAGCAGATTTGACTGGGAGAACTGCAATGGTCGTTACCATCGATGGATATACGGCTTGCATGTGAGTAAGCCCGCGCACATCACTTCTCGACCAGTCACAGCTACTGAGAGGGCATTCGGGCGACAGACAAGGCGAACTGGAGGTATGAGTGTGTTACAATGTTACACTTATGGTATGAGGTTGACAAGTATGTCTTGAGTAGTGACGTGCCGCGGCACAGCAAGAAGTGGATCTGACGGCGATCCTCCCGGCCCGTGAGCCAAGCCAACAAGCCTGGCTTGAATCGAGACATGATGATGGTGGGCCAGCGTTGTATACGAGGTGTCTTCACACTTTCAAATTCTGCAGAGCCTTGTATACCAGCTTGACTGTATCAGTATTCAGTGCACATCATCGACAATACATACACTGTATACCACACTATACTTGTTCGGTAGAAGTAGAAAGTCCAATCACCAGTCCCACTCCCACACACTCTATCTTTCCACATCTACTCTAATTCGCCCCTGCATATGTCCATCTCCCATTCCCAGCTCGTTTCGCCGCAGTGGAGACGCACGGCGCCTCAACCGAAGCCAGTCCCAGCGCCCCACCTGCGTAGACTAAACCGCTTCGAGACTGTATCTCCAGCTTGACCACCCAAAATGTACAAGCGTGGTGTCATCCATGCTGTTCCAGGGCCCTTGAGCTTGTGCTCAGCCCGTGGCATGGGCAGTCTGCAGGCACCCGTTGGGTGGATGGGGATTGCGCGAGCTTTTCGGTACTTAGCTTAGCTGTATGCTGGCTGGACTGATTAAAGAGAATGGGATGTCCTCGCGCGCGGTTGCGACTTGCAGATTTCGAGAGTCCACGCTTACGCTGTAGTGCTTTGCTGCTGCTGTTGTGACTAGCGCATAGTGTATACTGTGCCGGCGCTGTGTGGACTGCGTGTGTTGCGCCCGGGACACAGTATACGTCAATCATCACTCAACACTCATTCTGGGGCACAGCGCATGAATAGGCAGAAGAAGAAGTGACAGGAGAGAAAAGAGACACAGTCCAGAATAAGCAAGCAAGATCACAGGCGGAAAGAGATAGGACGACCCAGACATCCTCACAGAACACACGAAGCTTCCGAATCGCGACAACAGCACACCATGGCACCAGCACGAATCGCCCTCCCCTTCGAAAAGTCCGACTCCTACACCACCACCTTCATCCGCCAACACATCAACACTCGCCTCCGCCTCATCCTACTCTCCAGCTTCGTCCTCGCCCTCTTCCTCAACGTCTTCGCATTCAAGAGTCACATACCCAGCACAGACACCGTCCTCGATACGCTGCATCTCTCCAACACTGGCCCTACAATCCAGCTCGCGCTGGTGAACGCACACCACGCAAACGACGAGGTGCATACGGCGTTGTACAATGCGTTTTCGCAGGTCAAGAACGTCAACGTCACGAGGTATCAGCAGACATCGAGTTTTGGCATGGACGACGTCGTCGCACAGTTGCCGCATCCACCCAAGACGGCGTGGCAGCCAATCTCGGAGTTTACGAGACTGAGTGCGCATGGGCCTGCGCCTGATATTGTGGTGAGTACGACGTGCGGGAACGACTATTCGCAGGAGCCGGACGCGGTGTCGGCGCTGAAGCTGGATTATGCGCGATTGTTGGAGCACCATAATACCCATCTGATATGTGTGATGCATCAGGGGAATCACTTTGTTGATGGTTTCGGGTTTGAGGTCAAGTCGGTGCTGAGGCCGTGGCTATTGGCTGGGAGGCTGGATATCGTGACGTTGAGTCCCCATGTTGGGGAGTATTTCATGCGGGAGGTGTATCCGTTGTTTTGGGACGATATGGGCGATGTGGTGCCATCTATGCGTACCTTTATCCCGGTTTTCCCGGTCCATGCTGAGTTACCTGCGCGGAACCAGGATGTGTTGAAGCTGGCTATTCAGGGTTCCTTTGATCATGGGCGTAACTTTACCTCCCTCTTCGAGGACTTCGTCAATGTCAAGGCTGAGTGGGACGCTATTGGACAAGGCGAGGATGCGGAAAGGATCCAGCTTCACATCATCGGTTCCGGTACGCGCCCGGAAGTTCCTGAAGAGGTTGAACACCAAGTCATCTTCCACGAGAACCTCGATTACACTTCATATTACAGTCTTCTGAGCGAGATGGATGCCATGATGCCTGCCTTCAGCGACGAGAATTGGGGCGGAAATGATTATTATTCGAATGTTGCCTCTTCGACAGTACCGGCAAGCTTGAATTCTGGAACACCACTTATCGCAGATTTCAGGCTTATCGAGGCTTACTCTTACCTTCGTCTTGGAATGGTTTGGTATCGTGACGACAATGAGCACGAGATCGATGCTGCCTTTCGCATGCTTGCTGCGGGTGCCTCGCAGAGATCGTCATTGAAAGCAGGAGTACTGGGCAGACGTGACGAGCTATTACAAGAGAATCTCGAGAATGTCAAGGAGTGGATCGGAAGTGCTATCAACGGCAACAAAGCCCGTCTTGCATCTGCTGGGCAGAAGTCTGCTGTGCAAGTTAAGGAAGCAGAGGTGCCTCCAACCAGTTTGGAGAAAGCCGTGCACAAATTCAATCCATTCCCCGGTAGAGATGGCAGCAAAAGGCAGCGGTCATGGCAGGGTTAAAGAAATTGCGCAGGAAGTGGGATGCAATGAGCATACTCCCACAGATATCCACCCTGCTTGTGGTTCACATCTTTCACTGCCATCAGGTGCACTCGTCGCTCGGAAGTCATTGGTCAACCAGGTTGCACCACGAGTGCTTTCTTGAGCCAACAGCAAGCATCATCGCTCAGTGATTGAATAGCATAGAGGCACGACGCCGTGCTGGAAGATAGGCCTGGAAAGAATCCTCCCAGCACCTTGCCGAGATTTAGTAGTCTTCTATCCTGGATCAATGGCATTATCGCTAGAAGTCCTTTGCCGGACGTTGCGGTCATCTTCCATCAGCTCGTGCCCCTGATCACGAAGAAGAAGCTGGGTTAGGCACCATGAAGCGGCTTCACAGCTTCGACATTGAGCTGGAGATACTGAGGTGACTGGGAAGATTGGGCTGGATGCAAGGGACTGTTAGACGTTTATGGAGGAGAAACATGATGCAAGAGAGGATAGCATGATGGATAAGTTTGAAGTCTGGTAGCATGTTTGCTATATCAAGGTAGAGGTGTGATACTGAGTGTGCAGAGTTATGAAGTTGGCGAACAAGAACGATGAAGAAAAGTAGGAGTTCAGCAGGGTAGTTGAGTTGACGCCAATGACGAAATGTCTCTGTAGTTCCAAGCCTCCAATGCATTGACCAGTGACCACGTTTGCAGCGTCTTGTCATACTGCCTGTACTTCTCACAGTACATACACGCAACCTTAAGCTGATATACCAAGCTGTTAGACATCCCTCGACCTTCCTTTGTGGCATTGCAGATAGATAGCACAGAAGGATTTCAATACAACCACTCCAATATCCAACCAATCCTCAACTTCTGATTATCCTCGTCTCCTCCGTCTCCTACACTCAGTAGAAGCACAATGGCTTCCAAGAAGATCGATCAGGCCGAAATTGACAAGTACTGGGAAATATTCGCAACACTACTACCTCCGAACTCGCCCGCCAACCAACAATACCTCACTGGCGACCAGGCAGCGACAATCCTTAAAAACAGTGGACTACGAGAAAACCAGCTTGAGCGAGTTTGGGACCTTGCCGACGTCGATAATGATGGTCGACTTGACTTTGTCGAGTTTTGCGTGGCTATGCGCCTGGTCTTCGATCTAGTCAATGGCGAAATCGCGGACGTGCCCGCAACGCTACCGGACTGGCTAGTGCCGGAAAGCAAGGCGCATCTAGTGCAAGCAGGACGTGCAATGCGCGGAGGAGGCGAGACATTTGCAAGACCGCAAGACGACGAGGATGAGGAAGACGGAGTACGATTGAGAGATGGCTTCGATTGGTACATGGCACCGGCACAGAAATCAGAATATGAAGAGATATACACATCATCACGAGATGGACACGGCTATGTTAGCTTTCGAGCGCTGGACAACCTGTACGAGTCGCTGGAAGTACCAGAAACGGACGTGCGAAGTGCATGGAACCTGATTAATCCCTCTGCGGACGAGGTTATTGGGAAGGATGCCTGCATGGCGTATCTTCATTTACTACGTGGTCGCCATGACGGCTACCGGCTTCCACGTACAGTACCTCCAAGCCTGCGAGCAAGTTTCGAGAAAAGAGATATCGACTACAACCTCGAACGTGCGCGGACAGCAGCAGTGTCAGCGCGGGACGACAACACGACAACAGGCCGGAAATCAAAGTTTGGCGACGCATACTTGAGCCGCCTAGGTACTGGTGGTGACAAAGGCGCAAAAGGAACAGATTTCGGCACAAAGACGACGGCAGACTGGGAGGAGGTCCGGTTGAAGAAGCAATTGAAAGAGCTAGAGGCAAAAATGGACAAGGTGGAGGAAGCAGGGAAGAAACGTGCGGCTGCAGGACGAAGAAATGATAGTAAACCAGCGCTTGTGAAGCGCGAGCTAGAGCAATTGCTGGACTACAAGCGACGAGAGCTGATGGAGCTGGAGCGAGGTGATGAGGGTGGTGACAAGAAGAAAGGCGGTCTTGGAGGTGTTGCGGAAGACATTGCCACGGTCAAGGAGCAGATTGAGGGCCTACAGACTCATCTTGCGTCAAGGCAAGAAGTGCTGGAAGATCTCCGGCGGCAGATTACAGAGGAGAGGCAAAGGTGAAGAGTCGAATACCTTTAGTAATGATAATCATGAGGATGTGATAGATGGCGCAATATCGTTATACCACACGAGTGAGACATCGCTGTAGTCTACCTCGTCCGCACATCTGCCGTAACCAGCTGTCCTTGGAGAGGAGTTTGCCGTTGCGCCACAAAGACTCTCCTCCACGTGGTTTTGCTGTTTTCATGAACTTGTGTAGACAGGTTTGACCATTTTCCCCTTTGGGTATCATTGCCCTGTCGCATCTGGTCTACAGATCGCCGCAGCAAGTGCATAGAGCGTTGTGATCACGATGTGCTCGAGCTCTGAAACACGAAGTGCACGAGATCTACCCAGCCTATCGACGAGGAAGAGGAAAAAAGAGAGTAAGAGCTGGGAATCGCTGGATGGATAGAGCTCTTCCGACACCCAGAGATAAACCTTTCCTTAACGTTTTTTTAGTGGCTGATGAAACCGATCTGTCGGGCTCCTACGAACGCAGGGTTCAGTGCGCAGGGCTCGACAGATCAGTATACATTATTTGTAACACTCATTGTGATTGTGTCTACTTGATAAAGGACGAGAATGTCAAGACAGGATACCGCCACCAAGGCCTATATTCTCTAGCAGTAACACACTCTTCATCGTACTGCAGTGTCCTAGATTGGCGCTATCAGGAACCCCACCTGTTGTACGACTGGAAATACGAGGTCTCGTCCCTTGAGTCTACGTCTACACTCATTATTGGTCCAAGCTTGTCGATGAATCATGGGGAAGCTGCTGGAGTATCGTGTGCTCGGGTGGAGGGAATCAGAAAGGGTTCCTCTGGCAAGTCCCTACCTATCTAACTGCCGCTAACTCGATGTTTGTACTAGATGTGAACTGTGCTGGTTATAGTAGTATGCAATACGACGAGATTGATGGTTTGGATCAGGCAGGACAACAAGGTAGGTTGTGCGCGACGGTGGGATGCCAGGCTATACGGGATAGCCCGGCACAGAGCAGAGGTAGTTGCTCAAGCCAAGATCCAATAAGAGAGTGTCGATCGTCATGGGTTGAGGATGCTGATGTGCTGAACAGGCTGCTTCGCTGCTTAATATGCGCGGTCTTGCGCGGAGGTACTGTAGTCGTTCATAGGATAATGAGGATGTAGTCTGCCGGGAAATGCCTGTCTCGTTCAACCTGGTGGTAGTGGTGCTGGTGTAGATGGCCGAGGCAACATACTGATACACCTCGTCTGCAGCTTCACAACACACATCGTTCAATGCTATTACTCGCATTCGATTCGCATGACCATAATCGCCCCGTCGCCAGACCAAGACCAGTGGAAAGGTTCCGATCCGCTCTCTCTCGTAAACCAAATTGCCCGCCTTCTCCACGCGAAGTGACCACGACAAGCTCTCGAACGACCTCCACACTGATTGGCCTTTGTGCCTTCGACCTTCTTCTCGTCTCTTCACATACATTTCGCCGCCATACCCAACCTCGTGGCCGCATCCTCGCATTCCTCATCTCGCCTCTCGGACTTGCTCTCTTGCTACACTTGCACACTGCTCGACCTGCCGTGCAAGACGCCGCCATCGTACCCATTAGTCAGTCCAGACTTCGCAGACTTTCTAGTTGGAGGACCCTATCCCCGCCGCCTGTTTCCGAATCTCCAATCTCTCCATCTCTCTCATCTCACCGGCCGTCCATCTTCAACGACCATACACCCACCGCACATTTGCCTTCTTTGCTGCTTCAGCATCGAGTCAGCACCTGCATCACGGTCGTTGCTGCTCCTTGGTATCTTCGGTATCCGGAACTTTCATCGAGCTACACGACACGCAGACGATCTCCATCGATTACAAGTATAATATTCCAGCATTAACAAATACCTACTGGCTATGCAATTGGGGTTCTCTGGAAGATACCTTAGTGCGCAGAACGCGCCATAACACACAGCTCGCGTCGATAACCTCAATTCTACACCCAAAGCAGCACGGAGCATCCAGGAGACGCCTCGTGACTCTCTATCATAACATCATCGATATCAGCTGTCGCCCTTTACTTGTTGGCTACCAGTTGGACCCCTAACAACCACACTTCTTCACACATACCCTCAAAGCATAACCCAAGATGGGTAACATGTGCTCGAGCTCGGGGCCTAGTGACGCGGAATCGAAGCAGAAGAGCCAGGCCATCGACAGAACACTAGAGGAAGACCAGCGAAGATTACGGCGAGAATGCAAGATTCTTCTACTAGGTAAGATATACACCTGGTCGACTTTATCAACATCGCTAGTGGCGGAAGATGGATAGCAACTCCTTATACTAATACTTGTTGATTTCAGGGTCTGGTGAAAGTGGAAAGTCCACCATCGTCAAGCAGATGAAGATTATCCACCAAGGGGGTTACCCAAGGGATGAGCTGATAATGTATCGCCTCACCATATACAAGAATGTCATCGACTGCGGGAAAGCATTGATCGGCGCCATGCGACAGTTTGAAGTGGTGCCAGAGATGGAGGAGAATATTGCCAATTGCGAATACCTGATGGACTACAATGTCGACCCAGATCCACACAACGCGCTGGATGCGAAGGTGGGAACCGCTGTATTAAGTATTTGGAGCGATCCTTGCATTCCAAAAGTGATGGAGCACTCGAGCGAGTTCTACCTGATGGATTCAGCGCCATAGTAAGATATACCCCCTGGAGTGCTTCCATGGATTGGTAACATCAGGCTAACTTCGCTCCAGCTTCTTTGATGAGATCAAGAGGATAGGAGCAGCAGATTACACACCAACAGAAGCTGATGTGCTAAGAGCGAGAACGAAGACGACCGGTATCTACGAAACAAGGTTTACCATGGGCCAGCTCAGTATACAGTATGTGGTGCTTTGATCTCGTCCTCATGACACCATGACTGATCACCCTTGCAGCATGTTCGACGTCGGTGGTCAACGAAGTGAGCGGAAGAAGTGGATTCACTGCTTCGAAAACGTCACTTCCATCATCTTCTGTGTGGCGCTGAGCGAGTACGATCAAGTGCTGCTCGAAGAGACAACACAGGTGTGTATATGTCGCGAAGCTCTCCACATAGCTGTACTGACGTACGTCCCAACTAGAACCGCATGATTGAAAGCTTAGTGCTCTTTGACTCTGTCGTAAACTCGCGATGGTTCATGCGAACCAGTATCATTCTCTTCCTGAACAAGGTCGATCTTTTCAAGCAGAAGCTGGGACGATCACCTCTTGCGACATACTTCCCTGACTACTCTGGTGGCAACGATGTTAACAGGGCCGCAAAATACCTGTTGTGGCGTTTCAATCAAGTCAACCGAGCACATCTAAACTTGTACCCACATTTGACACAAGCCACAGACACTTCCAACATCAGACTAGTCTTTGCAGCCGTGAAAGAGACTATCTTGCAGAATGCGCTGAAAGATTCTGGCATACTATGAGCAACCGGCATGCGGCAATAACGGCGCACCTGCAGCTTGCCTTTGTCGTGCTCACCGAGGCCAGAGATTTTCGACACCTACCACTGTATCTACGACTCTCTACAAAAAGAATCATTACTAGCTCATTGGATGACATGGCCTCTCTTGTCTTGCTCAGCAGGATTTGGCAATCTGCAGCGAACATCATAACAACAACAAAGCATGCCATCACCAGCCTGATCCTCATCATCAGTCATCAGAACATTATCATCATATTCTTCATCGTCGGAGTACTGGCGCCTCAACGGGCATTCGCAGTCCTCCGTCCCCTCGTTTAATGTCCTTTGCTTTTTTGTTCTCACCTTTGGGACTTTCTCAGAGCAGCTTGGCGCCGTTCTGAGCGAGTTTGTGCTGGATACGGTCACCTTGATTGGACTGCTGGGTGGAGCACGGCGGCCAGCTCGGCGCAGCTGGAATTGGGTTCAGCATCGAGCATATACCCCACGAGTGGAAGAGCGGCAGCACATCATGCTGCTATCAACAGTCAATCGAGCTGAATTGGTACGGGGACGCGCAGAGGTGGGCGGGTGTATGGCGGGTGTGATTGAGGCTGGCAGTGATTACGGCGACAGGTGGGCTGCCAAACACGAAGCTCAAAGTCTCAACGTGGCAAAGGATATTATTGTCAAACGCAATTTGACCAAGGAGATTGGAGTGCTGCAGGAGGAGACTGGGCAGGCACCCGGCACAGCACGCAGAGCATATGATCAGAACTAAGTAGTGAAGTAGGTGGACGCAGAGAAGAATCGATAATTCCATAATCCTTACCTAACATTCCCAATCGCGTACCGTCCTGTCCTCACCTCATTGTCTTTGCTTCGAGTAGATAATCAGTTTCCGAGAGTGGAACGTATACAGACTCTCCCAGGGACTTTTTCGACATTTGTGTAGCTCTGCAACTGCAAGTCAGACTAAAATGCCAGATAACCCGACGGCACTCTTCACGTCTTTGACTCCCTGACCTCTTTTGAAAAGAAGCCTGTGCTTCAAACAGACATTGGCATTGAGAGGACAATGCGTTAACGTGTAGATCGTGGGGGGCGGCCTCTTTACGGGCACCTCTTCAAATTTGGTATTTCCTTCAAGGTCGACACGTCGGGAAAGATCAGCTTGTCGCTACGTAGAGCTCGGCCTACTTACACCAGCGTCTCGAAACCATGATGTCGGGCTATCCCTGACATCCCGAGTCCACAATCTGTTGCACGCCTGAAACGTCTCGCATGATCTGCAACGCCTCAACAACACCACGTGCAGACCTCGTTGGTGAGCGGAACATCCGGACAACCTCACCTTCTTCACGCATCCTAGCTTCGTCGATTTCTACACTTTCAAATCCCCTAACCTCCACTGAAAAAGACTCGTGGGTGCCTATCCCAGCTGCCTGAGGTCTGAACGCGCTTGTGGTCATGATGCACATCATGGGCAGTGACGTGATGGTGCAGGGAGGTCCACGATGAGGGTTTTACATCTCGAGACAGTCTTCACAATTAAAGAGTACTGCTCGTCCCATAATCCCCCTCCCTTTTTGCTCTTACATTGTGTGCTCAGAAAGAATCTCATCAGTGACACCCCAAAATGCTCACCTCCACACTATCCCTCGCCCTCGGCCTCGCCGCCGTCGCATCCGCACAATGTGACACCGTCGAGCACGGCTATCAATGCAACACATCCTACTCCCACAACTGGGGTCAATACTCGCCTTACTACAGTGTGGATTCTACCATCAGCACTGGTCTCCTAGATGGCTGCAAGTACACGTTCGCCAATGTCCTTTCACGACATGGTGCCCGCAACCCGACTTCGAGCAAGACGACATCTTATGCTGCATTGATTGCGAAGATTCACAACTCCACCATATCGTATGGCGCGGATTATGCGTTCATCAAGTCGTACAACTACACGTTGGGGGCTAACAACTTGACTCCTGTAAGTCCTGGCATGTACCGTCACAGAACGCAAGTCTTGCGAATCTCGAGAAGTGTGCTTTGGGAACGACATTCCCACTATATATACCAGTACTAACTCGGTCTGTACGCGCAGTTCGGAGAGCAAGAAATGGTCAACTCAGGAACAAAGTTCTACAACCGCTACCAATCCTTAACACGCACCAACATCCCCTTCATCCGCTCGTCCAGCGACCAGCGTGTCGTCGAGTCCGCCCAGAACTTCACTCAGGGCTACGGTGCCGCCTGTGACAGTGACACAAAGTGCACAACCGGCAATGACTATGCCTCTTACTATGATGACATTGTCATCTTGTCCGAAGCCGCAGGCAGCAACGACACGCTCGACCCTTCTACCTGCAACAATTATGAAAACGGCTACGAATCCAAAACCAACAGCGCGGCTGACACAACCTACGAAGATATCTTCATCCCGCCCATCCAAGCCCGCGTCAACGCAAACCTCCCCGGCGCTAATCTCTCCATCACGGAAATTGTCTATCTCATGGACCTCTGCCCCTTCAACACCGTACAGCCCGTCTCCGGTGCCCCTCTGTCCCCATTCTGTACCCTCTTCACCGTAAAGGAGTGGACGCAATACAACTACCTCCGCAGTATCGACAAGTGGTACGCCGACGGCCCTGGTAACTACCTCGGACCCAGCCAAGGTGTCGGGTTTGCCAACGAGTTGCTTGCTCGCATGACTGACAACAGGACGTACGCAGCTCGTGACAGAACCAGCACGAACCAGACTCTTGACGCCTCCAACACGACGTTTGCCCTCGGCGGCGCGCTGTTCGCAGACTTCTCGCACGACGACCCTATGGTCAGTATCTTCTCCGCATTGGGTCTGTTCAATGCCACGACGATGCAACTGAGCAACACGACGTTGGAGACGGTGAAGCAGACGGATGGGTACAGCGCGGCTCACAGCGTGCCGTTTGGAGGCAGGGCGTACTTTGAGAAGATGGTGTGTCAGAGTGAGCCTAATGAGGAACTGGTTAGAGTCATTATGAATGATCGCGTGGTGCCGCTGGTCGGGTGTGGTGCGGATGACAAGGGGAGGTGTACGTTGAGTAACTGGATTGCGAGCTTGACGTTTGTGGCGGAGAATGGGAAGTGGAGTCAGTGTTAGGCGTGATGGAAGTAATGGAAGTGATGAGCGTGCTATGGTAGAGATCACGCATATAGGCACTAGACAAGGACTCGATCATGTCTAGGAAAGAGCCTAGGAGAGTGCCGTAATATATATCCAACTGAGACTGAATCTCTGAAAATGTACTGTAAATAAGGATAAGAAAAGTTACCAGTATAAGAAGACTTCACTCTTTCTCTCTGTTCTCTGCCTCATACTGCATCCAATATCCATCATAGCACAATTACACCACATGAGGCTGTAGCAAGCCGTCAGTCTTAACACAAGCGGCCTGATCATGGCTATCACGTGACCAGAAACGCCTTTCCCCACGATCTCACGATCTTCACTCGGGACGATCCGTATCCGTTACTGCTACCGAGATTCAGAATTGGGTCATAGCATCATCGACGTAGAGCAGGGAGTAGGGAGTACGACAAGCCTGACTGTTTGGACGCCAGCCTCCTAGCTCGTGTGGTCAGTATACAACACACTGATTCTTCTACCGTCCCGCCCGCACTACACTCTGTTACTAGTAAGATAAATGTCTCGAAGATCAGGCGCGGCTCCTCTGACCAGTCACCCTTCTAGCACGAGATTCGACGCAGCAGAAAGAATGGAAGGGTCAAGGAAGAAGAAGGTCCTCGTTGTGGGGGCTGGTGCTGCTGGTATGATACTGGCGTGATGCAATTGTTCAGAATGCGGCTAATGTGGCCACCAATAGGCATGTCATGCGCCCACCACCTGGCTGAACACCGCGACAAGTTCGACGTTACAGTGGTTGATGCAGTCGATTACTGTGGTGGTCAAGCTTTCAACATCCCCATCGACAAAGAACGCTATGGCGCCAGCTGGCTGAATCAGGGTGTCCAGGGAGGTTCATAGTCAGTCCACCCCCAGTCGCACTTTTACGCCGCACAACCTAATCCCGCTTCAGCATCTTCCACCACACCATGACCATGTTCGCCCGTCAAGGCCATCACGCTGACCCCGTCAAGCTCCAAGTCTCCTTTGGAAAAGGCAGCACATTCTGGAGCAACGTGTTCCCCACGCGCCTGCTGGCAAGGCATCAAGACGAAGTCAAGCGCTTCACCACAATGATCAAGGTTACTCGCTGGTTCGAGATTCTGTTTGCGCTTGTGCCCATCAAGTTCATTATGAAACTGTGGGGATTCTCGCACGAATTCGCAAACACCGTCGCGCTTCCTATGGTTGCGCTGTTTCTCGGAACGGGTAACTATGCGCCCGAGGTGCCAGCTATTATGCTCGAGCGTCTGTGCACATCTCCGACGTACGGTATGTGGTATCCGACGGATAAGCAGAGTGTTGTTTCGAATCTGCCCCCGATGGTGGTGTTTCCAAAGTTCAGCGACTTTTACAGCGATTGGAAGAATGACTTAGAGAAGAAGGGCGTCACATTCAGGTTGTCGACTGAGGTTACTCAAGTTGTGAGGAGAGACAAGAATGGCGTTACTGTCAAGGTTATCAAGAGGACGCCGTACAAGGACCACCACAACCCGAATTCTGCTTGGGCAGCTGAGGGGCCTGATGCTAGTGTTGATGACAGTGTGCCTCAAGGTGGTGCCGACGCGGATGCCGTGGAGACTGAGGAGCACTTTGACGAAATCGTCATCTGTACATTGTGAGCATTGCTGAACTGCATGGAATGATTGAATATTCTGCTAACATTTATTGCTAGGGGAGACACTGCCAAGCGCATCCTCAGACCGACTAGCAACTGGCGAGAACGCAAGATCCTCGGCGCCATGAAGTGGTCCGACGACATCACCGTCACCCACAACGACTCTGACTACATGCGCCGCCACTACGAAAACTTCTACAACGAAGACGAAGCCGTCTCCGTCCTCTCCGGCGTCGACCAGTCCGTGCGCCAAGAAATGGCCAAAAAGTCCTTCAAACCAATGTACTACATCAAAATGTACGACCAAGACCTCACCAAGCTCGAAATGTGCTTCGACTGTACAAACTACCAAGCCCAGTTCCCGCCCGACATGGACTTTGACCGGCACGTGTTCCAGACCATCTTCCTCAACAAAGACCGCGACGGGCATCTCTGGTCCATTGACGAAATCGACGAGTCCAAAATCATACGCAAGGACTGGTGGCACCAGCTCTGCCACAGCTACACGCACTACCTCTTTGTCGTGCCCTGGCTCTGGCTGATCCAGGGCCGTAACCACACGCGCTTCGCCGCTGCCTGGACGATGGTGAATGCGCATGAAGTTGCCGTCATCAGTGGGATTGCGGCGGCCGTGAGTTTGGGCGCGGATTACCCGGAGGATTTGGAGCAGGATCGGTTTGCGTTTTTGGCGTTTAGATTGTATTATCTGTTGCAGTATTTCAGCTGGTATAGGAGGAAGGGGAGTGAGAAGGGGCCTGGGGAGGAGTATGCGAGTGGTGAGTATGGGAGTGTTTATAAGGGGCCGGGTGTGGCGAAGGGGGATAGGACGATGTGGAGGGAGGATATGGCCAAGGGGGCGAGTACACGGCCGATGTAAAGGTGAGGGGTTAAAGTATAGGGATGGAGTGGACGAGCAGTGTTGGAAAGAGTTGCACGACGTGCGCGGCGCGGTACAAGATATATCCATAATGTATAGTGTCGAACAGTCATAAAAATGTGCTCACCCCTCATGACTCCTGCTTGAATTGACTCGGGGTGAAGGTATTGTGGCAAATGTCGCAAAACGGTCATCACGATTTCTGTTTGATATTCCTCACTTCTTGTCGTCAATCAGTCGAGCTTTCAGGTGATCAACCCTACATTCACATTACACGTACCAATCCATACGCTCTACCTCTGCCACATTGCGCCGCCACATCTGTTCAACAAACACGTTTCCCTCTACCCCGGATCCTAAAAGATCTCCTACGTCCACATTCATTCCAGCACCACAATCAAAACCACAGCGATGCCGAACAACCGCCGTGGTGCTGGCGGTCCACAACCTCGAGAAGTGCTGGTGTCGAAGAAATTGAGTTGGTTGCTGAGGCATGGGGCGGAGAAGGAGGGGTTGGTGCTGGGGAAGGGCGGGTATGTCAATTTGGGCGATGTGGTAGGTCGTGAAGTGTGTTGTGCTCGTGCGGAGAGCAGGAATGAGATCTGATCCGAGGCAGAGTGTCGAGATGTGTGCATCTGAGAAAGATAGAGGACGTGCTTCAAAAGCTTGCTGCATTGCACAATGGCTATAACCACTGACCCGAAATCTCGTGGATGATGATTCAAGCACCCGTTACGATAAAGTGCTCATTGTGCTAGGAGCTAAATTCTCGACCACGACTAACCACGTCTAGCTGAACAATCGCAACATCCGCTCCCTCAAAGCAACCCTCTCCGAAATCCAAGACATTGTCGCCTCAAACGAAAAACAGCGCTTCTCCCTCATCCACATCTCTGCTGCTCCCGCTCTCGACTCCGATCCGAACGCTCCACCCCCGACGGCCGTCATAGAGCCCGCTCTACAGGAAAACAACCCAGCTCACTACCTCATCCGCGCCAACCAAGGCCACAGTATCGCCCTGGACTCCGACGATCTGCTCACACCAATTACACTCTCCGATCCATCCAGCATCCCAGTAACTGTGGTCCATGGCACACGCCATGATGCATGGCCATTAATCCTCGCGAGCCGCGGGCTGAAGCGAATGACGAGGAATCACGTACACTTTGCCACAGGGGTGCCGAACGAGTTGGAAGCGCGCTTTGTGGCTAATGGGTCGGGTACACCAGCTGCTGCTACTTCCGAGTCCGTGCAGCAGGAAGCAGAGGTGCCGGCGACGCCTAACGAGTCTATTGAGCCCGAAGCAGAAGCAGCAGCAACGAAACAAACACCAGCCGTCCTCAGCGGAATGCGCAACTCATCCACACTGCTCATCTATATCGATGTACGCGCCGCTCTTGCCGCTGAAATTCCGTTCTTCATGAGCTCGAACGGAGTCGTGCTGAGTGCTGGGGATGCAGGTACAGGAGTGGTGCCGTTGAAGTACTTTGAGCGTGTGCTGGAAAGAGGTGGAAGAGAGCTGATCAAGGGTGGTGAGGTTGTGGCGGAGGCTGATGGGGAGATGCTTGAGAGGGCTGGGAAGGGTGGGAGGGGTGGGAGAGGCGGTGGAAGAGGAGGAGGTGAAAGAGGAGGAGGTGAAAGAGGAGGAGGTGGAAGAGGAGGAGCACGGGGAGGTAGAGGGAGGGGTGAGGGAATAGCAGTGCGAGGTGATGCTGATGGACAAGTACAGGCATGAAGGTGATCATGTAGAAGAGGATGTCATGTGGCCACGAGGGAAGCGATATGATTGCTCGAAGTATACGGGTTCACCCACGATCCGTAAAGTAAACTAGTGGCTCGGAGTGGTCGAGCTGACCGCAATCCCAGAAACTGGAATATATTACGGGGAGTGCCGTCATGTTCTGCTAAAATCACCTGTCGAACTTGCTCTTGCTTGTCGAGACACCCAGCCTCCTCACCAAGGTACCCCGGAGTATAAGCTCGGCGCTAGAGAATGTTGGAGTTATGGGGACAGGTTGCTAAGGGACAATCCCAGCAGCAGCAGTGGTGTCGAGTCGCAAGCTCACGTGACTAGAATGAATAAACGTGGACGCACCTAAATTTTGAGCTCTCAACTCAGCTCGAGCACTGTAGGCTTGGCCGAGGAGATCGCTCAAAAGACTCTGTTTCTCCTCCCTTGCACACCGCCTTCAAGTTATGTCAAGTCAGTACCTTTAGTGGAAAAGCTGACGAGGTGGAGTAAGGTTGAAGGCACGAGGCACGAGGCAGGACGGGAAGAATTCGGGAGGAGTGCCGTGGCGCGTTTGAAGTCGCTTTTTAGCCTTGCAGCTTTTGCAAGACGACCAAGATATCCACCGTTTGCATCACATCGTCTCCAGTATGCGGCGTAGCTCAGAACGTCCTTCTACTGTTCGCCACACCAATATGGAGATCCGACAAGCACTCCGGACGCTGAAAATGGCATGCGAGCGAAAAGGTCTACATTTACATGATACAAGCAACCTGAAGCCTGACGATTCGCTACTGGAATATATCACAATCTCTATATGGCTGAACCCTGTGTGGCTATACCCTGGGGTTCCCTTCTTCGACGCGGAGCAGGATGTTTAATGAAGCAAAAGAGCTTTTGATTGCTCATGTGGTGTGATCGCGCATAAGACTGGGCAAATACACCACGGTATTGACCGAGTATCTATGATACTGCGCTACTTGCCTGTGCTCTCCAGCCGCATGGTGGAGTGCGTGGACGACGTGTACTTTGCCTATAGGCTTCAATCATATTCTTTGTTCGAACTCATTCTGGGCTATGGTACACACTAAGGAAACTGGTAGACATAGCCTTTACGAGCGTGATAAGGATAATGAAGGTAGGAGCAGTATGGTAAACCATGTGCGAAATTGCTTCTGCCAAGCCGACGGTAACCTGCAGATTGACCAGGGTTCGTGCATGCACGAGTGTTTCAACCTTTGTTACGATCTCCCCC